>Ga0210409_10000531_pt1 | contig 59706 bp, 51 predicted proteins | sample IncBWH17MmetaG_FD_161649 | JGI IMG/M metagenome (GOLD analysis project Ga0210409, IMG submission 161649) | Forest soil microbial communities from Barre Woods Harvard Forest LTER site, Petersham, Massachusetts, United States - Inc-BW-H-17-M | ecosystem: Environmental > Terrestrial > Soil >... | reverse complement strand
CGATCGGGTGGAGCGCCGAGAGCTCGGCGGCGGTGATTTTGCGGCCGCTCCCATCGCCCAGCGCGCCGCAATCGGTGACGATGACGTCCGCCATATGCTGATTCTACTTGCGCCAGGCCCGGAGTTGAAGCAGCGTGGTCCCATTATGACCTACTCGCGGACCCTCGTGGTGGCGCTCATGTTGGCCATTGGCCCTGGCTTGGCCCGAGCGCAGGCCCCCACTGCAATCGATGGGTACAAGATCACCGACACGCACCCGTATGATGACCCGCAGCTCGGAGTGAGATATCGGTTCGAGAAATCCGGCGAGCCGGTGTACGATGTCTACGTCTATCCGTACGAGTTACCGGATCTCGCGTCGACCGCCGAGGGGCGAACGCGCGCCGCGGAGAACGAAGCCAATAGCTTCCGCGCTGGCCTGCCGATTCTCGTGCAGCGCGGGTACTTCGACGAGTACCGCTTGGCCTTCGCGCAGCCGGATACGACCGTCGTCGGGTCGCATATGCTGATCGGGTCCTGCGTCGCCGTCGCCATCAAGCGGCACGGCGTGGTGGGGCTGACGTTTCAGTACGTGTATGGGTTGACCAGCACCATGCTCAAAGTGCGGGTCGACATCGCGATGGCGCAGTTGAAGACCGCGAACATCCCGGGATTCGTGCACGATCTGGTGAGGGCTGCTGACACCTCGCGCACCGGATCCTGACGCGATCCGGTCTGGCGCATCGGGCGCAGCGGGCACAAGATGTGGGACATGCCACAGGTGTCTCGCCGCCAATTTATCGTCGACAGTTCGTTGGCGATCGGTGCATTGACTCTTCCCCGGTGGGCGAGCGATGGCCGACTCACCGCCCGACCCGTAGCCCAGCCAGTAGACCCCCTCCCACCAGGAGTGCACGTACTCTGGAGCACGGAAGGGCGCGATACCGTGGTGGTGATTCCGCCCAACATCGACGCGAACCGCGCCGCACCACTGATGCTGGCGCTGCACGGCGCGACGCAAAGCAGTGAGTTCACGCTGCGAGCGATGCGTGAGGCCGCGGAAGCGGCCGGCGTCATCATGATCGCGCCGAGCTCCCAGGAGCGCACGTGGGACGCCATCCTCGGCGAGTCGTTCGCCGGCGACTGCGATCGCATCGATCGCGCGCTGACGCAGGTCTTCCAGCACTGCGCCGTCGATCCGCATCGTCTCGCGATCGCCGGCTTCTCGGACGGCGCGACCTACTCCCTCTCGCTCGGCGTCGTGAACGGCGACTTGTTCACGCACATCATTGCGTACTCGCCGGGGTTCATGATCCCGGGAGCGCGGCATGGGAAGCCGCGGGTTTTTATCTCACATGGGCGGAACGATCCGATCTTGCCGTTCGAGCGCTGCGGCCAGCGCCTGGCCAAGGAGCTCGGGCACGACGGCTACCCCGTCGAGTTCGTGCCGTTCGACGACGGCCACGCTGTGCCGCCGGAGATTGCTCAGCGCGCGACCGGCTGGTTCACGGGCGATTGATCTTATCGAGCGTCACGTACGACGTGAGCGCGAAGTGCACGGGGTCGGCCGTCGTCTGAGCGGTCGCCATGCCGGTCAGTTGGCCACCGCGCAGGCGGAGGCTCAGCAGGATGCTGTGCGGCCAGCGCTTGGCATCACCTGTGGGCATGGTGCCCGCAATCCGCGCGACCACACTACTGTCGCCCCACTCGATCTCGCGGCCGGGAGCATCGGCCTCGTCGGCCACGTGCGCGCGGAGTGTGCCATCCGCACGCACGACGAACGCCATGGGCATCGTGCGCTCCCAGGTGCGCACGGTCCCTGTCCATTCGCCGACCATGCCCGCGGGCGGGCCTGATCGCTTGGCGACCTTCTCGCCCATCTGCCGCCGCGTGGCGTCTGCGTACCGGGGCAGGATCGCCTGCTCCACGGCCAGATAGACGGGCGTGATGTCGCAGTACATGTTCGCCAGCACCACGATCGCGACGTCCTCGTCCGGAAACAGCGCGAGCGCCGTCTGCACACCGGGCATCCCTCCCGTGTGCGATATCATGCGAAGGCCTGGCAGGCTGTCGATAATCCACCCGAGCCCGTAATGCGCCGGCGCCACCGGCCGATGCATGAGGTCGAGCGTCCCGGGTTTGAGGATCGCCTGCTGACCGGGTACGTGATCGCCGAGGTTGTACATGCCGAACCGCACGAGATCGTGCGCGCTCGAATAGATGGCCGATGCCCCGCGGTGGTCGAAGTCGTAGAAGGGCAGCAGCTGCCCTTGGCGATTGTATCGCTGCGTTACGTCAGACTGGGTCGGCGGCGCGACGATGACTCTAGTGTGGGTGAGCCCGAGCGGGAGGAAGACGTTGGTCCGCATGAACTCGGGGTAGCTCGTGCCCGACACGCGGCTGATGATCTCGTCGATGATGCCGTAGCCCAGGTTCGAGTACTCGAACCGCTCGCCCGGCGGGTTCACGAGGATGCCGTAGCGAGCAATCGACTGGTCGTTCGACGGTCGCGGGTACGGCTCGTTCGCGTAGATGAACTGGTAGTGCAGCGGGAGCCCGGCCGTGTGACTCAACACGCGCCGTACGGTGGCGCCGCTGGCGTCACCCGCCAGCCCGGTGAGCTTCCCCGTCCCGAGATAGTCATTGGCCGGCCGATCGAGATCCACCGTTCCGCGCTCGACGAGGATCATGAGCCCCGTGGCGGTGAACGGTTTGGAGATCGAGGCCAACGAGTACATCGTGTTCGGCGTGGCGCGAATCTTCTTGTCGCGATCCGCCCAGCCGAATGACTCTTCCCACACGATGGCGCCGTGCTGGGCGACGGCGACGGAGGCCGACACGAGGCCCGAGTCGGCCATGAACTGTTGGATCGCCCTTCGCGGCTCGGTCCAACGGTCGTTCTGCGCGGGCGCCAGGGAAGGGGCGAGCAGGAGGGTGCTGGCGAGCCACGCTCTGGGATGACCAATATTGAACATGGGAAAAACAATTTGCATCGCCCTAGCGCTCCCGGCCATGCTGGCGGCGCAGACCCCGGCGGACAGCGTCCGCTACACGGTGTTGTTTTCCGATCGACCTCAGGGTCATCTGACGCTCCGGGGAACACATGCGGAGTGGTGGGCCGACTACGAGTTCAACGATCGTGGTCGTGGCCCGCACGTCGTCGAGCACGTGATCGCCGCGCCTGATGGCTCGCCGCGGCAACTCACCGTGGTCGGCCACAACTATCTCAAGGACACGGTCGACGAGCGATTCTCGACCGACGGTCGCACGATGCGATGGACGAACTCCGTCGAGGGGGACGAGAGTCATCCGGCGCGCGCGGCGTTCTATATAGATGTCGATGGCGCGCCGTCGGCCGCGTTGCCGCAGGCGCTGATCGCCGCGCCGGGGCACCGGATGCCGCTATTGCCATCCGGTCAGGCGTCGATCGAGAAGATCCGCACGCTCACGGTGAGCGCCAACGGACGCTCACGGACGGTCGTCGAGTGGAACGTCGCGGGGCTGGGATTCAGCCCCTATCCGATATGGCTCGACGCCGATGGTCGGCTCTTCGGCGCGGTGTCGACCTGGTCGAGCACGATCCTGAGCGGCTGGGAGTCGGCCGTGCCGGCGATGGTCGCGGCGCAGGACTCGAGCGAGACCGCGCGTCTGGCGCACGTGTCCCAGACGCTCGCGCATCGCTCTCCGGTGCTCGTGTTCCGTCACGCGGCGCTGTTCGACGCCACGGCGGCAACGGTGCGACCGCACACGACCGTCGTCATCCGCGGTGATCGGATCGAGCGCGTCGGCGACGACGCCCAAGTGACGCCGCCCGACGGGGCGACGGTGATCGACGCGACGGGGAAGATGTTGCTGCCGGGTCTCTGGGATATGCACGTGCACATTCAGCCCGGGACCGAAGGCATGTTGCATATCGCGGCGGGCGTGACGACCGGCCGGGATATGGGGAACGATACGTCGGTCGTGCTGCGGTTGAGGAGGCAATTCGACGATGGGACGATCATCGGCCCGCGCCTCGTGCTCGCGGGGATGATCGACTCACCCGGCCCGTATCAGGTGCCGATCGGGCTCCTGGCGTCGGACGAGGCGGGAGTGCGCGCGGCGGTCGATCGCTACGCGGCGCTCGGGTTCGAGCAGATCAAAGTCTATAGCTCCATGAAGCCCGAATTGGTGCCGGCGATCATCGACGAGGCCCACAGGCATGGGCTTCGTGTGAGCGGTCACGTGCCGGCGTTCATGACGGCGGCGCAGGTCGTGACGCTGGGATTCAACGAAGTCCAGCACGTCAACTTCATGATGCTGAACTTCATGGACACGGTGCGCGATACGCGGGCCATGTCGCGGTTTACCGCGGTCGCCCAGGATGGGGCGTCGCTCGACTTCAAGTCACAGCGGGTGCAGGATTTCTTCCAGTTGCTCAAGGACCATCACGCCGACATCGATCCGACCGTCGGGACGTTCGAAGACATGTTCGTCGGGCGGCCGCGGACGTTGTCGACGAGCTTCGGCATGATCGCCGACCGTTTGCCGGCGCAAGTTCGGCGTGGCCTCTACGGCGGCGGCCTGCCCGTGCCGCCGGGCATGGATCAGCGGTACCGGGACTCGTACAACGCCATGATCCGGATGGTCGGTGAGCTCTATCGTGCCGGCGTGCCGATCGTCGCGGGTACCGATGGGTTTGCGGGGTTCCTGTTGGACCGCGAGCTCGAGCTCTACGTCAAGGCAGGTATCCCCGCGCCGGCGGTCCTGCAAATCGCGACGATCGGCGCGGCGCGCGTCATGAAGCACGACAGCGAGCGGGGGTCCATCGACGAGGGAAAGCAGGCCGATGTGATTCTCGTCGACGGCGATCCGACGACCAACATCAGCGATATCCGCAAGGTCGAACTGACTGTACGCGGCGGCGTTCTGTATCGCAGCGCCGAGCTCTATCGTGAGCTGGGAATCACTCCGTGATCCAGGCCGGCGGCTCTGGTTCCAGCGAGCCGTTCACCATGATGTGACGTGAGCGTGCCCACCGGTACTCCCACATGGGCCCGTCCTTGGTCACCACGGTATCGGGAATCTGATACGCCGGATCAGCCTGTGCCGCCTGGAGCGTGACGAACCGATAGTGCGCTTGCTCGAAGAGCGAGAGGACGCTCCCGATCTCGTCGGCGTTCAGCTTGTTGTCGTGCAGGAGCATGACCTGCGGAGGCTCATAGCCCAACACTTGCCGGCTGAGACTCGCGTAATACGCGATCTCCGTCTTCGTGTACTCGAGGTAGGCGGCTCGCACACGGGCGACTGTCGTCGTATCACCCCGAGCCAGCGCCCGAATGTAGGCGTTATTGAAGACCCAGTCCTCATTCTCGATCGTGCACGTGGCCACGTGGTAGCCACGCTGCGACAGAAACGCGGCGATGCTGTCGTGCTTGTCGCGCGTGTCGCCCGTGCGATTGAACGGGAAGCGAAAGAAACGGCGCCGCCCGATCCCCGTCTCTCCCCGAGTAATCTCGTCCTTGATGCGTTCGACGGATAGCTGATTGAAGTCGGGGTGCGAGTAAGAATGGTTGCCGAGGTCGAGCCCCGCCTCCGTCCACTCTCTCAGGATCCGCGCACCGGCCGTGTCGCCGAGTTGTTCCGCCCGCAACTGGATCACGAATCCGGTTGCCGGAACATGCCGGCGCACGAGAGCGGCGATGATCGCGCGATTGATCGAGTCGGCGTACGGACTCTCGGACGGGCTTGGGGCGCGATCGCCGCCGGTCGCGTATGGAAGATCATCGATCGTGATGGCCACGGCATGATCGCGCGGTGGACCGCCCATGCCCAGCGCGCATCCCACCACGAGCCAGCGCAACCGTTTCATCGCGTGGTGGCGTAGTCGACGGTACATCCCGTGCAGCAGCACGCGCCGGTGCGTTCGTATTGCAACTCCACGGAGACAGAATTTATGAGTCGTACCCTTGTCGGTCCAACGCTCGCCCTCGTCGCCCTGGTGTCGGGCGCCTGCTCGACTCACTCGGATCCTGTCGCCTCGATGGACCGCTCACAGGTCCAAGTCGCCGACACGCTCACGCGCGACTCGTTTCCATTCGCGCCGAACGTCCACACCGCCGCGCTCCCGACTCTCCCGGCCACGCTGAATCCGTCCGGGTTCAACGACTTCGGCGAAGTGGTCGGCGCGTCCGGGAACCAGGCGTGGCACTGGGAAGGATCGCGCGGGCTGGCGTTCTTCGCGAAGCCGCTGGAGTACACCGTGGTCGACGTGGAAAACGTCAACAATCGTGGCGATGTGGCAGTAAACGTGACACCGGATACCGGGACCAACCGGTCAGTTCAGGCGGCGTATTTCGACTGGTTCGGCGCGCTCCACGTGCTCCGCCCACTGTCGCGGTCCACGCCGTCGTGCGCGATCAAGGCGATCAACGACAGCCGCGAGGCGATCGGCGAATGCTTCTCCGGCGGGCTGTTCCTGCCGACGATTTGGACCCCGTTCGGGACGCCCGTCCCCGTCGAGCCCGGCGGCGGCGCGCCGCTCAAGACCGGCCTGATCGTCTCGCTCGCCAACTCTGGCTACATCTTCGGGTACGACACCAACCTCGTCGGCTTCACGTTCAGCCCCGGCCGACAGCTGCAGCATTTGCGGCCGGCCATGCAGTTCATTACCGGCGGGCTGAACGACAACGGCCAAGTGACGGGCGAGATCCTCGACGGGCACATCCCGAATCGTCCGTTCGAAGCCGCCGCCGCGTGGCTCAGCGATTCCGCCCGGGAGCTCGGGATCAATGGCGCGGGCTGGGCGATCAGCGACGATTCCATCGTCGTCGGCATCTCCGATGCCACCTATGGCAACGCGTTCGGCTTCGTCTGGACGGTGGGCACCGGTGTCCAGCGGTTGCCGGGGCTCGAACACCTGGCCGTGCTGGACCAAGAGAGCGTGAACACGTTCCGCATGTTCATGAACAAAAAGCGGCAAATACTGGGTCGGATCACCAAATCGGACGGCACGCAGACGTACGTTATGTGGACGTTGCCCGCGACCATCACTCGCGGTGCCGCTCCGACGCTCGCTCGTGTCCGTTAGCGTTTCGCCGGTGTCGCGCGGGATGCGAGCACACGTCGGCGATGCGATGCCACGCATCCGCGTACTATCGAATCGACAAGAGGGCGCCCGGCGACACCCGAGCGCCCTGCGGCGGCCACTGCGGTCAAGGCGAAGGCGATGATCGATCGAGTGGTCACGATTCAAATCCTCGGGTGGTGCGGCGCTGGTGGGATCGGATCCGGCGAGTTGAGCGTGATCGATCGCGCGCCGATGAATTGAGGCAGTGCGTTGCCGCGCGTGAGATACACCACGACGACGTACGGGCCTGGCACGAGCGGGGCGATGCGGGTCTCCCACGCGTCCCAGTGCACGTGCGCGGGACACGCGACATCGCCGCGGGCCCCGTCGAACGACCACGCCACGCGGATGGTGTCGCGCGACAGCATCCACGCGGCGCGTGGCGACCACGCGCATGGATTGTCGCGCCGAACGACGAGACGAACTGCTTCATTGTCGTCATATACCAGCACGCTCGTGTCGGCCACGGGACAGGGGCCGGCGACGGGCTGGAACGCGCATCGTTGCTTGATGCTGTCGGGGACCTGCCATGGACCCAGCGACAGCGTCTGTCCGCTCGACGACGCGGGAGTACCCGCGACATGCAGCACGGCCAGGAACGCGAAAACCAGCGGGACACGCATTCGGTTGCTCCGATTGGGTTCGACCGCAACGTCGATGCGCATGCTCACCAGCGAGCGCGCGAGAATGTGACGGGCGTCACGCAGGCTACTCGGCCGCCGTCCACGACGCGTCATCTGGGCGTCACTACAGCGTCGGGCCGTGAGTGCAACCGTAACGAGTGATTCCTATAGCCGATTACGGCTACTTGATGCGGCCGCACACAGTCCGTCGAGTGCGCTGATGTGCAATCTCATTTCTCGGCGATGCGCGAACAGGTCTTTGCGCGACAGGACTCTTTCGGCCTCAAGCCGTGGACCGCCTGCGCGCAGCATGGATGTTCGCTACGCCGTCGCCGGGGCCGGCGATGTGCGCGAACGTCCCCAGCGGGGGCAGGATCGATCTCTACCCCAGCTAGCGCTGTCAGAGCGAACACTATCACCGTGGCTTCACGTTCCATCTTCACGGTAGTACAACGCCAGCCCCCGACCCGCAGCTCTGCCGATCAACGACCCGGCCGCCGCGATATCGCGCGCGAACATCTGGTGCTCCACATCGGTGGTCAAACTGACCACGCGACGAAAGAGCCCGACGGTCTCCTCCGCCTCCGCGATGCGCCTGACGATGTCGGCCGACACGTAGTTGCTGTCGACGGCGTCGTTGCTTTCCAAGCACCAAAACGGATCGGGCAGTCGTGTGCGCCTTGCAATCACTTCGGTCGTGAACAGCGCCAGCTGATCGTGCTCGGCCCGCGACACGAGGTACCTCGACCAGTCGATTTCGTGGAGGATCCAATGCCGTGGACCAAATTGCTCACTTTCGAGATGCTCGACGGCTCCTTGTTCGACGAACAACTGGAGCGCACGCCGAAGCGGGAACAACGACTCATCGGGAACCTGATCGGCCGACAAGGTTTGCCACCTGGGGACCATGCCTCCGACCCCTGAGCGGTCGAGCGTCTCGTAAATCGCTCTCCAGGCTCCGGCGTCCGTGTTCCGGACGGCGCTCTGAGCCGGCAACAGCATGGCCTCGGCGACGGCTTGTGCATTGAATGAGAAGAAATGCCATCGCGGCATACTCACCAGTATACGCACAAAACAAATGCCGGGTCTATGGCGAGTGAGCGTCGTGTGCTACACATTGGGGCCATGTACCCGACCGTAAGGAACGGTTTCCTGAGCTTCACCGAGAGCTTCGAGGGAGGCACGTCTCACGGCATCCGCATCATGTTCCTCGATGCGTTCAACCGCGTCGGGACCGCGGCGGGCATTGATCTGGACAAGAACGCGAGTGGTATCAGCAACGACTTCGCGCTCGCCGAGCGCGAGGGGGTTCCGAAAGCCCAGCGTCTCTTCTGGCGCTTTCGATCCGGTCCGAGAACTGGCCAGCCAGCCACACCGAGTGACATCGCCGACGAGTGGCGGCGCATCAAACGTCAGGATGGCAATCGCTGGTGGACGTACTACAAGCAATTCGCGTTGCTGGAGACGACGGACGACGCCATCGAAGCCGAGGTGGGGAAGAAGCTCGAGATGAACGAGAAGATCCTCAAGACCAGTCGGTGGTTCGCGAACCTCGATGACTGGCCTGCGGACGCGCAACTGGCACTGATGAGCATGTCATGGTCCGGCCCGGGGCTACTCACGAACGGCGTCCTCCCGGGTTTCGGTCCCGCCTGTCAAGCAATGGATTTCAAGAAGGCAGCGGCCTTATGCCGCATCAATGGCCCGGGCAGCCTGGCGAGGCGCAACCAGGCGGATGCGGCGCTCTTTGTGAATGCCGCCAAGATTCTCGACGGCGGGAAGGATTTCGCGTGGCGGAAGCTGTTCGTCCACTATCCCAATCCCGTGCCGACGCCGTAGCGAAGCTGGTCTTCACCATCGGTTGCGCTCTGTTCGTCCGCAAGCCTGTGACGGCAGCGCCGGGCGTCACTACAGCGTCGGGCCGTGTGTGCAACCCTAACGAAGGGTTGCTGTAGCCGATTGCGGCTATAGTAAGTGCCCCTGTGGCGGGAATCGGTGAATCGCATTTTGGTCGTGCGGAGCGCAATTTGTGCGTCCTTGCTGCACGGTGAAGAGTTTCGCGTTGCTAGCCGCGAGCCGTCTGAGCTAGTCTGCGTACTCTCGCCGAAATCGTTCGAATGTCTCCACATGCTCCCCCGATATCCGTGCCGCTCCTCTCCCCGACCGAACGCGAATACGCTTCGCTACTCGCAGCGATCAAGCAGCGCTTACGTGACGGGCAGTACGCGGCATTGCGTGCCGTCAATGTCGAACTCATCAGCCTCTACTGGGACGTTGGCCGGCTCATTGTGCAACGCCAACAAGGGCAGTCGTGGGGCCAGGCTGTAGTGGCGCGACTTGCGCGCGACTTGCGCGCCGTTCATCCCGGCACGGGCGGCCTATCGGCTTCCAACCTGTGGCGTATGAAGCTGTTCTATGAGGCTTACGCAGCGGACGAAAAACTCGCACCACTGGTGCGAGAAATCGGATGGAGTCACAACCTGCTGATTCTGGAGAGATGTACGGAACCATTGGAACGGGAGTTTTATCTCCGGATGACCCGTCGCTTTGGGTGGTCCAAGCGGACGCTCGCGGCACAAATAGAACGGGGCGTGTATGCGGCGATGATGTCGAATCGGACGAACTTCGACACGGCGCTGAGCGCGCCAACCAATACCCAAGCCCGGCTGGCGCTAAAGGACGAGTACACATTCGACTTCCTAGACCTCGGAGACGAATACACGGAGCGCGAGCTGGAGATCGCGATCCTTCGCAACGTGGGTCCCTTTTTGCGCGAAATGGGTGGAACGTTTGCGTTCGTAGACAGCCAGTTTCCGCTCACAGTAGCGGGCAAGCAGTATTTCCTCGATCTCCTACTGTACAATCGGGCCCTCAAGGCCTTGACCGCCATCGAGCTCAAAAGCGGGGAGTTTCAACCGGAACATGTCGGGAAAATGCAATTCTATCTGGCTGTGCTGGACGACACGGTGAGGACCGCGGATGAGAATCCATCAATCGGGATCATTCTGTGCAAGTCGGGTGACCGTACGGTGGTGGAATACGCGATTCAGGAATCGCGACGGCCGATTGGTGTGGCCACGTATCGGCTGGTGTCCGTGCCGCCTCCGGAACTGGCGCGCCACCTCCCGGCGCCTGAGCAAATAGCCAAATTACTGGAAGGTGTTGGCTAAGCGCCTTAGCCCAGACGAATGATGCCCAATGACCAGGAGGTGTCCGAGCGTATTCAGAGGGCGGGTAGGGGCTCCTAGTCGGCAGTTGCCTGGGTCCGAGACGGCACCGTTACCGCTTCCGTTGTCGAGACGGCAGCGAGGATTTCGCCCAATGTGAGATAGGTGGCGAGGAACAGAGACTGCGCCTCATCGGTCGGTATATCGTTGTGTACCCCTGAACTCACGCGCTGCCATATGTATCTCAGGCTCTCGGCCAGTCGGGTACCGCGACTGCTGCTCGGGCAACCGTCCACTAGGTATTGCTGTATCCGGTTCAACACTTCGGCTGCAGTGACCTTGTGTTCCTTGCCGTCAGAACCCGTGACGGCCTTGTTCGAGGCAGGGTAGATCACATCGGCGAACGCGACGATCATCCGACGACACGAATCCATCGCGTGGCTGATCGCTTCCTCAGTGCCGTTCGCAAGACGCTCGTATATCTCGGGGATCTTGTCGACGACGTTGGCATCAGTGGCAGAGCGCAGGAGACGGTCCACTGAGATCTTGTGCCGATCAAAGATCGTACTGGCAAGCTCGCTGAATGCGAAACGCAGAAAGGTGTCGCCGACGTAACGATGCAACTCCGCGCGCACCGTTTTCGCGATGTCTTTCATCTGGATCAATTCCTGATGCGTACGCTTCTTCGACTCTTCCCACTTTGCTGCATCTGGTATTTGCGCACGTTGAGTCGCGTCCTGATAGAACGATGTCTTGCGTCTTGCCTGCAACAGGGCGTCGTTGTGCTGAACAGCCGCTGACGTTTGCAGAATCGCATCCTCGATTCGCGGGAGGCTTTCGCTAACCACCAGCTCTGTTGAGGACGCGCGACGAAGCCGCATTGCCCACGTGTCCAGATTGTCACTTAGGGGGATTACATAGCCGGTAAGTTCTGCGCTGACCCACTCGACAACGTCTAAATCGCCCGCCGCTTGGGCGAGGCGGCGCACCTGCATGAGCAGTTGCTCCGCAGGTACCTCCGACCCCTCCAGTTGGTCAATGAGATGGTGGGCAAGCTCGGCGCGGTACTTGGCAATGCTTGTCAATGGCAGAACGGGCGGGTCGGTCACCAGAACCTCGACGGACGGCGCTTGGGTTGAATCACGCGCGGAGCCACAGTGTTACTTCAGCCCGGCGTGATGTAGCAACTCTTCAACGGCGACGCGCAAATCCGTTCGAATCTGCTGGATATCAACAGTCGTGGCGTTGAAGTAACGGCTATGGGCAGACTTGTCTCCAAAGTCCTTTAGCGCGGGCAACGCGCGCTTGCAGTTTCGTGTTAAGGTGAGCGACGGTTCACTGAGCGTTCTTGCAACGAGATCAGAAAGGTAAAAGTAGTCTCCGTTCGCATTCTTAATTTTGGCCCCGATGCTGTGATGTTCGAATACCTCGATGATTAACGTTTCGAGGAGCCTCCTTATCATCACCGCACACGCGTCACACCAACCGTTGTCGTAAGTACCGTTGATTTGGCTGACTACCCTTACGATGTACGATCGAGCGTGTTTGAAAAGGGAGCGTGGCAACACCTCTTGTGCGCTCGGAATGACGCCTTCTGGCGGCGGCCCCAGAAGCCGATGCGCGTCGTGTTGAATACCGCGCGCTATCTCAGCAACCCGATCAGGCTTTGCCACTATCGCGCTGGTACAAGTGCTTAGCCATACTCGCAAATACCTGGTCGATCTGCTCTTTCGTCGCATCAGCCGCTATGTGGATCTGCACGTCGATATGCAGATTCGGACGTGGATCGTCGCGAGGCGGCGGCGGCGGTGGCGCTGGTGGGTCGTCCGCAACGCGCTCAGTCTTGGAGGACGACGCCTTAACAAGAGATTTTCTGGTCCGACTCGCCGTTGCAGCGGGGGCGGATGTCGCAGTCTTCGTCGCCTCCGCGCCTTCAGGATTACCCTCGGCGATGATTGCGTACAAAGCAGCCATTTTCCCGGACATGTTGACGCCGGTTTTGGTCTTAGACGCGAACCAGTTGCGCGCTGCGTCGCGGTTTGATGCCGGTGTGGGAACTGCGTCGAGCAATTCATGTGGATAGACCGATTGCTTTATCTCGTCGCATGCTTCTGTGTAGGTCTGATCGAGCCGCCACTTGCCGGCCAGATCAGTCGGCACTCCGTCGTCTCCAATGAGTCCCATTTGCTTCAGCGAGCCAATGATTTCGGTGGCAGAACCTTCGTTGATCGAGAGCGCAGCCGTCAGATAGCCGCTGGTAACCCGTTTCGGCAGGCTCGACGCGAACTTCTCTCGCAGGGCCCACCAGTGCTTGATGGGCATCGTGGGATACGTCTCCTTCTTTTTCTGGTCTTCCGCCATTGGGCGCGAGGGCTCCGTCCTGAGAGTGGTAGTTGCTATGCCTAGGCTCGATACATCTGAGTCACGATTGCGGGTTGAAGCCAGAAGAGCAATGGTTGAGTTTGGGGCGCGTTTGGGGGGGGGAAATGCAAAACGACCACTCGATTGGGTGGCCGTCGGCAACCCTAAATTGTGTGGCTTGCGATATTTAGATGGGATGCGCGCGGCGGGATTCGAACCCACGACCTTCGGCTCCGGAGGCGGGGTACGAGCGCATTCGCCAGGCGTGACGCCGATGCGCTCGACTTTCGGCGACGGCTGGCACATCAATCACACCTCATTTCTCGCCAACGGTGTCCACTTGGAAGAAGACACGATCAGTACCGACCTCGATTTCGAATACCTGCTATCCGGATTGTTCGGAAAGGCCAACTGTCACGGACAGTCCGGACATCTGGACGTCCAGGCGTGGCGGTCCCAGCTCGCTCGAATAGTCCACGCTCTCGGTACCTCCGTTCGCCAGACCGTCCAAGGGGACGATCGCCACAGAGACCAGGTGGTTAAGCTTTGTCGCGAAGCAGAAGCAAAGCTTCAAGGTCTAACGCACACGAAGACGCTTAGCGTGTGGGCCGTTTACTATCTGACGCGCATAGCCTTCTCCTTGGTTGGCCAGATGCCACGTCACTGGGATTCTAAGAGCACGAGTAACCCGCAGTCCTGGCAACTCACGGACTATCGGACACTCCACTACACGCGTACTGTTGCCCAGCGGGCAAAGTGGGTACAGGACCTAGGCGACGAACCAGATAAGCCGCAAGGAATGTCAAGCCGAAACGACCTACTCCACTCATTCTACGAGCAGTGCGGCAGCGACCCGGAGCGATTTCTCGATTGGTTCAAGAAGACGTATCCGAAAGTGTACAGCGACCTAGCTTCGATTTAGTAGACCATAGAGAGGTAGTCCCGGTGTCACCCGATATCCACGTTGCCGGGATGCGCATGGATTTTCGGAATACGGCGGTCGGTGAGTCGAAGCCGAAGTCCGGTATACCATAATCTCTGAACGTTAGAAGAGTTGCGTCGATCTCCGAAACGGCGCTATACGGTAAGACCTCTATTTCCGCCGCCGGGGAGGCGCGTTGTTTCGAGGGTGAGACCGGCAACAGCCATGTTGAGATGCACCGTCAACTCGGTCGCTTCTAGCAAAGTCGTCAAGTCAGCGACTGCATCCGCTACCCCGATACGACGTGCAACTCTGATGAGGCGGAACATGAGATCGTATCCAGCGATCCTCCCCGCCTGGGTACACTAGGGTGCGGTTGCCTAGAGCGGTCAAATCTGCCTCGCTATCAATCCCGTCCGATAGTGATTTAGCGTCTTCACGAAATCATCAGAACCTGGCGGCAATGCAGTCGGACTCTGCTTGCTAGCCACATACGTCTGAAGGATGCTGGACTCACTAATCGTAGAGGGTAATGCATCGATCAGCCGTTGAAGGTTGTCGGTAAGTTCTTGGTCGTTCATTTCTCCCACTCCACTGGTTCGTCGAGAGCTTCGAGCGCGGCGAGAAACGTGAGAGGAACGGGCTTAGCAGCGTATCGATTCGGGCGCACAATCCAGCGCAGCCGGGTGCGCAACGGATCGCCGGCCTGCCCCTGTTCAAGCAACACGATTGCTCCGAGACGAGTGTTGCGCTTTAGCTGAAACGCTCGCCGAGCTATCGGCTCCCACGCTTCGAGGCCGCCTGGGACAGCAGTCACGTCCAACACCAGGACATTGATCTCGATTTTTGAAAAGTGGTGCAACTCCTGACTGATCATGCGTGCTGCTCGATCGTCGGAGATCGAGTATCGGATTGTCGCCGTTCTAATGCCGTTCTCATCCCTCTGCACGCTAAACGCTCCCAGCGCAGGCGCATCCGCGTACACTGGTGGGATTCGCGCTGTAACTACTCCAGTCGACGGCCCACTCTTGGCTGGTTGTCTGATTACGTAAGCGTCACCGCCAATGTCGATGAGCGTACCGTCCGCCGCAGTTGTCAGAACTGCAGCCAGAATGCGTTCGGCCTCATTCTCATCCCAATTGGGTCCCAAGTACAGTTCAGTGTCTATACCCGTCGTCCCCGGCAGAACGCGAGCTATCAGGTCATTCATAATCATGGTCGCGTGCCGCACATCTTCCGAATGCGTCGGCGACACGATCTCGATATAGACACGCTGACCTTGAACGTCGACCGCAATGTCGGGACGCTTCCCTTCCACCTCAACCTCAAAGGCCGGACGATAGCCCTGCGCCGCCAGACCCGCAGCAGCGGTTGCCTCCATGACTGCAGCGCGCACGTGTTGCCGGATGCGGTTCAGTACGGGACCGAAACCCTGTAGATCTTCGCATCGGGCCAGCACTCTGCCGGTATGGAGCAATGAATTGACACCCCATAGGCCACGCGACCCAGATGCCAGGTATTTCTGGCTCTCCTCGGGCCACAGGCGTGCGAGCGCGTCCAGCGCGATGTAAGCAGAGTTCTTGTCCATGACCGGGGTGGTGTCCAGACAATGCTCATGGACGAAGTCTTCCCACGAGAGGCCGAAATACTGTTGGTCTGTGGTCTCAGAGTCGCTAGACATTTGAGCGGAATATTTGATTGATTCGGCGGCGGGGAGGCGCTGATGACGCTATCGTGCCGTAGGTCACGAGAGCATCGAGTGCGGCGCCGACAGTGCCTCTCTGACACTGTTCTTTGTCACTGCTGCTCGTCACATCCCGACAGCAAAAGCCCCGAGCGGTCCGAAAACCGCACGGGGACGTATTTTCGGGAATGCGCGCGGCGGGATTCGAACCCACGACCTTCGGCTCCGGAGGCCGACGCTCTATCCAGCTGAGCTACGCGCGCGAGAGATCGTAAAATACGCCCCAGCCACGGCTTTTGCCACGTTCAGCGGGCGAGAGGTGTGATCCGAAGGATCCGCGTTTTGTCCCGAAGTCTCACGCGGAAGTCGAGCCGCGGCTCCCGCACGGCGGCGCGGAGGCGAGTCGCGCGCGGTAGTAGCGCGTGGCTCGCGACGCGCGAGGCGACCGGCCCAGGTGTCGAGGTCGTGAGGTCGAACGCCATGATCTCGTTCGCTCCCACGCCGATCAAGGTGTGATCGCCGGGCAGGGCGACAAGCTGCACGATTCCCTGCGGCGCATCCGCGACCTCGAGCAACTGGCCTTCCTGATTGCGGACCGCGATTGGTACCTGGAACCGGAAATAGAACCCAGGCTGATTCACCGCGCACGGACCGGGCCCTGCACCGGTCGTGCAGACTCCCGCCCCACCGAGCCACACGGTGGTCCCGTTATCGGAAATCGCCGCACCGTATCCTTGCGAGCTCAATACGTTGTCGTCCCTGAGAAAGCCCATTCCTGCCAGGTTCCCGCCGTAGAGCGCATTACCGTCCAGAAAATATGCTCCGTTCTGACTCGCGGACATCAGCCTTCCGTCCTGAGGGCCCTCCAGCGGTTCACTCAACCCCGCAAACTGATGCGCCACGCCGTCATACACGGTCGCTCCAACGTTGTCCGACAAGAACGTGCCCGAAAGGAACACGCGCGTGGCGTCAGCACTGCGCGCCATGGCCACGATGCTGGCGGGAGACGCGAGGCTGTCCCTCCCGGTCGCAAGATTCAGTTCGACCACCGCGCCACGCTGTATCCCGTTCTTCGCCTGGTATGTCCCGACGATCACGCGCCCGTCGGCCGCGACGCGAACGCTCCGTGCCGCACTCGTAATCGTCGTCGAGTCGCCTGGAACGCTGTCCAATGATGCCAACTGGACAACGGTGGTCGTCGGAGTCCCGGTCAGCCTCACCAACGCGAGATCGCCGCTGTTGGCAAGGGCGACAACCAACGTGTCGCCGCCCGGCGTGAGGTCGAGCCCCGCCGGTGGCGCGGGGAGCGCGAGCGGCGTTTGAAACGCCATGCTGGCGAGCGACAGCACGAGCACATTCGCGTGCCCTGCCTCGGACAGGTACAGCACGTTGCGCTTGGCGTCGTACGCGATGTCGGTCGTTGCCGTATCCACGGCCACGGTCCGAACGGGATGGTGGACGTACGCGGCGACATTCACCTGACCAAACGAGTCCACGACCATGTTCCCATCGCTGTCGCGCGCGAACACGGAGAACGTCGGGGTCGTTCCGGCGAGTGACGCGGGCACTGTAAGCGGCATCGACGCTCTGACCGCTGTCCCCGCGACGGCCACGGAGTCTCGGGCGTTGCTCGGGGGGCCAAACGCCCAGCCGACCCAGGCGACGCCATGGTTGTCGCCCGTCGTGGTCACGACGCTGTCGGTCGCGCCGGCGACGAAATCAATCACCGTGCTCGAGGAGGCGAAGTTGTTGACGAACGCGTACGGTGTGAGCCCAGGCACGACGACCGCGCCATCGCCAATGAAATACGGCGGGCGAGCATCTTTGACGGCGACGGTGGCGCTGGAAGTGTCACCCTGGACCGGCAGGATCGCGGTGATGGTCAATCGGCCATCGGGCAATCCGTTGGGAAGGACGATGTATCCGCTGAGCGAGAGAGGCGTCTGGGTCGGATCGCCCGTCGCGGCTGCTGGAATGGTCAGGGTATCCACCCCCGGCGTTGAGCCATCGAACGAGATCTCGAGTAACAGCGGATCGCCGGGCGTGTCCCCAGACGTGAATGAGATCCCGAGTCCGACAGTGTCGCCCTGTGAGGCGGATTTCGCCGTAATACTGAGGTAGACGGCTGTTGTGTTGGTATTCTGCTGCCCGGTGGCCGGTGCGCTTGGACTCCCACACGACAGGGTGGCGAATACGAGCACGGATGCGAGGCTCCGTGCAGTCCATCGCGGTGGCAGGTCGAGCGATTCCATCGGCGACTCCAAGTGAGGCGGCGCCAGCACAAAACGGTCACCAATGTGAACTATCGTTCAGCTCGTGGCAAGTGTATCGAAACGCGACTCAGCCGCGACTTTTGCCACGACCCATGGTGAACCGCTCGAAGAGGTCGACGGTACGAAGGCGAGAGAGGGAGGTTGGTCGCATCCCCACGACGCGCTGCGCGGTACTCGAGAGATGCGAGGCGGAGGCGAATCGGAGGACGAGGGCGACGTCGCGGATGTCGTAGCCGGGGTTCTTCGCCAGCTCGGCGGCCGCGATCAGGCGTACGAGGTCGATTACGCGTTTTAAGTTCGGCGCGAGATCGGCGGCGAAGGCGCGGCTCAAGTGCTCACGCGTGACGCCGACGACCGAGGCGACCGCGTCGGTGCGTACCGGAAGGCCGGCGTGACTGACGATGCAGCGCCAGGTCTTCTGCTGCAGGGGAGACGTGAGGCCAAGTGCGGCTGGTGGCTCACGGAGCGCGGCGGCGAAACGGACGCGGAAGCAGTGCGGCATGACGAGATCACGCGTCACACCGTCGTCGACCCCGTCGATCAGCACGTCGGCGAATTCGAGCTCGGCGCAGCGCGCGAGGAGCCGACCGTCGGCGGCGCGCAACGGCATCACCGCAAAGAACGCCGCGGTCGGATAATCGCGCGCGAGCTCCGCGGCCCGCCAGGCATCGTCCGCGGCGGGGCCGCCGAGGTCGATCAGGACCGCGTCGATGAGATCGGCGCGGAAGGCTTGCGAGAGCTCAGCGGCCGTGCGCGTGAAGATGACGCGCGCCCGGCGGCGCGTGAACGCGGAGCGCGCGAGCGAGCGGGCTCGATCGCGGGGCGGCGGCGCGTAGACCGCCAGGCAGGGCAGCTCGTCGGCTGACATGCTCACGGTGAATCACGCCGGAACGGAGCGAGGAGACGCGGCGATCAGCGCGTGTGCCTGCTGCAGCACGCGCCTGGCGTTGGCGTACGACACGAGACGGGCGGCGTCGGCGTAGCGCAACCACCGGCACGCCGTGATGCCCTCCGCGCGCTGCGGGCAGGTCTCGCCACCCGGGCTCTCGATGAGATAGAACGCGCACGTCTTGTGCACGAGCCGCCCGTTCGCCTTGAAGTACCAGTCGATCGTCTCGAGCTCCGACCGGATGTCGAGTTGCGTGAGCCCGGTTTCCTCGGCGACCTCGCGCATGGCCGCTTCGGCGGGGGCCTCGTCTTTTTCGACGTGCCCCTTGGGGAATCCCCAGTTCTTGTACGAGTCCCGGATCAGCAGGAACACGGGCTCGCCCGACGCCTGGCGATACACCACGCCGCCGGCCGACCGCTCTTGCTTCGCCCGTGCGCGGGAGGCCATCGGCCTAGTGAGCGAAGGCGGTCGCGAGCTCGGCGCGGCCCTCGATGAACTGGCGCACGACGGGGTCCGTCGTGTTCTTGATCTCGTCGACGGTGCCGAATTGCCGCACCTTCCCCTCGTACAGCATGGCGATGCGGTTGGCCACGGTGTAGGCGCTGCGCATGTCGTGGGTGATGACCACGCCCGTGACGCCGAGCTGCCGCTCCATGCGCACCATGAGATCGTCGATCACGGCGCTCGTCACCGGATCCAGCCCGGTCGTCGGCTCATCGTACAGAATGTACTTCGGCCTGAGCGCGATCGCCCGCGCGATGCCGACGCGCTTGCGCATGCCACCCGAAAGCTCGGCCGGTGACCGTTGGGCGACGTCGGGCAGGTCGACGAGCTCCAGTGCTTCGTGCACGCGTTCGTCGATCTCGGCCTCGGTGAGCCCCTCTTGTTTGCGAAGGCCCATGGCGACATTCTCGCCAATGGTCAGCGAGTCGAACAGCGCCGCGAACTGGAAGACGTAGCCGATCCTGGCGCGTAGCTGATACAGCTCCTGGCGCGACAACGACGGCACGTTGAGGCCGTCGACGATGACCTCGCCTTTGTCGGGCATGAGTAGCCCGACGATGTGCTTGATGGCGACGGACTTGCCCGCGCCCGAGAACCCGATGATAGCGACCGTCTCGCCTTCTTCCACGTCCAGGGAGAAGCCGGCCAGGACGTGCTTCGACCCGAACGCCTTGTAGACGTTCCGGAGCGAGATCATCTAAGCCGCGAAGCTGCCGAGTGCTCTCCCGACTTCCCCTTCGCGCAACCGCTTGAGCGCGCGGTCGCGGAGCTGGCGCACGCGTTCGCGCGTAACGCCGAGCATGGAGCCGATCTCCTCCAGCGTATGCTCACGGCCGCCTTCGAGGCCGAAGTAGAGTCGCAGGACTTTCGCGTCGCGGGGTGGGAGCGTCGACAGTGCCTGCTCGATCTCATCGTTCAAGAAGCGATTCATCGCTTCTTCTTCGGCGTCGGGCATCTCGTCGGCGACAAATCGTTCGATCAGCGACCGGTCGCCCTCGGGGTCCATCGGCGCGTCGAGGCGCACGTCGCCGGTGTTCAACGCCGCCAGCGACTGGACGACGTCGACCGACAGGCCGGTGAGCTGCGAGAGCTCCTCGGGGTTCGGCTCGCGGCGCAGCTTCTGTCTCAGGATCTCGGACGCTTTAATGATGCGCGACAAATCGGCCGTTCTATTGAGCGGCACTCTCACCGTCCGTCCCTGGCGAGCCAGTGACGACAAAATGGCTTGTCGGATCCACCACACGGCGTATGAAATGAACTTCACGCCTTGATCGGGATCGAACTTGCGGGCGGCAGTGAGTAAACCGACGTTGCCTTCGCCGATCAAATCGATGAGGGGCAGTCCGCGGTTCTGGTATTTCTTGGCGACGGAAATGACGAAGCGCAGGTTGCGCTTCACCAACTCCTGGAGCGCCTCTCCATCACCAGCTCGGATTTTCCGGGCGAGGTCCAACTCCTCGGTGCCTTTGAGGAGCGGATATGTGCTGACCTCGTACAAGTACTGATCGAGGATGTCCCGTTCGGGCTCGCTGGGCGCGATACCAGCCGGAGCGGCCCGCCGTCGACGCGGCCTGGTTTCGGCCGTGGTCTCGTCCTTGATTGGGACGTGCATCATACCTGGTGGCCAGAGGTAAAACTGACTTGCGGTATACGCCGCTGGCGCGTCATTCGATGAGCGTCAGGTTCCGCGGATTCTGGCCGCGGCCCCGTCGGAGCACCGCAAGATATCGGCCGACAAGAATTTCGCTAGACCCTGCGAATTGACAGTGCACATACCCACCGCTAGGTTCAGAGGTTCCTTTCGGGCCCTGACTGTAAGACGGGGGCGTAGCTCAGTTGGGAGAGCGCTTGAATGGCATTCAAGAGGTCAGGGGTTCGATTCCCCTCGCCTCCACTGTCGGGCCCGCCAGGGGCGGTTAGCTCAGTTGGTTAGAGCGCCACGTTGACATCGTGGAGGTCACAAGTTCGAGTCTTGTACCGCCCATGAATACGCAATTGCGCCCGTAGCTCAATTGGATAGAGCATTTGACTACGGATCAAAAGGTTGGGAGTTCGAGTCTCTCCGGGCGCGTTTCGCAAGAACAACTTCTGTGGCTACCTAGCGCAGCCGCGAACAGTGGAGCTTTCACCTTCGCGGCCGGCCCGATTTCCGGCATTCGCGCCGTCACCCTGCCGTTCCTGGGATGGTGTCCCGGGATGACGGCTGACGCAGTACAATTGCGCTAAGCGCTCCACCGCGTCTGGGCCGCGGAGGTCCGTCACCCTTAGTTCGGTGTACCGCCGGAGCATGCTGCGCAGCCCGGACCCGGTGCCGAAGCCGAGTGTACCAGCGACGCGTTCGATGGACTGTCCGCCCAATGTCATCATGTGAGCGGCGACGAGGAGTCGGCACCAGTTGATCGTGGACTCTGGCGTCGGCAACGCCAGCGTGCCAAGGAGGCGATGCAGGCTTCGCTCACTCACGCGGAGTGCGTCGGCCACCGTCGCGACGGTAGGTCGGTGAGTTGCATTCATGATACAGTAGGCGACCGTGCCATGCGCGCCGGGTGGTATCCAAGGTAGCGCACGATGTAACGTCTCCGCGCTAATCGGCGACGCGAGAGCGACACCGAGGACCGTGCGCATGGCGCGTTCGAGATCGTCGAACCGTTGTAGCGTGACATGATCTGCGCCGGCTCGAACGGCGCGGACCATCAGGTGCGTCGACTCACTGTGTAGCGTCGCGCATGCGATAATTGGGGTTGCAGGGCGCGCGTCGCGGACGATGCGAATAGCCTTCGCCACCAGGTGCGGCATATCAACTGAAAGCGCAATGAAGAACGCGGCCGCAGCCCGACGGTTCTCCAGGAACGCTGCGAGCTCGCCGATGTCCATGAACGTGACTGCGGCGAACGGAAACGCTGCTCGCGTCACGCAATCGTGATGCTCGCGCTGGACACTGACCGCGACTAGCGGACTCGTGATGCGAGTGACCATCGTCTGACAGCGTTCCGGTTGATGGCGAGTGAGCACTTTGCGGGCAGCGATGATATGACACGACTCATCGACGCGCCAGGGGTCGCTCACGCGGCCTTTGTTAACGGAGCGTTGACATAGACTACGCGTTCCCCGTCACGTTCGGAGGGTGGACCTGATCTCTTGAGTCACGCTCGAATCGGCCGGACAAGAAGTCCGCCGTGTCTCGCAGTGTAACGGGGTGGCACGCTGAGTAACGGCGAGTGGCAGGCTGAGGAACTGCGCAACCGACGATCGCGCGCTATCGTGTCGCGCTCGCGGCACCCGAGAGAGGTGTCCGCGGAGACGTTGACATCCCTTCCTGCGAGAACAACTCATGATCGCGCGCGCCGTCCGCATCGGTGCTCCAGTACTTGGCCCGTTCTCGGTGTGTGTCCACAACGATGTGACTCGTGTCGTGTCGTGTCTATCGGCCGAGGCTGGGCGCGGCTCGCGACGGGCGAGGGGCGCGCTGCGTGGCCTGCGTGGGCACGTAGCGAACCTGTGCCTGGCTCTAGTCATCGCTGCCCTCGTTAGCGACGTCGCGGCGGGGCAGTTGGGCAAGCGTCCCAACAACGGCGCGGGCGGTGGTGGCGGCACGCCAGTACCCGCGCCGACGATCACCTTCAGCAACCAGGCGACTCCGGACACGCTGTTCTCGTTCCCCGAGACCATCAGAATCTGCTCGGCGACGACCATCCCTAGCAGTTCCGCGTCGTTCAACGGCAAGGCGATAACGAACTTCCAGCCGGATACGGGCAGCAATCAATGCGTCAAGAGCACCGCGACGTATACACTAATTGTCGGCCCGAACACGTTCGCGGTGAACGCGTGCAGCGGCGGGATCGCCGGTCGCTCAGGCACGTGCGGCGGTGGCGGCATCACCATTGTCCACCCCGCGCTCGGCGTCAAGCCGAAGGGCGCGACCGTCTCAGTGACCGCCAACCTGACGGCCACTCAGACCTTCACCATCAGCAACTATCAGAGCACGGCTCAGACGTACACGTTGACGCTGACCTGTAGCGGGCGGGCCGTGTCCGGTTGCACGGGGCCGACGAGCACCGGCTCCGTGCCAGCCGGATCATCCGTCAGCGAGACCTACATGTATACCTCGAACGATACGGTCGGCACCACGGGGACCATTCAACTCAAGGCATCGGCGAGCGGGTCTAGTGATTCGGCGGCCGTGACGATCAACGTGACGGGCAACCTGGTCGTCAGCACGCTGTTCACGAATCAAGAGGATCAAGACTATGCGCGGTGCGCGGCGCAGTGCTTTGCCGCTACGGCGTCCGTTGGCACCGCTCCTCATATCTCGCGTGACGTGGCCCGTGGTGTGACGCTCGTGTACAACAGTGATCGGGTGGCGCTCCGCCCAACGGTCTACGCGGACGTCACACTGCGGTCGGCCTCTGACACCGTGCAAACGTTCCAGTTGCAGGCGCGCGTGCTGGGTGTCATGGCGACGTTCGCCAATGGAGAGCAGGTCCTCACCTTCCGCGGCTCACCGGCGAACCATTCATCGAAACCGTTCCGGCTTGCCGGCGTGATCAACGTCGACCAGACGTTGGCGAACCCGAGCACGGGCATCTATCAGTTGCAGTTGGTGGTGACAGCGAATTACGCGGACCACCAGGAGCAGGTCATCGATACGACACATACGCTGTCGATCGTGAACACCCGCGGCTCACACGTGGCGCGTGGCTGGACGATCGCCGGTATTCCCGCGCTGTACAGCTACATCCACAACAATGGGCACATTGATCAGTTCAAGTACATGGTGCCGACCGGCGATGGGTCATCCGTCACGTACAACATGACAAATGGGTGTCAGCCAGTGTGTGTGCCCGTTCTCCCCGCTGGCGTGTTCTCGACGATCTCGGAGCAATTCGACGGGCAGGGCCACTTTCAGGGGTTCACGCGGCTGTACCCCGACTCGGCGAAGGAATTCTACGGCTTTGCCTCGCCCAATGGCACGCTCACGTCAATCATCGCGCGGACGCAGGCCGACACGGTGAGCTTCACGTATGACGCGGGCATCAGCACGCCCGACACGGGTGTCTTCCCGCGGGTGCTCACGATCTCGGATCCCCAGCGGATGTTCAACGGACACCACGCGGTGATCACGTTGCACTACGATTCGATCACGGGGCTTCTCTCGCGCATCGTCGAGCCGGGGCCGGACGGCGCGCCTGACAGTGGTCGCGTCACCAAGTTGACGGTGGACAATAGTGGCCTCCTCCGGGTGTGGAAGGACGTCGGCACGGGTGACAGCACGCGCTTCGGTTACGACGCGCTGCAGCGGCTCGATTCCATCGTCGATCCGAGCGGTAACGTGACCACGTACACGTACGAGCCGGTGGCGTCGAAAGTCATCGCTATCACCTCGCCCCCGGTCCCGATCGACGCGAACGCGTCGGGGGCAACGGCCATGCAGCCCCTCGTGACCACATTCCGGCCGTGGCAGTTGGTCGGGGTGCCGACGGGTGGCACGGGACAAGTTAGTGGCAGTCCGGCGACACCCGTCGAGGCGGATACCATAGAGGCAGTGGTGACCGACCCCGATGGGGCCATTACGCGCTTTACGGTCGACCAGTGGGGACAGCCGCTCGTCACGCACGTGCCTCTCGGACTCGTGACGACGGACGCCAAAGACGCCAATGGCTTCGTGACTTTTCACACCCGGCCCAATGGCGCGGTCGATCAGTTTGCGCACAGTGGACCGTTTTTGATCAAGAGCTTCCCCGCGAATCAGCCCGACGTGGATTACACATACGGTGCATTTGGCCAACTCACGATGGTTAGCTCGAGCTTTACTTCCAGTGGTATTCCGACGGAGACGTTTGCCCTCGGCGTGCGTGGTCATCGTGATTCGACGATGATCGCTGGCAAAACGGTCGCACGGTACTTCGCGGACCAACTCGGCCGAGACACGGCCTACATCGATGCGCTCGGCAACAAGACGCGGTACACGTACGACCCCGCTACGGGGAATCTCGCGACGACGACCGAGACCCTCGGCGGCCGGCGCCAAACGAAAACCTTCGACGCCGATGGGCGGGTGCACACGATCACCGTCAGCGCACCGACCGGCCCAACCACCATCGCGACGACCGCGTATGACTCCCTGAATCGGGTGATATCAGTCTTCGATGGGGTGCACGCGGCGCCGACGACCTACACCTACACCGGCCTCAATCTGACGCAGGTCAGCGACCCGAAAGCGCAAGTGTACACCATGACGTACAACGCGTTGGGATGGCCCTTGACGCAGACCGATCCGATGAATCGGACGGCGGCGACGACGTATAACACGCGAGGTCTGCCGGCCACGGTCACGAACCGAAGCGGCCAGTTGGTGTCGTACACCTATGACTCGCTCGGCCGCGTGTTGCAGGTCAAGCGGCCGGCGGTCGTAACTGGTGAACCCGATGCGGTCGAGACGTGGAGCTACTCGCCGGACGGCGACACGACGATCGCATCGAATGGCGTATCGACCGATGCCAGCTATCAGAATCGATTCGCCGGATTGCCGGACTCCACGGTGTCGACGTTCGCAAATGGACTCGCGTTCAAGCGATCGTACATCCGCGACGGCTTTGGTCGCCCGACGTCGATCACCGTCAGCATGCGCAATGCGCCGTTGTTCAATTTCTACACTCGGGCGTACTTCTATAACCCCAATACGGCGTTGCTCGATAGTATCGCGCTCGTCAGCTCAGGCAACGTCCGGAATACCGTATCGATGCACTACAACGCGGCGTTCTTGCCAGACACAGTCAGATATCCCAATAGCGTGACCCGCGCCAACACATACACGGATACCCATCAGTTGCTGTCCGCTACATGGAACCTCAATCAGGGGATATACCGCGGGTACGGATACGATTCCACGGGGCGCGTCACAGAGCAGGACTACGGCGCGAGGAGCGGCAATATGGAGTTCTTCAGCTATGATGCGATTGGAGAGCTCACGAATCGATTGGTCGGGCGGTGGACGGATACAACCGTCACTTGCTCAAATTCCCAAATCACGGGTTACGGATGCGGCCCGCAGCGACAGGTCACGGTTACGCAAGCCGATACGTTCGCGTTCGATTCTGCCGGCAGCCTCCGTCGAGTCGCCATTGCGGGGGCCGACACGGTTGGGACGTTTCTTCCGGGCAACCGTCTCGCCGCCTGGGGTGCGCTCACCTTCACTGGTGATTCGGATGGCAACCGCAAGAGCGCGACCGCCGGCTCGAGTACGACCCAGTACACGTGGGGTGCGGACGGACGACTCCTGCAGGTCACGGCCGCGTCGACGACGCGCCGCTACGACTACAATGCGCTTGGGCAACTCGCCCAACGAACGACCAACGGCACAGTCGATCGCTACTACGTGTGGGACGGCAGCCAGTTGATCGGCATCGTGAACGCGAGCGGCCCGGCTCGTCTCGCCGAGTTCGCCTACTTCCCCGGCACCGATCGGCCACTGGCGCGGATCACCGGCGGTTTTGGAACAACCACGGTGCACTACATCGCCCAGGATGGCCTCGGAAACGTCATCGGACAATTTAGTGGCACCACCCTCGAGCAGACGCTCGCGTATGAGCCCTGGGGCGCGGCAGCAATTACGACGACCACCAGTGACACCACCCAGTTGCGCTGGAAGGGGTACTTGTTTGAGGACGGTCCAACGTCGCTATACTACGCGCGCGCTCGGTGGTACGATCCGTTGACGCGTCGCTTCCTGGCACCGGATCCATCCGGTGGGGCTGGGATCAACGAGTTCGCGTTTGCGAGTGGCGATCCAGTCAACGGAAGTGATCCGTCAGGAGCAGTCGATGACTTTTGTGCGGAGGATGTCGACCTATGCACTCTCGAAGGGGTTGGTGGCGGCGGTGGTTCCACAGGCGACCCCTTCCAACTACTTCCTCCCATTCAGATCACTGCTCCCTGGTCGTACAGCCCGTATGCAATCTCAGATTGGGTTGGGTTTTTCGACACGGGCCCGCTCCCCGTATTGGGCGGGCCCACGCCGGGACCAGCCCTGGGCAGTGGAGCGCTCGCAGGCCCAACTAACCCGCCGACGGTGTCACACTGTTTAGCGGTAGCAGCAGCAGATAAGGGAGTGTCCATCGGGCTCGATATTCTCGGGGCTATTCCAGCCGTAGGCAATGCGGTGTCGGTAGGTTCTGGACTCGTTCGTGCCGGGATCGCAGTCAACCACGCAATTACAAGTCCAGTGTTTGCCGTCGGGTCCGGGCTATACGGGGCCTATGGAGGCGTGACGGCTGGGCCTGAAAATGCCACAGACGCTCTCGTTGGCTCAGCTTCCGCATCAGCAGGCATCGGACTCGCGTTGGCAGATGTATCCTTAGGTGGAACCAAGGCGATTCCTATCGTAGGCAATGTTGTGTCCGTAGCCACGCTCGTGTGGGACGGCTATCAAGCCTATAATACGTATCGATCATGCATTGCAGGCCACTAATGGGGAGCGGGCATGTTTGATTACGAGTCTCCCAAAAAGAAAACTCCCACCGACTGGTCAGGCACCATCATCGGGATCATGGTGATGCCCGTCTTCTTTGTTTGTGTTTTTCTTGGCAAAGCAGAGATGGGGTTCACCTTAATGCTTGTTTTAGGGGTAGTTTTAGTCGCCATCAAGCTTCGCTGGAAGCTGAGGAGGTACGCCTGGTTCTGGGGGACCATCGCTTTCGTCCTGCTCCTTAACATCCCATTTCTCTTCCTTGTTCACTGGCCGCAGAGCCGTGTCCCCACCATCGCCTATTCGTTGCCACTTGGAATCGCGGATTTCTTGCTTGTATCCGGCGCTATCAGCCTCGCCCAGAAAGTCTTTGCGAAAAAGGGTTCTTCGGATGACGACGAAGCATAACTCCCTCGGTGGACACCCAAAAACCGGCCACTGATGGACGGTTTGACGCTGTCCCGAAGGTGGACCGCTCAATGCTCGAGTAGGTCGGCTTGTTTAGGCAGTTGGCGGTGATGGTTATCGTCATCCTGACGCCGGGTGACAAACTCGCTGGGGGGCAAGTGCCCCAGCGCGCTATGCGGACGATGGTGGTTGTGTTCGAGCCGCCACGTCTCGAGTTTTTGGTTCGCGTCGGCGAGTGAAAGGAACGGATCCACGTTCAGACATTCGTCCCGCAGGCGGCCCATCGACGCGGGCCGCGCGTGACGGCTGCCGGCCGTTCCAAGGCGGCCACCACGTCCCGGCGCGTCACGGCGGGGCGCTATCAGCGCGAGCGCGGGAAGTGGGATGCTCCGAGTCGGTAGCGCCGTGAGTCGGTGATGACGGCCTCCGTCAGGAGTTGGAGAATCGTGAATTGAGTCTGGAAGCGGCCGCTCGCCCATTCTTCGACGAACGCGGCACAGGGTACACTCGCGATCAACTGAGGCGTGGCACTTAGGGATCTTGGCTACGGTTCGTGTCAACTCGGATGCTTCCGCTTCGAGTGCACCGTTTGTCAACGGTCCGACCCCAGGTCGCGAAAGCGTGAGAGCACGAGCAGCAGCGTGCTGGGGTCCAGCTCCATGCGAAATGGGATATGCGCCGCGTGCGCACCCGTGCTCCACATCAGGTCCTTGCCAACGTGACCCTCGGCGGCCACGTGTCCCGCCCGGTCGCGCACGAAGATGCGCAGGGCAAAATCCGACGGACTCATGCTCAGCACTCGCGCTTCGCCGGACCGTTGCTCCTCTACCCGGCGCAGCTCCGTCAGAAATGATTGCCACATACTGGCGCTGACCCACGCCGAATCGTTGCACCCGGTGAACTCTCCCGACGTCAGCCGCGCCATGAGGCGGAGGTCACCTGCGTCTGGCCTGCCGGCAGGTACCAGCTCGCCGAGTACGATCTCCAAAGTCGCGTCGTCGCCTTGCAAGATCATTCAGGCTACGCGTTCCGACCAGCTGTGCGCACGGACTCCTGCCAACGCCGCCGTGTGATGGCTACTTGGTCCTTTGCCGCTGCAATCTGGCGAGGGGTGAGCGCCGCCTTCCAACGCCGACCGGGGCGTCGCACGGTGTGCATGCCGAGCTGCACCCAGCGGCGCCGCTCATCGCGCGCAAGCTTCGTCGCCGCTTCCGCCAGTGCCTTTTTCAGGATTAGCATGGGGCGGGCGCAGCACTCTGGGGCTCGCCGGGACGGCGGCGTGTCGGGCCGCGCTGACCCCAGCGGCCGCCGTCGCATCGAGCCGCATTGCGTGCATAGGAATGTATGACTCGACATGTGCGCGAGGTTCGCCACAATGACTACTTTGGCGCGCCACGCGTAAAATCAATAGCTGTCGACTAATTTCTGCAACGAGTAGTTCCTGGCAGAATTCTCGCGTTCGCGCGATCCGTCTCTTGCTCCCGAAACGCGATGCCTAACGGCAAGCCCGGCGACAATCCCATCACCGATCTGCTCGTTCACGGCGATCACCCGTTCCCATCCGACATTGAACGCATGATCCGGGACATCGTAGCCATCACGCCCACGGCCCTGGACGTCTCGGTTGGGAGCCGTTCGATTGGGCGAAAGGAAGGAAGCTCGATGACGCGCGTCGCAGCCTGCGCGCGATTCTGGATCGGCTTTCATCCGAACGCCCCGGCGGCGCTTTGTGACATAGCATGTTCCAGCATCAGCAATTCGCATCAGAGCGTCAGCTGCCGCCATGGCGGCGCCACCAGGAGTCGCCGTACTCCCCGATGCTTGCCATGACCTGCACATCGTCGCTCGGACCCTCGAGGTACTGATGGCAAGGGCCGCTTTCCATTGCAGCCAACTTGTCGATGACGTCTGCCCATCCCTCCTCTGACCGCAGCCACACGAACTCGGTTCCCGCGGTTCTCACGAGCCCTGTGTCGTTCGGTGCATGCGACAGATCGAGGTGAAGCCCGGTCTGAACGACGGCTCCGGGGCAGGAGGTGATGGTAACCCTTCGGCTCGAAGACGTCGCAGTTTGGAGCCACGCGATCAGGGCGTTCAACCCCTCGTAATCGACATCGATCAAGAGTGTGTCAGCGCCCTTGAAGTCCTCAAAGAATCCGATCCGGATGGATGCCATAAATGCTGTTCGACGTCGAAGCGTGCGGTGTCAGGCCGATTGTCAAAAACCGGCTTGGACAACGGCGGCGCGAGGGTCATCGCGGGCTTCCGACCAGCGCCCCGACGCCTGCGGTTACCGCCATCGCTAGAGCCCCCCAGAACGTGACGCGTATCGCGCCCGCCGTCACGCCTGCGCCTCCCGCGCGTGCCGCCAATCCGCCCAGGAGCGTGAGGAACGCCAATGACGTTCCAGCGACCAGGGGGATCAACGCCGACTCCGGAGCTATGACTGTGACCAAGAGCGGCATTGCCGCTCCGACGGCAAAGCTGGCGGCCGACGCCAACGCGGCCTGAATCGGACGCGCACGGAGGGCTACGGAAATGCCGAGTTCATCGCGCGCGTGCGCGCCGAGCGCGTCGCGGGCCATCAGCTGCTCGGCGACCTGCTTCGCCAGTGCGGGCTCAACCCCACGAGCGACGTAGATAGCCGCCAGCTCCTTGTGCTCGCCGGAGTCGTCGGCTTTGAGTTCAGTACGTTCAAGGTCGAGTTCCGCCCGTTCGGTGTCGGCCTGTGAGTGGACGGACACGTACTCACCGGCCGCCATCGACATTGCTCCAGCGACGAGGCCGGCGACTCCGGCGAGTAGTACGTTGTTGTGAGTCACATGCGCAGTGGCGACGCCGAGTACCAGACTCGCGGTGGAAAGGATGCCATCGTTCGCACCCAATACGGCCGCGCGGAGCCAGCCGATGCGTCCGATGCGGTGTCGTTCCTTGGGGTGGACCGGCATTCGTGAGGCCTCGTTGATGGTTCCCTGTGCCAGCGCTCGGCTCATGTCGTTGTCGGCTGTGCCGCCCGCGATCGCGCCAGCGTTTAATCCGTCGCCCAACGCTCGAGCCGACCCTGCCAGTAGACGTCTTCTTTCCCGTCGATTTCCCAGCCGACTTCCGCGGCAAAGGGCAGCCACCGGTCGTCGTGCCGGCGATAGTCGGAGAAACGGCCTTGCCACGGCGTCGGGAGAAAAGGTGCTTTGGCCGAACGCGGTCGATCAGGCGCAAACCCGCCAGCAATGCGCCCTTCGCTATCGAGGCTCAGCACGACTTCCGCTGTCGTCTCACCCGCGCCGGCGCACACCGCCAGCTTGTCTGGCGCGTCCTCGCGCCAGCGTAGCTCGGAATTGTGCAGGATGGCGTCAGGCGCCCACGCCAGTTCCGCGAGGTATCGCATCAGTTCGCCGCGCTCGAGCTCGGCCGTGCGATCGGCGCGCACGATCGGGAAGAGCCCGAGCGCGCGCACATCCAGGCGTCCGCCGCTGACGGTCAGGGCATCCCGCGCGGATATCACGCCAGCGGGGCCGGCGCGCGCGCGCCAGTCGAACCGGCATTGGAGCGTCGAGATGGTCTGCTGTGCGCGGAACGCCATCCAGCGCGCAGTGCCGATCTGGCGCATCCGGCCGCTTTGTTTGAGTCGAACGGTGGTGGGCGCACGACGCGGATCGGCGCCCAAGCGCAATGCCAAGGCATACACTGCCGGAATCAATCGCTCCCTCATCCGACTCTCGGGTGAGGCGCTCACGCCAAGACCGCTTGCACGGGCCTGCGCGCCGAGAATGGCAGCGTGGGTCCGTAGCCGAAACGCATCACGAGATCCGGACGGCGCCCGGCCATGCCAACCAGCGCAGCCAGCTCCGGGCGCAGGCTTGCGACCTCGACCGCTTGATTGACAAAGGCGTGTTTGAGACCGAGCGCTGTCGCCTGGAGAGCGAACCGCTGGCAGGCGCGCCCTGCGTGCACCCAGTGATCCGCATCGTCCCGCTCAGAGACGAAGACGGCTACGCCCGCGGAAGTCCGAAGGTGGCGGGCATATTTGTCGTTCTCGGAGTTGGCGCGGAAAACCCAATCGAACACGTGCGGCCCGAGCCAAGCCGGAAGGATCGGGTTGCCGGTCGCCGCGCTAAACAATCCATCACCGGTCGCGATTGCCTGGCGCGGACTGAACCGGAGCCAAGTCTTGAGCTCGCGCAAGAAGGCAGCGTCGGCCATCTGCGCGCTGTTCCCGGCGATGACGAGATCGCGCACGCGATCGATCTGCGGTCGATCCGTGATGAGAATCAAATCGACGCCCGGAACCACAGCCGCGCTGGCCAGTTTCTGCAGGTCGGCCGGGTCGAGCGATCTGCCGTCGTACTCAATGCGTGTCGACTGGCGTCGCGGAATCGCATCGAACAGCACTGAACCTACGGGTGGCCCGTCTCCGAACGCGAACACCACGGCGCCGGGGGTCGCTGCGTCCAAGCTGAGTTGGCCGTGACGGCCGCGTGCTGCAGCTGCAAGGGTGAGGTTCTCGGCAGCGCAGCCCAGACTGACGAATAGATGGTGGTCGTCCGGATCAACGGCAGGCGTCCGTCGCGCAAAGTCAGGCAAGATCTCGATGCGGTCTGCGCTAAGACGGAACCGCCATGGCTGGGTATTGTGCCCGCTGGCCGCGAGTGTTGCGAAGCGGATCAGGTCCGTCATCTCGGGGCGTTCCGAGAGCGCTGCTCGTGTGACCGCGACCGAGGCGTTGTATTCTCCCATCGAGCCCATGTGTCTCACCCCGGCATACGTGGCGCCCGCGCCGGCGACCACCGCAGCGCCCCCGCTCACGAGCATTTCTCGTCTGTTCATCATGGCACTGGAGGGCTGTCTACCGCTTTCGGCCAGAGAGCGCGGATGCAATGGGGATTATAGCCTCAATGCGCCCGGCTCGCTCGGCGCAAACGCGCTTCGGCGGCTGGTGCTCGGCGCGCTCGGATCTTGCGGCCTTCGTGTGTCTGCGTTGAGGTCGATGGCCAGGTGCTACCTTCTTGACCAATCCGCGATGAAATCTCGTGGAGATCGGATGGGGACGTGGTGGGTACCCTTCGTCGGCTTGTAGTGCGGCGCATTGCCTGTGATGAGGGCGAGAGCCGCACCCGCGACCGCGACCTCGAGGAACGGCAGGTCGTCCGCGTCCGGTAGCACGACCGCGAGCAGCTCGGCGGAGACATGCTCGCCGCCAGCGCGGATCTGCGTCAGGATCGCATGCACCGCGCTCGGTTCAAACTCAAACCGGGGTCGATGCAACACCTCGTCGTACTCGCCGACGATCCGGTCGTCGTACAGCACGGACAGCCGTCCAGCGGTGACAAGATCGACCACTCGCCCTGGCGGCCCGTCGGCACGCAGTAGTCCGGACACGAGGACGTTGATATCGAGGACCCCGCGTACCAGCGCGGTCGGTATTGGCGCTATCGTTGGCGTCGTGCCGCGCCGATCTCTGCGTCAATCTCATCGCGCGTCAGGCGATCGCGGCCGCTGCGGGCAGCCCGGCGGCGGATCCTCGACAGCGCGAGCTGGGCCCGCGCGGCACGCACGGCCGATTCCACCTCGGTCAGATCCTCGTCGGCATGGACGCTGATGACGAGAGCGAACGGCTTGCCCCGTGCGTCCTTGACGGGCCTCAGTCGAGGGTCAGAAAATGAGCGGGGGTGAATTTTGCCGCGATTCGATTTCCCGAAGGGTGCTCTTATCGCCGCCGGCTGCCCGGCGGAGCTGCTGCGCGCGCTCGAATGCGGGTTTATCCCGCAATGAGCAACGTGACTTGGGACTCAGGTAGAACCTTCGAGGGAACCGCAGTAGAGTTCAATCATCAGTCCCACCGCCTGACAGCAGGTTGCGCGTGGGCGAGGACGCTGCGGCGCCGCGATGGCTCCTGTCGCATTGTGAACTAGATGGGGAAGCGAAAGGCAGGCGAGCGAGCGAAGCGTATTGAAAAGCCGGTGCCGCCCGATTCCGGGCTGACATCCGACCGCGAATCGGCGTCCCTGGAAGCTGCGGGGGGAAGGCCGTCAGGGGGCACGGCCATCAAGAACGAGGCGGGAGGCGACGTGCCGTCGCAGACGACGCGTCCGACACCATCCACCGTGGGCATCGGCGCCTCCGCCGGAGGGCTCGATGCTTTTCAGCGCCTCCTCGAGCGCCTGCCGTCCAAAACCGGGATGGCGTACGTAATCGTACAGCACCTCGACCCGGAGCACGAGAGCCTGCTCCCTGAGTTGCTTGCCAAGACTTCGGCCATTCCCGTGGTACAGGCGTTCGACGGCGTGGCGATCGTCGTTGACCATGTCTACGTCATTCCGCCGAACACGACGATGACCATCGCGGACGGCCACCTGCGATTGGTCGCACGCAAGAAAGGTCGCGGGCTCCATCTGCCGATCGATGCCTTTCTGTCCTCGCTCGCGGCAGTGCACGGGAGCAGCGCAGTCGGCGTGATCCTTTCCGGGGCGGGATCTGACGGCTCGCGCGGGATCGAGGCGATCAAGGAAGCTGGTGGCATCACGATCGCCCAGGATAGCGCCTCGGCGCAGGTCTCCGGGATGCCCGAGAGCGCGGTCGACACGGGGGCCGTGGATTTCGTCCTCGCGCCTGAGGAGATCGCCGACCAGCTCGCCCGCCTGGGTTCGCATCTCACCCGACACCCGGATGATGCGACGACGACGACCGACTCGCCAGGCGACGAGGGTGGGGCATTGCGGAAGATTCTCGCATTGCTCTACAACCGGACGGGCGTCGACTTTCAACACTATCGACGCGGCACGCTGCACCGGCGGATCCTCAGACGAATGCTCGTCCACCGACAGGACACCCGCGCCGAGTATCTCGCTCACGTCCGACTCGACCCGGCGGAACTCGACCTCCTGTACGAGGAGCTGCTCATTCCCGTGACGCGGTTCTTCCGGGACCAGGACGTCTTCGCGACACTGCGAGACCAGGCATTCCGGGCGATGATGGAGGGCCGGCCTCCCGACACGCCCGTGCGCGTATGGGTCCCCGGGTGCGCGAGCGGCGAAGAGGCGTATTCCCTGGCCATTGCGCTGCTGGAGTTCTTCGACGATGCCGTTGAGGGCATGCCGATTCAGATCTTCGGCACGGACCTGAGCGAGGTATCGATCGCCAAAGCGCGCGCGGGGCTCTACCCGGAGACCATCACGAGCAATGTGTCCGCGGAGCGGCTGCGGCGCTACTTCGTGCATGAGACGGGCGGCTACCGCATCACCAAGGCCGTGCGTGACCTCTGCATCTTCTCGCGCCAGAACGTCGTGCGTGATCCGCCCTTTTCCCATCTCGATTTGATCAGCTGCCGAAACGTATTCATCTATCTGGAGCCGCAGCTTCAGCAGCGAGTGTTTCCGATCTTCCACTACGCGCTCGAGTCGAACGGGCTACTCCTCCTCGGTACGGCGGAGTCGGCGGCCTCGGCCTCTGAGTACTTCGAGCCGCTCGACAAGCCATCTCGGATCTATCGGCGCCGCGCGACGGCGGTGCGGCCGCTGGATGTCGACTTCGCGACGCCGAGGAGCGTCCCCAGTATTCGCACGGCGCGTCTGAGCGGCTCCCGGCGCGCCCCGGCGATGTCGGCGGATGATGTGGGGGAAGAAGCCGACCGCCTCATCTTTGCTCAGTTCACGCCTCCCGGTGTCGTCATCAACGAGCGGATGGAGATCGTCCACTTCCGTGGTGATACCACCGGCTTCCTCGCGCTCACGCACGGAACGGCCAGTCTGGACCTTCTGAAGCTCGCGCGGCCGGAGCTGATCATGCCGCTGCACGCGGCGATCCGCGAGGCGGGCAGAACCGGCCAACGGGTGCGCGAGGACGGCATCGTACTCATCGACGGAGACTTGGTCCGGCAGATCGCGATCGAAGTACATCCCTTCCACCCTCGATCCGCGAGTGCGAGCTTCCTGGTCGTGGTGTTTGCCGAACACGGGCCCCCGGTGCCGATCGCGCAAGCTGGCGGGCAAGGCCGCGCGTCCAAGGGACGCCGTCGGCAGGCGCGCGTGGACCTGGAGGCGCTCGATGCGCTCCGACAGGAGATCGCCGCGACGAAGCGCTACCTCCATGATGTGGTCGAACAGCATGAGGCGACGGCTGAGGAGCTCCGGGCTACCAGCGAGGAACTGCAGTCTGGCAACGAGGAGCTGCAGAGTACGAACGAGGAGCTGCAGAGTACGAACGAGGAGCTGGAGACAACCAAGGAAGAAGTCCAGTCCACGAACGAAGAACTGACGACGCTGAACGAGGAGCTACGGCACCGAAATCGCGAGCTGGCCGCCCTGTCGGGCGACCTCGCCAATGTGCTCGCGAGCACGACGATCCCGATCGTCATCGTCGGAGCGGATCTCAGTCTGCGGCGGTTCACCCCCGCCACGGCCCGTGTGATGCGGGTGATCGCCTCCGACGTGGGCCGCCCGCTGGGCGATATCAAGCTGCGTATCGCACTGCCCAATCTGGAGCGCGATATCATGAGCGTTATCCAGACGCTGACCGTCGTCGAGTGGGAGGTCCAGGACGAGGACTCGCGCTGGTGGTCGCTGACGATCCGCCCCTATCAAACGATCGACCGTCGGGTCGACGGCGCGGTCCTGGTGTTCGCCGACATAGACGCCACGAAACGCTACGGAGAGCGGGCGAACGAGGTCTCGGAGGCACGGCGGCAGATGCTCGATGCGGCCGAAGCCGGGCGGGCCATGGCGAACGAGGCGCGCGCGATCGCCGAGATCGCCAACAAGGCGAAGGGGACTTTTCTCGCCAGTATGAGCCACGATCTGCGGACGCCGTTGAACGCGATTACCGGATATACGGAGCTACTCGAGCAAGGCCTGCGCGGTCCCGTGACGAGCGAGCAGATGAGCGACCTTGCCCGGATCAAGCGCAACGCTCGGTACTTGCTCGCGCTACTCAACGATATCTTGAACTTCGCAAGGGTTGAAGCTGGATATCTCGTCGTCAGTCTGACCGACGTCCCGATCGGGGCACTGGTGGCGGAGTTGCACGACCTGGTTGCGCCCCAAGTCATGACGCAGTCGCTCCATTTTGATCGGTCCGCCTGCGGTGACGCCACGGTGCACGCCGATCCGGAGAAGCTGCGTCAGATTCTCCTCAACTTGCTCTCCAACGCGTTCAAGTTCACGGCGAGCGATGGTCACATCGGCATCGATTGCGTGACGGAGGATGCGATCGTGCGGATCGAGGTGTGGGACACCGGCCGCGGCATCGCGAGTGAGCAGATCGAGAATATCTTTCAGCCGTTCGTGCAGATCGATCGTGGCTTGACGAGTCCGCCCCCGGGCGGGGTCGGCTTGGGCCTGGCCATCAGCCGTGACCTGGCACGCGCCATGAACGGCGATCTGACCGTCGAGAGTACGCTCGGAAAAGGATCGCGGTTCGTGCTCACGTTACCGCGCAAGTCGCCGTAGAGGTTGGTCCGAGACAACAGGCCAGCGTCTCCGGCGTCTGTGGCAACGACGGGACTGCCGTAACGCCGTGACGTGGCACTTCTCAGTCCGTGCTTGGTGAATGGCAGAGTTGCAACTGTGTTCGCGGATCTACCGGCGTGGCGCGACACGGAGACACCACGGCGGACGTGACATATTACCGCACGGCCGGCGGCGTTGAGGTGGATTTCGTGGTAGAACGTCGCGGCACGCTCTTGGCGGTCGAGGTGAAAGGCCAGCACAGCGCCCACGTATCGCGATGGGGCGTATCTGGATCGGTTTGTCGAGGAATCCGAGTCGACCGTCCGCGGCGGCGTGCTATTCCACGGCGGGGACCGCGCCTTCTGGTTGACGGTGCGGGTGCTGGCCACGCCGTGGTGGACGGTGATCTAGCCGCTCGAGACGAGTTGGGCATTCTCGAAGCGCCGACCCCCGGATAGGCGCCAGTCGAGAATTCGCGTCAGAGCGTGCTCGGTACGTCTAGCTCTGTGGCTGCGTATTGGGTGAAGCCGTCGATGTAGGTCGTCAGGCCTACGTAGACAAAAAGCTCGGCGAGCTGGACATTGGTCCAACCGGCATCAAGGGCGGCCATCCATCGCGCGGCGTCAACGCTCCCACCGTGGGCGGCGGCCTCGCGGGCGACCGCGAGCATCGCGGTGAGCCGGTCGTCATTCGCTATCCGGCCGGCCCGAATCTCCGCCGCCTGCACCTCAGACCACCCGGCGCGGCACGCCAGGACAAGATTGAGCGCGCCGGTATAGGCGTTGCCATGTGCGGCGCTGACGGTCAACATGATCGCCGAGCGCATCAGGGGTGTGAACGTGCCATAAGTTTCGATCGCCTGACGAAAGCCCGCGTAGGCCGCGAGCACAGCCGGCGCATGCGCCATCTCGGCATGGAGGTTGAGCAGGTGGCCGCTCTCCAGCGATCGTTTGGAGAATCGTTCGAGTATCGCCCGCGCGCCCGCGGACATCGAGTCAATCGTTTGAGCAGGAATACGGTTCATGGCGAGATGACGTAGCCCGCCTCACGAATGTGACCGTCACACCGAGACTCCGGGATCCGTCATCCTGTCATGACTTCCAATGAACGCGAGTGGTTGGCTCACCAATTCGACGAGAGCCGGCCATATCTCCGCGCCGTCGCGTATCGCATGCTCGGCTCCATGAGCGAAGCCGAGGATGCGGTGCAGGACGCTTGGTTGCGCCTCGATCATGCCGATAGCAGTGGGATCGAGGATCTCCGCCGATGGCTCACCGTCGTGGTCAGCCGCATCTGCCTCGATCAGCTCCGCGCCCGCCAATCACGGCTCGAGGACTATGTGGGCACCTGGCTGCCGGAACCGGTCGTACAGTCCGAGGCGACCGCCGATGCGTTGCAGGAAGCCGTGCTGGCCGACTCTGTCGGCATCGCGCTCCTGGTCGTGCTGGACACGCTGACTCCGACAGAGCGCCTCGCCTTCGTCCTCCACGACGTGTTCGCGGTCTCCTTCGAAGAGATCGCCGTCGCCATTGGCAAGAGCCCGGCTGCGGCGCGTCAGTTGGCGAGTCGCGCGCGGCGCCGCGTCCGGGAGGGCGCGCCGGCGCCGGACACGGATCGCGCGACGCAGCAAGGGGTGGTCGACGCGTTCCTGGCGGCGGCGCGCACCGGCGACTTCGAGGCATTGCTCGCTGTGTTGGCGCCCGACGTCGTTCTCAGAACCGATGGCGGCGGCGCCGGCCCACTCGCCCGCCCCCCAGTCATCGGCGCCCGAGCCGTCGCTCGTCACATGAAAGACAACGGCCCACGGTTCGCGCCACTCGGCCGACCCATCACCGTCAATGGCGGCCCGGGCGTCTTTCTCGGAGCGCCGGGCCAACCGCGCGTCGTCGTCGGATTCACGATCGCGCACGGCCGGGTAGCGGCGATCGACATCATCGGAGATCCGGCGAAGCTCGCTCACCTCGGTCTGACTTAGTGCCCAGTGGCGCCGTCGCTCATAGCGTGCACCGGCTGCGCGTCCCGCAGGTTCTCGGGCGGGGCGACAATCACGATGTCGCCATTGTGTAGCCCCGCGGTGACTTCAGTGCCATTCTCGAGCACCTGACCCGCGGTGATGGCGACGCGCCGGGCCACGCCGTCCCGAGCCGTCCACACGTACGAGGCGCCCCGGTCGCGCACCACGGCCTTTGTCGGGACGATGAGGCGCGGCGTCGCCGCGGCCCCGGCGCGCCGTTCGAGAAAGTTGGCCTTGACGCTCAGCTCCGGTTTGATCACGCTCAGGTCCGGTCGAAGGATTTGCACTTCGACCTTGACGGTGGCTTTCTGCCGGTCCGCCGCCGGATAGATCTTGACCAGCATCGCGTCGAACCGCGTGTCGGGGTAGGCATCCGGCACGATCACCGCCGGCATGCCGAGGGTGACCTTAGCGATGTCTGATTCGTTGATGTCGACCTCCGCGCGCATGTCGCGCGTATCGGCGAGTTGCGCGATATCGGTCGCGCCGCTGCTCGGCTGGACTTGCCCGCCATAATTGATGGTGGCGCCAAGCTCGCGGTACTTCTGCAGCACGATGCCGTCGATCGGCGAGACGATGCGGCATTGGTTCACCTGGAACTGCGCGTAGTCGATGGCCGCCTCGTCGCGCCGCAATGTCGCTTGCGCCACCGACGCATCATTCTCCGCCGCATCCAGCTCTTCCTTGGAGATGCTGCCACTGGAATTCAGCTCGCGGCGCCGCCCAACTTTGGCTTCCGCCAGCCGGACATTGGCCTCCGAGAGATCCCGCTCCGCGATCGCCTGGCGCAACTGGGCCTGATAGTCGCGATCATCGATTCGCGCCAGCAGGTCGCCCCGCCTGACGCGCTGACCCTCTTCGATCGGTTCTTCGACGATCTGTCCGAGGACCTTGGTGCCGACGACGATGTACTTGTGCCCAGTGACGACGTACCCCGAGCCCGTGAGAATGACTCCGGGCTGCTGCGCCGTCGCGGTCGGCCACACAGCGACGGTGGCCACGTCGATCGGGCGCCCCAGGGTCCGTCGGTATACGACCGTGCCGACGACCGCCAGCGCAACGACCAGCGCGAGACCGATAAGCATATACCAGGTGAACCGACGGTTGCCGCGTTCTGGCTCGGGGTGCCGGACGATGCGCAGCGACTCGAGCTCGTGTAGTTGGCTCGCCGATGTGCCGGACATGATATCAGCTCCTCCGAAGTGCGGCCGCGACACTCATTCGCATCGCCCGCCGCGCCGGTAGCCAGCCACCGGCGAGCCCCATCAACGCGGCAAACAGAAGCGCCTGTCCGACGATCGACGCCGTGACGCGACAATCGAACTCCATGGTCGCCGCCGATGGCGCGCTGAAGCTGGTCGACAGCAGATTGATGGGCATGGCGAGGAGCGTACCGACGACGGCGGCGCCGACCGCGAGCACGAGCGACTCGAGCAGAAACGACGCCATGATCGCGTCCGGAGTGAACCCCAGCGCTCGCAGCGTCCCGATCTCGGTCGTACGCGCCGACACGGCGGCATACATGGTATTCGTCGCGGCGAAGATGGCGCCAATCGACATGATGCCCGCGACCAGGAGCCCCAAGAGGCGCAGCTGCCGCGCGACCGCCGACTGCTCCTGGTAGTAGTCCGACTCGGTCTCCGCCTGCAAATTGATGCGCGGGTCGTCGGCGATCCGCTGAATCAGCGCCGGCACATCGGCGTCGGGCGCGACCTCGAGCCGGATGCTCTGAAACACGACGCCGCGGTTCGCATCCTCCTGCAGACTGTGCACGTCGCCCCACACTTCGGATTCGAACGAGCTGCCGCGGGCCTCGAACACGCCGACCACCGTCCAGAATCGTCGCCCGATGTGGATCCGTGATCCAAGCGTGAAGCCCGGGTAGCGTCCGACGAGGCCCCGTCCGATGATGACCTCGCTCAGCCCCGGGGTGAACATGCGGCCGGCGGCGACCCGGATACCGTCATGCACTCCGAGGCCAACCGGCAGTATCCCGCGAACGGCGAGATCGTCGAGACTGCCGTTCGGACCGGCGATGAGAATCTGCTCGGCCAGTTCGGGCGACGCGAGCGGGCTTCCCGTCGAATCGCGTCTGATCGCCGTGAGGAATTTCAGCGCGTCGAATTGGTCCAGCGTGAGCGACGACCCGGTCTCGGTCGTCGATCCCCGGCGGAGCACGATCAGCGTGTGTGGGGAGCTGGTGTCGCGAATGGCATGATCGAGGCCCGCGACAATGGCCATCACGATCACGAACACCGTGACGACGAGCGCGATGCCACCGCCGGTCATGGCATTCGAGAATCGGCGCACGAACAGACTGCGCCGCGTGTATGTGAAAGGAATCGCCATATCAGTTGACCAGTCGGAGCGCGTCTACGATGTTGAGCCGCGAGGCGGCTCGCGCGGGGACGTACGCACTGAGGACGCCAATGAGCATCGCCGCGGCCAGCGTTTCGAGGAGCACGGCTGCCGGCATGTGGATCGCCGCGAACGGTCCGAGCGCCCCGGAACTGACGGCGAAGACCTTGAGCACGGTGAATGCGGCGCCGGCGCCGAGGATGCCGCCCGCCAACGCTGTCACCACCGACTCGGCGACCAGCAGCAACAGGATCACGCGAGCGGCAAAGCCGATCGATCGCATGACCGCGATCTCGTTGCGCCGTTCGCGAATGGACATCGCGGCCGTATTCGCCGCGACGAACCCGATCGTCAGCACCACGATCAGCCCGAACAGCTCGGCGAGCGTGAAGAACACGCGAATGCGGCCGATGAACCCGCCGACGAACGCCGCCTCAGAGTCGCATTGGGTCTCCGCGGACGAATTCGCAAATTGGGCGTTGAGGGCCGCGATGACCTGCGGCACCGTCCGCGAGTTGTCGGCGCGAACCCAAAAATTGTCCACCTTCCCCGGACGCCCGCCCAGCTCCTCGAGGTAGTCGCGGTGAAAAAGCATAAAGCTCGGGGCGGGACCTCTGGCGATCGTGCCGACGATCGTCAGTGTGACATCCACCGGGTAGGTCGTACCGCGCAGCTGGATCTGCTGCCCGACGTGGAAATGGTAGTGCTTCATGGTACCCTCGGCCGCCAACGCGGCCGTGCGGGACCGCTTGAACGCCTCGACGCCGCCCGGTGAGAAGCCCCAATCCGACCACATCACCTCGACATTGTCGGGATCGGCGGCAATCGACGGGATCTGATCCGTCGGATCGTGATAGATGGCGGCGTAGTAGTTGCTCGGCGTCACGGCGACGACGTGCGGTGTCGTGGCGATCTTCAGCTTATACGCCTCGGGGAGCGGGTAGGCGATCCCCATCTTGGTGTGGCAGGCGATGCGCACGGACGACGCGGTGTCGGCCAGGACCTGATTGGCCACGCTCGGAAGGCTGACCAGGGCGCCGAACACGAACAGCGACACGGCGATCGACAGGACGGTGAGGACGGTCCGCCGTCGGCTACGGAACAGATTCTTGAACACCAGCGACGTGAATTTCATCGCCCACCGCCCGCCACGGCCGTCGGGACGTCCGTGCCGATGAGCACGCCCTTGTCCAGACGATACGTGGAATCGACCACACGCTCGGCGCGCGCGTCGTGCGTCACCATCACGATCGTCTTGTTGAACTGGCGACTCAAGTGAGACAAGAGCGAGAGGATCTCCTCCGCGGACACGGCATCGAGATCGCCGGTCGGTTCGTCGGCGACCACGATCGTCGGGTCGGTGACGATGGCACGCGCGATCGCGACCCGCTGCTCTTGCCCGCCCGAGAGTTGACGTGGGTAGTGGGTGAGCCGGTCAGCCAATCCAACCGCTTTGAGAGCCGCTTCGACATGGCTCCTGCGTTCGGCCTTGCCGAGATCGGTCAACAACAGCGGCAACTCGACGTTCTCGAACGCCGTCAGCACCGGGATCAGATTGTAGAACTGGAATACCAGGCCGATGTGCCGCGCGCGCCACGCCGCGAGATCGCGCTCCTTCATCCGCGTGATTTCTTCCCTCCCGACGCGGACCCGACCGGAGGTCGCGTGGTCGATGCCGGTGATGAGATTGAGCAAGGTGGTCTTGCCCGATCCCGACGGTCCCATGATCGCCACGAAGCGGCGTTCCGGGATGCGGAGCGTGACATCGTCGAGCGCGCGCACGTCGAAGTCGTCCCGCTTGTAGGTGCGCGTCACGTGGTCCAACTCGACCGCGTAAGTCTGATTCATGGAGTGAGCCTCATACCGGTACGACGAAACCGGGGCCGCGAATGTGACGGTGCCGAGAAGTGGCGCGGCTCCGTGTCACATTCGCGACGCCGGGTCCGTCACATGGGCAGAAGCACGTGGCCCGTAATCACGATAATGAATGCAGACGGAGACAAGCGATGCGAACGGTCATCATAACGGGAGCGAACGTCGGGATCGGTTTCGCGACGGCGAAGTTCATTGCCGCCAATCCCGATTGGCACGTGGTATTGGCGTGCCGGAGCGAATCCAAAGCCAACGCCGCAATCGATGGCATCAAGAGCGCTCACCCATCGGCGCGGGTGAGCTTCATGCCTCTGGACCTCCTTGCGCTCGCCTCCGTTCGCCAGTTCGCTGAGTCGCTCGATACGGCGAAGGTGCCGCCGATCGGCGGCCTTATTCTCAACGCCGGTGGCATCAACATGAGAGCCAAAGGGTCCGAGCTGACCGACGACGGGTTCGAGTGCACGTTCCAGCTCAACTTTCTCGGTCATTTCCTGCTGGCCAATCTCGTCGTTCCGCGGATGACCGCGCCGGCGCGCATCATCTTCGTATCGAGCGACCTCCACGATCCGGCCGCCACGAAGATGGGGAAAATCATGCCGCCGAGGTATGGCCCGGTGGAGGACATGGCGCGGGCGATTCGGACGGGTGCGACGGTGAAGCCGATGGTCCGCTACGGAACGGCCAAATTGTACGCCATGATGGCCGCCCACGAGCTCGATCGGCGATTGCAGGCGTCGGGCAGCGGCATCACGGTCAACTCCTGGTCCCCCGGTGTCGTCCCGACCACGCAGGCCGGCCGAGATATGAACCCGATCATGAAACGCGTCATGACGAATCGCTGGTTCGTGAACTTCATGGGCTCGCATCTCTCGACGGAAGATGAAGCGGCGCGCGCGCTCGGCGGTCTCATGGGGAACGCGAAATATGCGGGCGTGAGCGGCCGATATTTCGACGGCTTCAAGGAGATCCCGTCGTCGGTCGAGTCGCGCGATGAGCGCAAGGCCCGGTCAGTTTGGGAACAGAGTGCCGTGCTCGCCAGGCTGTCACCGAGCCGAGTCGAATTGGCGCCCGCGGGCGCCGGCGGGTGAGCGAAACCAGGCAGGGGTCAAGCTGCGGGCGATGTCCGCACCTGTCGCGCGGGACGCTGATCGGCCATCGCGCCGCGTGACTCGTTACACTCCGCTACGCGATCGAGCTCGTCCAACTCCTGGGCGTGACGACGTCCCCACTCGCACAGCGCTGCCACAATCGGCGCCAGACTACCGCCGAGCGTCGTCGCCGCGTACTCGACACGCGGCGGCACCTCCCGAAAGATCTCGCGAGAAACCAGCCCGTGCGCCTCCATCTCGCGTAACTGTTCCACGAGCACCTTCTGACTCACACTTGGCGCCAACCGCCGCAGGTCGGAGAGTCGCTTCGGACCATCGAACAAGTGATAGAGCACGAGCGCTTTCCATCGTCCAGCGATCACTTGGATCGCCCGCTCCGCGGGCGGCAAGTTGGGGAGTCGTTTGACGAGCCGCGGCATGGTAACCTGTCGGTGAGTATGGGACCATCTGGTGCCTAACAGTATCCCGAAAACCGTCGGTAAGTTCGTTCCATGCGACAGGTTCAGTTCAGCCGCTTCGGCGGCCCCGAGGTGCTCGAAATCGTCTCCCGTCCGACACCGAGGCCGGAGCGACACCAGGCATTGATCCACGTGCGCGCGGCCGGCATCAATTTCTTCGAGACGTTGCTGCGCGAGAACCGCTACGCGGTGTCGCCGGAGCTCCCGTTCGTCCCCGGCGTCGAGATCGCCGGCATCGTCGCGGCTGTTGGCGAGGGTGTCGTGCTCCGGGTCGGCGCCCGCGTCGCGGTGCCATTGTTCGCCTACGGAGCGTCGGGCGGCTACTCCGACTACGCCCTGGTCGATGCGATGCATGTCGTCCCGTTGCCAGAGGCCTTGTCCTTCGAGGCGGCCACGGCGTTGATGGTACAGGGGCTCACCGCACTCGTCCTCGTGCGCCAGATTCCACCTGATGGCAAGACGGTACTGATCACTGCCGCCGCGGGGGGCGTAGGATCGCTCCTCATCCAGCTCGCCAAACGCGCCGGCGCCAAGACTGTGATCGCCGTCGCGAGCACCCCATTGAAGCTCGACATCGCTCACCGGCTCGGCGCCGACCTGGGGATCGATTATACTCGGCCGAAGTGGACAGACGAGGCACCCGCACCGGATCTGATCTACGAGTCCGTCGGCGGTGACGTCACGCCGGCTTGCCTCCGTTCGCTTGCGCCTGGTGGACAACTGGTCATCTATGGCGCGCTGAACATCCAACGCTTCGCGCTTGGCGTCGACGAGTTGAAAGGCATGATCTTCAAGAACCAATCCTTGACCGGGTTCCTGCTCGCGGGACACAGGACACCTGACCAGCTCGCGAACGAGCTACGAGAGCTGTTCGATCTCGCCGCTCGCGGCGAGCTGACGGTCACGGTTGGTGGCACTTACCCGTTGGAGCGCGTCGCCGATGCGCATCGCGCGCTCACCGCGCGTGCCACGACGGGCAAACTCGTGCTGACGATGGACAGCGCAGCTCACGGCTGACGTCGTCCGACGTCACTCGAGAGCGCGAGTGCGACGCGCGGCTGTCGCGAACTGCAGAAAATACTTCCGGAGGAATGCAGCATCGGCCGGGTCAGGCCGCTCGGCGAAGAGCGCGCCGCAAAAGCATTCCCGCGCTCTCAAAATCTCCCGCCGGCGAAGGCCACGCCAACGCGGATCGACGGCTGTGAGGTCGAACAGCTCGAGCGCGCGAGCGAGAGCGTGGTCGCGCCGATCGATTCGGCCAGCGTCATGCGCCCGTAACGCGCGTTCGACCTCGCTGCCGACGTTGGCGAGTTGCTCGATGAGTGACAACTCTGCCCAGCGGCCCGCGGCGAGCGATGCGTGAAGTGGCGACATCAATCGACGACGAGCGTACGCACGATGCGCACTATCTCGCTCCGTAACGCCGCGTCCTCGACCGAGCGCGATCGGTTCCCCTGCGCCGGTCGCACGTTGATCATGGAGTCAAACTCGATCCAGTCGTCCGCCTCGGACGGATACAAGTTGATCCCCCAGAGGTCGCGCTGGTCCGACCCGTCATCAAGCAGCGCCGCTTCCTCGTCGGACTGAAGGTCGCCGCCCACCGCCATTATAGCGCGTCCAACATCAACGACAGCCTTAATCATGTCACCGAATCCTTGCGCCGCCATAGCTGCGAGCTCCGAACGGCGCATCGGCTCGAGAAGCAAACGGACTTGGCTGGATGGCATGGCAACGGACAAAGATAACGACGGTACGCCAGGAGGCGACTGGGTCGGTCGGCTGGGGCGCGCGATCAGCGCGGTACCAGTCGCCAGTCGATCCGGCCATCGCGGCGTCGCAGGTCCCACTCGATGATGCGGCGCGTCCGTTCGTCGACGGTGAATGCCTCGATGATGAACGGGTCGGCGTAGCGGATCGTCCAGAGGTACGACGCGCCGTTATCGTGCGTCACGCGAATCGTGTCGCGTTCGAAGCCCGGTTCTTCATCGGCCTCCGAGGGCACGACGGCGGAAAATCCGTCGACGGGCGGGACGGCCGCCGCGAGAAGGTCGGCGGCGCCGGCTGAAAATATCGGCGTTGGCAGCGTCCGCGTCTCGGTCAAGAATCGCGGACGTGTCCCCATCCTGGCCGCCGCGGGACACGCCGACCGTCGTTCGTGCGATCCGACGTGGCACCGTGCGTCCAGGCATGCTTCCGGATCGGCGCTAGCGTGCGGCGAAAGAGCACCACCGTGTCGACCGTTGCGTTGGCGCCGAACTGCCAGGTCTCGGCCCGCTCGAGCGCCGGAGCGCCGCCGATGGTGACACCGTGATACGCGAAGGTGATCGTGCCGACCTGCTTCGTGCTGTCGGCCGCCGTGACGTGGCACTTCTCAGTCCGTCGTTGGTGAATGGCCGAGCTGCGGGTGTGCGTGTTACACCCGGCAAATGTCGGCATTGCCTCTAACGAAAGGCGGCAGCGGACAACGCGATCTCCCGGTAATGATGGATGCCGGAACTGGCCGGTGTCGGCACAACAGAAGGCCGCGACGGTGGATCTCCTCACCGTCGCGGCCTTTTGTCTTACGTTGCGGCACCCGTTACTTCACTGACGCATAAATCTGATCAATGTCGTAGTACATCGTGCGCGCTGGTCCGTTGTTGGCGGCGGCGCCACCGAAGGTGCTGTTGAAGAGCAGGTAGTTCCAACCTTTGGGTGACGTCGACTCCAACATGTTGAACGATCCCTGCGCGGGGTACGCACCGCCACCGGCGCCTGGGGTCGCGCTGTCGTACGCCAACGCGCCGTTCACGAAATATTCGATGCGAGCGTCCTTGGAGACACCCGCCGTTGTCTCCTGCGTGAGGATATACTCGATCTGCGTGTAGTTCCCCGCGGCGAAATGGAGTGCCGCCAGCGGTGTGAGCTGAGAGACGTCGTCGAACGGAGGGGTATCGACGCGTAAATAGTTTTCCGTCAATCCGGGTCCCTGCAGGGCGACGTAAATGTACGTGTCGCCGTTCGTCGAGACATACGTCCCGCAGACGTGATTCTCGCCCGAGTTGCCGCACCGTGGCTCGAACAGCTTCGGGCATGACGTCGTGAGTCCTGTCCCGGCGCGACCGACCGTATCCCAGTTGACGAATCGCACCCACGACCGGAGGTAGAGCACACCGCTGCCGGCCGCGGCGAATGGCGTGCCGAACGTGACCGCGTTTCCACCGCCAGGGACCGTCGTGTCATACTTCTGCTGCCAACCGGAGCTCGGCGCCGAACTGATGTAGGTCGGATCGCTACCTTGCGCCTTGTTGAGCGTCGTGAAGTTCGTCCACGTGTTGGACACACCACCGTTCGAGGTATTCCAAGTCCCATTGGTGACCTGCGACGGCGCGACGGTCGTGATGCCCGTGTTGATCTGCGCCGTCATACCCGACGGCTCGTTCGTCGGCAACGCGCTGGGCGTGTGCAGGACGAAATTGTTGCTGCCGCGATCGACCGCGCTGTTGCACGCCAGCGCAACGAAGGTTGGCGACGGCTCGAGGACCACGGCGGCCGTGGTGGGCACACCGACCAGCGCCGCTTTCAGCGACGCGACGGTCATCTGCGAGGTTCCCTGGCGCAAGATGAACTCGCCTTGCGACGAGTTGTACGTGCCGGAACTGACCGCGTACCACACGAAATACGGCGCGTACTGCAACCAGATGACCTCGGTGGTCGGCGCGGTCGCCAGCGCCGAGTTGAGGGTCGCGACGGTGATGGATCCACTCGGCGGCATCGCGCTACGCGCGGATCGCGCTTGCTCCGCCGGTGTGACCAGACGATCGACGCCGCACGCTGCCAGACTGGCCGATGCGGCGCCGACGCCCATCGAAACGAGAAATCGCCGACGCGTGATTTCGTCGGCGATCGCCTGCAACTGCTCGCGTCCTACTTCCTGCCTCGACATGAGTACTTCTCCTCAGAAGGTGCTCATGCTCGCTCGCAAGTGTTCGGCCGTGCCGTGTCGCGAGGCGCGACACACGACGTCGAACGGTCACGTGTCGTCGATGACATGTCACGCGGCTATCACGTTGGCGAACCGGACCGGCATTTGCGAGCTCGCGACCGGTCGCTACGATATCATGCGACGTTGCCGGTGTGGCGCACTTTGCCATTGCGCACCGCGATCGGTGCGGGCTTCGGCATCATGCCTGCATGGCCGGAGCGCTCGCGGCGGCGTCGATCAGGACGCCGAGCGGTGCGCGTGAACTCCGCCAGTTGCCAGTGACGTCACACCGCTCGGTTGCCGCGCCCTAATGATCCAATCCTGGGATGTAGAGCGCCGCGACGCCACGCGCGATCCGGTCGGGATGCGAGTTGTTCTCGTCGAGGTTGGTGAACACGATCACCGTCAAGTGGTCATCGACGTAGCGCGAGATGTCCATCGTGAAGCCCTGCCAAGCGCCATCGTGCTCCAGGAGATGGTGGCCCTTGACCTGCGTGATGCCCCAGCCGAAGCCGTATGGGTATGTCGTGCCGTCGTTCAAGCGGACCGGCGTCCACATGTCGTCGTAGCTCGCTCGACTGAGCAGCTTTCCGGCGGCCAACGCCGCATCCCACTTCGCCAGATCGATCACATTGGTGTAGAGCGCGCCGTCGGCTGTGGTGTTGAGGGTTGGTGACACCCACTCCTGATTCTTGATTTTCCCATCGACGAGCCGGTAGCCCGCAGCTCGGTGCGCGATGATATCTGCCTCGCTGATGATCCGAGTCGCGGTCATCTCCAACGGCTGGAAGACGCGGTCATGGAGGAAGTCGCCGTAGAACTGCCCGGATACACGGTGGATCAGCACACCCAGAAGCACGTATCCCGTGTTACTGTACCTCCACTTCGTGCCCGGAGCAAAATCCAACGGGAGCGTCGCGAACTTCTGCACGAGCTCGTCCTCGGTATAGTCGGCGCGAAAGTTGATGATGCCCTTACCCATGGTGCTCTCTTCGCCACCGTAGTCGGGGATGCCGGAGGTATGGGTGAGCAAATGGCGCACGGTGATACCGTTCCAGAGTGCACGCCCCTCGGGGAGATACGTTGTAATCGTATCGTCCAGCCGTAGCTTCCCGGCCTCGACGAGCATCATGACGGCGGTCGCCGTGAACTGCTTGCCGACTGACCCGGTCTGGAAGATGGTCTCTGGCGTGACCGGCACGTCGAGCTCGATGTTGGACAGGCCGTAGCCGGTCGCCTTGATGAGGTGTCCATCGCGCACGACACCGAGACCAATGCCTGGGATGTGCTGCGCACGAACCTGGGCGATGACATACGCATCAACTCGCGGCACGATGTGCGCATCGGTCGCCGACTGCGCGCCAAGTGGCACTACGGGTATTCCTGCGATCGCAATTGAAAGCCATCGCGTCATTGACTCTCCTGGGCGAAACGATCGTCGAGCTCTGCCTGCGCCAGTCACAATAACGCCCGAGAGCGCGCCGGGCGAGCGTGGCTGTCGCAGGCAATTCGCGGCGACAAGAGGTCCGTTCTGACCAATCCGCCGGGTACGGAGACTTCCTCGGCAGGGTTTCTTACGTCATGCCATGCGCCGCACTCGGCGCACGAGGAGGTAGGCACCGGTCGCGGCGGACGTGGCGCCGCCAAGGAGCAGCGGCAGCACCACGGTGTGCCAGAGCAGCCGTCTGGTGTTCAAGGCTGGATAGTCGAAACTGTGGATGGCGTCGCGTGCCCAGCGCCACACGCGGATCTCATGATCGGTGAAACCGACCGGCGTGCCGTTCACGGCGTCGAGGTACAAGACCGAGCCGGTGGCATCCGCGAACGTCACGCGCCATGCGGGCAGATGCCGCTCACGGCCCGGCCGCGCGTAATAGTACGAGTCGTAGCGTGTGAGGAAGTCCCCACGTGCGATCGGGGCGGACCCACCCAAAACATGGGATGCGATCCGGTCAGCGTCGTCGACCGTGAGCACTCCTCTGGAGCGTCCGGTCGTGGCATCCACCCAAAATTCCCAGCCATCGGCGAGGTGGATGTCGTAGCCGGGCTGATCCTCGAGTTGCACCAGATCGATGGCGACTGGTCGCGAGCGGTCGCTCAACTGGGCCAACGCGGCCGCTTCGGTGACGCGGATCTGGTCCCAGTGGACGCGGTCTCCGCGCGCTTGCGTGACCTGTGCGCCGCTCGGAAAAGTTGAGGGGCCGAGGTTCTCGGAATACCGGTGAAGGTCCAGGTGAGAACCAGCAGCCCAAAAATGACGCCGGCGAGATGGTGCCACTTCGAAACGCCGCGGTAGGCGGTTGGACGCCAGCGTCCGCGCTTGCGATTGGGGAAAAGTTGCACCAAACCCAACGTGATGCCGGTGAGCGCGATCAGGACCGCGATCGCAGGCAGGACGACGCTGAGCTGCTGCCAGAGGGGCTCGCGGTCTTGCAAGAGCCACTGGAAGTACATCCAGTGCGGAACGGTGCCCAACCAGGTCGTGAGTCGTGTGGTCGAGGTGGCGCGACCAAATGCCGTGCCGCCTCGTTGCTCGACGTAGATTGCGGTCGCGCTCGGGTCGGCGAAGCGGACACGATAGGCGGGATACTCGTGCGCGTAGTCCCTGTTCATCAGGTAGTGGTCACCGCGCGCAAGCAGGTCGACTCCCTTGACCCGAGCGCCGGCTTCGACGCGCTCGGCGGCAACGGCCGACGCTGCAACCACGGAGACCGGTGACAGCACCGATCCCGTCCTCGCGTCCACCAGCGCAAGCGTGACGGGATGGTACGCGAGCTCACCCCAGATCTGGTACGTAGGGCGGTCGTGCCACCAGAAGAGCCGGCCGCCGATCGGCGTGCGGTCGGTGACCTTCGCCGGAAAGGTCAGCGAGGGGATGCGAACGAGCGCGGCCCGCGCTGCGGCTCGGAACCCTACAAGGGAATCGGTCGGCTCAAACGGCGTGAGTTGACCGAGCAACTGCGACTCGGTGTAGGCGGGCCAATCATAGAACGCCATGGCGATGCCGCTGGTGAACCAAACGAACACCATGGTACCGAGCACGATCCCGATCCAGCGGTGCGTGAGGTACAGCAGGCGCTTCCAGCCGAGCGGCGTCGGCGTCCGTTTCGGAATGTGGCCAGCCACGCCGGCGACCTGAACTGCCATCTCCGTCACCGTCGCCTGTTCTAGAACTTTGCGCCGAGCTGAAAGATCACGCGGCGCGGAGCCCCAGCGAACGCAAACTGTGCCGTGCTGAGGTCGCCATCGGTGAGGTATTTCTCGTCGAAGATATTGCTCACGACGACCGCCGCCGTGTATCGGTGGAATTGCCAGCTCAATCGGGCGTTCGTCACAAAGTACGACGGTAAGAGGAACGTGTTGGCGTAGTCGAGATAGGCCGACCCGGAGAAGTGGCCATCGACGTACAACCCGAAGCCAGCAGGCCCGCTCAGGTCCGCGCCGATATCGTAGTTGTCCTTCGGTGCGAGGGCGACGCGATTGCCGGTGAAGTCGTAATCGGTGCCATTCGAATTGAACCGATAGGAGCCGAAGTGCGCGCCGTAGTACGCGTACTTGGCGAAAAGCATGACATCGGACGTGATCTGGCTGTTCACACCTGCCTCGATGCCCGGAAATTTCTCTACTCCGCCATTCGAGGTCGCGAAGGTGTTCCCGCCCGTGCGCACCTGGAGCTCGATCCCGTCGCGCTGCAGCCAGAACGCCGATGCGTCGAAGCTGAGTAGCCCCCGCAGGAGGCTGCCTTTGAAGCCGCCTTCGTAGTTGGTGATCGTCTCGGGCGTCGGCGAAGTAGGGGCGAGAGACTGTGGATCTACCGATGACGGCGGAGGCAGGAAGCCTTGCGCGTACTGCACGTACACGCTGAGCTGGTCATCGCTCGCCGTCTCGCCGTTGAGGACGCGATAGCTCAGACTCACCTTCGGAGTGAACTTCCGATACGTGCCGTTCTGGGGCGTTTGCGTGCCGCCGAGGATCGCGTGTGATGAGATCTCGTTCAGGTCGAATCGTCCGCCGAATGAGAGGCGCAGCCGGTCGAAGAACGCGAGCTCGTCTTGAATGTACGCAGAATAGAACGTTGTGTAGTACGCGCTGCCACCGATGTCGACACCGCGGAGATTATAAAGGCCCGGGTACTGCGGATTCCGATAATCGATGTAGACGCCATCCTGGATCGAGTCGGCGGGGCCAGGTCCATAGGGCAGGATCGAGTTGCGGTTGCCGGTGTTGCGCTCGAAACTCACGCCCGCGATGAGGCGGTTTCGAAGCGCCGTTGGACCGAATCGGCCTTCGAGCTGCAAGTCGTTGAAATACGCGTCCTCTTCGCGATGCGAGGTAAACGGGAAGAGGAGTACGTCGAACGAACCGGAAGCCGGTGGCGAGAGGACGTCACCGTCGTTGAGGAAGTCGTAGCGACTGTGTCGATAACCGAACGTATTCGTGACCCCGAAGCCTTCGGCGAGCGCTCGCTTGACTCGGAGCGTCGTGCGTACGTCTTCTTGATTGTACTGCGCGTAGGGCAGGTTCAGGTTGGTATAGAAGAGCGCCGGGTCGATGTTCGACAACAACTGTCCGTTCTGAATGGGAATCGGCGTCGGCGTGCCGCCGTAATTGGTGACGTAATTCCCCGTCACCATGATGTTCGTCTTGTCGTCAGGCGTCGAAACGAACTTCCCGAAAAGCGCTTCGGACTGTCGCTGAAGCGTAGGGAACGCGAACCCGTCATGACGGTCACCCTGCCAGGATACGACGTATCCATTCTGGCTACCGAGTGAACCGGTTGCCGTCGCCGAGCCACGGACGTAGCCGAGATCACCAACTTCGGCGTTCGCGGTGAACTCGGGTTGAGGTGTGGGCTGTGGCGTCAGAATATTGATCGTACCGCCGATGGCCGTTCGCCCGTACAGGGCGGAGCTCGGCCCCCGGACGACTTCGACCTGGTCGATCATGTTCACCGGAATGTTGTTGATTTGAGCGCTATTCCGGGCGTCAGTCTGGGGCACTCCATCGATCAGAATAAGGACGGTCTCGTTCTCGTTGCCCAGACGGGGAAGCCCGCGGAGCTGAATCGACTGAAAGTTTTCCCCGAACTGCGCCGCCGTCACTCCGGTGGTGGTTTGCACGACCTGCATCAGCGTCTGTGCGCCGCTCTGTTGAATGATCGTCGCCGGCACGACTTCGACCGGCGCCGGCACGTCACGCACCTGAGTCGGCGCTTTCGATGCGGTCACTACGACTTGTGTCAGTGCGCTAGGGACGGCAGTCAGTTTGAAGTCGAGCGTCGCTTGCTGATCCGCGACGATCGTAACCGACAGCGTCAACGCCTGGAATCCAATTCGCTGCGCTGTGACGCGGTACGCTCCAGCTGGAAGACCGACGACATGATAGCTGCCATCGGCGTTGGTGACTGCATGTGCCGATGTCTCGAGGACCTGCACGGTCGCATCGCTGATCGGCTCATTCGTCTGGGCATCGCTGACGCGGCCGGCGAGCATACCAGTTGGCTGCGGCGCCGGCGGATCCTCTGGCGGATCACGACGAAGCACCACGATATCGCCGCTGGGGTTCGCAACGGCGCGGAGGGGGCTGTCGTTCAACACCGCGAGCAGCGCTGTGGCCAATGTGACGCGACCAAGATGCGCCGTCACGTGCTGGGAAAGGCCTTGTAGGTCCGTGGCAAACGTAATGCTGACGTGGCCCAGGCGAGCGATGGTCTGGAGCGCGGTCGTGCGCGGCTGGTCAGCGAGATCGACCGTTACCATGCGTTGCAGCGCGGGGACTTCGGAGACATCGCGCTGGGCAGATGCCACCATGGGCGCCGGCGTTGCTGCCGCAGGCGGTTGGGCCCCCAGGCGGAGCGCGAACATCGCAACCGCCGCCATCGCCAAACGCATCTACGACTTCCTCGGCGAGAGCAGAATGATCTGGCCTTCCCGGGTATAACGGGCGTGCAATGCGACCGTGAGCGATCTGAGGACACGCACGAGGTCCGGGTCGGGGAAGACGATGGTAACGTGCCGCGCCGCGAGCGTAGAGTCGGTGATCTGAATATCGACGTCATACCAGCGTCCAACGTCGGCCGCGACCGAGCGCAGCGGCACATCATCGAAACTCAACTCACCGCGGGTCCACGAGAGGTAACGAGTGACGTTGACGCCGCGCAGCACGGCGATATCGCCTGCCGGGGTGCGCTGCGCGAGGTCGCCGGGGTGCAGCGCGACTCTCGCGTCGCCGAATGCGACCTCGCCGCTCGCCACCACGATCTGCGCGCGATCATCGTCGGGGTACGAGCGCAGCGTGAACGCCGTGCCAACGTCCCGCACCACCGCGCCCCCGGCAGACGCCGCGAAGGGTCGCTCGGGGTCGTGACGGACATCGAAGTATGCCTCACCATTGAGCGAGGCTTCTCGGCGGCTCTCGCCATAGCCAGATGGCACATGCAGAACGCTGCCCGGACCCAAGATCACACGCGTGCCGTCGGCGAGCTCAATGTCCGTGCGATGACCGCGCGGGCTCGTGAACGTGCGCTCGGTCGCTACCATGCGTGCGCCGCCAGGGCGGTAGTTCACCCAGCGGGCGAGTACCACGGCGCTTGCCGCGAGGACTACGGCGGCCGCCAGCCCCCAACGGAGATACGTCGGGCGCGATTTCGAAGACCGATCAACTGCCCCTGACGCCCTTACGACGCGCAGCGCGGGGCCGCGACGAATCCCGGGCGCGATTTGTTTCCAGGCGGCGCCGGAGTCGAAGCGCCGCTCAGTCTGCCCCGCTTCAATCCAAGCCACCTCGAGCTCTGCAAGGAGCCTCTCATTTTGTACGTCGGATGCAGCCCAACGACGGAGCGCCTCGACCTCGGCCTCGTCGCACTCGCCAGCGAGAAACCGCTCTAACAAGCCCCAATTCGGGTCGCGATCGCTATTCATTTGAAGACACAACGATCGAGCGACTCCAAACCCTTCATGAGCGTTGCCGTATTGTCACTTGCCAGACACGGCATTATCGTGGGATTGCCGAAGTGCAATCAGCCCTCACGCCTCATGACCTTTTCCGCGCGCCACCATCCGATCGTTCCACCGCATGACGAGCATGCGGCGGAGCATCGAGATGCTGAGTTGCTGGCGCGGGCACGAACGGGCGATCCGGCTGCCTTTGAGGCACTCTTTCACGCCTACTACGACCGATTGTGCCGGCTTGTCGATCGCTATGTGCGCTCGGCGGAGACGGCTGAAGAAGTCGTGCAGAGCCTTTTTCTCAGATTGTGGGAACAGCGTGAGACGTGGACGGTGCGAGACACCGTCCGCGTCTACCTGTACTCCGCGGCCCGGCGGCGGGCACTGGATCATCTCAAGCACGAGCGTGTCACCCGTCGGTTCCGCGAGGCCGCCGTCGCGGATCCGAGTCTGTTGGGCGAGGATGCGTCCGCTCCATCCGTCGTAGATCGCCTCGAGACGGCGGATCGCGCTAACCGTGTACGCGACGCGATCGACGGGTTGCCCGATCGCTATCGGACGGTGCTCGTGCTCCGCATCGAACACCAGCTCACGGTTCCTGCTATTGCAGGGATTCTCGGCATTCCGATCAAGACGGCCGAGACACGCGCGGCACGCGCGCTCAAGTTGCTCAAAAGGCTGCTCTGAGCTCGACCAGGACGCGGCGCGGGGCGCCAGGGAACACGTAGAGTGGTGCGGTGATCTCGCCGTCGTAGAAGTTGAGCCGATTCAAGATGTTCTCGACGCCGACCGCGAGGGTGTATTGGTGCCACCGGTAGCTCACGCGGCCATTCAGCGTGAAGCTCGGTGGTATCAAGTAGACGTTCTCGGGGTCGAGCGCTTTGTTCCCTTCGTACAAGCCGGACATGGTGACACCGAACGGCCCGTATCCGTAGTTCCCGGAGACGTTGATCATGTCATGTGGGGAGAGGTTTACGCGGAGGCCCCGAAGACTGACCAGCGTGCCGTTTTGCTGGAAGTTGAACCGTCCATACACCCCGTTGTAATAGGCGTAGAACGCGTGCAAGGCGAACTGCGTCACGGGTTGGAAGTCCACTTCTGTCTCTACGCCCGTGAACTTCTCTTGGCCGCCTGGCGACGTCACGAACGTATTCGGGTGCGGGCCCGGTAGCAGGATTTCGATGCCGTCCCGCAGCATGCTGAACGCGGAGACGTCGAACGCGAGCATCTCGTTCAGCACACTGCCTTTCACGCCGCCTTCGTAGTTCGTGATGTTCTCGGGCGCGATCGGGTTGTTCGGGTTGACGGCAACGGTGATCGTCGTCGGCTCCGAGCCAGGTCGGAACGCCGTCGCGTATTGAACGTACGCGCTCAGCTGCGGAGCGCGCGGATCCGCCGAATCGAGCACGCGGAGGGTCGCGCCGGCCTTCGGGCTGAATTTGTGCCCGCTCACGGAGACCCGGTTGGGCGTCGTGTCTGGAACCAGAAATGTCGCATCAATGGCATCGTGGTCGTACCGCAGGCCGGCGTTCAGTCGAAGGCGACCGAAGATCGTGATCTCGTCCTGGATATAGGCGCTCAGGAACGTGCCCTGGTAAATGACCGAGCCATTGTCGATTTCGAGGAGCTGAGTCGCGCTCGGAAACACCGGATCGTGGTAGTTGATCGGCACACCCTGTGATACTGGATCCGAGTACACGGTCTGCGTGCCCTCAGTGCCGGTGTTGCGGTCGAGCGTGCCACCGAACAGGATCCGGTTCTGGAAGGCAGATGGGCCGAAACGAACTTCCGCGCGCATGTCGTCGTACCAAGCGTCTTCCTGACGTAACCGTGAAAACGGGTAGAGCGTGACGGTGTCACCTCCGGGCGCCGATGGTCCAACGAGGTAGTCACCGTCGTCCTGGAAGTTGTATAGCGAGTGCCGGAAGCCAAACACGTTGGAGACGTTGAGATCGCTAGAGAAGTCGTGGCGGATCGTGGCCATCGTGCGGACATGCTCTTCGTTGTATTGCGCTGTGGGGAGATTCAGGTTCGCATAGGGCGAGAAGGTCGGGTCGATCGACGACAGCAGGTGCGTCCCCTCGACCAGTGGGAGACCGGTCGGCGTGCCACCGCGGTTGAGCGCGTAGTTCGCCTCGAGCGTGAGGTGAGTTGCATTGTCGAGCGGTGTGGTGAACTTGCCGAACAGAGACGCGGCGTGCTTGTGGTACGGCCGCACATCCTGAAAACTCTGGTGCTCGTCGCCCATGAACGACAGCAGGTACCCCGCCTTGCTGCCGGTGGTGATGGGACCGGTGGCGGTGAAGGCGCCCCGAACGAGTCCCCATTGCCCGGTCTGCAGGTCGGCAGTGAAGTGCGGCTCAGGTGTCGGATCCTGCGTGAAAATGCTGACGACACCGGAGATCGCCGTACGTCCATAGAGTGCGGAGTTCGGGCCTTTGACCACCTCGACGTGGTCGATGTTGTCAATCGGCGTCGTCAGGATCTGGGCGCTATTGCGGGCATCGGTCTGGGGCACGCCATCGAGCAGAATCAGCGTGCCTTCGTTCTCGTCTCCAAACCGCGGGACGCCCCGCAACTGAATCGAGTTGAAGTTCTCACCGAACGATCCCATGGACACGCCGGGGACCGTCTTGATCGCTTCCGTGAAGTTGGTCGCTTCTGTCTGAAGGATCATGCTGTCGGTCAGCACATTGACGGCGGCAGGGACGTCGCGCACTTCGGTCGCCGTGCGGGATGCAGTAACGACGACGCCGGTGAGGGCGGTGGGTACCGGGGTCATGAGGATGTCGACCTCGGTTGACTGGCCTGCTTGCACCGTGACGCGGCGTTCGAACGGGGTCTGTCCGAGTGCGACGACGTTGAGCGTGTAGTCGCCGGCCGGAACGTCCGCCAGTGTGAACGTGCCGGCGCCGGAGGTTCGCGCCGTTGCGCCGGTCTCTTTCAACGACACCGTCGCTCTGGCGATCGGTGTGCCCGCTTCCTTGCGAGCGACGCGGCCTCGGATACTGCCGCTGGGCTGGGCGATCAGGCAACACGGGGTGAGTAGAACGAGTGCGGACAGACGAAGGCGTCGCATGCTCGATCTCCGGTGTGAGCAGTCGATGGGCTGACGGGGTGCATCCATCGACTACGACCCAACCGGTCACAACCCAGATCGGA
>Ga0210409_10000528_pt1 | contig 59891 bp, 49 predicted proteins | sample IncBWH17MmetaG_FD_161649 | JGI IMG/M metagenome (GOLD analysis project Ga0210409, IMG submission 161649) | Forest soil microbial communities from Barre Woods Harvard Forest LTER site, Petersham, Massachusetts, United States - Inc-BW-H-17-M | ecosystem: Environmental > Terrestrial > Soil >... | reverse complement strand
GGTCAACGATATCGAATTCACCATGTTTTTGAGCGTGATTCTGGTGATCATGGTTATTTTTCTTTTCTTGCGCAATGCCTGGGCCACGATCATTCCGAGCATTGCGGTGCCGCTCTCGATTGTCGGAACGTTCGGGGTGATGTCGCTGTTGCACTACAGCCTGGATAACCTTTCTCTCATGGCGCTGGCGATCTGCACCGGGTTCGTGGTGGACGACGCGATTGTGGTGATTGAGAACATTTCGCGTTACCTGGAGGCGGGCGATACCCCGATGCAAGCGGCCATGCGGGGATCCCGCGAAATCGGATTTACGGTCCTGTCGATGAGCACTTCCCTCATGGCCGTATTTATTCCGCTGTTGCTGATGGGCGGGGTCATCGGAAGATTGTTCCGGGAATTCGCCGTCACGTTGAGCGTGGCCATTGTGGTTTCCCTATGTGTGTCGCTCACGACCACGCCAATGATGTGCGCCCGATTTCTGAAACCGGAAAGGGAAATGAAGCACGGCAAAATGTTTCAGGCGGGCGAGCGGGTGTTCATATGGAGTGTGAACACCTATGCTGCAGGGTTGCGATGGGTCCTGCGCCATCAACCTCCAATGTTGGCCCTTACGGGCGCGACCATCTGCCTGAGCGCGTATTTGTATATCGTCATCCCCAAGGGTTTTTTCCCTCCGCAGGACACCGGGCTGATGGCCGGAAATATTCTGGGAGCGCAGGACACTTCCTTTCCCGCGATGCAACAGAAGTTAAAGGAATATACCGACATCATTGTGAGCGACCCGGCGGTAAAAAGCATGATCGGCCAGACCGGGGGCGGGTCAGAAAATACAGGAGGGATGGAGATTGAATTGAAGCCGGTCAAAGAGCGAAGAGTCACTGTGTATCAGGTGATTGAGCGCCTTCGGCCCAAACTTGCCGCGATTCCGGGAGCCACACTTTTCCTGCGCGCCTATCAGGACATCACAGTCGGTGGGCGGATCAGCAGTTCGCAGTATCAATACACGCTATCCAGTGAAAATCTCAATGACCTGCTGGATTGGGCGCCGCGCGTGGAATCGGCCATGAGCCAGATGCGCGAATTGCGCGACATTGCCAGCGATCAACAAACTCGCGGTTTGCAAGCCACCCTGGTGATTGATCGCGATACGGCGTCGCGATTGGGCATTTCACCGCAGGCCATCGATAACACGCTGTACGACGCGTTCGGCCAGCGGCAGGTCTCCACGATCTACACGCAGTTGAACCAGTATCACGTCGTGATGGAGGTTGATTCGGCGTTTCGGAATAGCCCGGACGCTATTCGTGGATTATACGTAAGGTCTTCGAGCGGCAACCAGGTGCCCCTCAGCGCTTTTACGCACTATGAGACGAAGAATACCGCCCTCTCCGTCAACCATCAGGGCCAGTTTCCCGCGGTTACGATTTCCTTCAATCTTGCGGAGGGCGTCGCTCTGGGCGATGCGGTGACGAAAATCCAAGAGGCCGTCTTTCACATGGGCCTTCCTGCCGATATCCATCCGACGTTCCAGGGAAACGCGCAAGCTTTTCAGTCGTCCTTATCGAGCCAGCCATGGCTCATTCTGGCCGCGCTCGTCACCGTTTACATTGTGTTGGGGATGCTTTACGAAAGTTACATCCACCCGGTTACGATTCTCTCGACGTTGCCCTCGGCCGGTGTGGGCGCTCTGCTAGCCCTGTTGATCTCGCGCAACGAATTGACCGTCATCTCGCTCATTGCCATTGTTCTGTTAATCGGGATCGTCATCAAGAACGCCATCATGATGATCGATTTCGCCATTGAAACGGAACGGACAGGGAAGACGCCCGAGGAATCGATTTATAAGGCCTGCCTGCTGAGATTCCGCCCGATCATGATGACCACAATCTCGGCGCTATTTGGAGGATTGCCGCTGGCGTTGATGACCGGCACCGGTTCGGAAATGCGCCGCCCCCTCGGAATCAGCATCGTGGGTGGCTTGATGGTGAGCCAGATGCTGACTCTGTTCACCACGCCGGTTATTTATTTATATATGGACCGCCTGCAATTGCGAATCAAGGGTCGCAAGGAGGCGCGCCTTTTCAGGGGGCACACAACTCCTCACCCGGTATCCGCCAAATAGCCGCCGCTCTCATGGCAACTATTTCTGACGACATCTTCAGTGGCACATGCTTCAGCCTGTGTGATTTTTTGGACGAGAAAAAATAGAGACCACGCAGGCTGAAGACTTTGCCACTTTATGAGCAGGCCATACAAACGGCGCACGCCGAGGCGGTTGCAAAAGCGTTCTTCCCGGGGCAAACTTTCGTTATGAGCACATATGACCTGATTTGCATTGGAGCGGGGCCTACGGGGCTGGCCTCCGCCATTGAAGCCAAGCGCGTGGGAATGCGCCCGCTGGTGATCGACAAAGGTTGCCTTTGCAATTCTCTCTACCATTACCCCGTAAATATGGTGTTTTTCACCACGCCGGAACTTCTGGAAATCGGCGATCTGCCGCTCACCAGCGCCGCGGAAAAGCCGACGCGCAGCGAGGCGCTCAAATATTATCGCAAGTGCGCCGAGCACTATGACCTGGACTTGCGGCTCGGCCACCGCGTGGAACGAGTCGAAGGCGCCGACGGAAAATTCCGCGTGCACACGCGCGATGAGCAGGGAATTGCCGCGCAATTCGCGGCCAAAAAAATCGCGGTGGCAACCGGCTACTATGACCTTCCCAACCGCATGGGGATTCCGGGAGAAGATCTGCCACACGTCTCCCACTACTACACAGAGGCTCATTCTTTCTGGCGCCAGAATGTAGTGGTGATCGGCGGGAAAAACTCGGCCGCGGAGGCCGCTCTGGATCTTTACCGCAACGGCGCGAAAGTCACTCTGATTCACCGGCGCGCGGAACTCGGCTCGACGATTAAATATTGGGTTCGGCCGGACATCGAGAACCGCATCAAAGCAGGACAGGTTCGTGCGCTCTTTGAAACCAGTGTGAAGCGCATCGAACATGGGCGAGTCGTGGTCTCCAACCACGCCGGCGAATTGTCATTGCCCGCGGATCAGGTTTTTGCTTTGACGGGATACCACCCGGACTTTGAATTCCTGCGCTCCCTGGGAATTTCTCTCGATCCCGAAACCAATAAGCCCACCATGGACGCGCAAACCCATGAAAGCAACGTGCCGGGGATTTTTGTCGCCGGCGTAGTCATCGGCGGAAATCACACCAGCGAAATTTTCATCGAAAATGGCCGCTTCCACGGCAAGCAAATCATTGCCGCTTTGACCGGCGGACGTTTACATTCCAGCGCCATCGTTTGACACTATTTTCCGCGCGATGCTAGAGTGAATAGTCCAGGAAAGCAGCATGGGCCGAAGTAGCTCAGTTGGTAGAGCAGTCGATTCGTAATCGACAGGTCTCCGGTTCAAGTCCGGACTTCGGCTCCAGAATTTCCGCAACCCTTTCTTATCCGGAAAAAATATCCGCGCACACTGAGCGCGAATCGCACGGTTGAATCCTGGGAACGCCAATCTCCCGATTGGCACCTGGCAAACCGCCAATCGGGAGATTGGCGTTCCCGGGCGGCCGGCTGCTGCTAAACCCTGATGCGCTCGGCACTGGCCCGCCCCCAAAGCTCTTCGCTGGCGATCCGAGCGCCTTCGGCCATGGCCTCCAGCTTGGCCCACATGATCGAAGGATGAACGCGCCGGTTGAACTGCTCCTGCGCAAAGCCGCAATCGGTGCTGGCGATGACGTTCTCGCGGCCAACGACGCCGGCAAATCTCAGGATACGCTCGGCCACAAGCTCCGGATGCTCCACGACGTTCGTGCCGTGGCTGACCACCCCAGGGGCCAGGATCTTGCCCTCCGGTAGCTTCACGTCCTTCCAGACGCGCCATTCGTGCTCGTGGCGGGGGTTGGCAGCCTCGATGAGGTAAGCTCCGGCACGGACCTTGAGAATCAGATCGACGATTTTCCGCAGCGGAACATCGGTCGTGTGCGGTCCCGGCCAGCTTCCCCAGCAGACGTGGTAGCGCACGCGATCTTCCGGGATTCCTTCCAAGGCGTGGTTCAGGACCTCGACGTGGCGAGCCACCCAGCGGTGGTAGTCATCGAAGCTCGCCGGGGGCACCATCCTGTCGTAGGTCACGGCGGCGCGGGCGTCGTCCACTTGCAGCAGGAATCCGGCGTCCACGATGGCGCGGTATTCGGTCCTCAGCGCCTCCGCCAGGGCGACCACCAGCTCTTCCTCATTGCGGTAGTATTCGTTCTTTCGGTCCGGGATAGCGCTGGAGGGAGCGGCCACTGGCAGGAATGCCTCTTCCACTTTCACGCCCTTCAGGCCGGCCTTCAGGTTGTCAATGTCATGTTGCAGTTCGGCGAGGCCGGTGTATTGAACGGGGGCGACGCATACCGCCTCACGCTTGGTCACGTTCGACCAGGTGCGATCGTTTCCCCCTTCTAATTCCGCGTAAAACTCCTTGAAGCGCTCTCTGTCCGCGCCGCGGGCAAACGGATTGGCGCCGGGCTGGACAGGGCGCATCTCGAAGCCGCTCACGCGCTTCAAGGCATAGAGCGACCAACTGGTGGATTTACCGAATTCGCCGTCGTTGACGACGTCAATGCCCGCCTGGGCCTGCCGGCGCACGACTTCGGCGACGGAATCTTTGAGGCATTCCTCATAAGCGCGCACATCGGCAGTCTCGCCGTCCTCCCGCGCCCGCACGAGTTCGAGAAGCCGGGGCGGGCGGATCAGGCTGCCGACATGCGTAGTCAAAATTCGATTGGAGCTGCGTTTCATCGGGAGTGGGCCTTAGGGTTTGAATTCGATCAGGAGATTGCTGATCGGGAGCTTGCCAACATCCTTGGATGCGTGCACGACCGCGGGTCTCCAGGTCACGAAGTCCGGCATTAATTCGCGGGTTTCTTCTTTTCCGTCCGTCCACTGCTGCACCATGGTGTCATTCAGGAAGATCGCCAGGCGCTGGTTGTGGCTGTGAGGAGCGGCGTACTCGCCGGGCTGCATCTTTTCCGCAAAAACGGTGAAATCTTTTCCGTTGTACAAAACTTTGTTGCCCGGCGGAGGCGGCGTTCCAGGGGCGGGAGGCATTACTTTGGGATGCGCTGGTTTGATCGCTACTTCCAGAAAATCTCCGGACTTGGGAGGAGAGTAGCGCTCGCCTGTTTTGAATACCTTGACGTCGCCTCGCTGCAACTTTTGGCCATTCACCTCGACAGGGCCGAGAGCCACCACGACGCGATCGCCGCAGGAAGCCGCAGCCGCCGCGCACGGCGCGCTATTTTTGAACACGCGAACGAAATCATTTTCGAGCAAGGTGCTCGCTGGAATGGCCTGAAGTAAAAGCAGAGCCGCGAGGGTCAATTTCATTTTCGTTGCGCCTTTCCAAATCGCGTGTGCGAAGCGACGCGTAGTGTACAGCAGAGAAGCTGCTAATTCACCATGCGGCGAACGCTTTCGAGGGCCTGGCGCGCGAGCGTGTAGCGAGGCTCGATGGCCAGCGATTTCTGAAAGAGTTCGCGCGCGCGGTTGATCATCCCTTTGGCAAGATAGACGCGACCCAGGTTGAAGTAAGGGAAATGGCGCGGTTCATAGCGCCTGGCCGTCATGGCCTGCTCGAGCCAGGGAATGGCCTCGTCGAAGCGGTTGAGGTCGATCAGATAGGCGCCAATGTCGTTGTACGGGTTGCCGAAGTCCGGATCGATTTCGATGGCGCGTTTGCATTCCGCGATCGCTTCTTCGATTTTTCCCTGGAAATGATAGGTCCAGCCGAGAAATGTGTAAGCCTCGGCGGTCGGATGTAGCTCCAGGGATCCGCGGTAGAGTTCGACGGCGCGGTCGTAATCGCCCTCCATCTGCGCCGCAAACGCTTCTTGAAAGCGCTGCCTCGCCTCAGTCTCGCGATCGCCTGACATGGCTCATTTAGAGCACAGCAAGGGAAACGTGTCAAATTCCGGCGGATTTTTGTAGGACCGCCAAGAGTGGCTGTCCTACTGCAAATCACATCTTCGTCATTTCAAATCCATCGATTTGCACGTCGAGCTGGTGGTTGATGCGGATACCGTAAATGCCGTCGGTCTTCGCGGCCCCTCCGGTTTTGGGCAGCGAGGTGACGACCGTGCCGTTGATTACAAAATCGATCTTGTCGGCCTTCACACGCACTTCCAGAACGTTGGTGGCCGTCCCGCTGGCATCGGGCTTTTTCACTGCGGGGCTGGGAGCCTTCGGCGACACTCCTTGTGTAGAGGACCCGTCGCGCCTCTTTATGAGATAAGTCCCGTCATCCGTTACCATGAAGTACAAGTAGCTTTGCGTCGCGCCTTCGAGGCCGCTTCCGCCGAAGATGAGCCCATAATATTCGTCGTAGCCTGACGATTTGATCAGCTTGAATGTGCCCTTGAGCGTGTAGTTTCCGCTGGCCGTATTCGCCGGGTTCCAGTAGATGGCCGCCATGGGATTCACGGCGTGGAAACCCGACCCGCTGACCGTAAACTTGTTGGCGCCTGGAGCGTCCGGATCGGACGCGTCCGAGCTGTGGTCCGAACGCAGCTTCCAGCCTTTTGGCGCTTGTGCAAACGCCGGCGCAATGGCGAGCAGCGCGGCCAATACCAATCCAATGAAGTGCTTCATCTCTGTGCCTCCTCGGGAAATGGCTTCGGCAAATCATACTCCCGTTCCAAGTTTATAGTGCTTGGATTTGTGTTGCGCCCGCTTTCAGGCTGGCCCGACAGAAGAACGAGGCAATCCCGAAGGCCATATTTACAGCCCCCACGGGGGAGAACTGCGGCCAGCATTACCCGCGTGCTAGAATTCTTGTGTGTCCAAGCAAATTATTCGCCCTGCCCGCACAATCAGCGGGTCGCTCGAAGTTCCGGGCGACAAATCTATTTCTCATCGTTATGCGATGCTCGCCTCGCTTGCCGAAGGGGCCAGCGAGATCACGCACTTTTCCGCTGCGGCAGACTGCCGCAGCACACTGGATTGTTTCTCCCGGCTCGGTGTGAAAATTGAGATTCAAGGTGACCGCGTCCGCATCACCGGCCTCGGTCTCGAGGGACTGCGCAGACCGCGCAGCACGCTGGACGCCGGAAATTCCGGCACGACCATGCGCATGCTCGCCGGGATTCTGGCCGGGCAGGAATTCCACTCGACGCTCGATGGCGACGCTTCCTTGCGGCGCCGGCCGATGCGCCGCGTGATGGACCCGCTCAAACAAATGGGCGCGCGAATTCAATCCCGCGATGGAGGCTTTGCTCCGCTGAAGATCGAGGGCACGCGTCTTTCTCCCATCGAGTACGCCCTGCCTGTGCCAAGCGCGCAGGTAAAATCCGCCGTCCTACTGGCCGGATTGTTTGCCGAGGGCGTGACGTCTGTTACCGAACCGGTGCGCACGCGCGACCATACGGAATTGGCTCTTGCCGAATTCGGCGCGCGGGTCGATCACCAAGGGCGCACGATCCGCGTTCATGGGCGCCCGCGCCTGAAAGGCCGCTCGCTGGCGGTCCCGGGCGACCTTTCCTCGGCAGTTTTTTTTCTGGCGGCGGCGATGATGCTTCCGGAATCCAACATGGTGATTCATAACGTCGGCCTGAATCCCACACGTTCCGCAGTGCTTGACGTTTTGGGCTCCATGGGAGCGCCGGTCAGCCTCGTGTCCATTCGCAGCGAACATGGCGAGGTTGTGGGCGACGTGTCCATCCGCCATGAACCGCTCAAGGGAGGCTCCATCGAAGGTGACGCCATCGCCCAGTTGATTGATGAACTTCCTGCGATCGCCGTGCTCGGTCCGTATACGGAGCAGGGAATTGAGATCCGCAACGCGGCCGAGCTGCGCATAAAGGAAAGCGATCGCATCGCGGTCCTGGCGGAGAACCTGCGGCGAATGGGCGCGAAAGTGGAAGAGCTGCCCGACGGTTTGCGCGTGGAAGGCCGGTCCGCGGGCCGCTTGCACGGCGCCGAAATAGAGCCGCAAGGCGACCATCGCATGGCCATGGCATTCGCCGTCGCGGCACTGGGCGCCGAAGGAGAAACGGTGATTCGCGATGCCGAGTGCGCCGCGGTGTCCTACCCTGAATTTTTCGCCGCGTTGGAGCGGCTGGTCGAGCGATAGTCGCCGTTTCTCGAGCCATCACACGTTGCAAGATCGCCGGCGGGACATCGGCGCTACAACACTCCCCCGCACATGATTTTGGTTCATCGACTCGCCGTCAGATTCCCATTCTTTGCAGGAAATCTTTAGAAATTGCGTCGAGACCGTTCAGTTGCGTTGAGGCGTTGTTAAACTTCTGTAACACTGCATTCATCTGGCATTAAAGGACATGCGGATTTTTTAGACCGGCGGCGCAGGTCCTTTCTTGACACTCCATTGCCGCAGCGGTTAACCTCGCGTGCGAATGCGTGGAAGACTTCGCAGGATAATCATAGCGCTGGTCATTTTGGCGGGCTTGGTGGCGCTCGCCTATCAATCCCGCCATAAGATTCATCTGGCCGATTTCACCTGGAGAAGGTTTATAGAAACCGTCGGTCAGGCGAACATTTGGCTCCTTTTGCTTTCCTTCGCCGCGATTTACGGCTGCTATGCGATTCGCGCTGTGCGCTGGCAACGCTTCTGCCGCTATTTGGGCCCAACGAGTTTCTTGAACACCTTTCGCGGCACGGTGATGGGCTTCGCCGCGATTTTTCTTCTGAGCCGGGCTGGGGAGCCTGTGCGGCCGCTGCTGCTGGCGCGGAAAGATCGCCTGCCCGTTGCCAGCATGTTCGGAATCTACTTTTTGGAGCGCTACTGCGACTTCGCCGCGGCGGCGGCGTTGGCATGCCTGAGCCTGCTGGTCTTTACGAACCGGCTCTCCGACGCGGGTGCGGACATGGACTGGGTAGGACACGCGCGGCACGGAGCATGGCTGCTGCTCGGCGGTTTGATCGGTCTTACGGCGGTCCTGGTTTACTACCGTGTGCACGGGGCAGCGGCGGTCGACCGCAGGCTGGAGAGCTGGCGCGGCAGCGGAGGTTTCAGGATGCGCTTCGCGTCCGCCATTTCCGGAATCAGCGAGGGGCTGCAGGCCATTCGGACCATGTCCGATTTGTGGGCGGCGATTGGCTATACCGCCGCGCACTGGGTGCTCGTCGTCTTCATTTACATGTGGGTTTCGCAGGCTTTCTCGAGCGCGTTTGTGCACTCGGACATGAATTTTTGGGGAGCCATGCTGCTGCTGGCGGTCACTCTTGTGGGCTCCGTGGTGCAGCTCCCCGGAATAGGCGGCGGAGCGCAAATCGCCAGCGTTGTCGCTCTAACGGCGATCTTTGGCGTCGAGCAAGAGCCTGCCATCGCCATCGCCGAGGTTCTCTGGATCATCACCTTTGCCGGATGCACGCTGGTGGGAATTCCCTTGCTGATCCACGAGGGAATGTCCCTTGGAGAATTGCGCAAACTGGCGCGCGCCGAAGCCGAGGCGGAAGAGGCTGGCAAGCACATCACGGTTCCGGGCGCGAACGGCATCAAGCCATCGGGCGCGGTGAAGGAAAAGTTGCGGGGAGATTCGGCGCCGTGAAGTGCCCATTTTGTTCGGTCATGGAAGACAAGGTCATTGACTCGCGCGAGGGCCGCGCCGGCGATTTGATCCGCCGCCGCCGCGAATGCTTGAAGTGCGGGCGGCGTTACACGACCTACGAGCGCATCGACGAAATCCCGTACATGGTGATCAAGAAGGACGGCCGCCGCGAGCGCTTCGACCGCCAGAAAATCCTGCAAGGACTGCTGAAATCCTGCGAGAAACGGCCCGTGGCCACGGGCAAGCTCGAGGCGCTGGTGGACGAAGTGGAGCGCTTTGTTTATGAATCGTCCGAGCGCGAGCGCAGAACCAGCGAGATCGGCGAACTCCTGATGAATCGAATCAAGAGGCTAGACAAAGTCGCCTATGTGCGCTTCGCCTCCGTCTATCTGGATTTCAAGGACGTGAAGGAATTCATGTCTGAATTGAAGGGCCTGCTGAAAGACCGCTCGAAAAAGTAGATTTTACATCTCGCAATAAACCACTTCGCAGCCTTGGGCCAATTTGGACTCGGAGCCGTAACGGGCGAAGGCTTTGACTACATATCCCCGACGGACGAGCTCCAGGATCAAGTTGCGGCCCATGAATCCTGTGCCGCCAATGACAAAAACGGTTGCCGTGCCACGCTCCTTGTTTCCGCGGAAATTATGAAAATACGACAGGCGTGAGGACGAATGGCCGGAGGGATCTAATCTCGCTAATAGTAGAGCCTCAAGCCCCGCGAGACGTACGGAGAAGAAATGGGCCCGGAAGAATCCGGGCCCATTGGACCGATCCGGAGGGAAACTGAATTACCCGATTCTCAAATTATTTTCCACTGAGAAAACGCCAGGAACAGAATTCGCGACGATCCCTGCTATATTCTTGTCCATCTCATTCATTACAACGCCTTCGAGGGACACGTGCCCGTTTTTCACGATGATGTGAACTTGGGGGATGGCGCCCATCGTGTACCGTCCCAGGTCAGACTGGGAAAAGACGGCGCGATATTCAGCGCGCCGAATCTGATCGTCGAATCTGGATGGCGGCAACACCTCGACGTTGTTGACCACATTGGTCACTCCGGGAATTGACTTTACGAATTTCCCGGCGTCGTCCTTTGTGACGGCATGCTCGCTGGTTACCTGGCCGCTCAAAATCACCTGGGTGCCATTCACCTGGAAGTCCAGGTGGTCAAATACGCCATACCAGGGAAGCATGGCCAAATTGTGCTGCACCTGGTTGGCGATCGTTGAAACATTGGGATTTGTGGTGGTGCCGGCGCTCACGCCGGAAGCCCCCAACGTGAGGCCCATCGACCCAGTCAAAAGTATTGCAAACAAAAGCCTTAAGAGGGTTTTTCGTGGGGTCATGAAAGTTCTCCTTTCCGGGCCCGCTCCGGGCCAGTGCTTCTTACAACCTTACATTTCTTTAGATGCAGAGTTGCCTGCAAAGGCATCCTGGACACAACGCGCGAGGAACATTTCCGGACCCATCGGGCAAGTCTGGTAGGATGGCACAGGCTTTCGAATAAATTGAGTCCCGCCAACGGTGGCTACGGAATGGGCACAAAGCATATTTGGGCGATTGCGCATCGTGGCGCTTCCGGTCACGCCCCCGAAAATACCATGGCGGCGTTTCGCCGGGCCGTGGAACTGGGGGCGACCTTCATTGAAACCGATCTGCAACTCTCACGGGATGCTCGAGTTGTAGCCATCCATGACTTTACGCTGGACCGCACAACGAATGGCAAGGGCCAGGTGCATATGCAAACACTCGAACAAATCCGCGCGCTCGATGCCGGTGCCTGGTTCGGCGATCACGGGGCAGGAACGTTTTCCGGGGAACGCGTGCCCACACTCGATGAAATACTCGATTTCGCCAAAGAGCATGACATTATTTTTTACCTCGAAATTAAATCCGGCCCGGCCTGGGGAATCGAGCACGCCGTGGTGGCAACATTGCGCGACCAGAACGCCTCCGCGCGCGTGGTGATTCTTTCGTTTGACCCGGCCACGCTCGATTCGGTTCATCGTCTGGACAGCACGATGATGACCGGATTTTTGTGCGAGCACCCGTCCAGCGATTTGGTCGAGCGCACGGTTCGCGCCGGAGCGCGGCAACTGGTCGCCCGCGGCGACCTCATTACCGCCGACGTTGTGGAGAAGGCCCACCATGCGGGTTTGCAGGTGGTGGCCTGGACGATTAACGAGCCGGAGCAAATGCAGCGTCTGATTGCCGACGGCATAGATGGAATCATCACGGACTTTCCGGACTGTCTGTTCAAGGTCTTACGCGAGGAACGTAGTTGAGTTCTCTGTGTTCTCTGTGACCACTGTGTTAAAGCTTTTTCTGGAGTTAGGGAATGCCTCTAACACGGAAGTCACAGACGGCACGGAGAAGGCAAAGCGCTGGATTTGCAGACGTCATCGCGCAAGGCGGAAGAGCGCGGCGAATTGCGCGACAGTGAGTTGTTCGGCGCGCGCATCTGGCGATAGTCCCGCCTCCCGCAAAACATCCTCGGCGCGCGCCCCCAGCCGGCCGCGCAGATTGTTGCGCAATGTCTTCCTCTTTTGCGCGAAACACTCCTTCACGAATTGGAGAAACGCATTTTCATTCTCGACGGAAGTTTTCGCGCGCGCTCCGGGAATATGAAAACTCACGAGCGCGGAGGCGACTTTGGGAGGTGGCCGGAACGCCGCTGGAGGGATCCGGAAGGCGATCTCCGGCCGGCTGAACCACTGCGACAACACGGACAGATAACCGTAATCGCGCCTCCCCGGCTGCGCGACAATCCTTACGGCAACCTCGAACTGAATCACGATATGAATTGCCGCAATTTGCCCGGCATGCTCGAAGAGGCGATGCAAAATCGGCGACGTAATGTAATAAGGCAAATTTCCGTAAACGGAAAAACGCCTGCCTCCCGTCAGTTTCCCGAGATCGACGGCCATCACATCGCACTCGACAACTTCCACGTTCTTGCAAGCCGCGGTGACTTCCCGCAAGCGGCTGGCGAGGCGCGAGTCGAGTTCGATGGCGAGGACTTTGCTCGCGCTTTTCGCCAGGCGCGTGGTCATTTCGCCGTGCCCCGCGCCGATATCTACCCACATTCCATCGTCCATGCGCACCGCGCGGGCGATCCGCTCCTGCCAACTCGCATCCGTAAGGAAATGTTGCCCAAGCTTCTCAGGTGACATGGCAGGGAAGTGTACCAAGAGGCGCGCGCATCCACAGCCCTGAGAATCCACGCGAATGCGGATTTCTCACGGCGGATTCCGCTTGAATTTGCGGCATGCTCAATTTTGATTTAGTGGAGCGGGTTTTGTAGCGCCGGCGCTACAAAACCCGCTCTCCACAGCGAGGAACTGGACCATCGATCCAGTCTGTGTATTCCTACGACCCCGCCGTCTGACTCATCGCCGCAGTCATGCGCTTCTTCATTTCCTCAGGCGCAACGTCCTCAATGTGAGTTGCCACCGACCACATGTGGCCGAACGGATCGAGCAATGACGCCGAGCGATCCCCGTAAAATTGGTTTTTAATTGGGCGGAGCAGTTTGGCCCCGCTATCAATCATTTTCTGGACCACCGCGTCCACGTGTTCCACATAAACGTGCAAACCCGTGGAAAAGCCGCCCACGGTTTGCGGGCTCAAAACGCCCATCTTCGGATTCTCGTCGCCCAGCATGACGATCGAGTCGCCAATTTTCAATTCCGCATGCATGATTCTTCCGTCAGGACCCGCCATGCGCACGATTTCCGTTGCGCCGAAGACGCTCTTGTAAAAATCGATTGCGGTGGCTGCGCCCCTGACATACAGGTAGGGAGTGACATTGTGGTATCCCTCTGGAGTTGGTTTTACGTTGCCCATGCCTTCACCTCGCTAGGATGGAAATAAATTGGCTGACTACAGAGGACTCGATTCTACATCCAAACTCAAGTGGCGCGGGCTTCAGCCTGCGGGGTTTGGTATTTGCAAGGCCCAACCCCCGCAGGCTGCCCTTCAGAAACACTCAGGATAAAAAGCCCGCGCCACTGACCCCGCAACGGGCTCATACGGACTAAACATGATCGGCGAGCGTCCTTGACGGCGGCAGAGTGTTTCAGTAGCTTGGAAGCTTCAAATCCGCCATGAAAATACTTTTTGTCGCATCGGAAGGGCTTCCATTCTCGAAGACCGGGGGCCTAGCGGACGTGATCGAGGCGCTGCCCAGATCGCTGGCTGCGCTCGGCCATGAAGTGACCGTGCTGTTGCCGCGGTACCGCAATACGCGCGGGGTCTCGGTCACGGTGCCGAGCCTTACAGTTCCTGCGGGCGAAGCCTTGCGTTTCCCGGCCATCGTGGAGGGTGGAACGCTGCACGGAGTCTACTATTACTTCGTGGATGATCCGGAATATTTCGATCGCGAGCAACTTTATGGCGCGGCCGGGAAGGATTATCCGGACAACGCCGAGCGTTTTGCGGAATTCTGCGGCGCGGCCATCGAATTCTGCAAGCGTGTTTGGATGCCGGATGTGATCCACTGCCATGACTGGCAAGCCGGCCTGGTGCCCGTGCTATTGCGGACGCGCTACGCGAAGGATGAGGCGCTGAAGGAATTGCCTGTCGTTTTTACCATCCACAACATGGGTTATCACGGCGCGTTTCCGCGCGACACGATGAAGAAGCTCGGTTTGCCGGAAAGTCTGTTCAGCATCGACGGGATGGAGTTCTACGGGCGGGTGAATTTCCTGAAGGGAGCGCTGATTTTTTCCGACTACCTGACGACGGTAAGCCCGAAATACGCCGAAGAAATAAAGACGGTGGAATATGGCCACGGCCTCGACGGCGTGGTGCGCAATCGTGCGGCGCGGCTCAGAGGAATATTGAACGGCGTTGACTACGCGGCATGGAGTCCGGAGCGCGACAAAATGATCGCATCGCGCTACTCGGCCAAGGATATGTCGGGCAAGCACATCTGCAAAAAGAATTTGCTGGAAGTATTCGGTTTGCCCCCGGAAACACTGGATCTTCCCGTTATCGGCATTGTCTCGCGCTTTGCCGGCCAAAAGGGTTTCGATTTGATCGAACAAATTGCGACGAGTTTGCTGGAGGAAGACCTGGCCATCACCGCGCTCGGCGCGGGGGAAGCGAAATACGAAAAACTGTTTCGCGATCTTGCCAAGGCCAATCCCGCAAAATTCAGCGTGAGAGTGGCGTACGACAACATCCTCGCCCACAAGGTCGAAGCGGGGGCGGACATTTTTCTGATGCCTTCGCGGTATGAGCCCTGCGGTTTGAATCAGATCTACAGTTTGAAGTACGGCACCGTGCCCGTGGTGCGCGCCACCGGCGGCCTGGACAATACCATTGACGCCTTCGATCCGGCAACGGGACGCGGCACGGGTTTCAAGTTTCAGGCGTATGATGGTGCATCGCTGCTCGGGGCGGTCCGCGAGGCTCTGGCCATTTTTCGGAGCGAGCCGGCGGTCTGGCGCCGCATCCAGTTGAACGGCATGGCCGAGGATTTCTCCTGGCAAGTCTCCGCGGCCGAATATGCAAAGCTGTACGAGGCGGCTTGGAAATCCAGAAACCAAAAAGCTATAACTTCATCTAATCAGTTCAGGGCAAAATCGGCTAAGATGTCGCCGGTAGTTCCCCTAGGAAAGGGTTCACATGGCAGATAATGTCAGCAACGTAACGGACAGCACGTTTCAGGCGGAAGTCATCGAGGCCAGCAAGACTCAGCCGGTGATGGTCGATTTCTGGGCGGAGTGGTGCAGGCCTTGCCTGATGCTGGCTCCCACGGTGGCGGAAGTGGCTACCGCGTACGCGGGAAAAATTAAGGTCGTAAAATTAAACGTCGACGAAAACACCAACTCCGCCGGGCAGTTCAACATCCGCGGCATCCCCACCCTGCTCATCTTCAAGGGCGGGCAGGTCGCCGAGCAAGTCGTCGGCGCGGTCCCTCGCGACCAGATCGAGAAAGCCGTTCAACGCCACCTCGCGTAACCTCCCCATGCCAGACCGCAAGGGCGCCGGGAAGCTGCAGCCTTCCCGGCGACGATGCCATTGGGCGCAAAGCGAAATCATGGTTCGCTACCATGATGTAGAGTGGGGTGTGCCCGTGCACGACGACCGCCGGCTCTTCGAATTCCTGATCCTTGAGGGCGCGCAGGCGGGCTTGAGCTGGGAGACGGTCCTGCGGAAGCGCGAGCGCTATGGCGAGGTTTTGGACGGGTTCGATGCTTCCAAGATCGCGCGGTACGACGCCGGAAAAACGCGGGCGCTGCTCGCCGATCCGGGCATCATCCGCAACCGCCTGAAAATTTCTTCCACCATTTCCAATGCGCGGGCATTTCTCGAGGTGCAGCGCGAATTCGGCAGCTTCGACGCATACATCTGGCGATTCACCGGTGGCAAGCCGCTGCGGTCTACTCGGCGCGGCCCGAAAGATGTCCCCGTGAGCACCGCGGAATCCAACGCCATGAGCAAGGATTTGAAAGAACGCGGCTTCCGTTTTGTCGGGTCGACCATTTGCTACGCGTTCATGCAAGCCACCGGCGTGGTCAACGATCATCTGCGCACCTGTTTCCGCTGGGCGGAGATTGGATGAGTGATCCTCGGAGGCACAGGCTTCAGACTGTGGGGTTCACCTGGTGCAAGCTCCGCCGTGCCCTGACCAAAACCCACAGGCTGAAGCCTGTGCTACTTTATTTTGCAAGGAGGCGCAACGTGCTCGCGGGATAGAGAGCCAGCAAACGGCCTTGCGGCGGCGTGGCCCGCTCCAGTTCCAAAAGCGCGAGGCCCGATTTCTTGAGTTCCGTGATTTTTGCGCTGGTGTGCAGGACGTGGCCGATCACCAGGTGCAGATGGGGTTCGTGGCCGAAGCAGAGGACGACTTTGGCATTCATCGTTTGCAGTTCGCGCAGCAATTCGGCGGGAGCGCTGGTGCCTTTCAACGCGTCGGTGCGAATGATTTTCTTGGAGGAATATCCGATCGTTTCGCAAAAGATTTCCGCGGTTTGCACGGCACGCAGCCAAGGGCTGGTCAGCACGGCGTTGGGCTTCACATCGAGGGCACGCAAGCCGAGCGCTGCGGCGTGCGAGCGTTTCATTCCTTTCGGGGTAAGAGGGCGCTCGGTGTCGGGCGGACAGTTGGGATCTTCGCGGTCCACGGCGATTCCATGGCGGATCAGATAAAGATGCACCATCAGGCGACTCTCTCCTTCTCAACCACCAGGACCCGCTGAAATGACAGGCGCAAATTCAGCTCGCGTTCGAGAAGGCGCGCTTTTCGTTCGATGCCGGCAAGGTTCAGCCGGGAAGCGTCGCGCATTTCCACATGGATGCGGACGTCGCGCGGGCCGCCCTCGACGGTGAGTTTGGCTATGCCCTGCCGGTGATCGCTTTCGAGGCGCTCGGCCAGGCGCAGCATGCCTGCCAGAAGCCGCGTCTTCTTCCTTTGTTCACGATTGAGGGTGGCGAACACGGCGTGCTTCGTGCTGGGTTCCGATTTTCTGTTGTGATAGCGCACGAGGCAAGCCGTCATGTTTTTCGCCCAGCCGCGCAATCCTGGTATTTTGGCGTTGTGGATGAGGTATTCGCCGTGCCGGTGGTGCGCTTTGCGGTTGATGAGCACGCCGCAATCATGAAGCATCGCGGCTGCGGCAAGAACGGTTCGCGCTTCAAAATCCAGGTGATGATACGGCCAGAACTGGTCAAAGAGCTGCAAGGCGAGCGCCTGGACTTGCTCGGCATGTTTTAGATCGCAGCGCACCCGGCCGGCGTAGGACTCCGCGCCGGAGAGCATTTCCTGCGAGCGTTTCCGATGGTCTTCGGTAAATTCACCGGGGCCCATCTGCGCAAAGGCCAGTTCATACAGCAAGCCTTCACGCACGCCTACGCGCGGGGCGATCATTTGGCGCAAACGCAACCACCGCGACACAGTCACGAGGACGATTGCGGCAACGCCCATCACCTCGGCGCGGTCTCGCCGCACGGAGAACGCTTTCATTCTCTCATCCACATTGAGCTGCAGAATGTGCCAAAGCCGGTCGCGCAGCAGGCGAGGATTCAGGGTAGTGAAGGCGCCCACTTTGGGGCCCGAAGCCAACCCGGCGAGAGTTTCCGCATTGCCCCCGCAAGCAACCGTAAGTGCCCCGGAGTGTCGCGGTCGGCAGGGCAGAGCGCTTTGCAGCACGGACAGCACGTGCAGACCTATCTCGCTTGCTGTGTGCTCGTGAATCACGCCCTGCGCGTGAAAGGCCTCCATCAATCGCACCGTTCCCAGTGGCAGGCCGATGCTTTCCTGCAGGACGCCGCGCCGCAATTCATTGAGTTCGAGGCTGCCGCCGCCTAAATCCAGGATGAAGCGGGGCGGCTCGAAATCTCGCAGCGCGCGGAGGACCGCGACTCGCACGAGGCGCGCTTCTTCATCGCCGGAGATGATTTCCAAATCGATTTTGGCCTGGTGGCGAATGCGCTCGATCAGAACATGGCGATTGCGTGCTTCGCGCGCGGCGCTGGTGGTCACGGCGCGATACGCGGTGACGCCGCGGGCATCCATGATGCCGCGGAATTCGCGAAACGCGGCGGTGGCGTCGCGCAAAGTTTTGCGGTCAAATTCTCCGGAGGTAAAAACGGAATGGCCGAGGCGCACCGGAGCGCGGACCGACTCCACAATCTCCCAGTCGTCGGCGGAGTGGATGCGCGCGATCATCAGGCGAAAGGCGTTTGATCCGGCGTCGATCGCCGCGAGCTGGATGGGTTTGCGAAGTCTTAACGCCACAGTGGGGCCAGCGCCGCGGATGGCCGGTAGTGCGTGCGTTGAATGCCAAGATGGGCGGCAATGCGCTTCCGCAAATCCGCGTTGACGGAAACGACGCTCGCCTCGCCGTCCATCGCCAGAAAACCGTGGCGCTCGGAAAGCCATTCAAATTCTTTTTTGATCTTGGCTTGATACAGGATGAAGGACTGAAACAAATCGTCGGAGAGGGAAAGATCCCGCCCGGACTCCCAATAGCTGATGGCGTGCGATTTGCGAAACTCGCGCTCGAACGCCACTTCCGGGCGGACGTTGAGCCAGAAGGTGAGATCGGGGCGGACGGCCATTTCGTAAAGGCCGTTGAGGTAGTCGCGCTCGATGCCGCGGGCTACCGCGCGGGCAATCAAAGTATAAAAGTATCGGTCCGCCAGGACCACAAAATCGGAGCGCAGCGCGGGGATAATGCGGTGCTCGAGTTGGTCGTAGAAATCGGTGGCGTACATCAGCGTGAGCGTCATCCGGGTAATTGTGTTTTCGGCCAGAAGCGCGTCAATATCTTTGGCCACCAGGCCCGAGCGGCGCAGGCCCATGGTCTCGACGGCGAAGCCTTCGGACTCCAGCCATTCCGTCAGCAGGGAAATCTGAGTCGAGCGGCCCGATCCGTCCATGCCTTCGATGACGATGAGCGAGCCGCCGAACTCCTCGTCGTTCACCCCTGGGAGAGGCAGCCCGTAATTGCGCGGCGTAGCGCCTGAAGGAAGGATCCCTTTTTTCGAGTGGCCGTTTTTCCGATTCGTTTTCGCGGATTTCACAGGGCCCTCCGCGCGGACTTTTTGGGAGCGAAGCGCGCCAAATCAATGCGCGCCTTCACCATCTGGCGCATCTGCTTTTGCAGCGAATTCACCGGCAGCGTGCCATCCATCACCACGAACTTGTCCGATTCAATCATTTCGTCGTATTGCGCCAGGATGCGTCCCTGGAAAATTCGGAAACTTTCGGCGCGGTCCAGGGAGAGGTTCAAATCCATGCCCGCTTCGTAATACTTCAGCTTCGGGCGGCCGCTCATGATTCGCTTGACGGCCACATCCAGCGGCGCGCGGAAGTAGAACGTGATGTCCGGAACGGGTGCAAACCTGTAAAGATTGCGCAGCCAGCGAGGAGAACAATTTCGCGCCACATCGCGCGCGAACGCGGTGTAGACATAGCGATCCGCGAGGACCAGGTATCCGCTATGCAGCAGTGGCAGGATTTGCCGTTCGCAGCGATCGGCAAAATCCGCGGCGTGAAGTAGGGAAAACGTGGTGGGTGTGAGAAGGCGCCGCTGCTTACCGCGGCGAGTGGCGGACTTCACCAGCGGCGAGGAATTCCACTCCGTGAAATGCAGGCGATAGCCGCCGATCTCCAGCCAGCGTTTCAACAAGTAAAGCTGGGTGCTCTTCCCGGAGCCGTCAATGCCTTCCACGACGATCAGGGCGCCCGGGTACTTTCGCGAGGGTTCCAGCTGAAAGGCAGGCTGCTCAGGGATTTGCACGGGATTGGCGGGCGACTGCTCAACAGCTGAAAGGGGGCGCGAAGTCAAAGGAATATCTCCCGAGTCTCCATTATACGCACACAATGTAAAAGTTTGGTGACAACTAGATGAGTAGAGGATGAATGAGTGGGGCCGGCTTTGGTAGCACAGCCACTCTTGGCTGTGCGGTTATTGCAATCGTCGAGTGAGGTAGGACGTGCATGCGGAGCCCAAACCGGCACAGGCAAGAGTGCCTGTGCTACTGGCCCCAGATATTTTCGCGCGAATTCTCGAACGGATAGACATGCACCATCCATCCGAAAATCACGGGATAGAACGTCCCGCCGGCCTCCGTGCAGGCTTCCTTGGTGATAATCGAGCCCTGTAAACCGAACCTGGTGAAGTCGGGCTGTCCGCGCTCGCCCTTGGGGGGCACGCAGAGCTTGGTGTGCAGATGCCACTGCGCAACGCCCAGAGGCACGCGCTCGTTTAATTGCTCCTCCGACACGCGCTTGGGCATGGTGTACATCGCGCCGATCAGGTCGTAGCCGGTCTTCGTTTTCTTGTAGAGCAGGGAAGTGGGCCGAGCAGGATCGAAGCTGAACGATTCGAGAAAGCCGTTGTAATAATTCGTGAAGTGATACTCGGCCTGCGGGAGATTCGGCATGAAAATGCGGAAGCCGTCGGCGAGCGCGGCGTGGTAGTCCTTATACTTCTCGATGGAGTCGCGCAATTCGCCGGCGATCTCGTCGGCCTTGGCCCAATCCTGCGGAGTAGCGATGCGCAGCTTGGTCATGTACATGTGCGGGCCCATCTGGTGATGGTGCATGCGGCTCATTGCGTCCATGGCCCCATGCTCGGCCTGCTGATCTTTTTCGTCTGTGCCCTGGCCCATTTTCATGCCGGGCATGTCGTGATCCATGTCCATGCCGGGCATGCCATGGTTCATCCCGGGCATATTTTGATTCTGTCCGGAATTGTCATCGGGCTTTTGTTGCTGATTCTGCCGGGCAGGCTGCCGCGCGGCAAGCCCTGCCGCGGTCCCCGCAATTGCGAGAGATGCGATGGCGATAAGTGCGACGGAAAAGAGCTTTTGCCGGTCCATGGTCCTGTCCATGCTCCTCCCTATTCTACGCACCAGGACATAGAAAATATCAAGCGCTGAATGATTTTTTCCACGGATGCAAAGGCAGAATGAGGCGTGTACCGTTCTTTAGTTCTCCTAGCCGGGCTGGCCCGCCTTCCATTGCCTGATGGCGAAAACAAGTAGCACCAGCGAGAGCACCAGGAGCATAAATCCGAATCCCCCCAGAAGAATGCTGCTCGGAGAGCTGTTTCCGGTTACCGCCGTTGCCATCAGCGCGACACCATATAGCGCACCCAATGCGCCGCTGATTGCCAGACAGCCCGCAAGAATTCGACGCAAACTTCCGCGAAAATCAGCCATGTTCCTTCCTTGGACGGCGATTGCCGCAGTTCGGGAAACCTACGCAGTCCGCGTAGTCGCGCCCTCTTGACAGGTCACATGCCTTCGGGCCGGTATTTCTCTGGCGAGGGCTTTCTATACCCGGTTGATACTGAATATATCATATTGTACTAGAGTACAATATGCTCCGGAGACCGTTCCGGCGACGATTGCTATGAAAGGCCGTTAACTGATTCGGGGAATGGCGAAAGAAGGCGGCGCACGGCCGAAAGCGGACAGATGCATCCCCGGAGACGTGCGTTGAATTTCCCGGGCCGTCATGATTGCAAAATCGGCCCAGCGAGGATTCGCCGCAAGCGGCGCGTAAAGCAAAAGGAAACAATGCAAAGTCTGCGCCCCAGTTGACGAGCCGCTGGCAACGCATCTTTTCATGATCAAGCCGGAAGGCGATGCCTCCTCCGCCGTAGCCTGCATTTGATGCAAATCATCGGTCAGGGAAATAACCGGGAAGAGGATCGCAAGAAAGCAAGTCAGCGCGACAATGCATTGGCCCCGGCTCAAGCCGCGCGCATTTCCCGCATCGCAATTTGAGAGGCGGCGAAAAAGCAGAGCGTAACTTGCCGCGGCGATCATGGCCCACACGAGGTTGAGTGTGAGTTCCATTATCCTCGATGAAACTGGGCCGTCTGATATGGGAACATCTTCGATTCTCCGACCGCAAAAGATTGGCGAGAGCGTACCAAAAGTATCTGAAAATAGCATGAAAATAATAAGATCCGAGCCGGCCATATTTTTATAAGGAGTGCCGGAGGCCAAGAAATTGTGAGGCGTTCACCCGCCATGACGCAATCCGTTGTCACCGAATTGATCGAATCCGAGAATGGCGGGATTGCGACTGCGGGAGGTAAGGCTCAATTCGACAACACTGGAAGTTCGATGTCCTGATCAACATATGCCTTCAGCGGAGTACCCTCGGGGATGACGAAGTGTTTTCCGGAAGTAGCGATCAAGCCGGGAATTCCTAACAAAATCGTCCCTGCAACCATTGCATCTTTGTTTCGCTTGCCTTCGGCGACCTTTTCTCCACGGAGCCCGATCTTGTATTCACCGGCATGAAGGAAATCCACGCGGATGGCAAGAGTCTTCGACTCTAACCGCTTCTTTTCCGTTTCTTTTCCTGCAATGACCGTCCCGAGGACTCTCGCTCCGCGCTTGATGACAATGTAATCCAGGACTTTCACATCGTCCGAAAGCACTAGTTCCACCGGCTGGTCCACCACTGCGCCTTGAGAGGTGAGCTTTTGTGCAAATTTCAGATTAACTTCCGTCCCGTCTCTGAGCGTGATGGTTTGAATCGGTCTTGGACCCGTGGAAGGAACTCGAGGAGTAAGCGCCTGTGCCCCCAGGTTTTCGCAAACTAAAGCAAACAACATCGCAACCGTCGATAGAAGAACTAACCTCGCTGGGCTCACTGTTATGGCCTCCCTTCGGCAGCCGGCGATGGAGCCGCGGGGGCTTTCTTCAGCATAAGGCCCGGATGATTGAATCTTGGCGCCAATTCCTTTTCCAGCTTTTTCATGATTTCCGGCAAAGCCTTTTTGCTGTTGACGTCGAGAGCTCCCGTGTAACCCGCGCTCGCCTGCCACAGCATTTTTTGGTCGAGGTCGTAACATTGCACCGTCACTTTCAGCCACTGTGCCATCGGCCGGTCCGCAACGATGTAAAGCAAGTACGAGGCGCCGGCGTCCCTCGCGATTTTGAGCAAGCTGTCGATTGAAATCGCGTCCTGCGTCTCGATGCGCGAACGCAGCGGATCGCTCACTAAGTCCACATTCTTATTTTCAAGATAGCGGGCGACTTCTTCCACCGCATCATGAAACACTTCTGGTTTGCTGATCGTCACGTGCTTCGGTGTGCGAAACGCCGCGATGTACGACCCGTTGGGGGACTGCGCGAAGGCGCCTGCCAGGGAGAAAAAGTGGGCGGCAAACAATAAACACGAATACGGCAGCAGGCGGCGCATCTGAAGAGGCGCTGAAATTGGCATAGACACTTCCTCGGCTAGTGTCTGGCTCCTCCGAAATTGGCTCGATTGTATAGCTTATAATTCGCCTGAAGCGCATTATTTTCCAGAATTGAAACAAGTTGGAAGGCGCGCTCCGGATGCGGGCGGTTCGCAAGCGTGCGAATCGCTGGAAATGCTTGAATCACTTTTTCCACGAATAACGCTTATCAGGCTTGCGCAAGCCGGGAAACTCCGCTACGCTGACTGGGTCGTCGGCGGAGTCTCCCCTCCTCACCCGCTATCGGTCGCTCCTTTTGCAGTGCAAATTCTAGTGATGGAAGGATGGCGCATGACGCGCAAGAGCACTTTGGCGAGCCTTGTTGTGGCAGTGGTGCTGAGCTTGGCTTTAACCGCATGCAAGGATACGAAGACTCTCCAGGAAAACGAACAATTGAAGGCCCAGGTAGCGGACCTTCAGAAACAGAACGGCCAATTGGGAAACAATCTTGAAACAGTGACGGCTGCCCGAGATGACTTAGCCAGGGAGAACGATGCCCTTAAGGCGCAGCTCAAGGCCCAAAAACCGAAGAAATCCCAAAAGAAGGCTGCCAGTCGAAAGCGCCGGCGGGGCTAAGGGCCCCGGCAGCGTCAAAACCTTCAAGTGATTTGGATTGCGCGAACCAGGTTGATTTTAAATCTTCGGAAAAGGGAGGTAAGCAGCATGAAAACGTTTGAGGTGCGATTCAGCTATCGCGATCGAAATGAGGAAACGGTGGATTCGACCGTAAAAGTGGATGCGTCGAGTCTTCCAGGCGGCGTTGCCAAAGCGACGCGCGAGTTCGTCAAAAGCCTGGACCGAAAGCAACGATTCGACATGAACAAAAACGGCCTGGAAATTACGGCCAAGTCCACCGGTGCGGCCGCCGAGACGCCGGCAAAGTCCACCGCGGAAGCCGCCGGCTGAAAATTCAGCGGAACCGCTGAAAGAAAGCTGCGCATTCTTGCCCCGCACCCAAGGGGTGAATCCCGGGAACGCCAATCTCTCGATTGGCGAATTGCAAAACGCCATTCAGTAGAATGGCGTTCCCGGAGGATACCCCGTCCTCTTTTTTCGAGGCATCGAATTTCCGCGACTTAAAGTAAAATCCAAAAATTGCAATAAGCTTCTTGACTCATAGAGCGCCCGGAAGTACGGTCCCACTGACTTTTGCCGGGCCACGCTAAACCAGGCGCCCCGGCGAACGCCGAACATTGCGTCCAGAAAGGGAACTCTTTGAAACCGAAGACCGCTTTCCTCGATATACGGGTTTTCGATTACCGCCTCGAAGAACAACCCCACTCGCGCCGCAAATTTTTCTCCATAGTGTCCGTGGCGGCCGCCTGCTCGCTCACCTTCGTCGCCTTGTTTTTTGCCATCACTTCGATAGCCTTCGCCCAGACTGCGCAGCAATCAGGAAGGGCCAAGGCGTCAGACGCGCCGACCGTTCCGTCTCCCGCTCTTTCGCATGATCTGTCTGGAATTTGGATGCAGTACCCGCGGGACAACGTCCCGGGCGCCCTCGGCATGGATGCCGTCAACGAAAAGTTTCGCCCGCCATTGACGGCCTGGGGGCAGGCAAAATTTGACGCCGCGTTTCCCTTAACAGGACCACGCGCCGTTCCGGGAAAGGAAAACGATCCAATTCTGCGCTGTGACCCTACAGGCCCTCCGCGCCTTCTCACGCTTCCCAATCCATTTGAGATCGTCCAAATTCCCGGCCGGGTACTGATGCTGTTCGAGGAGTACCACGTTTGGCGCACGATCTGGACGGACGGGCGAGCGCTCCCCAAAGATCCTGACCCCAGCTGGATGGGGTACTCGGTTGGCAAATGGGAGGGCGACACATTCGTTGTCGACACGATCGGGTTTAACGACAAGATCTGGGCCGATCCTTATGGCGATCCGCGAAGCGAACAAATGCACCTGAGCGAGCGTTATCGGCGCTTGAATCATGACACCTTGGAGATGGCTGTCACGATCGACGACCCCAAGGCCTACACCAAGACCTGGGTTAGTCCCCCGAAACTCCACAAATTGGAGCCGTCCTGGGAATTTGGTGAGTGGTTTTGCGTGGTGGACGAAACTAAAACCTATGACGATGATGTTCGAAAACCTGCGGGTGACGCCCCGCCCCTGCACAAATAATTTTGCAAGCCCGGCGTGACTCGGAAAGCCAGCGCTCTTTATTTTCCGCCCGCGGCAATTTCTTTATTTGCTGGCCCGCTCGGTTGAGCTGGCGAGATAGAAATATCCCACTCTATTATTCGTCGGCGTGGCGAACCAGATATGCCCCTGAGCGTCGAGGAAAAATTCGCGCATCATGGCTTCGGAATGCGGGAACGGATATTCAATTACTTTCCCGGTGTTCGGGTCCAGACGCCCAATCAAATCCTGATCCGTGGAGGCGTACCAGATCCCATTGTCCTTTCCGACGATGAGCGCGTACGGCGTCGCAGCCGGGCCGGGTAGCGGGTATTCCTTGAACGTCTCCGTCTTCGGGTCAAATCGACCGATCTTGTTACCCGTGCGTTCGCCGAACCATACAATTCCGTCGGAATCGAGCGCCAGGCGTTGCGGCGTGCCCTGCGTCGGAGGAGACCACTGCGTTAGCTTTTCCGTCTTGGCGTCGATCCTGCCGATTTTTCCGTCCTTCTTCAGCACGCAAAACCAGACATTTCCGTCCTTATCGAAGGTGATGCCGTAGGACGACGGCGCTTCCATGAAGTGTGTGTATTTGCCCGTCTCCTGATCGAATTTGCTCACCGGGCTGCCGGAGGACCACAGATTTCCTTTGGCGTCCACGCGCACCGTATGTTTGTCCGCGCGCTCGCCCGGCACCACCACGGAGTCTTGATATTCCGTAATTTTTCCGGTGCGCGGATCGAGTTTCGCAAGTTTGTCCAGCGCGAACTCCGTGAAATAAACCATGCCGTCGGGTCCCGGCACGGCCGAGTGCACGCCGGCGGTCTCGTCAAAAGGCAGCGGGAACCGTGTGACTTCGGCGGTCTTCGGATTCAGGCGCGCGACTTCGTTTCCTCGCCCATAAAAGGGGATCCAGAAATTTCCATCCTTGTCCGGAGCCGCGCTCCAGGGCAAGCCTTTGGACCCGGAAACGTCGTACTCCACGTAGACGATATTCATGGCCTCATCGGCGAACGGCCGCACGGTATCTTTATAAGCGGGGAGCTCCGCCGGACTGCGCGGGACCGTGGAATCCGTGCCAAACACGGTATTCAAGTATGATATTACTTGGTCAGCTTTATCATCGTTAAATCTCGCGGACAATTGAAAGGCCATGGCATCGCGCATGTAGTTGACGCGGTCGCGCCAGCCGTCTTCGTCGCGGCGGACGGCAGCCATCCTGGTTTGAAATCCGTGGCAAATAAAACAGTTGGTGGAGAGAACGTCTTTCCCTTTTGCCTCCGGCATGAGCTGCTTGCCTTGATAAAGATTCAGGTCGCTCCAGCGCACCGTCCCTGGTTTCAGCGCAAATTCAAAAGAGACATTCTGGTCCACGGCGAGATTTACCGCGCTGTGCGGATCGGTTGCGTAGCCGACGGCTCGCACGCGCACCTGGTACTCTCCAGCCGGCAGATTCTCCACCCGGTAGCGCCCCTGCTTATCGGAAAGCACGCTGACGCTGACTTTCGTCTTGGAATTGACGGCCAGTACAAATGCCCCTTGAAACGGCGCGCCGTCCGGCCCTTTCACCGTGCCCGTGACTGTCGCGGCGAAAGTGGAGGAAGAAAAGAGAACCAGAAAACCTGCAAAAGCCAGAAGCTTGCTCATGGATCGCATGGACTCTCCTTACGCAACGACGGCTCGCCGGACTCAGGTTTGCCGTTAATTTGCAACTATACACGTAACTGTATCCCGTTTCAATAAGTTAGGGCGTAGAGGCAAAGGCGTGCACATTGTTCCAACATTGCGTGTGGAAGTATTTTCCGCTGTTGACAGAAATTGATCACGAAACAAAGATAGTGGCCGATAGACCAACCGAGGATTGCTCCAGAACAGTCGCAGTTCGAGCAATTCTTAAATTGAGTTTTTGGATGAGCGGCCTTACATCGGCCTGATTGGCTTCCAACAACGGTTTTTTGCTTGGGATAATTGGACGCCGAAGATCCCCATCCCCCGCTTGAACAATCCATAATCGCTGTCGAAAGCTGCGCGGATTTTGCGTTTCGGGAAGCCAGGCATGTTCACCGTCGCGAAGACGCAAGGACCTGAAATTTCCCGGATCCTAATTCTAAATTAAGCGAGGACTTCTGATGAAAGCCATCCAAACTTTCCACGTACGGCCTTCACTTCCTCAGGCGCTCCTACCTTTGTTGCGCATTGCTTACAACTTGCGCTGGAGCTGGGACCACGCCGAAATCGATCTGTTTCGCAGGCTGGACCATGACCTGTGGGAGGCCTGCAATCGCAATCCCGTCCTGGTTCTGGGCAGCGTTCAACAATCGGCCCTCGAAGCAGCGGCGAAGGATGATTCCTTCCTGGCACACATGCAGGGCGTAGTCGACAAACTGGACTCTTACGTTTCTGGAGAAGGCTCCTGGTACCGGCGAAATCACGGCAAGGAAGACGACATGGTGGTGGCCTATTTTTCCGCGGAGTTCGGAATTACCGAATGCCTCTCCATTTTTGCCGGCGGGCTGGGCGTGCTTGCAGGCGATCACTTGAAGGCCGCCAGCGATCTGGGCCTTCCGCTCGTAGGTGTCGGGCTTCTGTACCAGCAGGGATATTTCCGGCAATACCTCAATGCAGCCGGCTGGCAGCAGGAAGCGCTGGAAGACAACGATTTCCACACCTGGCCGATGAAGCCCATAAGAAACGCGACAGTGTCTGTCGAAATGCCGGACGGCAAGGCGGAAGCACAGATCTGGCACGTGAATGTTGGCCGGGTCCAGCTATTTTTGCTGGATACGAATCTGCCGTCCAACCGTCCTGAACACCGAAAGATCACCGCACAACTGTATGGGGGAGATTTGGAAATGCGCATCCGCCAGGAGATTCTCCTGGGGATCGGCGGATATCGCGCGCTGGAAACGCTTGGCCTGAAGCCAACCGTGTTTCACATGAACGAAGGCCATTCCGCGTTCTTGGGCATCGAACGCGTTGTCCGGCTCATGGAAACGGAAAAGCTATCTTTTTGCGAAGCGCGCATTCTTGCCTCCGCGAGCCTGGTATTCACAACCCATACTCCCGTTGCGGCCGGGCACGATTACTATCCGGCGTTTTTGATGGACCGCTATTTCTCGGAGTTCATGAGGCGCCTGGGGATCAGCCGCACCGAGTTTCTAGGTCTCGGTCGCCAGGATCAGGGCAACGAGTCCGAAGATTTCTGTATGACGGTTCTGGCCCTGCGCCTGGCTTCCCATAGCAACGGCGTAAGCAAGCTGCACGGCGCTGTGTCGCGACACATGTGGAATCGCATATGGAAGGACGTCCCGGAGCACGAGGTTCCCATCGGGCATGTCACCAACGGCGTGCACTTCCGAAGCTGGGTTTCCCTGGAAATGAACCAACTCTACGACCGTTACATCGGTCCCAAATGGCGGGAAGAGCCGGCCGACGCAAAACTCTGGCAACGCACTAAAACGATTCCCGCCGGGGAATTGTGGAGAACGCACGAGAGGCGCAGAGAGCGCCTGGTGGCGTATGCACGGCGCAGACTGCGCGCTCAATTGATCTCTCGCGGCGCTCCCAAGCCGGCTGTCGAATACGCCGATGAGGTTCTGAGTCCGGACGCGCTGACGATTGGTTTTGGCCGTAGGTTCGCGTCCTACAAGAGGGCCACGCTGTTATTGCGTGATCCGGAACGCCTGGCGCTGATCTTGAATCATCCGGACCGGCCGGTCCAGATTCTCTTTGCGGGAAAGGCCCATCCACAGGACGACGCCGGAAAACAATTGATCCAGACCATCATCAATCTAGCGGAGCGCCCGGAATTCCGCCAGAAGCTGGTGTTCCTGGAAAACTACGATATGGCCGCCGCCCGCTGCATGGTCCAGGGGTGCGATATCTGGCTCAATACGCCGCTGCGTCCGCTGGAGGCCAGCGGCACGAGCGGAATGAAGGCGCTCGCCAACGGCGTCATCAACGTGAGCACGCTGGACGGCTGGTGGGATGAAGCCTGGCAGTTGGGCAGAGGAAGCGAAGGAGAAGTCGGCTGGGCCATCGGCGGGGGAGAGGCTTACGATGATCCGTACCAGCAAGATGAAAGTGAGGCGCAGGCCCTGTATGAACTCCTCGAGCATGAAATTGTGCCGACATTTTACGACCGGCAATCGGACGGCCTGCCGCGCAAGTGGATCGAGCTCATGAAAAACTCGATCGCCAAGCTCTGTCCTGATTTCAATATGCAACGTGTAGCGATGCAGTATGCGGAAGAATCATATTTGAGTGCCAACCGGCGTTTCCGGATCTTGAGCGCGGGTAACGCGGCGAGGGCCAAAGAGGTCGCGGCCTGGCTGAGAAAAGTTGAAACCGAATGGCCGCGGTTGAGTGTAGAATCAATCGGCGAAGGCGTTTTCGAAATTCGTCTCGGCGAGGAGGTTCTTGTGTCGGCAAAAGTGACGCTGAACTCTCTCTCTCCGGATGATGTTGAAGTCCAAGTCCTGGCGGGCCTGGTCGACGCGGACGGCAACCTCAAAGATCCCATCGTGATTCCCATGCGGCTTTCCGAGCGGGATGACGCGGGTGCCTATCTATTCCAAACTGTGGTTCAAGCATCTGCAAGAAGCGGGATGCACGGATATGCGATCCGCATGCTGCCAAAACATGCGGATTCCATCAGTGCGTTTCTCCCGGGTCTGATTAAGTGGGCGAAGGCATCGTTGCCTGTTGTGGAATTGCAAGCCCGCTAGCTCCCAGCCGCCTTCCGGCCAAGCTGGCTTCCATGTTGAAGCATTTCATTATTCTGTAATGTTCGGTGCATAAGGTCTTCTGGAAGCCCAGAAAAGGAGGTTCAAATGGCCGTCACACATACCCCCGGTTCCGTCAAAGTCCTCGCTTCGCAAAATCCGCTCTCGAACGAAGAGCGGGCCAGAATGGATGCCTACTGGCGCGCGGCAAATTATTTATCCGTCGGGCAGATTTATCTGCTGGCGAATCCGCTTCTGCGCGAGCCGTTGAAAATCGATCACATCAAGCCGCGCTTGCTGGGCCACTGGGGCACGACTCCGGGCTTGAACTTCATTTATGTGCACATGAACCGTGTGATCAAAAAATTTGATTTGGACGCAATCTATATAGCCGGGCCCGGCCATGGAGGCCCGGGCCTGGTAGCGAACACGTACCTCGAAGGTTCCTATAGCGAGTTCTATGCCAACATCCCGCAGTCCGAAGAGGGCATGCAGCGCCTCTTCAAGCAATTTTCCTTTCCCGGCGGAATTCCGAGCCACGTGGCCCCGGAAACCCCCGGCTCGATCCACGAGGGCGGCGAGCTGGGATATTCCCTCGCTCACGCCAACGGCGCCGCGTTTGATAACCCGGAATTGCTGGTCTGTTGCGTCGTGGGCGACGGAGAAGCGGAAACGGGACCGCTCGCGGCCGGCTGGCATTCCAACAAATTCCTGAATCCCGCGCGCGACGGCGCCGTTCTGCCCATCCTGCATTTGAACGGCTATAAAATCGCGAACCCGACCGTCCTCGGCAGGATGTCCGACGGCGAACTGGCGCAGCTTTTCGCCGGCTATGGTTACAGCCCTTACTTTGTGGAAGGCCGCGAATCCGACGTAATGCACCAACTCATGGCCGGGACACTCGACACGGTGATCGCGGAAATACGCTCCATCCAGCACCAGGCCAGGCTGCAGGGCGTCACGGAACGCCCTGTGTGGCCGATGATTATCCTTCGCACGCCCAAGGGCTGGACGGGCCCCCGCGTCGTGGACGGCAAGCCCGTCGAGGGCACCTGGCGCGCGCACCAGGTGCCGCTTGCCGAACTTGCCGCGAAGCCCGAACACCTGCGGCTTCTCGAAGAATGGATGAAGAGCTATCGCGCGGAAGAGCTGTTCGACCGCGGCGGAAAACTGATCCCGTCCCTGGCCGAGTTGGCGCCCAAGGGAGAAAGAAGAATGGGCGCGAATCCCCGAGCCAACGGCGGCCTGCTACTGAAGGACCTGGTGATGCCTGATTTTCGCGATTATTCCGTCCAAGTCGTCAAGCCGGGAACCGCGAATGCCGAAGCGACCAGGGAACTCGGAAAATTCCTGCGCGACGTGATGCGATTGAACAAGGAGGCAAAAAACTTTCGCGTCTTCGGCCCCGACGAGACCGCCTCAAACCGTCTGGACGCCATCTATGAAGCGACCGGCAAAGTACTGATGGAGCCTCTGCTGCCCACCGACGAAAATCTTTCCACCGAAGGCCGGGTCATGGAAGTGCTCAGCGAGCACATGTGCCAGGGCTGGCTGGAGGGATACCTGCTCACCGGACGGCACGGTTTTTTTTCTTGCTATGAAGCGTTCATCCACATCGTGGATTCCATGTTCAACCAGCATGCCAAATGGCTGAAAGTCACGAATGGAATTCCCTGGCGGCGGCCGATCGCTTCCCTGAATTATTTGCTCACCTCGCATGTATGGCGGCAGGACCACAACGGCTTCACCCACCAGGATCCCGGGTTTATTGACCTTGTGGTAAATAAGAAAGCCGATATCGTCCGTGTTTATCTGCCGCCCGATGCCAACACGCTTCTCTCCGTAGCCGATCATTGTCTGCGCAGCCGGCACTACGTCAACGTGATCGTGGCTGGAAAGCAGCCCGCTCTGCAATATCTGAACATGCAGTCCGCGATCCAGCACTGCACGGCAGGCATCGGCATCTGGGACTGGGCCAGCAACGACCAGGGGGCCGAACCGGACGTGGTGATGGCCTGCGCCGGAGATGTTCCCACGCTGGAAGCCCTGGCCGCCGTAGACTTGCTGCGCCAGTATTTTCCGGACCTGCGCGTTCGCTTCATCAACGTGGTGGATTTGATGACGCTGCAGCCCCCGAGCGAGCATCCCCACGGCCTGCCGGACGCGCAGTTCGATTCCATGTTCACCATCGACAAGCCCATCATTTTTGCATATCACGGATATCCGTGGCTCATCCACCGCCTGACCTACCGCCGCAAGAACCACGAAAATCTCCACGTGCGCGGGTACAAGGAAGAGGGGACGACGACCACTCCGTTCGACATGACCGTGCTGAACGATTTGGACCGCTTCCATCTTGCCGCGGATGTGGTGGATCGCGTGCCACGCCTGCAGCGGGTCGGCGCGCACTTCAAGCAGTTCCTGCGCGACAAATTGATCGACCACAAAGAGTACATCGCGCAGGTTGGTGATGACATGCCGGAAATTAAAAATTGGAAGTGGCCGTATTAACGCGCCAATTCCCATAGCGCCATAGGTTAGCGAGCCGGGAGGCGAAGGGAAGAGGCCCTTAAAATTTAAATGGCAGATTTGAAATTTTAGATTTGAGATTGGGAATTGAGGCTTGAAATCTTAAATCTTGAATTTCAAATTTGGGATTGGGGTTTGAGATTTGTTGTAAAGCCATCTCATCAATCGTCAATGAACATTCTCGTTCTCAATTCGGGCAGTTCCAGCCTGAAATTCCAAATCATCGCCACGGACCTCGACCGCATCCGCCAGGATCAGGACGTTCGGCTGCTGCGCGGGGAGGTCGAACGAATCGGCGGTGAAGCCGTGGTCACCATGCAGAAGGGCGAAAGCGCGAAGCAGACGCTGACAGCATCTTTGAAGGACATTTCCGGGGCGCTCGATTTCATTCTTCGCTGGGCCGCTTCGCCGGATTCCGGAGTATCGGAAATCCAGAGCGTTGCCGACATACACGCGGTCGGGCATCGCGTGGTGCATGGCGGCGAGTCCTTTACGGATTCCGTTCTGATCACGGACAAAGTGATTGATGGAATCGAGAATTGCATCGATCTCGCTCCCTTGCACAATCCCACTAATCTCCGCGGCATTCGCGCGATGCGCGAATTGCTGGGCCCACAGATTCCGCAAGTCGCGGTATTCGATACGGCGTTTCACCACTCCCTGGCCGAGCGCTCGTACTTGTACGCGATTCCGTACCATCTCTACCTGCGCTACCGCATTCGCAGGTATGGCTTTCACGGCATATCCCACCGCTACATGGCCTATCGCTATCGCACACTCCGCAACCTGGCGCGCGAGCAGACCCATATCGTCAGCCTCCACCTCGGAAACGGATGTTCCGCAGCGGCCATCCGCGGCGGCCGTTCCGTCGACACATCCATGGGCATGACGCCGCTCGAGGGATTGGTGATGGGGACGCGGTCGGGCGATGTGGATCCGGCGATTCTGGGCTTCATCGCCGCAAAGGAGGGATTTTCCATCCACGAAGTCGAGACCCTGCTCAACAAGCAGTCGGGACTGCTGGGAATATCCGGGCTCACGCACGATATGCGGGTCCTGCAGGAGCAAGCGAAAAATCACGACGACCGGCGCGCAAAACTGGCCATCGAAATGTTTTGCTACCGGGCGAGAAAGTACATCGGCGCTTTCCTCGCCTCCATGGGCGGCGCTGACGCCATCGTATTCACGGGCGGGATCGGCGAGAATTCGCCCGCCGTCCGAGCGGGCATTTGCGAAGGGCTCGAATGGGCAGGATTGTCGCTGGATGGCGAAAGGAACCAAAAAACAATTGGCGTGGAAGGCAGGATCAGCAGGGAGGATTCCCGTCTGGCCGCTTACGTCATTCCCACGGATGAGGAATTGTTGATCGCCCGGGACACGGCGCGCTGCATCCTGGGCGAACTGAATCCGCAATAAGGAGTAGGACGGGCTTCAGCCTGTCGATTTTCGGCTGGCAGTTCTCCCGTAAGAGCGACAAGCTGAAGCCTGTCCTACTCGGAACGGAGAATGCGCTCTAATTCGGATGGAAACTCATTCCGGCGAAATGCGGGAGTGCCGTGGCAATCCTGTCCATGACGCAGGGTGGGCAGCCACCAGCAGCCGTTCTCGACCGGGAAAGTATAAAAAATGGAAGCACCAGATCCGATGAGCTCGGATGCGAGCTTCCTTCTTTGTTCCGGCGGAACCGTGGAATCGAGAAGGATGAGATTGTACCCGCCATTTCTTACATATTCCGACGTGACAGTTTGCGGAGCCACAAAAAGCAATTCGCTCCCAAATTTTTCAAGGGACTTTAGCACCAAAGTCCCCCAGGAGCCGTTCCGGCCGACCAGCAAAACGCTCGGACACGAAACAGCGGTTGCACACTGGGAACACGAAGCCATTGAGGAATTATTTTCGAACATACCGTGCTCGTAACCAACTGGGGGTGCTAGTTGTGGTCTGCTTGACATGCAACCCTCCCACGTCGCGCTCGGAGAGGGGTTACTGAGGAAAAGCTTACAGCGCGGCAAATCCAAGTTACACGCCTGCAAAGTTGTAGTCAAGACAAAGAGAAGGAAAACTTCGAATTTTTACATGTAAAAGTCTGCCCGGGCGCTCAGGGTCTGGAGGAAAGGGCGGCAGGAGGGTTTACGGTCCCCGGGGCATCCTGTGGTGCGAGATTAACTTGCTCGCCCTGTTCCAGCGCGTCCGGTGGATTGACGACAACGCGGTCCGTAGGATCGATCCCTTGCAGCACTTCCAGGGTATTTCCAAAATCCCGCCCAATCGTGAGTTTTTTCAGAAAGATTCGGTTATCGGGCCCGACAACGGCGGCCATTGTTCCGTCCGGGCGGAAAAGCAAGGCGTTTATCGGCAGGGAAATGCGCTGGCCGGTGACCTTGACGTCAAAATGGACTTCCGCGTACGCCCCCGGCAAGAGGGTCCCGGAAGGGTTCGGGACGTCCACCTCGGTCAGGAGCGTGCGCGTGGCGGGGTCAATGGAGTTGGCAGTGCGCACGACCTGTCCGCAGAACTTGCGTTGCGCCAGCTCCGTCAGCGAGAGACAGGCCTTCAGCCCGAGACGTATGGAAGGGGAGTACGCCTGCGGTACCGCCACATAGACACGCATCGGATCGATCTGCGCCAGATCGAACATCTCCTTGGTGGCGTTGCCGCCGTTTCCGGCATTGATGAGCGTTCCGGTGTCCACATTGCGCTGCGTGATGATTCCCGTAAAAGGGGCATAGACGCGCTTGAAGGATTCCATTTCTTCCAGGCGTTTGACGTTGGCGTCGGCCGATTGCACCATGGCCCGCCTGGCGGCCAGGTCGCCGTTGGCGTTGTCCAGGTCTTGCCGGGAAACGGAATCCGATTTGATCAGGTCCTGATAGCGCGTGGCGGTCAAGGAAGCCAGGCTGAGATTGGCCTGTGAGGTCACCAGATCGGCGCGGGATTGAGCGAGTTGCTGGTCGATTTCGGGCGTATCGATCTCAGCTAGAAGTTCGCCCTTCTGGACGTGGCTGCCGATGTCCTTATACCACTTCTTGAGATAACCGTTGGTCCGCGCATAGAGAGGAGACTCCACGTTTGGTTTGAGAGTCCCGGGGAGCACCATTTCGGAATCGGCGTCGACAAGAGTACCGTGAATTACGGAGACAAACGGAACCGCCATCTGTTCGGTTTGTTGCGCGAGCGCCTTGTGTTCGGACATGCGTTGCGAGACCGCATAGATTCCCAAAACCAAAAAAATAAAAAATAGGATGAGAAACCAACGCAGCAGCGCGCCGGGCCCTCTGCCGGAGCCGGCTGATTCGCCCGCAAATTTTTGTGCGTCTTGCAACTCCACCGGGTCTTGAGACATTCCCTATTTGCTCCCTGGATTCATCACTCCACTATTCGATCTCTGCCAGTTCCGCGGCGCCTACACGCTCGCCCGGGCGATGCCTTTTGTGAACCAACGAAAATACGCAAGGCACAAAATACAAAGTTGCGAACGTGGCGACGATCAGACCACCAATCACGGCCCGGCCCAGCGGAGCGTTTTGTTCCCCGCCTTCTCCGAGCCCCAGCGACAGCGGCACCATGCCGATGATCATGGCAAAGGCCGTCATCAGCACGGGGCGAATGCGCACATATCCCGCCTGGACCGCTGCCTGAGTCGCATCCAGTCCTTCGTTCAAGCGTTCACGCGCGAAGGACACCAGCAGGATGCTGTTCGCCGTGGCCACACCCATGCACATGATCATGCCGGTCAAGGATGGCACGCTCAGCGTGGTATGCGTGAGCAATAAAATCCAAATGATCCCTGCCAGCGCCCCAGGCAGCGCCGTAATGATGATAAAGGGATCGATCCACGATTGAAAGTTCACCACGATCAGGAGATAGACCAGAACGATGGCAAGGCCCACGCCGGCGCTCAGTCCTGCAAAGGACGAGGTCATCGTGGCCACTTGCCCGCGGCGAACCAGTTGCGTGCCGCGAGGGAGCTTGTCTTGAAAGGCCGCCAGCACCTTCTGAATGTCCGCGTCCACGCCGCCCAAATCGCGCCCTTCCACGGAAGCATAGACGTCCATCATAGGCTGGGTGTCATACTGGCTGAGCAACGCCGGCTCGGTGTTTACGCTCAAGGTTCCCATATTTCCCAGAATTTGCGGTGTCGTAGACTTCGTGGAGGAAATCGGGATGTTGTCGAGCGATTGCATGGAATCGATCTTGTACTGCGGCACCTGCACGGAAACATTGTATTCGTAACCACTCGCCGGGTTGACCCAGAACGATGGCGTGACCTGGGCACTGGAACTCAGCGTGAGCAGAACGCTATTGGCCACATCCTGTTGACTGATGCCCACGGATTGCACGCGGGTGCGGTCAACATCCAGGAAGATCGCCGGATAGGAGCGCAACTGTTGTACGTGCACGTCCACCGCCCCGGGAATATGCTGGATACGGTTGGTAATTTGCTGCGCCAGTTGATAGTTGGCCTTCTCGTTTGGGCCAATGAGCTGAATATCGACCGGGGCGGGAACTCCGAAATTCAGGATCTGGCTGATCATGTCCGCGGGCTGAAAAAAGAATTGCGTGCCGGGAAACTCCTGGGCCAATCGCACTCGCAAAGCGTCAATGTATTGCCGGGTTTGCTGTTTGCGCTGGGGCTTGAGGCCAACGAGAATTTCGGCATCCGACTCGCCAATTACGCCGGAGTTGCTGTAGGCCGTATTCACGGTACTGTTATACAAGCCGATATTGTCAAGGATGGTGACTAAGTCCTCCGGAGGGATGACTCGGCGGATCAGGTTGTCCACGCCGTCGGCTTCCCGGGCGGTCTCCTCGACACGTTGCCCCGCGCGGGCGCGCATGTGCAAACGAATCAATCCGGCGTCCACGGAAGGAAAGAAGTCCCGGCCCAGCACGGGAATGAGCGACAGCGAAGCGACGCAGAACACCAGAAACAAGGCCACAAAAAGCCAGGCCCGTTCCAGGCAGAAGGAGAGCGAGGCGCGATAACCGCCGCGCATGCGGTCGAAACCGCGCGCGAATCCGCGTTGCGCTCGCGAGAAAATACCGTTCCCGGTGGCGCGTTCCTCGCCGGGATGCTCCTTGAGGAGATACATGGCCATTGTGGGCACCAGCGTCCGGGACAAAATGTACGATGCCAGCATGGCGAAAATCACGGACTCGGCCAGCGGGACGAACAGGAATTTGGCCACGCCGGTCAGGAAAAACATCGGGACGAATACGATGCAAATGCACAGTGTGGAGACCAGCGCGGGAATGGCGATTTCCTGCGAACCGTCCAGAATTGCCTGAATAATCTGCTTCCCCTGGGCCAGATTTCTTTCGATATTTTCGATGGCAACGGTAGCGTCATCGACGAGGATGCCAACGGCAAGTGCCAAACCACCGAGGGTCATTAAATTGATCGTTTCGTGGAGCGCGCTCAGTACCGTGATGGACACCAGAATGGAAAGCGGAATGGAAATGGCGATGATCACCGTGCTGCGCCAGCTGCCCAGGAAGAGCAGGATCATCAAGGCGGTCAGGCAAGCGGCAACCACTCCTTCGCGGAGCACTCCCTGAATCGCCGCGCGCACGAAAATCGACTGATCGAACAGGGGCGTGATCACCGTTTGCGGCGGGACGAGGTTCTTGATTTGCGGGAGCTTGGCGTAAATCTGCGACACCACGTCTAGCGTGGAGGTGTCGCCGGTCTTGTAAATAGCCAGGATCACGCCGCGCTGTCCGTCCATGCGCGCGATGTTGACCTGTGGGGAAAAGCCGTCGCTGACGTAGGCGACGTCCCGCACATAGATGGTCGCGCCGTTGGTTGTCCTGATCGGCAAATTATTCAGCGCGGCCAGAGTATCCGGCGACCCGTTCATTTCCATATTGAACTCGGTTGAACCCATCTTGACCGTGCCGGAAGGAAGCACCAGGTTTTGCGTGGAGATGGCATTGATCACGTCGGTAGGCGACAGACCTTTCGCCTGCAGCGCGGGGATATCAATGTTCACTGAGACCTGGCGTTGTTTTCCTCCGAAAGGCCACGGAATGGCCGCCCCGGCGACATTCGCTAATTGATTGCGGACCAGGTTCGCTCCGAGGTCGAACAACTCCTGCTCGGACAGGCCCTGGCCCCGCATGCCCAATTGCAAGACGGGCACACTTGATGCCGAATACGTAATGATAAGGGGAGGGGAAATGCCGGGGGGCAATTGCCGAATCATGGATTGAGAAATGGCCGTGATCTGCGTGACCGCCACGTGAACATCCGCTCCCGGCTGAAAGAATACTTTGATGATCGCGCGCCCCGCCACAATCTGCGCCTCGGTGTGCTCGATGTTGTCCACCACCGTGGTCATGAAGCGAGAGTAAGGCGAGACGATGCGGTCTTGCATCAGCTGCGGGGACAATCCGGAGTAATTAAAGCAGATGCTCACCACCGGGATGTCGATGTTGGGAAAAACGTCGGTGGGTGTGCGTTGCAATACGATCGGCGACATCAGCACAATGACCAGCGCGGCGACAATAAATGTATAGGGCCGCCTGAGTGCTATCCGAACGATCCACATGCCGTTGCCCTCGATGTTGCCGAGAATTTTACCGCGAATGAAATCGCGAGCGGAACAGAAACTTACGATTTTTCCTGCATCTAGAGCAATTGGATGCCCAAATCTTCCGCTGCGTTTCATAAGTTATATGATTCACGGGCGCGAGCGGCCCTACGTGCAAGCCTTCCGCCAGAATGAATCGGTCGGGGGATATCCAAGAAGGGCTGGCGCCGTTTAGATGGGAAACGGTGACAGGGGCATACGCCGCGGCAGATCGCGCCCCTCTTGCTCGAAGAAAAAGCATGATTTGTGACCATGGTCACAACGGGTTGTGTCGTTTAACATGGCTGATAAAATTGAACGATTGAAATTAATTTTGCATTGCTGCTATAGTGTTTCGCGCGGGAGACGAATGATCAGAAAAGTTAATAAAAGGAATTTTAGAAATACACGTATCGAAATCCGGTGAAATACATTAGTTGCAAATGAAAGATCGCCGGGTTTTATCCCCCTTCACTGGTCAAGGCGCGGTTTTCCGCTTTATAGTGAGGCCGGATTTACGGCCCGCGAAAAATCGCTAAGACCGTCCAGACTGTACACCTCGGAGCGTCCCCCGAGGGCGGCACGAATGGCACAAATCTTTCATCGCAGCACGAACACCATCTCTCGCGTCAGCATTTACGGCGCGGTCATCCTGATTGCTGTTCTGGGATACGCTGTGGACGTGGTCAATCAAACCTCCTACGTCACCGAAGTGCACAACGCGCGGCCGCAGCCCGTCCTATTCAGCCACAAGCACCACGTGGGCGAGCTCGGGCTGGATTGCCGCTATTGCCATAGCTCGGCGGAAATTTCCTCCTCGGCGGGAATGCCAGCGACGCAAACCTGTATGGCGTGTCATTCGCAAATCTGGACCAGCGCGGGCATCCTCGAGCCGGTCCGCGCGAGCTTCCGTGATTCCACGCCGATCTCCTGGACGCGCGTTAATGCGCTGCCCGACTTCGTCTATTTCAATCACAGCATTCACGTGGCGAAGGGAGTTGGCTGCACGACCTGCCATGGGCCCATCGCCGAAATGAACATTACTTGGCGAGATCAAAGTCTGTACATGCGCTGGTGTCTCGAATGCCACACCGCGCCGGAAAAATATTTGCGCCCTCGGTCCGAGGTGTTCAACGCGTTTTACAAGCCTCCCGTGGACCAGGAGGCACTGGGCAAACGGCTGATGGCCGAATACAAAGTGCAGAAGCTCACGACCTGCACGACGTGCCACCGCTAGCCGGTGCGGGCTGCCGGTTGTGGCGTGGGCTTCAGCCTGCGGGGGTTCGTCCACGCAAGCCCCAAACCCCACTGGCTGAAGCCTGTGGTGCGGCGGACCCGGCGGGATATTTAATTTAAGGAATCAAGGAATTCATGGACATCGATCGAAAAAAAGCCGCGCAGCCTGATGTGGATATTTCCGTATTGCGCATGAACTCGAGGGCCGGCAACACAACCCGATTTTGGCGCGGGCTTGATGAGCTCGCCAACACGCCCGAATTCCGCAACCACAAAGAAAATGAGTTCCCGCACGGGGCCAATGATCCAGAGGCGAAGATCGACCGGCGAGAACTTCTGAAGGTGATGGCAGCTTCCGCCGCGTTTGCGGGGCTCACCGGTTGCACGAAGCTGCCCGATCAAAAAATTGTTCCGTACGTTCGCCAGCCGGAGGAAATCATCCCCGGCAAGCCGCTCTTCTACGCGACAGCCGTGACGCTCGGCGGCGTGGCCACCGGCGTTCTGGTCGAGAGCCACATGGCGCGGCCCACGAAAATCGAAGGGAACCCCGATCACCCGGGCAGCCTGGGCGCGACCGACGCATTTTCGCAGGCTTCAATTCTCGGGCTGTACGATCCGGACCGCTCGCAAGCGGAGATTCATGATGGACGCATCGGAAGCTGGTCTGAATTTCAGGAGGAGTTGTCCACTGCGCTTGGAGCGGAGAAGGGAAACAACGGTTCTGGCGTGAGGCTGCTGACGCCGACGGTCACATCGCCGACGCTCGGCGACCAAATCAACACGTTTTTGAAGGCCTATCCTTCCGCAAAGTGGGTCCAATACGAATCGGTGACCCGCGACAATGTGCGCGAAGGCGCGAAACTCGCCTTCGGCGAATACGTGAACGCGGTTTACCGCTTGGAGCAGGCGGATGTGATTGTCACGCTCGATTCGGATTTTCTGACCAGCGGGCCTGGATGCCTGCGCTACGCGCGGGCTTTCTCAAGGAAGCGGCGAGTCGAGGGACCCGAATCGAAAATGAATCGCCTGTATGCCATCGAGTGCACGCCGACGAATACGGGCGCGATGGCCGATCACAGGTTGCGCACGAGGGCTTCCGACATTGAAGGCTTGACGCGGGCGCTCGCGCGTGAGCTTGGCGTAACCGCGGTTGCAGGGCCATCCATAGCTCCAAGCGTACCGTCCGGATGGATTCCAGCTCTGGCTCGCGACTTGAAGCGACATCCTGGAGCGACTCTGATTGTCGCCGGGGATCAGCAACCTCCCATCGTGCACGCGCTTGCCCATGCCATGAATCAAGCCTTGGGCAATTTCGATAAGACCGTCTATTTCACGGCGCCGCTCGAGGTTTCGCCGACGAACCAATGGGATTCCATCGGGCAATTGGCGGCGGATATTCGGGCGGGAAGCGTCACGACATTGCTGATTTTGGAGAGCAATCCTGTCTATGACGCGCCGGCCGATCTTGGTTTCAAGGAAATTCTGCCCAAGGTGGCGTTCAGCGCGCGTCTAGGACTGTACGAAGACGAAACCTCGGCGCTCTGCCACTGGCATATCCCGCAAGCCCATGAACTCGAATCGTGGGGCGACGCGCGCGGATATGACGGCACCGCCTCGGTGATTCAACCTCTGATCAAGCCACTTTACGAAGGGAAATCCGAAGTGGATTTTCTGGCCGTGCTCAACGCGCAAGCCGCAAAACCAAGTCACGATTTCGTACACGACTTTTGGCAAATGCAGCGCCCTAATGTTGACCGATTCGATGTGTTTTGGGAAAAGACGCTACGGGATGGAATTGTCGCCGGCACGGAATTTCCTCCGAAGCAAGTTTCGCTCAAGCCAGGGATTGGGGCGGAACCTTCGGCCGCCACTGCGCAGGGTCTCGAAATAGTTTTTCGGCCGGATCACACCATCTGGGATGGCCGTTTCGCAAACAACGGCTGGCTGCAAGAATTGCCTAAGCCGCTGACCATGCTCACTTGGGACGCTGTGGCTATGGTGAGCCCGAAGACCGCGCAGCGCCTGGGTGGCAGTTCGCGAATGAGCGATTACCTTAAAAGCGAGGATGCGGTGGAGTTGAAGTTTCAAGGCCGGACGATCGTCGCGCCGGTTTGGGTGATGCCCGGGCATGCGGATGAAAGCGTGACGGTTTTTTTGGGCTACGGGCGCACGCGCTCCGGACGAGTTGGGACAGGCGCCGGTTTTGACGCGGGATGGATTCGACCGCTTTCCACGCCATGGATAGGCACAGGGCTCGAGATGCGCAGAACGGGCGGCCGGTGGGCGCTGGCCACCACGCAGACGCAAAGCACGATGGAAGGGCGCGAACCGATTCGTATCGCGACGCTCGATGAATATCAAAAAAATCCGAAGTTCGCGCAAGCCGATGCGCAAGAGAATCCTCTCTCGCTTTACTCCGAAGTGAAATATGAGGGCAATCAGTGGGGCATGGCCATTGACCTGAATGCTTGCACGGGTTGCGGTGGCTGCGTGGTCGCCTGCCAGGCGGAAAACAACATCGCCGTCGTCGGGAAAAAGGAAGTGGCAATCGGACGCCATATGCACTGGATCCGCATTGACCGCTACTACGAAGGCGGCGTGGACGATCCCGCAACGTATCACGAGCCCGTGCTTTGCATGCACTGCGAGAATGCTCCCTGCGAAGTGGTCTGCCCCGTGGTGGCGACGGTGCACAGTCCGGAAGGCCTGAACGAAATGATTTACAACCGCTGCGTGGGCACGCGCTACTGCTCGAACAACTGTCCGTATAAAGTCCGGCGGTTCAACTATTACCTCTATTCGGATTGGGATACGCCAAGCCTTTTCGGGATGCGCAATCCCAATGTGAGCGTGCGCAGCCGCGGCGTGATGGAAAAATGCTCCTACTGCGTGCAGCGAATCAACGCGGTGAAAATCGAAGCGGAAAAGCAGGATCGCCCGATCCGCGACGGCGAAATCGTCACCGCGTGCCAACAGTCGTGCCCGTCGGAAGCCATCGTGTTTGGAAACATCAACGATCCGGGCAGTCGCGTCGCCAAGCTGAAAGCGATGAACCGGAATTACAAATTGCTCGAAGAACTGAATACGCGCCCCAGAACGACGTATCTAGCGAAGTTGGGCAACCCGAACCCAGAGATCGAAAAGGCGTCAGGCGTTTAGAGCGGAATGAAACATGGCAGATAGTCCAAGCGATAAACTTGCGGCGGCAGAATTCGCGAACGCGCCCATTCTAGGCCCGGGGTACGACTACGCCTCTGTCACGGACAAGATCAGCGCGATCGTGCTGGCGCGGCGCACGCCGAAGTGGTGGATTGTCGGTTTTCTGGTGTCCTTCGCGCTGGTCATGCTTCTCATGGTGGCGGTCACTTACCTCCTGGTCGCCGGGGTGGGCATCTGGGGCATTCAGATCCCGATCGCGTGGGGATTTGCGATTATTAATTTCGTCTGGTGGATCGGAATCGGCCACGCCGGCACGCTGATTTCCGCGATCCTGCTCTTGTTGCGGCAGCAGTGGCGCACTTCGATTAACCGGTTTGCGGAAGCGATGACGCTGTTCGCGGTTTCCTGCGCGGGAATATTTCCGCTGATCCACATGGGCCGTCCGTGGCTTGGCTACTGGCTATTTCCATATCCGGACACGATGAAGATGTGGCCCAATTTCCGCAGCCCGCTGGTGTGGGACGCCTTCGCGGTTTCGACGTATGCCACAGTTTCGCTGCTGTTTTGGTTCATTGGCCTGATTCCGGACCTGGCCACGCTGCGGGATCGCTCCAAGAATCGCGCGGCGAAATTAATTTACGGATTGCTGGCGATGGGATGGCGCGGCTCGGCGGTGCATTGGGAGAGGCACGAAACGGCCTCCCTGTTGCTGGCCGGTCTGGCGACGCCCCTGGTCCTATCGGTGCACACAATCGTGAGTTTTGACTTTGCGTTTGCCATTGTTCCCGGATGGCATGCCACGATTTTTCCGCCCTACTTTGTCGCCGGCGCGATTTACGCGGGCTTTGCCATGGTCCTTACGCTCTCGATCCCGGTGCGGAAGCTCTTTCGTCTGGAAGATTTCATCACCATGCGCCACCTGGACAACATGGGCAAGGTACTGCTGGCCACCGGGCTAATCGTGGGATACGGCTACATGATGGAAGCCTTCTCCGCCTTCTACAGCGGAAATCAATACGAGCGCTTCATGATTCTGAACCGCATGACCGGTCCCTACGCGCCGATGTATTGGATGCTGATTGCCTGCAACATCGTGACGCCACAATTTTTGTGGTTCCGAAAAGTTCGGGCGAGAGTGGGCGCGCTGTTCGCCATCGCCATGGTCGTGAACCTGGGCATGTGGCTGGAGCGGTTCGTCATCGTGGTGACCAGTTTGCACCGCGATTTCCTGCCCTCGTCCTGGGGGCTGTATTACCCGACGCGCTGGGACATTTTTACGTTCGCCGGAACGATCGGGCTCTTCTTGTTCCTGGTGTTTCTCTTTATCCGTTACTTGCCGCTCATCTCGATTTTTGAAATGAGGACGTTGGTGGCGAGCGAGGAAGAGAAGAAGGCGGTCAACTGATGCGCGCCGCGGAATTTTATTTTTCGCTTACGGCAAGGATGCAATGAAGCAACAGGGAACAATTTACGGATTGATGGCCGAGTTCGCCACTCCCGAGCAATTGCTCGTGGCGGCCCGGCACACCCACGACGCCGGATATCGCCGCATCGACGCCTTCGCACCGTTCCCGATTGAAGGGCTGGCGCATGCAGTCGGCTTTCACCGCACGCGGCTGCCCCTGGTGGTCCTGATCGCCGGGATCGCCGGAGGCTGCGCGGGATTTTACCTGCAATATTACGCCGCGGCGGTGAGTTATCCCGTCAACGTCGGCGGCAGGCCGATGAATAGTTGGCCGGCGTTCATCCCCGTCACGTTTGAAATGACCATCTTGTTCGCCGCGGCTGCCGCCGTACTCGGCATGCTGGCGATGAACGGGCTGCCGACGCCGTATCATCCGGTCTTCAACGTGCCGCGATTCGCGCTGGCCTCGCGCGACCGGTTCTTTCTGTGCATAAAGGCGCTCGACCCGATGTTTGACCTGGAGCAAACGCGCAAATTTTTGCTGACGCTCAACCCGCGTGAGGTGACCGACATTGAGCCCTAGAGCGCGCTCACTCAAACCGTTCGCGGGCGGATGGGCGCTGGCCGCTGTGGCGCTCCTCCTGGTGTGCGCCGGATGCCGCCTCGATATGCACGTGCAGCCGCGCTACAACCCTTACGATCCGAGCGACTTTTTTGGCGACGGCCAATCCGCTCGATTGCCCGTGGCGGGAACGGTTCCTCGCGGTGAACTGACGCTGGGCCCGCAGGAATTGCTGTACACCGGGAAGGTGAATGGCCAGCCGGCGGAAGTGTTTCCGTATCCGGTGACGAAGGAGATTGTGGAGCGCGGCCGCGAACGCTACAACGTCTTTTGTTCGCCGTGCCACGGATTTGCCGGCGATGGCGACGGCATGATCGTGCAGCGCGGGTTCCGCCGCCCGCCTTCGTTTCACGAGGACCGCATGCGCACGGCGCCCGTGGGCCACTACTTTGACGTGATCACGAATGGGTTCGGCGTCATGTACCCGTACGGGTATCGCGTGCCGCCGGGCGACCGCTGGGCCATCATCGCCTATATTCGGGCGCTGCAATTCAGCCGGCAAGTGCCGATCGGGGATGTGCCGGAAGCGGAGCGCGCGAAATTGACGAGCCAAACGAAATGAACGATAACGCAGAAACGTTAAAAATTGAACGGCTGCCGCTGCGGCTGGTGCTCGCGGGCGCTGTTTTGCTTGCCATCTGCCTCGCGGTTGGATTTGCGGACAGGACGGAATTTTTCCGCGCCTACTTGATCGCCTTCGTGTTCTGGATCGGCATCACGCTGGGCTCGCTGGCGCTCTTGATGGTGCAGCACCTGACGGGAGGGAGGTGGGCGCTGGTCATTCGGCGAATCCTGGAAGCAGGCACGCGCACGCTTCCGCTGATGGCCGTGGCGGCTCTGCCGCTTCTCGCGGGCATGCGGACGCTCTACAGTTGGTCCCGCCCCGGGCAGACCGATGCGGTCATTCTGGCAAAGCAATCCTATCTCAACCCGCAATTTTTTATGGTTCGCATGGTTTTCTATTTTGCGGTCTGGTTCACGCTTGCCTATTTTCTGAACAAATGGTCCCGGCAAGAAGACGCGGGCGGGGCTGGACTGGCGCTGTGGATGCGCTTGGAAGGACTGAGCGGGATCGGTCTGGTGATCTACGGATTTACCGTGACGTTTGCGGGCATCGACTGGGTGATGTCGCTGGAGCCTCGCTGGTACTCCACGATTTACGGGCTGCTCTTCATGGTTTCCCAGGCGCTCACGGCCATGGCCTTTTCCATCGCCATACTGGTCTGGCTTTCGGGCCGCAAACCGCTTGCAGAGATCGTGAGACCTGCGCAATTCCAGGATCTGGGCAGTTTTCTGCTGACGTTCGTGATGCTCTGGGCTTATTTGGAATTTTCGCAATTTCTGATCATCTGGGGAGGGAATCTTTCCGAAGAAATCCCCTGGTACATTCGCAGGATGCAGGGGGTTTGGGGAAGCGTCGGCATCCTGCTGGTGATTTTAAGTTTTTTCTTTCCCTTCTTTCTTTTGCTGTTCCGGGATGTGAAGAGAAGAACAGGTTCGCTGCTGATCGTGGCCTTGCTGGTTCTTTTGATGCGCCTCGTGGATATGTACTGGATGGTCTTGCCGGCGTTCGGCGGCGGGAATGTGCATCTCTCGTGGATGGACGTGGCGCTCCCGCTGGGGATGGGCGGGATCTGGTTCGCATACTTCCTCTGGCAGTTGCAGCGCATGCCGATCTTGCCCTTGCACGATCCGCGCATGGAAGAAATTGCCGGGCAGGCGGTGGAACATGGATAAACCACACAACGTTTCCGCCACCACGCCGGGCTACGAAACGCGCGACGCCAACGCGGGCGGAGTATTTAAATTTCTGATGGCCTTGGGCATCGTTCTGGTGGCTGCGTCCCTGGTGTGCTGGGTACTGTTCCGCTATTTCTCCGCACACGAAGTGGACCGGGCCGCTTCCGATTCTCCCTTCGCGGACACCCGACAGCTGCCGCTGGGGCCGCAATTGCAAGTGAATCCTCGCGAGGACTGGCTGAGATTTCGCCAGGAGCAGGAGCAGGCTCTGGAAACATACGCGTGGGAAAACCGCACCGCCGGGACAGCGCGCGTGCCCATCGAAGTGGCAATGGAGCTGCTCGTGAAAAAAGGTTTGCCCGTCCAGGGCGCGCCGCAAGCGCCGCCCGCGGATTCAAAGAAGCCGGCGCCGGAAGGGGGCAAGAAGCCATGAGTTTCCGATTTTATGCCGCGCTGCTTTTGGCCCTGGCCGGTGCAATCGCTTCGCCCGCGAGCGCGCAACAGGTCGCCACGCCCGCCATCTTGAGCAAGGTCGGCATCGCGCAAAATCTGAACGCGCGGATTCCGCCGGACCTCGTGTTTCGGGACGAGACAGGAAAGTCTGTGCGAATTGGCGACTTCTTCGGGAAAAAACCGATTGTGCTCTCCCTCGTCTATTTTGAATGCCCCGCTCTGTGCACCGAAGTTCTGAACGGGGAACTGCGCACGATGAAAGCGATCTCGCTCGACCTCGGGAAAGATTTCGATGCCGTGACGGTCAGTTTCGAGCCGAAAGATACTCCCGCTTTGGCCAAGGCAAAGCGTGACGTTTACATCGGGCAATACGGGCGGCCCGAAGCGGCGGAACACTGGCATTTCCTGACGGGCGAACAGCAATCGATTGCCGCACTCACAAGCGTCGCCGGTTTTCGCTACGCCTACGACTCCTCGATCCGCCAGTACGCGCATGCCGCCGCCATCCTGGTTCTCACTCCGGACGGGCGCATCGATCGCTATTTTTACGGGGTGCAATATCCGGCGCGCGACGTGCGGCTCGGGCTTGTCGAGGCCTCCGAAGGCAAGATCGGAACTCTGACCGATCACGCCCTGTTGTATTGCTATCAGTACGATCCCATGACCGGGAAATACGGCGTGGTCGTAATGAATGTGCTGCGAGCGGCGGGGGGATTGACCGTGCTGGTCCTTGGAATTTTCTTGACCCTGATGTTTCTCCGCGAACGCAAGCGAACGCCGGGCGTGCCGCAGGGAAATTTCAAATCTCAAATTTGAAATTTGAAATGGCAAGGCAAGGGAAATGCACGCTTGGCAATGGGGCCGCGCGATCTGAAAACGTCCGGGGAACGGGCGATGAAAACAGGGAAGGTAGTGAAGTGAGTGCAGTGAAGCGAAGGTAGCGAAGTGAGGGCACGATTTTGATGCAGAACCTGCCATTTCAGCCGGAACAGGCTTCCTCGATCGCGAGGTCGGTGGACCAGCTGTACTATTTTTTGACGGCTATTACGCTGTTTTTCACGGCGGTAATTTTCTTGGTCATTTTCTATTTCATGATCAAGTACCGGAGGCGCTCTCCGGACGAGCGTCCCAGGGCGATCGAAGGATCGTTTCCGCTCGAAGTGCTTTGGACGGTCATTCCCACGGTGATAGTCGCGTTGATTTTTGTTTGGAGTTCCGTGTTGTATTTCCGGAACTCGGAGGCGCCCAAAGGCTCTATGGAAATTTTCGTCACGGGCAGGCAGTGGATGTGGAAGGTCGAGCATCCTGAAGGGCAGCGGGAGATCAACGAACTGCACGTGCCGCTCGGCCGTCCCGTGAAGCTGACAATGACCTCCGAGGACGTGATTCACGACTTTTTTGTTCCCGCATTCCGCGTCAAGAAAGATGTTTTGCCGGGGCGCTACACGTCTCTGTGGTTTTCGGCCACCAAGGTGGGAACGTTCCATTTGTTCTGTGCGCAATACTGCGGCGCCTTCCATGCGGGGATGATCGGGTCGATCATCGTCCAGCAACCCGAGGAGTATGAGCGCTGGCTCGCGGGCGGAGCGCCGGGAGAATCCATGGAACAGGCGGGCGCAAAGGTATTTCAGGCCAGCGGCTGTCCCACGTGCCACCTGGCCGACGGAACCGGCCTGGGGCCGTCTCTGCTTGGACTTTACGGACAGCCGGTCAAACTGACCACGGGCGAAACCGTCACGGCGGACGACGCATACATGCGCGAGTCCATCCTTTTGCCTAAAGCCAAAATCGTTCTTGGCTACAGCCCCATCATGCCGTCGTTTCAAGGGCAGATGACGGAAGAGCAGCTCAATAATGTGGTTGCTTACCTTCGCGCGCTAGGGAAGGCGCAAGCGAAGCCAAAGGAAGCGGGGAAGCAATGAGCACGGCCACGCTGGAACCGCGCGTGCACGCGCAAAGAAATTACTTGAACGACGACTACGGCTGGAAGTCCTGGCTGTTTACCCTGGACCACAAGCGCATCGCGCTGCTGTATCTGGTTTCGATCACGTTCTTCTTCGTTATCGGCGGGTCGTTTGCCGTGCTGATGCGCATTCACCTGGTCGAGCCGGGCGGCGCGCTGGTGCAGCCTGAAACTTACAACAAGCTGTTCACGCTGCACGGCATCGTGATGATTTTCTTTTTCCTGATCCCGTCGATTCCCGCGGTCTTGGGAAATTTTCTGGTGCCCTTGATGGTGGGGGCGCGCGACCTCGCTTTTCCGAGACTGAATCTGCTCAGCTGGTACATCTACATCGTGGGCGGCCTGTTCACATTGTATTCGGCGATTGCCGGGGGAGTGGATACCGGCTGGACGTTCTACACGCCCTACAGCAGCACGTACTCGAATACGCAGGTTACGGCCGTGGCGATCGGCGTTTTCATCACCGGATTTTCTTCGATCCTTACGGGATTGAATTTCATCGTAACGATTCACAAAATGCGCGCTCCGGGCCTGACCTGGTTCCGCATGCCGCTCTTCCTGTGGGCCATGTACGCGACCAGCATCATCATGGTGCTCGGCACGCCAGTGTTGGCGATCACCATTTTTCTTCTCGCGCTGGAGCACCTGTTTCACGTGGGGATTTTCAGCCCGGCGCTGGGCGGCGATCCTCTGTTGTTCCAGCATTTGTTCTGGTTCTATTCGCACCCGGCTGTTTACATCATGATTTTGCCGGCCATGGGAGTGGTGAGCGAGATCATTGCTTGCTTTGCGAGGAAGCGCATTTTCGGCTACAAGATCGTGGCGTTTTCGAGTGTGGCGATCGCCGTCCTGGGATTCCTGGTCTGGGGACACCACATGTTCGTCACCGGGCAATCGGTATACGCGGGGCTGATATTTTCCCTTTTGAGTTTCCTCGTCGCCATCCCTTCGGCCATCAAAGTGTTTAACTGGACTTCCACTTTGTACAAGGGATCGATTTCCTATGAAGCGCCCATGCTGTACGCCTTGGGATTTATCGGCCTGTTCACCATGGGCGGGTTGACGGGGCTGTTCCTCGCATCGCTCGCAACGGATGTGCACCTCAACGGAACGTATTTCATCGTGGCCCATTTTCACTACATCATGGTTGGCGGCGCGGTGATGGGATACCTCGGCGGCATCCATTTCTGGTGGCCGAAAATTTCCGGAAGAAAATATCCCAATGGGTGGGCGGCGCTGGCCGCGGCGATTATTTTTATCGGCTTCAATCTGACGTTTTTCCCGCAGTTCATTCTTGGCTATCTGGGGATGCCGCGCCGGTACGCGTTTTATCCGGCGGAATTTCAAGTATTGAACGTGATGTCCTCCGCGGGCGCCACGGTCCTGGGGGTCGGCTATCTGATTCCGCTGGTTTACCTGATCTGGTCCATGCGCTACGGCCCCATCGCCGAACCCAACCCCTGGGGCGCCACGGGCCTGGAATGGAAGACGTCCTCCCCGCCACCCACGGAAAATTTCGCGGAAATTCCCGTGGTAACCGAGGAAGCGTACGCCTACGCGCCGGAGGAGGCTGCCGGTGATTGAAACCGAAGCGCAAGCGCAACACGCCGGACTGGCGCACCAGTTTGAGGACCTGGAGCAGCAGCAGGACGCCGACGCACTGGGAATCTGGATTTTCCTGGTCACGGAAATCATGTTCTTCGGCGGGCTGTTTGCCGCGTACGCCATCTATCGCTGGCTCTATTTTCCCGCGTTTCAAGGCGGCAGCCATATTCTGGACATTCGTCTGGGCGCCGCGAATACCATCGTCCTGCTCGCCAGCAGCCTGACTATGGCGCTCGCAGTGCGCTCCGCGCAAGCCGGCCATCGCCGATCCCTGCTCCTTTTCCTCGCTGCCACGGTGATCCTTGGTGGCATCTTCCTGGGCGTCAAAGCGGTTGAATACAACCAGAAATTCGTGGAGCACGTGGTTCCCAGCCTGGACTGGGCGCCTGAAGGACAAACCCTGGCGCGTCTCACTCCCGGCGGCCTCGAGCATGCCCAGATTTATTTCTTTTTCTATTTCGCCATGACCGGCCTGCACGCCCTGCACATGATTATCGGCGTGGGCCTGTTACTCTGGCTGGTCCTGCGTGCGCGAAAAGGCGACTTCAACCCGCATTATTTCGCGCCGGTCGAGGTTGTGGGCCTGTACTGGCACTTCGTCGATATTGTCTGGATTTTCCTGTTTCCCTTGCTCTACCTGATAGGCGGGCGCTACTGATGTCACAGCCAATTGTGTCGCAAAAAACTTACCTGCTAGTCTTTCTCGGTCTCGTCGTGTTAACGATTTTGACCACCGGGGTGGCTTTCATCGATCTCGGGCCGTTCAATACGGTGGCGGCACTGGCCATTGCGTTTACCAAAATGATGTTGGTAATTTTGTTCTTCATGGGCGTGCGGCACAGCAGCGGCTTGGTGCGGATCATACTGGTCGCGGGCTTTTTCTGGCTCGCTCTCCTGATCGCCTTCACGACGGCCGACTATCGCACCCGCTATTGGACATCCGCGCCCGAATCCTGGTCCACGACCGCTCCGCCGACTCACCCATAACTCTTGTCTTCTCTGTGTCACCGGCGCTCGAATTTCGCTGTCGCGCCACGTAGTAACGTCAAAGCCTTTCACCATAGAGAAAACAGATGACACGGAGAAACCCTACAGCTTTGAAAGATTTAAATTGAGGTGGAGTGGGTCGAGAAACAGAAAACCCGTCCGTTTTGCGGACGGGCTTTCCAGAGGGGAGAATAGTTCCGTGCCTATGCGCGGAAGGCACCAGAACTCTTTGTCCTCGCGGGAAGTCTAGAGGAGCGGAAACCGGAATGTCAAGCGGAGAAATGGCTGAATCTAAATGATTATAAGTCTATTATAATCAATGGCCTATCGAACGAACTTCGAGCAAAGGGTGAGATATTCCGCTGAGTTTTCAACAGGTTCTTGCCATTCTCAGTAGAAGTCCTTTGCCTTGATCGGTTTGCTGGTAATCCCCAATTGCAGAATTTCGATCTGCTTCTCGCGGTCGAAAACCTTGTTCGGAAAGAAGATTTTTACCAATATGCGAATCCCCCGAAGCCGATGCCCGCGGCTACCGCGAAAACCATAATCGCCCCGGTTCCCACGAACGCTTCCACGATCATGTTGTTGATGCTTGGCTCGGTCAGGGTCTGCTTGGGCTCATTCCAGGTCACGTTGCTCTCGTACCCGACCTGATCGAGGATCTTGTTCGCGGCTTGCCTTGAGGGAGCTCCTACCACGATTGCGATGTAAGAACTAACCCGCTTTCCAAAAAGCACGGTTTGGCCCGGAGGGACGCCGCCAGGCGGGTCAAAGACAAAGCGCCGCAACATGCCCGCGAATTCCGCTGCGGCGACCTGTTGTGTGGGATATGAAGTAACGAGTAGCGTCTCGCCTTTATCCGCTGAGACGAGGTAGCTGGCGAGTATCGTCTCCGCACTATGGTCATATCCCATCCAATCGTCCGTTCCGAGCGGAACAAAATGAGCGAGACTGAGGGGCCCAATCACGTAGCGCTCTGAGTTTCGCACGCGTCCTTTCTCGGGAAGATGCTCGCCAATAAAAGGGTATGGCGTGTGATCAGCCTTTTTATCCAGCAAGGCGGCAAGTTGCTTCAAATCGGCATCCGAAGGACGCGCTTGCTTTGCCGGCGCCGAAACATCCAGCAGCATTTCGCCCACTACGATCAGCGCCCTTTCGCGTGACGCGCTGGCGAACGAGCCTAAATCCACTGCGGAAAGGCCCTCGCTGCGGAGAAAAGTGTACGCGCCGTAAGCGGAACTCGGGTCGCGAAAGCGATAGAGCGTGACCGATGCGGTCTGGGCCCCCTGCGTGTAGGACCTCTGCTCCAGCGATTTCACGATGTATTCGCGGAAAGCCGCCGTGTCAGGTCCGAGAAGGGGATCGAGTCCAGCAGGCGGAACGATCGTCGAAGGCGCTGCGGCGGTCCAGGCTCCGAAAGTGGACGGCAAAATGCCCTGGGCTGCAGCCGGATGGGCCGCTACGGTCAGGCATAATATCCCGAGAAAAAGGCGAAGCAATTGGCGCATGTCGCTCTTAATTAGACGCTGAAAGTTTACTGCGAGTTCCCGGATCGCGCCACTTTTCCCGGAATATTTTCGGCGGGGGAGTGGGCTTGATTGGAAGCAAGGCTATTGGTGCTCTGCAGGTAGCTCTCAATGCCGCGGTAAAGCCCATCGGCTACCCGCTGGCGGTTTTCGGGATTTTTGAGCCACTTTTCGTCACTGGGATTGGAAAGGAACGAAATTTCAGCCAGTACCGAGGGCATGTCCGCGCCAATCAGAACGACAAAGGGCGCCTTGCGCACGCCGCGGTTGCGGTCGCCCCGGTTGAGGTTTTCCATGCGCTTGGAAAGGGAATCCTGAATCATGGTGGCGAGGTCGCGGGATTCCTCGATTTTTTCATTGCGGGCGATTTTCGCGACGATGTCTTGCAGGTCGTGGACGGCATTTTCCGACAACGCGTTTTCACGGGAAGCGACTTCCATGGCGTCGCTCGACCCCGTAAAGTTCAGGTAATACGTTTCGATCCCGCGCGCCTGGCGGTCCTGGCTGGAATTGGCATGGACGGAAATAAAAAGGTCAGCCTTAGCCTCATTGGCCATTTCGGTGCGGCGTTCCAAGGGTATGAAGGTGTCATCGTCGCGCGTAAACACCACTTCGGCGCTGGGCAGCCGCTGTTGAATAATTTTGCCCAGCCGCAGCGCCACATCGAGACACAGATCCTTTTCCATGAGGCCGGTAGGCCCGATTGTGCCGGTGTCGTGCCCGCCATGCCCCGGATCAATCACGATCCGGCCGATCTTGAGTCCCAGCGCGCGTGTCAGGGAATGTTGGCCGTCGCGCGTCAATCCCGGAGTGGCAGGAGGTCCCATCTCCTCCGCCTGGTCGTGCGCGGATTTCATCATGCGTCCGGATTTTTTAGGTATGGGTGGACGAGCGGGAAGGGGCGCAAGTTCCGCGTCGGCAGGGCGCGCAGTTGCTGACAACGTGGAGCCGCCGGTTTCGTCGTCTTGCGCCGACTTTGTTTTTGCGGAAGCGGAGCCGCCGGATTTCTGTGAAATGTCGCTTGGATTGCTCGCGGTTTTTCTGGGCGCCGGTTCCTGTTCAGCCGCAGCGTTCGCGGAAGGCGCTGGGGTCGCAGCGGATTGCGCACGGGTTTGGGCGGCAGGCGTGCTCGTTGCAGGAGCTGGCGCGGATTTCGTTACGGGTTTTTCGGGCGCATTCGGGGGAGCCTGGGCCGCAATTTCCACGGGCGGCTTTTCGGGTTTTGCTGCCGGCGTGTCCATTGTGGTTGGGCCAGGCGAAGGAGTCGTATTGCGGGCGGCCTCTTCGGCTGCGGCGGAAGTGCCGTAGACGTCCACGACCAGGCGATACGGATCGGGCAGCAGAAACACGGAATAGTCCGTGACGCGATTCACTTCCAGCACCACGCGCACGATGCCGGACTGATATTGCGCGACGCGGACGGTTTTCAGGAATCCGCCGCTTTCCAGATCGATGGGCTTACGCAGCAGCGCGGAACTGAGCTTCGCGCCTTCAATGTCAAAATAAATCCTGTCGGGCCCGGAGATGCGCGCCGCCTGATATTTCACTTTCGATCCGACGTCGATCACGATGCGAGTATAAGTGTCCGCGTTCCAGGTGCGGATCCGCGAAACGCGTGGGCCGGAGTCATCCGCTTCGGCATTGTCTTCGGGGGAGCCTTGCTTCGTGTCCGTCGCCGGAGGAGTCTTATCCGCGGAAATTGTTTTGGGGTTCGCGCGGACTGGGCGATCCTTGACGGCCAATGTCTGCGCGGCTGATTTTGAAGGGGCGCCCTCCGCCGAGAGCTTGGAGAGAGCGGCGCGAACTTCCGCGGCATGGGACGAGCGCGGGTGCAGCGCCAAAAACTGCTCGTAGCTCTTTTGCGCGAGAACGGAATCATGCAAGTCGTCCTGCTCGATTAGCGCGATGGCCAACTGCGCGTCCTCGCGGTACTTGCTCGCAGGGTATTCGCGGATCAGGAACTGGAAGGAATCGATGGAGCGCTGATAATATTTTGCGTCGAACAAATCGCCCATCGTGCGGAACAGTTCGGCCACTTGACGAAGCGAGGCGGGGACGTCCGCGCCGTGGGAGGTAGTCAGGTATACGCGCTGATACTGGACGACCAGGGCCGTGTAATCCTTGAGCGTGCGCGCGCTCTCCGGGCGCGCTTCGAGCGCTTCGCGGGCTTTTTCCGCGCGCTCGAATTGAGATTTAGCGGCATCGCGGCGGGAGGACTCGCTTTCATCGGCGCGGCCGGCGAGGGGAAAAAGCGACAAAGCCAGCACGGTCGCGAAAAAGACGCGCAGGATTGGCCGGATTGGAGCGGCGTCAGGCCGCAACGTCTGCCTCATTCGTTCGTAAAAACGACCCGTCCGTCTGCTTCCACCGTGCGGTAAATGGGGCGCGGTTCATCAAATGCACGAGGGATGCGGTCGGATCCGGGACGGAAGTAAGAATCGGTCACTTTGTGAACGTATTCACGCGTTTCTCGATACCGGGGAATGCCCCCGGCACGATCGACGGCGCCCGGGCCCGCGTTATATGCGGCCAGAGCCCTGTCGAGATCGCCATTATAACGCTCCAGGAGCGTATGTAGATAGCGAACTCCGCCATCGAGATTCTGCTTCGGGTCAAACGCGTCGTTTACGCCCAATTGCTGCGCGGTTCCCGGAACTAGTTGCATCAACCCAAGCGCGCCTTTTCGGGAAATGGCGCTGGTGTTCCAGTTCGATTCCGTCTGGATCACGGCCCGTACCAGCGCCGGATCCACGCGATATCGAGCGGAAACTTCGCGAATCATCTCCTCGATTTTCTTCCGATTGATCTGCTCAGCGGCAGACACTTCGGAAGGCGTTACAGATGAGCTTGGAGTTGTGCGCGACACATTCCCCACGAGGGTAAACCCCTTTGGCACCACGGTTTTAATCGGCCGGGCGACGTAAACCGCCGGGTTCGAGTTGATGAACATCCGCTTGCCGTCGGAGTCCTTGTAAGAAACGATCTGGCTGTGAGCCGGAACAGCCCATAAAACCAGCATTCCCACAAAGATCACCATCGAATTGGAGAGGGAGCGCATATCGTTCAGTTCTGAGAAGGCAGTGCGATTCAGCTTCCTGTGAGACAGATCAAACACCGCGACAGGGAAAGGGATTCTCGCCCTGGACGTTCCTAGCGCTACTCATCAATTATAGCAATTGGTCAACAAGGGGGTAAACGCGTGCGAGGGCACTTTCTAGGGCAAATGTGTCTTTTCCGCCAGCCTCTGCCAAATCGGGCCTGCCGCCGCCAGAACCGCCCACTTCTTTGGCAATCCCCTGTATCATCTTTCCTGCGTGTAACTTAGAGGTGAGATCCTTGGTAATCCCGGCCAAAAGGGCCACCTTGCCGTCTTCGACTGTCCCTAGGACTACAACCCCGGAGCCGAGCTTTTGGCGCAGGCTGTCCACGAGTTGGCGCATGGCCTCCCGGTCCACTCCTTCGAGTTCAGCGGAAATCACCTTGACGCCCTTGATCGTCCGCGCCTGTGCCACCAATTCGTCCAGTTTGGAGAGCGCGCCTTTGCGCTTTGCGGCTTCCAGCTGTTTTTCGAGCTGTTTTTGTGTTTGCGCGGTCCGCTCGATGGCGGCGGCGAGATTTTCATCGTTCACGCCCATGCGGGCGGATATTTCGCGCAGGAGTTCCTGTGCGCGCTGGTAATCGGCAAGGGCTGCGGCGCCGGTGATGGCTTCGATGCGGCGCACTCCGGCGGCGGCGGATTGTTCGACCACGATTTTGAACACGCCGATGTCGCCGGTGCGGCGGACGTGCGTGCCGCCGCAAAGTTCCTTGCTGTAGAAGCCGCGCGGCGCGGACGGGTCGGGAATGGTGACCACGCGGACGTTCTGCTCCGGATAGCGGTCGCCGAAAAAGGCGAGGGCGCCGGAGGCGAGCGCGTCGTCCAGCGTGGTGATGTTGGTCTGGATTTCGCTGTTGAGCAGAATCTCGTCGTTCACTTGCTGCTCGATGTCGCGCAGTTCGGCGGGATCGATCGCGGCGAAATGCGAAAAGTCGAAGCGCAGGCGCGAAGGCTCGACGAGTGAGCCGGCTTGCTTGACGTGCGTGCCGAGAATGTTGCGCAGCGCGGCGTGCATCAGGTGCGTTCCGGTGTGATTGCGCTTAATGTGCTCGCGCCGCGCGCCGTCGGCGTCGCCCGCGACAAGATCGCCCACGACAAGTTTTTCCCGGGCCACAACGCGGTGCGCGATCAGGCCGGAGACGGGATAATACGCGCCGCGCACCTCGGCGACCTGCATGGTGTGCTCGTTGTTCCACAGCGCGCCGATGTCGGAAACTTGTCCGCCCGATTCGGCGTAGAACACTGTGCGATCGAGAACGATTTCGCCTTCCGCGCCCGCCGAGAGTTCATTGACCGCGCCTTCCTTGGTAACGATGGCCTCGATGCGGCGATTTTTCGCGCTCGTTTCAAAATAAAAATCCGGTTCCGTGCGATACATTTCGGCGAGCTTCGCGTACACAGGATTTGCGACGTCCTTGTGGCGGCCTTTCCAGGATGCACGTGCGCGTGTGCGCTGCTCTAGCATCGCTGTCTGAAACCCAGTTTGGTCGAAACGAATCCCAAGATCACGAACAGCATCCATGATGAAGTCAATCGGCAATCCATATGTATCGTAAAGTTTGAACGCCTTAGTGCCGCCGTACACCGGACCTCCGGCGGCTAGCTCCTTAGCTTCTGCCCTTTGGGCATCGGTCAAGCCAAGGTCGGCCCCGCTCTCCATGTCTTTTACAGCGGCGGATGTCAATGCGTAGTTAGCTACGGCCGTAGCTAGGTCTTCATCCAGCATCTTCATGCCGATGGAGAGTGTCCGAGCAAAACGAGTTTCCTCTGCCAGAATGACCTTTGATACGCGGTCGATCGTACCGTCGAGTTCAGGGTAAGCATCTTGCATAGCAGCGTGGACTGCATGCGACATTTCTGCCATGAATGGTTCGGTTGCAAGAAGGAGTCGGCCATGGCGAATTCCGCGCCGAAGAATCTTTCTTAAGACGTAGCCGCGACCTTCGTTGGACGGAAGAATTCCGTCAGAAATAAGGAAGGTTGAAGCGCGCGCATGGTCAGCAATAATCCGCAGAGAGGCATCCCATTTCGGTATTTCACCGAGCTTTGTTTTGGTCAATTCGCCCGCTCTCTTGACGAGTGGTACGAACAAATCCGTATCGAAATTGCTGATCTTCCCTTGGAGGACTGCGGCGAGGCGTTCGAGGCCGGCGCCCGTGTCGATCGAGGGCTTTGGCAGCGACGTGACCGTGCCGGAGGCGTCACGATTGAACTGCATGAAGACGAGGTTCCAGATTTCGACGTAGCGGCCGCAATCGCAGCCGAATTTGCAGTCGGTGTGACCCTGATCTGACGCCGCGGGGCCCATATCGTAGTGAATTTCGCTGCAGGGGCCGCAGGGGCCGGTATCGCCCATGGCCCAGAAATTTTCCTTCAAGCCAGGGACGGGAATGACTCGGTCACGGGGAGCGCCGGTGCTCACCCACAGGTTGAGCGCTTCTTCATCGACGCCGAGTGTATTTCCGGGGGCAACCTCGGCGCCGCCGAATACGGTGAACGTCAGCTTATCAACCGGGATGCCGAACCATTTGGGCGATGTGATCAATTCCCACGCGTAGGCGATGGCGTCTTTTTTGAAATAATCGCCGAAGGAAAAGTTTCCGAGCATTTCAAAAAACGTGTGATGGCGGTTGGTGAAGCCGACGTTTTCGAGGTCGTTATGCTTGCCGCCGGCGCGGACGCATTTTTGGGATGAGGTAGCGCGACTGTAGTCGCGCTGCTCGAGGCCCAGGAATACATCCTTGAACTGGTTCATCCCGGCGTTGGTGAAGAGCAGCGTGGGGTCATTCGTGGGGACGAGCGACGAACTGCGCACCGCGCGATGGCCACGGTCGGCGAAAAATTTCAGGAACGTGCTGCGGATTTC
>Ga0210409_10000526_pt1 | contig 60165 bp, 59 predicted proteins | sample IncBWH17MmetaG_FD_161649 | JGI IMG/M metagenome (GOLD analysis project Ga0210409, IMG submission 161649) | Forest soil microbial communities from Barre Woods Harvard Forest LTER site, Petersham, Massachusetts, United States - Inc-BW-H-17-M | ecosystem: Environmental > Terrestrial > Soil >... | reverse complement strand
CTCTCGTCGGGTTGATCCAACCTTGCCTTCCTGCTGAATCTGGCCACCCGCGTCCTTCACGCAGTAGCTGATCGTCTTCTTGTGTACGTCCAGTCCGATGTAGTTCATACTCGTCATCGAGGAGCCTCCGTGGTTGTTCTCTGAATCAGCGTCGCCGCTGAGTTCAGCCTACGGAACACCACGTGCTCCTCGCTGACTTGACATTCAAACAATCCAGGAATAACGGAATAACTGACGATAAGCATGTTTATGAGGAGCGATGCAGAGCAATCCAACTACGCGATCTTGACTTCGGCGATGTTGCTGTCTCTCAATGCCTTGATATCGCGAATAGGCGGTTGGCAGAAGAATCGACCGTACTCGCGACTGAACTGGCTGGCCCACACTCTCGTATTCGACCTCATATGCAGCGTTAGTGGCATCCAGACCGTCCATCAGCATCCGCTGGCGTTCGATTTCAGTTGACAGCTAGCTCCTTCTAGCCTAACGTACCCTCATTCTCCTGGGGGCCACCGTCAGGCCGGCTAGCAAGGCTTCGGGCCTTTCGTTCGATTCAAATCTTGCTGTCGGGGAGGCCCCTGGTTGGCTTCGCAGAGTATTCCGGCTGGAGACTTCGGACCGCTCACCTTCGCGCTGGAAGGCACGACTTTCCAGGCGCAACGCAAGAGCGGCGAGCTGACGATCACGGTCGGTACGTCGGCTACTCTGTCCCTCCCACTGAATGAAGCGGACGGCTTCTTGCAAACCTTACTCGGCGTTTCTCCGTCGGATCTTCGTCTTCCTGCGCCACCGCAATGGTCTTCCGTTTCGGGGTTCAGCCTGGCGGGATTGACCGGCTCTCACTTCACTGTACCGTTGAACGTGAATGCCGGTGTAGTTGAGTTGAAGACACTCGAGTTGGCTTATCAGCTACAAGGTGCCGGCTTCCTGCTCTCGGCGGGCGTGACCGGCGATGGCGGGCTTGGTCCGCTGCAGGTCTCTTTTGAAAACGTCGGACTCCAACTCCTGTTGGAGGCTGCCGGTGGACCGGGCCTTCTGAAGTTGAGCGCCAGCTTCATGCCCCCGACGGGAATGGGTGTCGTGCTCAATGCCGGGCCGATCATCGGCGGCGGATTCCTCTCCATCGACGTTCCCAACGGACGATATGCGGCTGTGCTGCAGATATCGCTGTTCGGCCTGGGGATTTCAGGGTTTGCGCTGATCGACACCAAGCTTCCGGGAGGAGGATCCGGATTTTCGTTCCTGGTGCTGGTGTTCGCGGATTTCGAGGCGATCGGCGGAATTCAACTGAGTTTTGGCTTCGTGCTCACGGGCGTCGGCGGAGTATTCGGAATTTACCGCAGCGTAATTACCGATGCCCTGCGTTCAGCCGTCCTGAGCAACAACCTCGATCACCTACTGTTTCCTGCCGATCCGATCAAGAACGCGCCTGCGATTATCAGCGATTTGCGCGCCGTATTCCCGCCGACTCGCGGCGAATATGTCTTCGGCCCAATCGTGCGAGTGGGCTGGGGAACTCCGGTCATCATTGAGGCTGAACTGGGTTTCGTGCTGGACCTTCCGGCGTTCACTCTGGCGCTGCTGGGAAGCGTTGGAGTGTATCTGCCGGTCAAGCCGGCGCCGATCGTGGAAGTCCACATCGATATCGCTGGCAGCCTCGATCCCGGGCACAGCAAGTTAGAACTAACCGGCTCGCTCCACGATTCGCACATCTTGTACTACACGCTATCGGGAGAGATGGAGTTCATGCTGAACTGGGGAGCGTCGCCCAGCTTTCTGTTCTCGCTGGGCGGATTCAATCCTCACTTCGTGCCGCCTCCTGGCGTGCCTTCGATTGCTCGCCTGCGTCTCGATATCGGTTTCGGAGACAATCCGCGCATCTCGATGCAGAACTATCTCGCCGTCACCTCGAACACTCTGCAGTTTGGAGCCAAGAGCGAGTTGTACGCGGCTGCGGGCCCGTTCAATGTTCACGGCTGGATCGAGTTTGACGCACTGTTCATCCTCGCGCCCCTGTACTTCATCGTCGATTTCAGCGCGGGCATTGACTTCCGCGCAGGCGATGACGTGCTCGCAGGCGTGCATCTGTCGGCCACTTTGAGCGGCCCCAAGCCGTGGCACGCTGAAGGCGAAGCATCGATTTCGATTCTGTTCTTTGACGCCTCCGTCGGCTTTTCGGCAACGGTCGGGGACGCCACTCCCGCGTCCGTGCCGCCCGCGCCCGATCCGTCGCTCCCATTAGGGGCGGCGATCAGCGATGCGCACAATTGGAGCGCGGTGTTGCCGGCCAGCGGCAATGAAGTTGCGGTGATCAGTCCGGCGGGTTCTAACGGCATGGTGCTGGTGAACCCGCTGGGTGGCGTAGCCCTGACGGAACGCGTGCTCCCGCTGAACAAGAGCATCACGCGGTTCGCACAAACCAAGCTCCCAGCGCCGGTGCAATTCAATTTGCAGGAGGTGACGACCGGTGGCGTTCCGCTGACCGACCTGCGTACTCAACAGGACAACTTCGCGATCGCACAGTTCGAGGACTTGAGCGACCAGGATAAGCTTTCGCAGGCCTCGTTTACGAAGCTGGATGCAGGCTTCTCTGTGGGGAGTGGCGTGGCCCGAGCCGCGAACTCCGCGCCCGGCGTGCTCGATTACTACACGGATTATTTCGAGCCTGCAGAGCTGACCATTTACATTCTGCCGAGTTTCCTGCAACGCGCTCTGGTTGCGACCGCACCGAGTGCTCTCGCGCCTTCGCAGTCCATCGGAGTTCGAAAGTATGCCCTCCCGCCGAACGCGGCGCGCGCGGTTGCACTGAACGAAGTTTCGTTCTCGGTGGTTTCAACCACCGATCTGTCGGCGCAACCGCACGTCACGGGTCCAGTGTCGAAAACCCTGGCCTACGACGCACTCAAGACATACATTGCCGCGAACCCTGATGCACTGGGAACGATCCAAATCCTTCCCACACACGAAGTCCAACCGGCGGGAGCCTGAGCATGGCCGATAACCACAACGCGCAACTCACTTTTCGCTCGTGGCTACGGCGCGGACTGGCGACCCAGCAGAAGCTGCTGAATGCCAACGATCCTCGGGCCAGCGTCAAGATCGATGTAGCCATCAGCGGAATTGCCACGCCTCCATCCGTAACGTTGGCGCTCTTTGGGCCTGGCGATGTGAAGAACCTTATTGTAAGTTCGGTGATTCGCACTTGGCCGAAGGCGGGCGCGCGCAACGCCGAGGCAAACTATTTTCCTCTGATCGAATTTGATCAGGCCGACTTGCCTTGGCGATACAGTCCACAGACTACCAATGGGAACAATATCAAGCCGTGGTTATGCGTGGTTGCGGTCCCGACTGGGGCAGGAAAGGTGTTCGATCCGAGTCCCGGACAACCGCTACCGGTGCTCAACGTCAGCGCGTCGTTGCTACCCGACTTGAGTGAATCGGACTTGTGGGCGCACTCTCAATTGCACGGACCTGATATTCCCGACGACCACGCTCTGGCGCAGGCTTTGGACAATCAGTCGAATTACTTTTCGGCTCGCATTCTTTCGCTCAATATTTTGAGTGCAGAGACGGAGTACACGGCGTACGTGGTGCCGACCTTCGAGGCGGGACGCCTGGCAGGACTGGGTCTCGACAACACCGGGGTAGCGGGCATGAAGTTGGCATGGACGCCTGCCTCAGGAACCGTCAGCCTGCCTGTCTATTATCAGTGGTCGTTTGCTACCGGACCACAGGGAGACTTTGCTTCACTCGTACGAAAAATCCATCCCAAGCCGCTCGCCCCTTCGGTGGGATTTCGCGAGATGGACGTCGCTAACCCCGGCCTGGGATTGCCTCCTGCCGCGGATACGGCGTTGCCAGTGGAGGGCGCGCTGAAACGCTATCCCGAGATCGTGCCCCCTCCTCAAACTGGCCCGACGCACGACACCTGGCTTCAGGACCTGACGAAATTGCTGAATGAGCCGGCCGAATTGTTCAAGACTGATCCAACCAAGCCTCTGGTGACGCCTCCACTTTATGGGCATTGGCACGCCGCGCAGCCGGAGGTAGTTCCTACGTCGCCGCCCTGGTTCCAGGACTTGAACGAGGATCCGCGTACGCGGGTTCAGGCAGGTGCATCCACGTTGGCGGTACAGAAGGAGCAGCAGGACCTTCTCGCGGGAGCCTGGGACCAGGTAGGCGCGGTTCGGGCCGCGAATGAGCGTGCGCGCTGGGCCGAGTTGGCCGTTGAGATCAGTTCGCGGCTGCATGAAAAGGTTCTCCTATCAACGGCGACCACGAAGCCGGATACGTTGATGCGATTCACCGAACCGGTTCTGACTCGCGTGATGGGGAGCCCGATGACAATTGCTGCCTTACTGGCGGGCAGTCCGGTTACGGATGGAGCGCTGTCGACGTCGTTCCGACGCATCACTCGGCCGCGAGGCCCCGTAGCGCGGCGCCAGACTCGCGGCACCACGCTCACCGCTCCATCCCTGATCGACCGCATGAACCGGGGCGAGTTCAATCCTGCACCTGCGCCGCCGACACCCAGCGGCGTATCGACGATCGGACGTTATAAGGGAGATCTCGTTCCGAGTTGGCTGACCCCGGGCTTGTTTCGGTTCCTGAAGCGTTTGCCGTTCCTACTAATTCTACTGGTGATCCTGCTGCTCATCGCGGCGGTCATACTGTTCATTGCGGTTGGACCTGCAGTTGGAGCGATCGCGCTGGTTATTGGCGCGGTGGCGGCACTGGCAAGCTTCGCCGTCCGGCGTTGGGTACAAGGCCTGGAAGCGCGGGAGGCGCTCGCTGACGGCACCCTCACCGGCGATACGATTCGCGCAGCTACTGTTCCCGCAAGTTTTGTTCCGTCACTTTATGCAGCCGGTGTCGGCGGAACCGTAACGCCGATGGCAACCGGCGCGACGCGAACTCTGGTAGTGCGGAACTTCGTCTCCGCGGCCGCTAACTTTTTCGACAACATATCAATTATGCCGTTTGATCCACCACCGCTCAAGATGGTTTCCTTCGACGACCTGCGCGGAAAGCTGACGGTCGCGCTGGACCCGCGAACCACTATCGTTGAAATGTTCAGGAACGAGATCCAACTGTCGGGGATCGCCTACCAGCTTGGCGGCGGAGCGACGGCACAGATCAACGCTGGGCCGAGCTTCCCCAAACCGTTCTACGATTCCATCAAGGCCGTGTCGCAAGACTGGATCTTGCCGGGCGTGGACAAGGCTGAGGTCAACACGGCTTCGCTGGTCGTCACGAATCAGAAAGCTGTGGAGTCGTTCATGGTGGGCGCGAACAACGAGATGTCGCGCACACTGCTATACAATGAATACCCCACTGACCTGCGCTTCACCTATTTTCAGCAATTCTGGGACTCGCGTGGTGTGCCGGGTGCCGATTTGGCGCCGCAGGATTTCTACGACATTAAGCCCATTCACACTTGGGGTGGCACGCAACTCGGAGCCAACACAGGCCGTCATGAGCCGCCGAATCAGGATGACGTAGTGTTGTTTGTCCGTGGCGAGGTGTTGCTGCGATATCCAACTACGATCGTCTATGCGGCGAAGGCGATGAAGAACCAGAACCCAACGAATCCAAAGCTGCCGACGTTGATTCTACCGGCGGACAATCTGGACGGTGACCGCAACTTCCATCGGGATCCCATCTTCCACGGGCAACTCGATCCCGATATTCGCTTTTTCGGATTTCCGCTGTCGATCCAGGAAGCGCTGGCTGGCGACGGGTGGTTTTTCGTCCTGCAGCAGCACCCCGGGGAACCAGTCTTTGGCTTTGACGTCGTGAGCCGGTCACCGCTGGTTTCCTTCAAGGAAGTTACGTGGAGCATGGTGCTGGGGACGCCAGATGTTAGGGCGGCAGCAGCGGCTCCGAGCTACTTGTCGTTCAAACAGGCCTCTCCAGCGATCCAGGCGTTTCTTGCTACGCAGGGGCCACGCACGCCGAGTTGGGGCGCAACGTCTGCCGACGTCGCTCACTACACGTTGCGCCGGCCCACCCGCGTTGCGTATCACGCCAAGGAAATGATTCCGAGTTAGCGTATGCCAGAAATTACGCCTCAACAAATCGAAGCTGCACGCAAGGCCCTTGCCGATGCATTGCAACAGCGTGACACGTTGCTGCAACAACGCGCCGCTTCGCAGGCGGTTGCCGCAAATGCCGCACGAAAGCTCGCGCCAGACGATGGACACTTGCGCGAACTGAATAGTACGGCCGAGCAAGCGGACCGTAGCTGGCGGGAATCGCACGATGCGGTAACCAGCAGCCAGAGCGCGCTGCAAAATCTGGTAGCACAGTTTGTGGGCCAGGCCGGAGATGGTGACTTCAGGGCACTGAGTACGCAGTATCCCATTGCGCTTTTTCCCGTACGCGTTGAGACACGCTTTCAAGTGATCACGGATAACCCGCGCCTACAGATTCGCGTTTACCCGGATGAAATTCTGGCGGACTCGCACGAGCCTTCGCTCACTCAGCAGGAGATCGACGCGGGTCACGCGTATTGGACGGCAAGTTGGCCGAACGGCGAAACGCTGGAGGCATGGCAAGCGTTGATTTCCACTCGCAGCGCGCAGCGGTCGGCATGGATCGCTATCAAGACCCAGCCCACCAATTGGACAACGCGCCCCGCTGGCACTCCAATCTTCAAGGATCCGCCGCTGCGTCCCGATGTGTGGACGCGTGGCGTGGAAGCCCGCGCTCTGCCCGACCGATGGATTGCCCAGGCCTACCGCGGAGGTAAGCTCATCCACCAGGCAATAAGTGCTGCCATCGTCGAGCCGCTGGTACTGACGCTAAACCCGAACGTTAATCCGGCAGACAAGGTCGAACCGTATGGCGACGGTTTTACCCTCGCGAAAGAGCTGCAATGGACGATTGATTTCGAAGCGGCCCGCGCGGTTGGCATGGCCTTCGAGATGCCGATTGAGCCCTCTGAAGTCCAGCTCGGATTCGACCGCTTGCTGGTGTTTGGGGTCAAGCCATCCGCATCGCCAGACGCGAATGCGACTTCGCTCGCCGAACTCCTTGACAACCACCACTACACACGCGGTCTCGCTTTCGTGAAGCAAGGGACGCCAACCAACAATACGTCGGGCCAACTATCGGGATTTCCGCCGCCCGATCCGAATGGTTCGATTAGTTTCGCAGTGGAGCGCAACGACCAGAAACTGACAGTAGACTCCGATGGCGTGCGTTTCATGCGCGCTCTAGGCTTGGGTCCGGATGCGGCCGCGCACCTGGCGAATGCCGGGATCACAGAGCAAGTTCCCGCGCAGGCCATGAATCAGGCGCTCTTTCCGGTCACGATGGGCTACTTTCTCGAACAGATGATGGCACCGCAGTTCGGCGACGATGTAGTGGACGCAGCGCGAGAGTTTTTCCAGAACCATTTGCGGGCTCGCGGGCCGCTACCCGCGTTTCGTGTGGGTGCCGTTCCCTATGGGATTCTGCCAGTAAGTTCTTTGAATGGCTGGCTCCCGGATCGTGAAACTTCCTCGGCTGAACACAATCTTCCCGACCTGTTGCGCCATCTCCTTCCCTATTGGCTGAGTGCAGTCAATCAAGCGCCGCACGTGGGACACACCGGCGATCCGGACGGCGACATGGCAAAGATCCTCGCCATGGAAGCGAGTGCTCGGGAAGTGTGGGTGCGTAGCTTCGCAGGCAAGACGCTCGTGGCCAACGCGATCGCCATGTTTGGCATCCTGCCCCAAACCCTCTTCCTCGAAGTGCAGGCACTAATCACGGCGAACGTGCTGGCCTCGCTCGGGCATCCGGAATGGATTGTCCGTGCCATGGAATTGATGAACCTGAAAGATGCCACGCAATTCCGCTTTAGTTTCGTGACCGATAAACCATTGTCAGAGACCGATCCGCTGCCCGATGCCAGCAACTATATTGCCCAGCTTGCGTCGGCTACTGCTGTCGATCAGATCCTGGCGGGCTACAACGACAAAGAGCCCACGGCGCTGCTGTATCAACTACTGAGGCACGCAACCCTCCGCGAAAACGACCGTGTGGTCTTCAATACTCTGGTGGACTATAAGCTGGCGACCGCCAGCCAAAGAATTGAACCTGAACTCACAGCAGTAGCGACGACCATCACGGCGGCCCCTACCACTTGGCAGCGCATGGCTACGGTTGTTCCGGCCATTTCAAGCAAGTTCCTCGCCGACGCCGTGCTCAGCGAGCGAGCAGCCTTCAATACCGCCATGACGTCGTACCAAGAAGCGCTGGGTGTTTTGCAGAAGCTGCCGACTGCCGAACTGGACCGGCTACTGACGGAGACCCTCGACGTGTGTTCGCACCGCATCGATGCGTGGATTAACGGGCTGTATTCTGCCCGGCTTGATGCCATGCGCGAGGAAGTTCCCAGTGGCGTGCACCTCGGCGCCTACGCCTGGGTGGAAAACCTGCAAGCAAGATTTAGCCAGCGTACGACTCCGGTAACGCTTCCGGACGGGCGGCAAGTGGTCGCGCAACTCGACAACGGCGGCTACATTCACGCTCCGACCATGACACACGCTGCCACGGCGGCCGTCCTGCGCAATGCTTACCTCAGCCAGGCTGGCGGAAACGGTCAGCGCTATGAGATCGATCTTTCTTCGGCGCGCGTTCGGCAGGCAACGTTTGTGCTTGATGGAGTGCGGCAAGGACAGCCGGTTGGCGCAGTGCTTGGGTACATCTTCGAGAGCAACTTGCACGAGCAACAGCTCGATCAATTCATCGATAATTTCCGTGCGCAGTTTCCGCTGCAATCGAACCCGGCAACGGACACGGGTTTATCTACCGAGGCTGTTGCAGCGCGCGACGTGGTAGATGGGTTGAGGTTACGTAACGCGTTCGTCGCGGGGACAGATGTGTTTGGTCCGCTGAGTCCGCCACCGACAGCGACCGAGCGAAGCGCACTTACAGCCCAATTGCAACAACTCAACGAGCTTTTTGACAGCCTTTCAGATCTCGTGATGGCTGAGTCGGTTTATCACCTGGTGCAAAGCAATACGTCGGGAGCATCGGCGGCCTTCGATACTGCGATCGGTCAGCCTGCTCCCGATCCGGCAGTGGTGCAGCAACCGCGAGGGGGCACCTCGCTGACTCACCGGCTGGCTGTGGTGCTAGGTGATGACCCTACCGTCGTTCCCGGAAAGAATGCCCGCAGCAAAGCCGAGCCATATCTACACACCTGGGTAGGGAGCCTTTTAGGCGACCTTAGCAAAGTCGTCTGTGAAGTCGACTTCACTAGCGGCCTAGTTGCTTCCCCACGCAACGTTACGGTGGCCGACCTTGGGCTTGAACCGCTCGACCTGCTTAGCCTTACGAGGTCCGTCGCCGTCGCCGCCGTGGCATCCGACGCGCACGCTACCGAACTGGATCGCAGAGTACGCGATGTCATCCTCAAGCTGGACGCTGCCGCTAAGAACATCACGATCACATACGACATTGTTCCCGCGGCTCCGGATGGAAAGACATTCGCTCAGATTTTCGAATTGGCGAAGTCGATTGCCAGTGTGGTTTCGTCAGCACGGGCATTGCGCTCGGAAGATTTGGTGTTGCCGCAGGACGTACCTGCGACCCCAAACCCCGCGCCACCCGATACCCGCGCCGCGAAAGCCCTGGCCGACTTTCAAACGAACCTGACGAATCTGAACGGCGCTCTTACGCCCACCAAGATGCGTGAGGCCTTGCAAGACGCGAGTTTATTCGGCATAGGCGAATCCTATCCATTCATCGACGATGCCAGTCTGCCGGACCAGACCAACGGAATTGCCACCGAGATGCAACGGCGGGTCACTGCAGCCACGGCTCCGGGGCAAACGGATTCCGCAGTCGTTGCCGCGCTGTTTGGAAAGGACTTCCTCTTTCTTCCGCGCTTCCAGCTATCGGCGACCGCCGCGGCAGAACTCGACCTGGCAATCACGCAAGGGCCTACGTTGGCGAACTTGCCGCACGATTTCATGCGCTGGATGCAGCAAGCCGCTCGCGTCCGTCCAGCACTCGACGCCTGGCGAAGGTTGATGCTTTACACCGGAGCGCTGGGACAGCCGCCTGCGCAGTTCGAACTGGCGCAGTTACCGTTTCAAGCGGCGGCGCAATGGGCAGCGCTGCCTTTCGCACCCAAACGGCCTCCGGCGGGATTGGTCTCATTGGCCCTGCAACGCCCGGTCAAACCCGCCACGAATCAAGTATGGGCGGGCCTGTTTCTCGACGACTGGACCGAAGTCATTCCAGACGAGGTGGAGACCACAGCAATCGGATTCCATTACGACGATCCCGGAGCAGAAGCCGGACAGGCAGTGCTGCTGGCGATCCCGCCGGGCGAGGCGCAGACGTGGGACATCGGTACCTTTGCCAATATCCTGAACGAAACTGCGGACCTCGCGAAGGTTCGCGCCGTGGACCTTGAACTGCTGCCCGCGCTTGGCCAACTGCTGCCTGCGATTTATCTGTCGACAGATCTGGAAGACAACACGATTACTACGAATTTCGCGACCAAAGTGATGAATCAGCGAAGCATCGTGGGCCTCGTCAGGAGTACTCCATGAAAACGACAACGCTGAGCCAGCTTGCCAATCGCGTTCTAGTCCCGTCAGCGACCTACTGGTACCGTTTGGAGCCGCGGCCTCGCACCAATTCGCTTGCGGGCCCGACGGCCGCTCCGGTACGGGATCCGCTCTGGTTCATTACCCGCCAATGGCAGATGGGAGAGTTCCTCGCCGAGGACGCAGCGTCACCCGCATATGTGGAGATCGGATCGTCTTACGGCTCGCTAACCGATTGGAAGACTTCAGCTGGATCGCTACAACCGATTCCCACTGGAATTCCTTTGGAACCCTTAGTGGAGCATGAAGCTCTGACGCCTGACCTCTCGCTGGCTGTGGAATTGGGACAGACCTTTGAATTACTGCTCATCCAGGACCACGGCGGAACCCTCGCGCAGCGCGATGCATTTCGCGCAGCCTTTCCCCTCAAACTAGCAGGCAATGCCGATCCGGATACAGTCCGGTTCTTCTCCATCTGCGGCGGTCGCGCCACCGACGGCGTCGCTCTGTTCCGTGCGCTCCAGTCAGGCGGAGCGACGCCTCCCGCGCCGGCAGGTACGCTCGCCGATTTTCAGACCTGGGTGAGGGATGTCTTCGGCGACATCGGCACCGCCGATCCGGTGACGTGGAATCCGAACATCATCAACTACGAGGTGAAAGCTGAAGGCACGCTTCCAAGCAATTCGGCTGGAGAATTCACCGCGACACCGGCACGCGATGGAGCATTTGACTGGTTTGCATTTGACCTGGTCTCACAAACCCAGACTCCTCCCGCCAAGCCGCCGACTAAGAATCCAAGTTTTACGGTGATCCCGACTCACGTACGCTTCCGTGGAATGCCCAACGCGAAGTGGTGGGATTTTGAAAACAACGTCACTGACTACGGCGCCATCGATGTGCAGCGCCAGGATCTTGCGAAGCTCGCGGTAATGGATTTCATGCTACTGCACGGCAACGACTGGTTCCTGGTGCCTGTCGATATTCCGGTGAATTCTCTTTATCAGATCGTGTCCTTCGTGGTTCGCGACGTCTTCGGCGGGTTGACCTTGGTCGACCGTACTGACCTGACGAAGACCGCAACGGGCGGACGTTGGACGATGTTTTCTACGGCTGCGGATGGGTTTTCTACGGCTGCGGATGGCGGAGTCGCTGATTTCTTCCTGCTGCCACCAACGGCGTCGGTTGCCATGCAGACGGGCGATGTTTTGGAAGACCTTCGGTTCCTGCGCGATCCTACTGCCAACATGAATTGGGCGATCGAGTTCGAGGTGGAAGGCGGCATCGGTCAACCTCTATATGGAGCGGAAGAAGATGCGCGCAACCGGCCCGCGCCGTTGCCGCCGGGAGGTCCTGCGCAGGCGGGGGCCGTGATTCGCTACCAAATCGAAACCCCAGTTCCCACGGACTGGTTCCCTTACGTTCCTGTAGAAGTGACCGACGTTGTCAGGCAAGTAGTGTTGCGCCAGGGCGAAGTCGAGCGAGGAACGCCGAGCCTGATAGTTCCCAAGGGCAGGGTTTTGCCGGGAGTGAAGGAACTGCGTGAGCAGGAAGTCCCACGCACCGGCGTTCGAATTACACGCGTGGCGAACCGTTCGCGGTGGCTCGACGGCTCGACCCATCTGTGGATTGCGCGGCGCAAGACCAGCGGACGAGGCGAAGGGTCAAGTGGACTTAGGTTCGATGTCGCACTTCCTGAATAGATGCGGCACCCTTGTCGGATCTCGAAGAAACGCAGGGCGGCCAAAACGTACACGATGCTTATGAATTTCGCGGCGGCGAGAGCCTGGGAGTTGCTGTCGGCGGGCCGATTCGGCACAGAGATCCTGCCCTATCCACTGCAGAGAGCACTGATGCGGAACCTTTCACTCCCCGCACAAAGGGCTGGTCGAGCAGATTTACTGGCTCTTTGGGCTGGACAGAGTGCAGCCATGGCACATGAAACCGACGTCAACGAGCTATTGAAAGCCCTGGTGAATGAAGTCTCGGCACGAGTTCAAGCTTCTACAGATATGCAACGATAAGTCGTTTTCGCGGACGATCCGGATGACTTCCGAATCACGGGCAAACCGGACGTTATTTACTTGGACGTAAAACCGGCTATCCGGAAAGGTGAATCCGAACTGCCTTCAAAGTCGGCTTTTCGGCAAGTTCCGCGCCACGCTTCTCTGTGGATGTTCAGTGGCGCCGGACCGTCGATAACGGATTCGATCGTAAATCGGCCCCGTGGTACGCCCAAACAACGTCGTGGCAACATCCAGCGCCAAGAGAATTGTAAAAGAGAACTCTTAGCTCCTGTGATCTGACCACACTGCTCCCGAAAACCGAACCGCCCGCAAAGTCGGGTTATCGGCAAGTTAGAGTTGAATGGCGGTCGTAGTTCCCGATAACCCCGTTTTGCCGGAGCTATGGCACCCGGCTCTTTCAGGACTAGAGGAGTTCGATGGTGACCTCTTTGCCCTCAATGTAGGTCAGTTTGTCCGTACCGAGCTCAATCGTAAAGGGGCTTGCCTTCGGTGAGTCTTTGCACGTAATTTGCCTCGATCCAAAGCGCTGCATAGTCCATTGCTTCGGGCGAGAGGCCTTCCTCGCGGTCGGTTCGAACGTTGACAACTACGGCGTCCTCTGAGGGTTCGTTGCTGTCGACGTACCTCCAGCGAAGGCGCTGGCCAATGACGATGGGTCTTTCGAACACAGTCAACCTCGATTCAAATTACGACGTTTAGTTTAGCCGAGATGCACCCGACCCTACTCGCGGGGATCGAGCTACTACAGATCGGAAGACGATCCCAGAAGGACCTCGATGCGGGGTCCTTCTTCCGTTTGTAGCTCCCCCCAAATCTGCTTTATCCCAACGGAACGTGCGGGCTGACTGGCAACAGGAAACGCACGATCTCTGATTTTCACCGCGGCAATCTATGCCCACTCCATCCGAAACGAGGTCACTTCCATGCGTATGCAACGTCGCTACTCCAAACGGGAACTGCTCGGCCGGCTCCGTATCGACTACCTCTTCTCCAACGACCAGCTCCCCGGAATCACCCCGGAGTCCTCGCGGTGGGAGGTTCTTGCCGCCTTCCTCAAGGCCGGGGACGCCCGAGCGGAACGCCTGATCGAGACCGAAGGTGGCATGATCTTCCTGCAAAGTATTCCCAAGCGGCCGAATACGGGAGCGATCTATGTCTACAACGAATCACTTCGCGTCTTCCTCTGGCTCCGGTTCGACAGGGACGACGACCTCAACGGCCTGGACTTCGACCGTGCCGTGTGGGCGTACCGGCTTCTGAAGTGGGTCGACCTGGGCAGCGATCGTCTGGTCCGGGTCGGGCACGCCTGAGTTTCCGAGACTCCATTTTCCGGTCTTGGTGACGGGAGAAAGACCGCACTAGACGAAAGGTTTTTCTCCCATTTGACTGAATTTCAAATCCACCTTAAAACACTCTGCGAAAGGAGCAAACCATGTCAGCAGGTGTAACGACTCCCTGGATTCCACCGAGACCGACCCCCGAGATTCTGCGTGTTGATCCGGCGTTGGTTCCCGAATATATGGCGTGGTTTGTGAATCGCAGGGCCTACACCCGCCAATCCGACAATCCCAATCCGGATAACGGGCGCTACTACTATTACCAGCCAAAGGAACGGCTGACGCGGATGCGCCTGGCGCTGAATGACGCAACGGTGCGGAAGCACCTCAGCGGGATCCAGACCATCGGCCTGTACGCCATCAATCCGGAAACGCAACGTTCGAAGTGGGTGGCGATCGACGCGGATTATTCGCGGGCGCATCGTGACTTAGCCGCGCTGAAGGTGGAACTCAAGGAAGACGGAGTAGAGGCCGCCCTCGAGATGTCCCGCCGGGGAGCTCATCTCTGGATCTTCTGCGAGGAACCCCTGCCGGCGAACCATTGCCGTATCTATATATACAATCTTGCGCTCAGGCTTGGCGTTCCGATCAAAGGGACCTTCAATCAGTTGGACGGAATCGAGATCTTCCCCCGGCAGGGCGAACTGCGCGACGGGGAGTTCGGAAACGCCATCCGAGGCCCGCTCGGGGTGCATCGGGCCAACATGCACCGCTACTGGTTTGAGGAGGCTGCACCGGACCTTGTTTCCCAGTTCGCTTACCTCCGCCGTCTCAAGCGACTCACGGCGGCACAGCTGACGACGTTCACCGAAGGGCTGACCATCCCCGAAGAGTTTCAGTCGCGACACAAGGTCGAGCAACCAACCGCCCCCTTCGATTCCGCGAATGGGTTTCAGATCCTCGAACACGTCCAGGTCAAGAAGAAGGCAAGCAACAACTGGTGGACGCGATGTCCTTCCTGCGCACGTCATGGCCACGACCGGAGTGGAGACAACCTCGCCATCTCAGTCGAAGATCCTCGCTTCTACAAGTGTTGGGCAGGATGCACGAAAGAAATGATTCGGGAGGCCCTGGGCGCCCCGATCCGTCAACGCTCACTCTGAACACAAGGAGATCACAATGGACACGAAGCTCGCGACCATGGCCCTGCGCGGCCTGACCTTGCCGGAACCGACGCGGAAGGAGATACGGAAGACAGGCGTCTACTGCCGTGCCACCATTGAGCGCGTTTACCAGCCACAATCCCGAGGATGGGCGCTGCGCGGCGAGGAAGCAGGCGGGGCAGTCGCAAGCATCGGCCACTACGTCGGGTTTACTGGCGCAGACGGTCAGCCACTTCCGTGGACGCAGCGTATCCAGAACTTCATGCCTAATGGAGTCCACGCGGTCGTCATCGCTCCGGAACTGTGCCGCGTGGAGATGTTTCGCTACGAGAACACCTATGATGTGCTGATCACCCGACACACTCTTTCCCCTCATCAGAACACGCGTCCACAGATCGAAAGCAAGATCGTTTTCTTTCGCCGGGCCGGAACTCTCACGACCGAGCTATGGGGCAAAGACTCCGCTTTTCGCGGCGGGCGCTGTTCCCAGCTTCTTCAAGAAGAATGGGGAAGAAGAGCCTCCCCCGGCCGCGCTGCTCGATGCGCTTCTGAAAGTAACGGAAGCAGTATGCTGCGTCGGGTGCAAGCACTCCCACCTGCTCGAGATGGGTGCGCTTCCTTGTCACTTGAAACATAGCTTCGCAGAAGTGGGAGTCTAGCTTCAACGAAATGTGGAATCACGGCGACAACATCGCCGTGCAGTAAGAATGCAGGCAAATCGCACAAGAAAGGAAATACGATGCCCAAAGGAGTAAACAAAGTCACGTTGCTCGGCCACGTTGGCAAGGAGCCTGAGATCCGCGCCACGCAGGGCGGCACCACCGTCGCAAATCTTTCTCTCGCAACCTCCGAGCGCTACAAGGAGGGCGAGGAATGGGTGGATCATACTGAATGGCACAACCTCGTCGCCTTCCAGCGGACAGCAGAGGTCGTGCGCGATTACGTCAAAAAGGGATCGCAGATCCTCATCGAAGGCAAGCTGCAAACGCAGTCCTGGGACGATAAAGAGTCTGGTCAGAAGAGGTACAAGACCGTGATTCTGATTAGCGATCTGGTGCTGCTTGGCGGCGGCCAGGAACGCGAAAACGGAAACGGCGCGTCCCAAACAAATTCAAATATCACGAATGGAAGGAAGGGAAGCGGCACTTCTAACAGCCGAAAGTCCTGTTACAGTCAGCGCCACGAAGATTACGGCGATCTCGGCATTACTGACTCAGACGTCCCATTCTGAGATCCACTATCGCAAGAAAAGTTGCGTTACAGCAATTCAGGCGCTCTCAGGAGCGCCTTTTCTATTGCTCAAAAAACCATCGTGTGCCTATTGCGCTGTCTTCTCAGCTACTTCTATGAAAGGACTCATTCTATGCAGAATGAATTGTCGGCCGAGCAACAGCAGCAGTTGCTCGAGAAACTCATCACTCCATTTCATCCCGACGCAATCAGCTGGCGCGTTACAAATAAGAGCAAAGACGGAAAGCGAGGCTGTGTCATTCCGTATGGCGACCAGCGCGCCTACACGGACCGGCTCAACGAAGTCTTTACCCCCGCCGGCTGGACGCGTGTCTATGACGTGACGACGCTCTCGGCCAGTCACCCGCACCAGGAAAAATGTAACCATCCAGACCGGCAAGGTGATCGTGACCTGCGTCGTGACGATTCACGGTCTTGGTTCACACAGCGGAAGCGGTGAGATGTGGGCCGATGACGATAATGCCATGACCCGCGCGGAAGCCCAGGCCTTCAAACGCGCCTGCTGCTGCTTTGGGCTCGGTCGGTACTTCTACGACTTCGCCGAGATGTGGGTTGATCTGGATGATTATGGCAATCCGCTCCGTATTCCCATTCTTCCCAAGTGGGCGCTTCCAGCCGGTGTGGTTTCGACGAAGGCTGAGCCGGCGGCTGTCGTCTCCGCGACGCGGTCGCAGCCGAGCACAACGAAGAACGCCCAACCAGCCGCCTCCGGGTTGGATGCGGGACTGACGCAACGAATCGAGAGCTTTCGCCAAGTGCTGGGCGACGCTCTCTACTTCGAGGTATTTCGCCGAGGTGGACCTGCTCGTAATGCGCGTGAGTTGCCCAGCGTTGATGCTCAACACTGGGTGGTGAAACAGTTGGAGACCCTCGATCGGGGTGTCCAGCGGGTGCGCGTTCTTGCTGAAGACGTGCACGAGAACGTCTTCTATGGAGTGCTCGATGCGCATAGGGTTCAATCGATCGACAAGATCCCATCCTTCGAAATCTTGAAGGCGGTCGTCACCGACCTGCAAAACGCGACACAAGGAGTCGCTGCCTGAACCTCAACCTACCTCGGCCTGCCCTTTGAGGCAGATACCAAACCGGAGCCTGCACTCTACCAAGAGCGCAGGCTTTTTTCTTCACCCCAACCAAGGAACCCTTATGAGTGTGCACAAGTGCTCGCTCTGCAACCGCCCCGCCGCCTGGCTGATCTGTGAAGAACTCTTCTGCGAAGTTGATAAAGAAAAGATCGTCGAACGCTTTGGCGTCGACTTCTTCTCCATGAAGCGCCTTTCCGGCTCGGAGAAGGATTTTACCGTTCGCGGCAGATACAAACAGCCAGTCCAAGCAGTTTCTTCGTTTTCGCCGGAGAACTCCAAAAGAAAACAGAGGGCTCGTTAATGTACCGACCCTTTCTGCCCCCGCGAGAAGGGTCGCATCGCCCGCCTGAGTCCTGCTCAGGCTCCCCCACACCAACAACCTAGGAGAACTTTCATGGCAATCTCTGCGCGTTCCCGTCGCGGTACGTCTGCCTCTTTCTGGCGCAACCACAATGCAATGCAGTTCATGATGGCCCAGGCCTGCATGCCGTCAGTACGACCTGTGACCAAGGTGAACCACATGACAGTTCAGCCGATGGCGCCGTTCATCGGGCCAGCGCCCAAGGTGTTCATCGCGAAGACGCAGTGAAAGCAGGAGGACATTGTCCTCCTGCAGATATGAGGAAGATGGAATCTTACGAATGCTCCTCATTTCCTTCACAGAGCAGGTACACGATCTTTATCGTCGCCGCAAACAACTCGACGCTCTTTCCTCAAGAACAACAGACTTCGTTGAACGGAGCATCCGGGCATAGCCATTTGGTGAGCTGTGCGAAGAGAAAGAGGCGTTCCTGAGTGGCCGAGAAGCCGGTTAGGTGGCCACTTACCGAAGAAAATAGGTCGATCTGAACAGCTCAATGAGTGACTCGGTCTGAAGTCGTCAGTCGACGACAACCCGCTGGCGAAATTATCAAGAAGATGGTGCGCAGACTCGCTGGCCTAGATTCTTCCAAGTGCTAACAACTTTTCGCGGCCAGGCTTGCTCATTTTGAGCACCTGGCCGTCCGCTAACCTGATCGAACCTTGAGTCGTTCCCTCCCGATAGATCTCCGCGATTCGATCGAGATTGACGATCGCAGATCGGTGGATACGCACGAACCGTTTGGAGTCCATTCGTTCGCCCAGGTCGGAGATGGTTTCACGCAACATGTAGCTCCGACCGCCGGAGTGGAGACAGCAGTAGTATTCGGCGGCCTCCACCCAATCAATTCTCTCAACCGGCAGAAGTATTTCCTTCTCGCCGTCCTTCACCAGAATCCGCTCTGCGTAGGACTTCGACGCTTCGCCTGATCTGAGCCCGTGCAACACGGCGGCAAGTTGCTCCTGTGTCAGCAGTGCAGCCTTCGCTGCAATCTTTTCTCGGAAGCGTTCCAGAGCTAACGCCAGCCTCGCCACATCGACCGGCTTGGTCAGATAATCCACGGCATGAACATCAAAAGCCCGCACTGCGTGTTCGTGATAGGCAGTCACAAAAATGGTAGGCGGCAGGTGATGAAGCCCGACCCGCTCTACAACCTCGAAACCATCCATTTCCGGCATCTGGACATCGAGGAAGAGCAAATCTACGGGTTTCGCCTGCAAATAAGCCAAGGCCTCTTCACCGTCCTGGCATTGCGCAACGACTTGAATATCATCGTGCTCTGCCAATAACGCTCGGAGCAGGTCGCGCGCCAGCGATTCATCGTCGACGATCATGGTCCGAAGCGTCATGCCATCACTCGCTCATACGGAATTTGAATCGTGACTTCGTAGCCCCCGCTCGCCGGCGATATCGCGTGAAATTCAAAGCTGTCGGGATAGAAATACGCTAGGCGTTCCCTGATGTTCTGCAAACCGATCCCGTGACCTTTAGTGGATGTGCTATCCGTACCGGGACCGTCATCTTTGACCCGCATCCAGAGCTTGTCACCAACTCGTTTGACGCATGTTTCTATCGAGCCGCCGTGACGCTTTGGCGCGATGCCATGCTGAATCGCATTCTCCACGAGTGGCTGGAGGAGAAAGCATGGGACCAGTCCACCCATTGCTTCCTCTGTTGCATCGATCTTTACTTCAAGACGACCTGCAAAGCGAAGCTTTTGAATCGCGAGGTAGCTTTCAACGATTCGTAATTCCTCGGCAAATGGAATTTTCTCTGGTGCTTTGCGCTGGAGGGTCGTTCGCAGGATTTCGCTCAGGTGTGTCATCGTCCTGATCGCTTCCTTGTTCCTGCCCTGCACCATCAGGCTTGTAATCGCATTCAACGTATTGAAAAGGAAGTGAGGCTCCATCTGCATCTGGAGTCTCTGGAGTTGTGCGTATGTGAGCTGCCGCTCAGCTTCCAGCTTCTGAACTATGGCTTGTTGTGTCTGCATCCGGGAGTGAAGGAATACGCACACCCCGCAGATAAATCCGTAGATGATAAGTTCCACTCCGAAGCGTTCTAGGTTCTCCACGTAGAACGTGGCCATTCGACGGCCCCATGCAGGCCAATACCACGAGGCGAACCAGACGGTGTGCTGAAGCAGAGCTAAATGCGCGGTCGCAAGGACACCCGAGACTCCAAGGTGAGCCATGACTGTCTGTGCTGAAGGCTTGAACGCTGCTGCCCATCGGTCCGCGAGGGTCCACAGAACCAACGTCACGACAACCCACCATACCCAAAACACGCAGCCATAGAGGAGAGAGGGAGCGAAGGGGGCTTGCAAATGGTGAAGCTCTAGATTGCGATTGCAATCTCTTGCGGTCAAAACCGCCAGAATTCCGGTAATCAGTGAGACCACGGCCAATCCGACAACTGGCCGTATCGGAAGGATTCTTGTGTCCGTATTCGGTCTACTCATGGCTCTCCTCCGGAGTTTGACGGAATTGTATCCCTATGCGTCACATTCAGAATTCAAACCGCACGCCCAATTCCACCCGGCGCGCCGGCTCGGCGGCGTTGGGCTGGCCTACCGTTCCCGACGAAAGAACCGTGTTTACCGCAGTGACATTTGTGTGATTCAAAACGTTGGAGCCGCGTGCATTGAAGGTCAGCGTCAGCGGATTATCCTTGTCTTTGGGATTGAGAACAAAGACTCTCCGGATATTCGGATCGAGATGAATCACCCCCGGCATAGTTCCTGAATTGTTCGGAACGTTTCCATTGACCGTGTTGACGGTCATGAGCCCATACGGCGTGCGGTAGACTCCCGAACCGGGTGCAGAGGCATAGGAGGGCCGGTCATTGAAACTGCCATCCCCATTGGCATCGGTGCCTGTCGTAATGCTGTAAGGCAATCCCGGCAAGGCCGAGAATTGCGTGGCGATTTCGATCTTGCCGGGAAGCTGGAGCGTACCCAGCACCGTGATCCCGCCTCTACGCATCCAGTTCGGGCGACTGGCTTCTCCGCGGTCGGCGTAGCTCGATTGTGGCGTCTGCGAGTCCCCGATAAAGTCCAGATACCAGTAGGTAGCGTCGAGGTTGAACCGCTTGTAGCTGTGTTGTTTCACGCTTGCAACGTATACCGCTCCCCGGTTGTGTCCATAGTTCTGATACTGCATAATGTTCTCATTCGGAGCCAGAGGACGAGCAGCACGAAGCGCGGTGGTCGGATTGGGCGGGACTCCAACGCTGCTCGGAACCATCGGGGCGTTGATATTGATGATGCGAAAACCCTCCCATTGAGCGCCGAAGCCATAGTTAACCTCCGCCGTCCAATGATGCGGGAATTCATGCGCCATTCTGGCACCAAACTGGAAATCGGGAATCTGGCCGAATCCGGGCGAGAACTGGTTTCTCGTGCCCACCTGAATCGATCCGGAGACAGGAACAAGCGGATTCTTGTAGCTGGGCGAGTAGACCGTACTCTGCAGTTGCTTGCTTCCGTTCAGACGTTCAATTTCCGTGGGGGGCGTATCCCAAATTGTGAACAGTCCGGCGTGCACGCCGATGGTCCATTTCTCTTTCTTATCCGGAGACCACAAGAGGCCGAGCCGCGGTCGAAAGTTGCGAAAACTGTTTGGATTGATTTCGAGCTGATAGCGGAGACCGTATGTGACCGACAAGCGCGGCGACACCTTCATGATGTCCTGCGCGTAAAGGCTCCACTGACTCTGGGTAAGAGGAACGAGAGGATTCCCTGTGGTTACCTCGTAAGTGGTTGGGGTTCCCCCCGGAAGATTGAGAAGTGCACGGCGATATTGTTCCGTTCCGTCAATTGTTGTTGTCAGGCCTGTGGGACTGTTGGCCGCATCAAGAACCGGCGCGCTTCCGCCTCCGAACACATAAGCGCCGTTGAACGTGTTCGGATCGTAATCATGAACAAACCTCGTGATGGACTGGAAACCGAACTTGAACTCGTGTTTTCCTCGTGTGACGAGAATGTCATCGTCCACTTCAAGGTCGCGTTCCCGATCGTTCAGGTTCTGGCTTGTTGCTCCGCCGCCAGTGAAATATCCGGCCACCTGAAGATTCGGTGCTGATGAGTTCGGAGACTGCCGGGTACGTTTCCAGGAATACCCTATTCGAGTTTCATGCAGAGTGTTCGCGTTGAGTGTGAGCGTGTTTGTCAATCGCAAGTCGTATTCGCTCACATCGCTGGAATAGCCCGCTTCCTGCAATATAAGACCGCCTACGCCTTGATTGCCCTGATCGTTGACATTCGCTGACCAGGAGAGAGTTGCGGTGTCATTCTTGCTCACCTGCCAATCACCACGCGCCGATCCGATCCAGAGCCTCTGTGGCGCGCTCACGGCCTGGTGCAGTGGCGCCTGATTACCGCCCGAATCAAGGATCGTCGCATTGACGATGTTGAATTCATCGATGTCGCGGTGTTCCAGAGCAAGCGCAAAGTCGAGTTTCTTGCGCAAGATCGGACCTGTGAGTTCGAACCCGTATCGGTGCCTGCCAGCAGGAGTAGCAGTCGTCGAGAAGGGGTCGGTCGCATTGAAGATGCTGTTGCTGTCGGTAAAGAAGAGGGCTCCATGGAACTTGTCTGCACCGGGTTTCGTCGTGATCTCAACGAGTGCGCGGTGCCCCTGAAATTCAGGTGCAAAGGAATCAGGGTTGATTCGGATCGATGCAATTGAGTTCTTCGGAGGCAGCGCGCTCGAATTCTGATATCCGTCGACGACGACCGTGGTCGAAGCAGGGTCTCCTCCGTTGCTGGAAGCCAGTACCTGCAACTGCCTCAACAAGTCATCGGTGTCGTCGGGAAGCTGCTGCACCTGTTGCGTGTTCAGGACTGTAGTGCCCGCTCCGCCTCCGTTTTCGTTTCCTGTATCCCCATTTACCTGCACATCTTCCTGCACGGATGCAATCGCCAATTGGACATTGACGCGGACAGTACTTCCAATATGGCCGCGAGCGCGTCCCGTTCCGCTTGCGAAGCCCTCAGCCTGTGAGGTTATGACGGCTGATGTTCCCGCAACACACGGTAGCGCATAGCTTCCCGTCGCGTCCGATGTCGTGCTTTCCCGGCTCGCGGCCTGTATTTGCGCTCCCGGGATCACCGCGCCGGTCGGATCAGTGATTGTGCCTTCGATACGGATTCCGTTCGTACAGGTTCGTTGCGCCGAGGCTCGCCACGCAACCGATGTTCCTGCCAAGATCAACCACACCATCCAGTTTCGAGACATGGACCGCTCTGCCTCCTGGTCCAAAATCGCAGAGGCAGCATTCGCGATCCAATGTTTTGCAAGGAATCCCCGCTTTTAGGCGGCGAACGATCATGCGCAGTCCGAGAGTCAAGCCTTTTAAGCTCGGAGATTGAGGAATTCCACTGTGAATTTGCACATAATCGGCAAAGCGCGTTCTGGAAACGTGCTAAGGTTTGTTGTCGCGAATTGAGAACGCATTGTCCTAAGTCCTACAGAAACCGGCCCGCAGGATTTGGTCCCTGCGCATGGATAACCGTGACTCGGGTTGACATCCGACCCAAGTGGTGGGACACTTGCTTCGGATGACTATACCAAGAAACACCCGTGACCGAATTGCCTTATTACAAGGGACCCTCGACTTGCTCATTCTGAAAATCCTTGTGCTGGGACCGTGCCATGGCCAGGGCGTAGCGCGCCTGATTCAATGCCAGTCGGAAGAGGTCTTCTTCGTTGACCATGGCTCGCTATATCTGGCCCTGCAGAGGCTCGAAGACAAGAAGTGGATCAGCGCAAAATGGGGCGTGAGTGAGAACAACCGGAAAGCTCGGTTCTATTCATTGACGCCGAAGGGCCGCGAGCAACTTGTAGAGAAGACGCACGAGTGGCAGAGGCTGACGAGGGCGATGGGATTGATTCTGGGCGGAGGCGAAGGACCGAGCGGCGAGGAGGCATAGGCATGTTCAGACGCAAGCGGAAGACAGATGATTTTGCCGAGGAGATCAGAGCACATCTGGAACTCGAGGCCGATGAGCTCAGGAGCGAGGGTCTGAGCGAAGAGGAGGCGTACCGGAAAGCGAAAGTTGCGTTCGGCAATGTGCCCGCGATAAAGGAGCGCTTCCATATGAGAAACCGCACCCTGTGGTTCGAAAATCTCTTGCGCGATATCAATTTCGCAATTCGCCAGATCGTCAAGAATCCAGGCTTCGCCGCGGTCACCATCCTTGTGCTCGCTCTCGGCATCGGCGCGTCCACTTCGATCTTCTCTGTGGCCGATGCGGTGCTGCTCCGTCCTCTGCCCTATCCGAAGCCCAAGCAGATCGTGCGCGTCTGGGAACAGACGCCCAATGGACACCTTCCCAACTTGGCCGAATCCAATTTTGAGGATTTCCTCACACAGAACAACACGTTCGCGAACTTGGCCGCCTATGACTATGCGGTAGCCTCTGTTTCCGGCGGCAGCGAGCCGGCGCGTGTGAACGTCGCAGCCGTTTCCGGCGGCTTCTTCCCAACCCTCGGCATCCAACCATTGCGCGGCCGCCTTTTTGCAGCGGACGAACAGCGCCCGCATGGCGCGTCGGCCGTCATCGTCAGCTACAGTTATTGGCAGCGCTATCTCGGTAGTGCAGCGGATCTCTCCAAACTCCACCTGGACCTCGATGGAGGTGTCTATTCCGTCGTTGGCGTGATGCCACCGGAATTCAACTTCCCCTCCGGCGTGGCCGTATGGATTCCTCGCGAGTTGGATCCGCCAGCTCCCAGTCGCACGGGGCACAATTGGCGAGTTCTCGGCCGTGTTCGAGAGGGCGTTACCGTCGCCCAGGCGCGCGCGAATCTCAGCGCGATCGCTCGCCGCATCCGGCACCAGTACGGCACCCAGGTGGACCTCAGCGATGCTGCCGTCGTGCCTCTCGCCGACGCCATCGTGGGCGATGTGCGGACCGCTCTCCTCACCCTTTTGGGAGCCGTCGGCCTCCTACTCCTGGTCGCCTGCGCCAATGTCGCCGGATTGCTTGTGGCGCGTACCTCCGCCCGCCGGAGAGAACTGGCCATTCGTGCGGCCCTCGGTGCGGGGCGCGGTCGTCTGATCCAGCAGTTCCTCGCCGAGTCGTTTGCGCTTGCGCTCGCGGCAGGGATACTGGGCATCTTGATTGCCGCAGGAGGTGTCAGGGTCCTTCCTGTGATTATTCCCGCAAACCTGCCGCGTCAGGAGGGAATCTCCCTCAACCCCACTGTTCTCCTCTTCGCTCTGGCCGCAACGGTGGCGATTGCCGTTGCGCTCGGGCTCTTCGCTGCCTGGCGCGCCGGCAGGGGCGATCTGCAGTCTGCCCTGAGCGCTGGGTCCCGCAGTCACACAGGTTCAAGCGCCAGTCACCGGTTGCGCAGCCTTTTGGTCACCGGCGAAATTGCCACAACGCTTGTTATTTTAGTCGGGGCGGGCCTTCTCGGCCGCAGCTTCCTGCGGCTCGTTTCTACAAGTCCCGGCTTTCGTCCGGAGAGCCTGATCACCATGGAATTTGCGCTCCCCATTCCGCACGGGCAGGAAGGCATGGATCAGGCCGCGATTGCCCGGCAAGCCCATCTCCTGGACGACATCGTGGCCCGCCTGCGCGTCCTTCCCGGCGCTGCAAGCGTGGGTTTGGCAGGTGGCCTTCCCGTCGCGGCCGGCGACAATCTCCCGGAAGGCGATTTCGTGATCCTCAACGGACACAACGCGCCCGCCAATTTCGATGAATTCGGCCGGATGGCTCAGAAACATTCCCAGACTGGACACGCCCTATATTGCGTGGCCGGTGAGGGATACTTCCAAACACTGGGTATTCCGCTCATTCGCGGGCGCATGTTCGGCGACCTGGACAGCCTCAACTCACCCAACATTGCACTGATCAGCCAGGCACTGGCTCGCCAGCGCTGGCCTAATCAGGATCCCATCGGGCAAACCATCGAGTTCGGCAATATGGACGGCAACCTGAAGCCGCTCACCATCGTCGGCATCGCCGGCGATGTACGCGCGCGCGGCCTCGATGCTCCACCTGCTTCCGTGATTTATGTCGATTACCGTCAGCGCGGAATGAACCTGAATTCCACACCGACGATCCTCATGCGCACCACCGCACCGGTAGGCGAAATCGTTTCCGCCGCACGCGGCATCTTCCACGATCTCGCTCCTGAGGTCCCCGTCAAATTTTCCACCTTCGCGGACGACTTGGGCGGCTGGCTTGCGGATCGCCGTTTTCTGCTTTTTCTTGTGGGACTATTCGCCGCCATTGCCCTCATTCTTGCTGCCGTCGGCCTCTACGGAGTCGTGGCTTTCTATGTTGCACTTCGCACACAGGAGATCGGCGTCCGTATAGCGCTTGGCGCGCGGCGCAGCGACGTGCTGCGTTTGGTATTAGGACAAGGATCACGCATGGCGGCTCTCGGAGTCGTAGTTGGCATTGGCGCGTCGCTCGCGATCAGCCGACTGATCTCCTCGCTCCTCTTCGGCATCACCGCCACTGACCCTCTGACATTTGCCGGCGTCGCGCTGCTTGTTTCTCTCATCGCGCTTGCCGCCTCATACATTCCCGCGCGTCGTGCCATTCGTGTCGACCCCGTAAAAGCGTTGCGCTATGAATGATTTCCACGATGCACCCATACCGCCGTTCGCCAACACCCAAGTGGATGTGTCGTCGCTATCCGGAAATCCCTGGACGGCGGACCTCAATTTGCGCAAAATCGCCGAGTCACTCATTGAGTGGGACTGGATTGCTTCCGAGAAGTGCATTTTATGAGGACAAAGCGATACGCCAGAGACAATTAATCAGAGCTTATTGTTTTCTAGGCCGTTGAAAAAGAGAACTCAGTCGTAGGTGATTCGATCAACTGCCCGTCACGCATGTGCGCCCTTCGGTGAGCATAGGAGTCCGTCTACTCTTGGAGTAGCGTTTTGATGTCGGACTCGAAAACCTTTGGATCAACTACGCCAGCATGACTCACCGCGATACGTCCCTTACGATCGATGAGAACGGTCAGCGGCATTTCCCTCAAGTTGTAGAGAGCACCGATTGCGTCTGTACCAATCGCAACTGGATATTGCATCTGGTGAGCTGCGGCGAACGACTTCACTGCATCCGGTGTCTCCTCGTACATATCTAATCCTACGAGCGACAAACCCTCGCTCCTGTACTGTTGATCGAAGCCCACGTACCAAGGCAGCTCTAGCTTGCAGCCGCCACAAGCAATGGCCCAGAAGTCCAAGAGAACTACTCGACCCTTGAGAGCAGCTAGTGTGAACGGCCTACCTTGCACGTCTGTAACTGTAAAATCGGGCGCTGTCGCACGTTGCGGGGCAGGAATGACCTCGGAGGCCGTCTGTCCAGTCCCGTTTGTGGAGGCAAAAATCAAGCAACAGCCGAACACGAGGATACCGACACTGCGAAGTCTTTCCACGCAACCCTCCGGGATTCTGTTAGTTAAACAGAAGATATCAGTTCGAAGACTCCTCCGGCATCGCCAAGCGCATGAATATTCCAACCAGGGAGGATCAGTCCCCGGAAAAGCGCATATCGGTAGTTACGCAGCTGGATTGGTGCCAAATCGCCAAAGCATATTTCGAGGCCTGCAGTTCTGGAACGTGCTTTGCCCTGAAGTCAACAGTTGAGGTTGGAGCTCTTCGCAGATATCTGAACACCTGCCGACATCTCGGTGCGTACCGTGCATCGCGGTGCGTGAATCGGCGACGTTCAGAGAGCTTTCGAATACCTAAAACTGCGCACGGTCGGTCGTCGCCGCCGAACACCTCTTCATTGCCATTTTCTGCCTGCAGTTGATCTGGATTACTCCCGTGTGGATCATTCGCTGCGCAGCGCCTGCATGGGGTCGATGGTTGCTGCCCTACGCGCGGGGATCACTGCCGCGCATAGCGCCGCCAATCCGAGGAGCATACTCGCTCCCGCCAACAGCAAAGGATTCCACGGCTTAACCCCAAAGAGCTGGCTAGCCATCAGATACCCCGCCCCAATCGCCGCCGGAATCCCGATTCCCAATCCGATGCCGACCTGCCAGAACGCTCCTCGCAGCACCATAGCGACTACCAAACCGCGATCGGCGCCCAGCGCCATGCGCACGCCAATCTCTCTCCTGCGTTGCTCCACACCGTATGCGGTCACGCCGTAGAGGCCAACCGCCGCCAGCACAAGGCCAACGGCGCCAAACAGCCAGGTAAGGCTGGCGATCATATTCTGCTGGTCGAAGGTTCCCTGAATTATTCTCGAATACGGCTGAACGTCATATATCACCAGATTCGGATCGACTTCGGCCAGCGCCTTCTTCACCTGCGTGAGTATGTTCGCCGGATGTCCCCGCGCCCAGATCACGATGTTGTAGAGGTTCTGCGACCAAAGCTCGTCGCTCTGGAGATCCGGCTGATCGAACTGGACGGTTTGCGCCTCGGGGATGTAGTACATGGCCCGGGCTGGATCTCTGAAGCCCCACGTCACGTAATGGATGTTCTGCACGACGCCGACAATCTCGTAGGTTCCCGAGTTCTTTATAGGACCCGGACCGAAGTGCCGGCCGATGGGGTTCTGGTTCTCAAAAAATTTCCTGGCAAAGGCTTGGTTGATGACGGCCACGTGCCGTGCATTCGCGTTGTCATCTTCATTGATGGCGCGGCCCGCCGGCATTCGGGCGCCGATCGTATCGAAGAACCCGGGGGTTATGCGGGTCCAGTCGGCGGACACATCGTCCTTCGGGCCGGGCTCTGGTTTGCCCTGAACCCGAATGTCATGGCCCCACTGATTGCCGGCCATCGGCGCATAGGTCGCGGAGCTGACGCCGCGCACCCCGGGAATGGCGCTGAGCCGGTCCTGAATCTCACGAAAGAGCGGGCCCAGTTGTTCCTGCTTATATTTCGACACCAGCATGCTATTGATGTAAACCAGATAGCGGCCCTCCGGATCAAACCCGAGGTCCTGGTGCTCCAAATTGCGCAGGCTGCCGCCCAGCATCGCGGCCGCACTGAGAAGCACCAGCGACACCGCCGCCTGCGCAATGACCAGCGCCTTCTGCGTCCAGTGGCGGCCACCTCCCACTTCACGGTTGGCGCCACGCAGCGCCTCCACCGGCTCGGCGTGCGAGGTCATCCACGCGGGTGCGATGCCGAAGATCACTCCGGTGAGCAACGAAACAGCCAGCGCGAATAGCAGAACCGGTGTTGAGGGTGTAGCCTGCACTGGAATCCAGGTGCTTTGCTCCAGCATGTGGAAGGCGAGATAAAGTATCAACCGGGCCCCCGCCCAGGCCACGGCCACACCGGCCGCTCCGCCGATCAGAGACAACGTAACGCTTTCAAGCAGCGCATTCCTCACCAGGCGTCCGCGCGATGCGCCCAGCGCCACGCGGACTGCCGTCTGCTGCCGGCTCTTCAGTCCGCGGGCCAACAGCAAGTTGGCGATATTGGCGCAGGCGACCATCAGCACACAACAGGCCGTGACCATGAGCAGCAGCAGACTCTCGCTGTAATCCCTCCGCAAACTTGAGAAACCTGCGCCGCCAGGCGACAAGCGGAGCGTCTGCTTCTGCCACACAGCCTTTTCCTGCGGACTCATATCCGCCAGGTGGCTGGCCAGCCAGCCGTGCAATTCACCTTGTAACTGCGCCTGCAGCGCTTTCGGATTCGTTTCGGGGCGCACACGTCCGATCAAGTCCAGCCAATCGACCCGCGCGTTCTTGATTCGCGCCGTTGTCCCCAACATCAACGGCTCGGTCGACAGCGGCAACCAAATATCCGGCATGCCCCTGTTCACCATCTTCGCCCCAACGAATCCTGCCGGGGCCACGCCGACAATCGTGAATGCACGGCCGTTGATCTGGTATGCGGATCCCACCACCGACGGATCGGAGCCGTACTTCTCCTGCCAGGCATGGAAGCTCATCACTGCCACTGGAGGCGCGCCCTCCTGGTCGTCGGCGTCGATCAACAGCCTGCCGCGCCACGCGGATACACCCAGGGTCTGGAAAAAGTTGCCGGAGACATACTGGCCATTCGCCGTGTCCGGTGGTCCCGACGAGGCAGCGTGGCGCACTGCCAGCGGCATATCACCCGCCTGGAGCGCTGCCAGATCCTGGAATCCTGTCGTGTTTGCGCGGAATAGCTTGTATGCCTCCCACGGAAAGAGATTCCAATCGCTCGGCTCGCCGTCGCTGTCCTGGCTGTATCCAGCCCAGTTGCAGCAATGGGGCTGGTCGCCGATGCGCCAAAGCTGATTCGGTCTGGAGACCGGCAGCGATTGCAACATCACCTGTTGCACGAGCGTGAAGATCGCCGTGGTTGCGCCGATGCCCAGCGCCAGAGTCAGCACCGCCGTCAGCGTAAAGCCCGGTGCTTTGCGCAACTGGCGAAGGGCGTAGCGAACATCCTGCAGTAGCGACTCAAGCCACATGGTTCCGCGTCGCTCGCGGCAGTCTTCCTTAATCTGCTCGATCCCGCCGAACTCGATTCGTGTGAGCCGACGGGCTTCGCTCTCCGGTATGCCGGAACGAACCTTGTCGGCGACCTGAAATTCGAAGTGGAAGCGCAGCTCTTTGTCCAGATCGGCCTCCAATCGTTCGCGAGAGAAAAGTCTCCGTAACCAGCCCATCAGATTTCCTCCAGGGTTCCCCCGAGAATGAGGCTCACTACGTCGGTCAGGCGCGTCCAGTTTTCGGTTTCAACCTTGAGATGAGTTCGTCCCTTCGACGTGAGCTCGTAGAACTTGGCTTCCCGGCCAGTCTCGGAGGGCTTCCAGCGAGAGCTGAGCAACTTTTTATATTCGAGGCGATGGAGCGCGGGATAGAGGGATCCCTGCTGGACCTGGAGTGCGTCGCGCGAGATCTGCTGGATTCTTTGCGCGATGGCATAGCCGTGAATGGGTCCAAGCGCAACAACCCTCATGATGAGAAGGTCGAGCGTGCCTTGCGGAAGGTCAAACCTGTCGTCTGTTTTCTTCATGCCTATGGCTTCTACATATACATTCGCCAGATGTAGAAGGTCAAGGTATATGTCGCCCACGATGGTCTGGGTTCACGCATTATCGCTGATGCGCTCACCGAACCCCATGGGGTCCCTGATGCGTGGAGTCGTGGCGCATCCAAGTGCTTGGTTCCCACTTGTCGACTTCTGATCATCAATCAGTTCTCGATCAGTGCATTGTCAATGTCTCGTCAAATGGAGTGGAAACCACCTGAGCGAAGAGATGTCCTAGAGCGTTATACCTATGCGAACATGGACTGCATCGATTGCGCTGCGAGGAATGGACCATGCAGACTTTGCTTCAGGATCTCCGTTACGCAACACGCCAACTCATCCGGAACCTCGGGCTCACCATAACAGCCGTAGTCTCGCTGGCACTGGGCATCGGCGCGACGACTGCAGTCTTTAGCGTGATCTACGCCACATTGATGAATCCCTATCCGTATCCAGCAGCGGACCGCATCGTCCGTCTGACCGTCTCCAGCAAAGCGAACTCCAGCGATGGGATCAACCTGAACGGCCCGCAGGTTAAGCAACTGCAGCAGCTGCACAGCGTAGAAGGCGTGCTCGCCATGGACTACGCCCCCATGAATCTCACCGGGCATGATCTTCCCGAGAATGTCGACACAATCAGCCTCATCTCGAACGGCTTTCATGACCTCGGCGTGTTGTCTATCGTGGGGCGGGGATTGTCACCGTCAGACGCTCCTGATGGCCAGGAGCCGCAACCGGTAGTTGTGCTTTCGTACAAGTTTTGGCAGAAGCACTTCTTCGGAGATCGTGCCGTACTGGGACAGACATTGCAGTTGGACCATAAGAACTACGTCATCGTGGGCGTGGCGGCGCCACGATTCACCTGGTACAGCGCCGACGTCTTTCTTCCTCTCAAGCTGATGCAGGCCACAAGCCGCCGGTACATCATCGACATTCTGCTGAAGCCGGGCGTGACCCGGGGCACCGCAAACGGCGAGTTGCAGCCGCTGCTCGAGCGGTTCGCCCAAACCACGCCCAAACAGTTTCCCGAGCATTTCAAGGTGCAGGTGGAGGGGCTGAACGACTGGGTGGTCAAGAGCATAGGCGGAACGTTGTATTTGCTCTTTGGCGCCGTCGGACTGCTGCTGGCAATCGGCTGTGGCAACGTCTCTATCTTGTTGCTGGCACGTGGCACCGCGCGGCAGCATGAACTCGCGGTGCGGGCAGCAATCGGAGCGAATCGGAGGCGCATCGTGCGGCAGTTGCTTACCGAATCGCTGCTGCTGGCTTCCATCGGGGCTCTGCTCGGCGTGGCGCTGGCCTACGGCATTCTCGCGGGCATGCAGATGGTGTTGCCGAAGTATGCCTTTGCGCCGGAGGTAGTGATCCGCATCGATCTCCCGGTGCTCCTGTTCAGCATCGGCGTCGCGCTGGGAACAGGTGTTCTCTTTGGTCTGTGGCCCGCGCTGCAGCTCTCGCGGCCGCAGTTGAGCCGGATGGTGCTGTCAGGCACTCGGCGCGTCGACGGAAGCGTGCATGGGCGCAGAATGCATGATGCGCTGATCGCAGGACAGATCGCACTCACGCTACTGCTGCTGGCCGGAGCAGGCTCGGCCATGGAGGGCTTTGCGCGGCTTATGCACACGCCGCTGGGTTACGACCCGAACAATATCGTGTCGGTAGGAGTTCCTCTCCACAAGAATGCATTTCCGGCGTGGGCCGCTCGTGCAGCTTACTTTGAGCAGCTGCGGGCGAGCGTCGCGGAGACTCCCGGCGTGACCATGGCAGCGATATCAAGCAACGCGACTCCGCCCCGCAACGGATCGAACCTACGATTTGAGCTATTGGGCAAGCCTTCGACGGACCAGCAGATGGGTTCGATCAATCTTGTCGATTCAGACTACTTTCCGGCCCTTCGCATTCCGCTGTTGCAGGGTCGGCTATGGAGCGAAACGGAGAATCAGAATGGCGCCCACGTCGCGGTGGTCAACCAGACGCTAGCGCGGTCCTACTTTCCGAACGGCGACGCGGTCGGACACTCGGTCAAGCTGCCAGATATCGAAAGCCGTCCTCCCGAGGTCTTGTCCGCGCCCGGCGTAGCGGACGCATGGCTCATGATCGTCGGTGTTGTCGCGGACGCCCGCAACGATGGACTAAGAAACCCTGTGAAGCCGGCCGTCTTCATTCCTTACACACTCAGCATGAGCGAGGGCACCCAGATTCTGGCGAGATCGGAGGTGCCTCCCCTGACACTGATGCACGCCGTAGGGAAGCAGGTAAGCGCAGTCAATCCGGAACAGCAGATCTACAACAATGTCGAGGACTTGAACGTTTGGGTCTCCGAAGAGCCGGAATGGCAACAGGACCATCTGGTGTCGTGGATCTTTGGCCTCTTCGCGGTGCTGGGCCTGGCCCTCGCTGCCGTGGGACTCTACAGCGTCGTGTCGTATACCGTAGCTCAGCGAACAAACGAATTTGGCATTCGCATGGCGCTGGGTGCGGGGCGTGGTCATGTCTTGCGGATAGTCTTTGCGTCTACGCTTGTCAGCGTAGGCGGCGGAGTTCTATGCGGCCTGGCGCTTACTTTGGGCTTAAACAAAATTGTTGCGCAGTGGGCTGACGGCAACGCGCGCGACCCTGTAGTGCTGCTGGCGGGTAGCCTACTGCTTGGCCTGGTAGCAGGAATTGCCTGCGCAATCCCGGCCCGGCGAGCCTCTCGTGTCGATCCAATGACAGCGCTGCGTTGCGATTAAGGGACGACCTAGCGAAATCCGGCGACCAGGTTGTGCGGCTGCATGCACTAGGAAAAAGAACTTCCATTCTGGATTCTGCGTTCCTGGCCATACCGTACCGTACATGAGAATCCGCGATCCGAATCTCACTTCATCAACGTAAAAACCGGCGCCTCCGCAATCCAGCGATTGCGCCAACTTCAATAATTGGGTCAATTCAGATGGAAAGGTTGGTTTCATGGGCAGGTACACGCGGCGCAGGTTCGATTTCGTTCCGGACGGCCCTTGCACCGGGGCCTTTCGTCGAAAGCCGACCGACCCCTTCTGCATAGTCATTGAAGAGTCGTGCCAGATACCCCTCAATGTCTTCGTCGTAGCGCTTCGGAAGACGGGCGGTGCTGTTGGACAACAATTCTGCTAATGTCACGGAGTCGCCTGTACTGCACGTCTCTGGACTGGTCCGCGATTTGGGTGCTTTAGAAATACTTTTCTTGACGCTCGGTGACGCTTTCGATGCTTTGGAGGCGCGCTTCTTGACGCTCTGTGCCAGGAAGTCTGCGGGTGCTTTGGGCACCCGAAACCCAGGTGCGGGCTACGACAGCACCATCGATTTCGTCATCAGCTGCGTCGACACCCGAGCTGCGAGGCGTGAGATGCATGAAGCTTTCCAATCCCGCTCAGGCCCCTGGCGCCATATACGCTATTGGCTCGACATCGGAAATAACGCTAGCAACGGGCAGTTTGTCCTGGGCCAGCCTTTGAATGACATCAACCACCAGAGCCGAACTCGGTTGCGAACCGTGACCGAACTATTTCCATCGATCATGGATACCTCGCAAGGCGAAGGACCGCTGCCAAGCTGCTCCGCAGCCGAGGCGCTCGAGCGTCAGGAACCGTTCCTCAACAGCGTATTGGCTGCCAGTGCTTTGGCCATGCTCACCCGGCTCCTTCGCTACGGCAGCCTCGACCATCATGGGGCGTTCTACAACGCCGAAAAGGCGCGTATAGTCCCAATCCCGATTGATCCCGAAGTATGGGAGAAACAGGCCAGAAGGCGACGCGCAGCGAAGGCCGCCTAGAACATCGTTCAACACATCTTCACGACGAGGCTTTCTCCATTCCGGGAAAGCCATTTCTTTTGGATCGGAGATCTCATGTACCTGGATATTCTCTTTGTTGCCTGTGTCGCAGTGGTCTATATGGAACCTCTCCTGTCCCGAATGACGGGACGAAAGGCCGCTACTTTGCTGGCGATCGCTTCGGTGTGCGGGATCTGCTGGCTGCTGGCCATTTTCATCGCGGAGGTAATCTGATGATCTATGACGAGAAAGAAGTGATCAGTTCGTATATGCGTTGTTGAGCATCTCGGGTCCATTGTTGCGCCAGTTTCCGACGGCGGGGTTGGCCGGAACCATCTTCATCTCGTCAGAGTCGAGCGGATGGAGGAGATCCAGTGGAAGGCGCGGATCCTCTTTGTCGTCGGAGGTAAGCCAGCGATCGTAGTCCCGCGGTTTGAGAATCAGTGCAAGGCGATCGTGAATGGTACTGACGAGCTCATTGGGCTCGGTGGTGACAATGGCAAACGATTCAAGGTATCTGCCGTCGGGCTGCTTCCAGTAGTCCCACAGACCAGCGAAGGCGAACGGCATTGCTGCTGGATCGGCAAGAGTGATATTGAAGACGCGCTTCACCAGCTTTGCAGCTTTTGGTGGGTTTGGCGGGGCCGCCGAAAAGATCCCCCGTTGCGTTTGGCTCTTCAATAGGCGCAGGTGTGAAGGTGGGGGATATAGCGTGGCCGGGCATAGGCCATTCATAAAGCCCATCAGCCGGGACGAGGCAGCGCCGTCGCTTGAAGGGTTCGCGCCATGTCGGTCTTTCGAGAAGAGTCGCAGCGCGAGCGTTGATGGTGGAAAGGTCTTTGAACTCATCGGGGCTGTTCGCAAAGAAAGGAATGAGACCCCATCGCATCAGTGTGAGTTCCCGATCGCCGGTGTCGCGATTGTGGCGGATGACAGGCTGATGCGTCGTCGGGGCGACGTTGTAGTCCCACGGAGGCAAGATAACGTCATCGTCATGCGCGATGTGGAATGCCTCAGCGATCTTCTGTTTGTCAGAGCGTCGGTAGTAGCGGCCACACATGATTATTCGCTGGAATCCGTCTGTAAAATCTGCAGCCTCTGAGCCTCGTTTTGATTCACATCGATGCAGCAGAACGAGCCGCCATCGATCGCGGCTCTCGATCCATATCGGGTTGCAGGTTAACCTGAAATGTTGGCACGCAACCCTGAGGATCGGTCATGAGGCGGCCTCCTTGACTCGCACGAGAGTCTCCCATTTTGCTCCTTCATATTCAACTTCGAATGTCGCGGGCATAGTGTTCGACCCCCACACCAATCCTACCAATTGTTTTGCAAGGGTTAGCTTCGAGTCCGAAGTATCGAAGTCTTCAGGGTTCGCAGCCATGGCTGTACGTACCTCCTATAGAGTTTCGGACAGACGTAGAGCCAAGATTTATTCTGGCCAGTCACTCCTTCGCCTGCATGATCGTCTTCGATGCGAATTTGACGCGAATAGCTGTACGAGGCTAATCCTCCAGCAAGCCTTCGATTGTCTCAACTGCGGCGCGCCATCTCTTTGCAGTGTCGTTGCAGAGATCATCCAGTTCATCGAGCGCGGCCTGATCGATGCCTTTGCTCTTCAGATACTTTTTGAGGATTGCGATGTCGCCGCTGAATTGGTCGATGCTGTTTTGTTGTGCGCTGGTAATGCGCTCTCGGACCTCTTCCAGATTGATCGCCGGTTTCGCTGGTTTGCTCGATCGGCTCGCTTCCTTCGGCGCATCGAGGTATTGCAGATCATCAACCGGCACGCGGAACCGCTCGATATTCGTGCCGGGAAGCTGGAGGTCGACGTCTTTTTCGCTGACACGGGTGATGCTGAAGACGGTCTCGGAGCTGCCTATGCTCACTCTTTCGCCGAGAGATGGGAGTCTGGCATTGGCATGTTCCGCAGTCGTCTTATTTGGTTTCTCGGTAAGGGCTTCAGCCAACTGTTCTTCAACACTAACAGTGGGAAGTGTCGGAGCTTTTTTGCGGGGCTGCTTCGTGTTCCTGGTCGCCATGATCTATTCGCCGCGTCGTAGAGAGTGAAGTAAGCGGAGCTGCTCCTCGGTGTACTCACCGGGTACGTCCACTGTAACCCCACGGCGCAATTCAAGATCGCACTCGATAGCTTCGGGTCGACCCACGAGTTGGCCAAGCGAATTGGGTATCTGGCCCTGATTGAGTTCGGACCAGTGTCCGACCTCAACGCCGTTGAGAAACACATGGAAGTGAATGTACTCCAAGTGGCCCTTGAATTCGCCTTCGGTAAGCAAGAATGGCCTGATCTGAACGCGATACCCCATCGATCAATGATATCAACGGGGAGGCAGGATGAAGCTACCTCTTCAGGTTGGCATATTGTCTTCAGTATCAACCAGAGGGGGCCGGGATCCATATTGATCGCGTATTCCAGTGCGCTGCGGTCTTCATCAGTAGAACCTTTCCCTTCACATGCTGTAGCTAGGCTTCTTGTAGAGCTATTCAAAGCCGACGAAAAGAGACTCGCCTTCTCGTCAGCAATGGCAATCATGACAAGCTGACTTATTCGTTACTTAACAGTTCTCGATGAGTGCATCGGCGATTTTGCGACTCATTGAGAATCGGCGAGGGGTCAATCCGGCGCAATCACGTGTCCGAGATGCCGGTTTTACGTCCACTTGAACGTGGACGATGAAGCAAACACAAGCCGGCTTGTCGTTCACGATCATGGTTCGTAAACAGCCGTGGATCCCGGTGAAATGAGCCGATCCTGCCCTTGCATTATCCATGCGAGTGCACTCGAAGCCCATAAAGCAACAGCGAGCATCACGCCGTGATGCGCAAGGCTCTCGACTCAGTCGCCAATCAGATTGGGTTGACCGAGCACCCGCTCGACAATCCAGGCGCAGGACGCCACGCAGGCGAAAGCAGCACCCGCAATTCGAAACGCTGAATAGAATCTCGTACGGCTCAACAAAAGCAAGGCCGGAAGCGTAACGGTGACGACAGCAAGTTGCATCGCCTCGATGCCGAGATTGAACCCAAACACGCTGATGAGCCGGTACCAGCCCGTGACTCCGAGCTCGTTGAGAGCAGATGCGAACGCGAGCCCGTGAATGAGTCCGAATGAGGCTGCGATGATCGCCTCACGACCGGGAAAGACCGGCCGCATTGCGTGAATTGCAGAAACCAGGATTGAGACGGCAATCAACACTTCGACTGGCCGGCTGGGAAGATGAACCAGACCGAGGCCCGAGAGGGCAAGCGTCAGAGAGTGTCCAAGAGTGAAGGCGGTCACGATCCGCAGAATCTGCGTTAGACTGTGGCGAACCGTCGCCCGCCCTTTCCATCGGTCTGCGAGCGCCAGTAGCGGAGCGGGTAGCAGCAGGGTCAGCAGGAACAACAGATGGTCCGTTCCCTCGGCAATGTGATGAACGCCGAGGCGAAAAGCTCCGGCGAATCCACTCCATGTGAAGGCCTGCGGAGCAATGGAGCCGGCGTCAGCCAGGGTCACCTGATAGAACGACTGGTTCTGGTTACGGCTCTGTGCTTCCAAATGAAGATTCTGGTTCCGGGGCACGAGGCTGTTCACGAGATAAACCGAGATGCCACTTTGGTGATGGTTCTCAAACGTAAGTTGATGCTCGCCGCGAACGACCGGAAGATCGGCAGAAAATGCAAGCTCGATCTCGCCGGTGCCCATCTTCATCTGATCGACAGACGGGAATGTCACCGAGGCCAGGTGGAGTGGGAGGTTGCGGCCGTCCTCCTTCAGCTCCAGGTCGGCCATGACGTGTTCGGCATAGCGATGTTGTTCGTCCCAAGAGAGCACACCATCGTGGTCGCTGTCGATGCTTGCAATCACGCCAGGAGCCACCGCAACTCCGGGCACCAGACGCATCGTCGCATTGATGTTTCCGGGCTCGATCGAAAAGATGGTGGCCTGCAGATATTCATCGAGGCGATGAGCCGTGGCAGGCAGGGCGACCAAGCCGAACAGCGTAAGCGTCATGAGCAGTCTCTTCATTCCGCCCCATTGAACTTCACACCGTAGTCGTTGGTGGGATCGCGGTAGATGGTGTGAACGTGCATCGTGCTGTCGCCACCAACTCCCTGAGGGGAAAACTCAATCACGATCCGAGGGCCTTGAATGCGGTAGTACGAGCTGCCATTCTGGCCGGGCTTGTGGGTCACCGGCCCACTCCATGCGAAGTAGGTATCGTTTAGATCAGCCTTGACCTCTTCCATACGCGGGCCTGCGTAGGCGTTTTGAACAATTCCCGCCCACTCCGAGATGACATCGAGCAGCAATGCCTTTTGGCGATCGTTCATCGCGGACGCTTTAAGGCCTTCTGGCTGAATCTGCTCGCCTGCATGCCCTGGCCCGAAGACCAAGTCATCGACCTCGTAGTTGAGAATTGCATGCTTACGCTGTGTCTCATCGAGTGCATCCAGCAGCGCAAAGGCCTTATCGTTCTCCTGCGCGAGCACACGAACGGTCTTTCCGTTGCGCTGGTATACCGATGGTTGCGCTCCTGTGAGCGTAGGCGTCATTACACCGTTGGCTCCGGCGATTACGATATTGAGGCCGAGATGATGGCCACCGAACTCGACCATCCAGGGTTTCGTTTCGCTCGGCTCACCGAAGATGCCCACTGTGTAACAGGCTGTGCCTGAGCAGAAAGGCTGTCCTGTCTCAGACAGCGCCTGATCGGATCCCATGATGTCGAGGACTTTCTGGTAGCCCATAGGACTTAGCATCGTTTGCAGCAGATACATGACAGCGGCTTGTTGCGCAACGCTTAGCGACCCTAGCTGAAGTCCGGGACGGAGCACGTCACTCACCGGGTAGTTCGACCACACCGCCTTTCCGTATTGCTCACCTACGAAGCCACCGGGTGGTCCCATGCCGAAGCCCGATACCCCAGGCCCACCGCCGGGAGCGCCAGGCTTGCCACCGTTTGGCGGCCCCATGTGCTGACCCGCGTCAGGAGGATTCCCCTGGAGAGGTCCGGCTGGGCCCTTCATGCCAGCACCCGCAGCTGGCGCACCTGGCGCTACACCACCGTCAGACGTCCGGTGGAAGCGCGCGATGACGGCAGTCCTCTTTGGCGTGAAGTCGAACGTGACCTTCTGTCGCTGCTCGGTGCTCAAAGTATTCAGAAACGCGGTCGCGGCTCGTGCCACCTGTAGCGTTTGAGCGGCTGCATCTTCATGCTGAACTTTATTCGCTGCAGGGTGAACCACACCGAGGCAACCGCAAAGGACTCCTGCACTCAACGCGCACGCAAGCATCACAATTTTCAGCAAACAGCATCTCCTTCCCTCACTACCGAGGCGATTTTTAGCGATCGTCGCGGTCGATCATTTACCTATGTCGCCTTGGCCATAATCATTGGTTGGGTCACGGTAAATCGTGTGAACGTGATTGGCCGGCTCGTCGCTCTGCGGCGCATACTCGATCACGAGGTGCGGCCCCTGGATGCGGTAGTAAGCTGTGATATTTGTACTCGGCTTGGAATCGGTCGGGCCGCTCCACGCAAACCAGGTGTCATTCAGGTCAGACTTGAGCTGAGCCATACGAGCTGAAGCCATGGCGTCGTTCATGATACCCGCCCATTCCGCGATCAGCTGCAGCAGTATGACCTTCTGCTCGTCTGTCATCGCGGAGGCCTTGAGTCCTTCCGGGCTAATCTGTTTACCGTCCTGACCTGGCCCAAGAATCAGATCGGCGACCTTGTAATTGAGTACGGCCTGCGACCGCTGCTTCGCATCAAGCAACTTCAGCAAGGCGAATGCTTCGTCGCTTTCACGGCCAAGCGGTCGGATGGATTTACCGTCGACCTTGAACGTGGCGGGCTGCGCCCCGGTGAGCGACGGCGTCATGACGCCTTTGCTGCCGATGATCGTAATGTTCAACGCGAGGTGATGGCCGCCGAACTGCAGCATCCAGGGCGCGGTCGTCGATGGTTTCCCGAGAAAGGAGATGTAGTAGAGGTCGCTCCCGAACATGTTGTCGCGATCGAACTGCGGAGGCCCGCCGCCAGGACGACCGTTTGGTGGAGGCCCACCTTGGCCATTCGGAGGAGGGCCGCCTCCCGGCGGGGGACCACCACCACCGCGTGGACCACGCTTTGAGCCATTGGTCTTGAAGTCATCGTCCGCCATCCGGATTTGGCTGACCTTCTCGTAGCCTCGCGAACTCAGGACGATCTTCATCAGATCGAGAGCCGCTGCCTTTTGCGTCGCGCTCATCTGCTTAAGGCTCATGCCACCGCGCGGTACAAAGCCCGTGGGAAAGTTCGACCATCGCCCACGCTGCGTATTGTCGTTGAAGTCGTAAACGACCTTGCTCCGCTCGGCATCGCTGAGTGTTGAGAGGAACTTGTTCGCAGACTGTACGACCTGCTCGACGGGCTGCTGTGCTATGCACGGAGTCGTCAGTGCGAGTGCAATGGCAATTGCGTAAACGGAGCGGCACATGTTGGGATTTGGGATCATCGCACTCATTTCTATGCTTAGACGCTCGTTCCTGGATACAAGACTACCGCCGGAATTCCTTAAGGCGAACGCTCACGAGCTTACTTGTCGACGACGGAAGCGAAAATGCGCAGGTAATTTGCGCCGCCGATCTTTCCAATCTCGTCTGGAGTGAAACCAATCTTCAACATCGCATCGACAACCACGTAGTAGAACCCGGCGGTCTGGTCCTCCCATGCCAGATTGGTGCGCTCTCCAACCTGGGGATGTTGTTGCCCTGAACGAAAGCCAGTAGGCGGACCATCTGGACCGGCAGGGCCGCCGTGATCTCCAGGTGGAGGGCCTCCAGGGCGAGGACTGGGTTGGGTGAGCTTGGTATCCGTGCCGATGCACACATGGGCAACGCCGATCACGTCGACTAAAGCTCGGATGTTGTGGGCATATTCCAATGGCGTGTCGGACAGATGCGTCCAGACTCCAATTGCGCCACCAGCGTCGGCGGCAATCTTGGCCTGCTCTTTGCTAATAAGTCGTGGGCGCATCATCTGCGCCATACGTGGATCGTTCCCCAACCGCGTATCGAGACCAGTATGGGAGATGATGACTGGGCGGTTCGTGGCCTTCAGGGCCGCCTGGGTGGTTTGCATACTTGCATGGGCGAGATCGACAACCATGCCCAGCCTGTTGCATTCCTTGATGACCGAAGCTCCGAATGCGGTTAATCCGCCATAGCGCGGCGGATTGGTGTACACGTCGCCCAGCGGCAGGATGGCATCGCTGTCGTGAAGCAGCCCAAAGTGCCGAAGACCTCGGTTATAGGCTTCTTCCACACGTTCAAGGTGACCCTGAAGGAAGTGGGCACCTTCAACCGATTGAATGACCGTAGGCTGTCCACTCATATGAGTTTTCCTGATGTCATCGGGCGTTAAGGAGCGCTTCATGCTGTTGCGCTCCAACTGCCGATCCATAGATGCCAATCCTTTGAGAAAGCGATCGTAAGCGTCGCCAGGCTGATAGTCGGTTGCAAAGGTCATGCAGATGGCTGCCAGGCCTGAACGCTTCATCTCGCCCTTCAGATCGATATCCGGGCCGGGCATTTCGCGGGCGGTGAGGGGAACGTCGATGTGATTGTGAGTGTCGATCCCGATCGTCTTGGCGACAATGTCGCCCACTCTGGAATCGATCGCGTCTGCCGCCCATCCCAATCGCGGACGAAACATAGTAGCGGCGCCCGCTGTCATGGCAAGGGCGGAGAGAAACTGCCGTCTTGAGCCGCTTGTCTGAATTTCCAATGCATATCCCCTAATAAATCGGTTGTAATAGTTCTCCTGGCCGACAGAACAAGCTAGTGAGTGAAGCCACGGTCGGCCGGTATGTTCGTCAAGTATTGGGAGCCGTCTATGAGGACGCGGAAGAAGCAGTCGCCCGCTCTCTCGAATTGCGACCGTCTTCGCTCTCATGTTGACCTCCCTCGAGACTTACGGTGAGCGGACTAGCGTGGCGAGATTTCAACTGTAGCTGACTGCGCTGTAGAGCCGATCATCGGTTTCAGGTAAGGACTGTTGCTGTACTTGGCTCTATAGCCAGCGTCTATGGCGTCTTGCACTTCGAGACTGGCGGGTCGAAATACGACATCCCTGGCAATTCCGGCAGCCGTGATCCTACCTGCTTTCTGTCTCATCGCTGCTTTGTACCATCGTGATGACTGACCGTTATAGGCACGCACGAAGAGCCTATCTCCGACAACGACGGACCAGATCCACGTCGGCGTTCCATAGGTGACGTCATCTTCACGTAACGGAGAGATGTGCAGATCATCTGTTTCTGCGATGCGTCGAAGTTCATCCTGCGGCCAGTTGTTCACAGCTTCTCCTGACTATTGCTTTCTAACGCATAACATAGCCGCCATCGACCGAGATCGATTGGCCGGTGACATAGCTGGCTGCTTCGCTGCACAGCCAGAGGACGGCATCCGCAATCTCCTCAGGTCGCCCCAATCGCTTCATCGGGACAAAGGTGTTCAACATCCTGTCCAGCTCCTCTCCCTGACCCTCGGCGATCATCTTGTCAGACATGGGCGTTTGAATCATGCCGGGGCAGACATCATTGACCCGAATGCCACGTGTCGCGTATTCCAGGGCCGCACTCTTCGTAAACCCGATCACGCCGTGCTTCGCGGCATGGTATGTACCGCGCTGGTTTCCGCCGATAAGGCCGCCTAGCGAAGAACAGTTCACGATCGCGCCACTGCCTTGCTTGCGCATCTGTTGGAGCTCGTATTTCATGCAACTCCATACGCCGCGCAGGTTGATACTCATGACGCGATCGTAGTCGTCCCGCGGTGAGTCAGCGGTTTCGGCAAGAACGTTCTGAATGCCTGCGTTGTTATAAGCTGCATCGAGCTGTCCGAACCTCGCGACGGTCTCGTGCACCATGGCCTCGACCTGAGCGTCATCCGAGACGTCACAGTGGACAGCGAGTGTATTGTGGCCTTTGCTTGCGAGATCCATTGCTACGGTCTGAACTTCCTTTTCATTCCAATCGGCCAGTACTACCGAAGCCCCTGCTTCGGCGAATGCCTTCGCCGTTGCAAGGCCAAGCCCCGACGCAGCGCCTGTAACTAGGGCGACCTTGTTTTCGAACGTGATGTTCATTCTTTTCTCCGTGTATTGGTTGACCGAGTAGTTTGCGTTACCGATCGATCAGCTTCGCGTGGGTTGCTGGGTACCGTTCGCCTTCGACCTTGATTGTCGAGGAGGCCGCTTCGAGAGCGTGCACATCTTCCGTAGTGAGTTCAATGGAGGCACCGCCGAGATTCTCTTCGAGCCGGGAGAGCTTGGTTGTGCCGGGAATTGGGGCTATCCACGGCTTCTTGGCGAGTAGCCAGGCGAGGGCGATCTGTGCAGGCGTGGCGTTCTTTTGCTCCGCGAACTTGGTGACCACATTAACGAGCGCTTGATTGGCCTTGCGGTTTTCCTCGCTGAAGCGTGGGACGATGGCGCGAAAATCGGTGCTGTCGAACTTGGTGGATGCGTCGATTTTGCCGGTGAGGAAGCCTTTGCCTAACGGACTAAAGGGAACGAAGCCGATGCCGAGCTCTTCGAGTGTCGGCATGACGGACTCTTCGGGCTCGCGCCAGAAGAGAGAGTACTCGCTTTGCAATGCGGTGACGGGCTGCACGGCGTGGGCGCGACGGATGGTCTTTGCACCTGCTTCGGAAAGACCGAAGTGCTTCACCTTGCCTGCCTGGATGAGCTCTTTGACGGCGCCGGCAGTGTCTTCGATTGGAGTGTTGGGGTCGACGCGATGTTGATAGAGGAGATCGATGGTATCGGTCTGCAGGCGTTTGAGAGAACCTTCGACGACCTGCTTGATGTGGTCGGGCCGGCTGTTGGTTGCGGTCCACTTGCCGTCATTGTTCGGATCAGGCTCAAAGCCAAACTTGGTGGCAATGACGACGTCCCCGCGAAAGGGAGCAAGAGCCTCGCCGACGACTTCTTCGTTGATGTATGGGCCATAGACTTCGGCGGTGTCGAAGAAAGTGACGCCCCGCTCGACGGCGGCGCGGATGAGCTTGATAGATTCCGACTTTTCGGTGGCCGGGCCGAGACCGAAGCTGAGGCCCATGCAGCCGAGGCCGAGTGCCGAGACTTCGAGGCCGCTCATTCCTAATGTGCGCTTTTGCATACTCTCTCTCCTGCTGTGGTCTGCTTTCTTTGCACGTCTACAAGTCTAAGGAAGTGCGGCCCATGAGACTAGAGGCTGTCTGGTTCAAAGAGTTATGAGTAAAATGCATGAATCATGAAGAACGATCTAGGAGAGCTCTCAGCATTTGCGACGGTAGCGGAAGAACGGAGCTTTACGCGCGCTGCTGCACGCCTGGGCATTTCACAATCTGCGCTTAGCCATTCCATGCGCGGCCTGGAGAAGAGGTTGGGACTTCAACTCCTCGCGCGAACAACGCGAAGTGTCGCTCCGACTGCGGCAGGCACGACGCTCCTTCAGGAGCTCACCCCCGCTTTAGAGCGGATTGAGCGGGCGCTTGCGGATAGCCGGAAACAGAGGGAGACTCCATCGGGTCGAATACGGCTCATCATTCCTCGAACAGCAACCAAGGCGGTGATTTTGCCGAAACTGGCTCAGTTTACTCGCACCCATCCTGAAATCGTGTTGGAGATCACGTCCTCCAATGATCCTGTCGATCTTGTTGCAGGGGAGTATGACGCGGGTGTACAGCTTGGCGAATTCATTCAGCGTGACATGATAGCGGTTCGGGTGACCAAAGAGCTGCGTCTCGCCGTAGTTGGGTCTCCCCAGTATTTCAAACGAAAAAGCATCCCAAAACATCCGCAGGACCTTAAGGACCATTCGTGCATTGGATTCCGCTTCAGCAAAGGCCTATACCGATGGGAGTTTGAGAAGGGCCGCAAATCGCTGACGGTCAGCCCCCAGGGGCCAGCATCGTTTGATGATCCAGATCTCGTCATTCAGGCGGTATTAGAAGGAGTAGGAATCGGAACAGCGATGGAGGATAGTCTTAGGGGCCTGATTGCGGAAGGTCGATTGGTTCAAGTACTAAAAGAATGGTGCCCTTTATTCCCGGGCTATTTCCTCTACTATCCCAGTCGTCGGAATCAGCCGGCCGCGCTTGCCGCGCTTATTGACGCTCTTCGACTAGATTAGGTACGGTAAATGCGCTTGTTTGCCACTTGGCCGTAAAGTCGGCTTATCGTACACGTGGCCGCCTGGAATCCGTCGCCGACGTAACCGTGTGCCACATCACCGGAAAGCCTGTTTTACTTCCAAGTGGGCTGGATTTGTAAACATTGGCCGACATATTGGTACTGACCGTTCCTCGGTGAGTGACGGCGCGATAACCACCCACTGCCAAGTCAGGTAGGGCACGCCTTGGTTGGCGATTACGCCACTGAAAAGGCCGGCGTCGACCAACGGACACAAATGAGCCTATCGTATCGTTCATCCATTTCTACTCTTCCTTCTGCCGCCGCGGAGACAGATATTCGATACCGAAACAACGATAGACACGCGTCAAGAATTAACGTTTGGTGTATACCGGCTGTGTCAGCTCAAGGATGAAAGATACATCTGCTCGGAAGAGGGACTGTTTTATCGAGATGATCTTGACGCACGACAACTCACAGTTCTGAAGAAATACGTTGAGGCGGAACGAGCACAAATTGAAGTAAAGTCCTTTCCGCCCCGATTGAATTTGAAGCTGTATCCGCGATGGGAGTTTCTGGAAAAGGTCTTCTGGAAAGCAATCAAGACGGACCGGATGATTGTGGCCTTCAATCTCCCGTTCGATCTTTCGCGCCTTGCCGTTGACTGGGCTACAGCGGATAACGGCGGATGGTCGCTTACTCTTTCGCAGCGCCTCTCCAAAAAGACGGGTGAATGGGAGGCCAACCCGGACCGACCACGCGTTCGCATCTCCGCAAAAGACAGCAAATCCGCATTCATCTCATTGGGAAAGACTCAGCATCCGGAGGAGTGGCCGGAACAGAGTCGATTTCTCGACGTGCATACCCGCGGTGAAATATTGTCCCTGGCACCAGCCGCAATTGCCGCCCTGTAGAATTCATCGACCCTATCGTTGTTTTCGGCCATGAACCCCCAGTGGATGGACGCTGGATCGGGCTTTCCTTGCTTGACCCAGAAGAACGCCCTCTTGCCATCACCAAATCCCCACAAATCAGGATGATCGCCTTCGCCCTTGTAGGGTAGGAAGAACTTGATATTGAGAGGCTTCAAGGCCGTCTCATAGAAGGCTAGCGAACGTTCGACATCGCTGACAGTCAGAATCATATGGTCGAGCATTGTTCTCTCCTTCAAATCACCAATGCTTCAAGGGCCTTTTCACCACTGGGTACCGCATGGATCGCAAGCGGCGATATGTTCCTGCATTCGGCCCGTACGCCCGGATATAGGGACGCTCGATTAGAGACTGCGAAGGGCTGTCATAAAGTTCTCGATCTTGCGGGTCGACGAAGCTTTAACTGATTTGAGGTTACGTTCAATGCACAATCCGGAGAAGAAGGAGAGCACCATCTCGGCAATTGCAGAAGCAGCCATCTTTGGCCTTTCCGCCTCGATGTTCATGGCAAGGAGGCGCTGCAACAGCACCCTATTCTCCGTCACGACCCCATAAGCTTCATCCGGAAGAATAGCGAACTCCCGCATGGAGTTGACGGAAAAACATCCCTGCTGCTCACCCTTGTTGAGAGGACCATTCTTGAGAAATGTCTCGACGTTCTTCCAGCCCAGAGGTTCCTTGGTCAGAAGTCCCCTCTTCCCTTGGCTCTCAAGATAGTGGCGAAGGCAGGCCACAAAAAGATCTTCCTTATCACGGAACTCGGTATACAGCCCTGACTTGTTCACGCCCGTGGCTCGTTCCAGTTCCTGGAGGCTCGTGTCCGCGAACCCGTGCTTCCAGAAGACGGGCATCGCCTTCTCCAGCACTTCCTCTCGGCTAAAGTTCTTCGGGCGCCCCATAGACAAATTATCCGATAAAGAACTGAATAGTTCAATATCTCTGCATCCTCGTCACAGCGCCATCATCATATAGAACTGAATGGTTTAGAAATGCCCGACGCGATCGGGCAAGATCGCAGCCGAATCTGCTTTCTGAATTGTTCCGAAAATGGCAAAGGAGACACATGTCTAAGTTAACGAAGAAAGTAGCACTCGTTACCGGCGGTTCCCGGGGCATTGGCGCAGCGATTGCAAAGCGTCTGGCCGCCGATGGAGCAAGCGTAGCAATTACCTACGCGAAGGACGCCAGCGCGGCCTCGGCCGTAATCAAAGCGATTGAACTCGGTGGCGGTAAGGCCATCGCGATCCAGGCGGACGCTGCCAACGTCGAAGCAGCCAAAGGTGCGGTCGAAAAGGCCGTCGCGACCTTCGGCCGACTTGACGTGCTCGTGAACAACGCCGGCACGGCCATTCCGAAGTCGTTCGAGGAGACGACGCTGGAGGAGATGGATCGTGTGATCGACATCAACGTCCGCGGCGTGTTCGCTACCACGCAGGCGGCGCTGAAGCACATGAAGGACGGTGGTCGCATCATCATGGTCGGTTCGGCCGTGGGTGAGCGTGCCGTTGCGCCCGGGCTTGTGCCCTACGCGGCCACGAAGGGAGCCGTCAAGATGTTTACCCAGGCGCTCTCTAGGGAGGTCGGGAGCCGGGGCATTACCGTCAACAACGTCCAGCCGGGTCCGATCGATACGGATTTGAATCCCGCCTCAGGTGATTGGGCGGTCCCACAGAAGGCCGCAACGGCACTTGATCGCTATGGGCACGTGGATGAGATCGCCGCGATGGTGGCGTTCGTCGCCGGTCCGGAATCGTCATACATTACAGGGGCGAATCTTACCGTGGATGGCGGAATGAATGCCTGACCAACAGGATCGGGAGAGGACAATGCCAACACTTCAATACAAAACTGCGCTTGTGACGGGTGCATCAAGAGGAATTGGCCGAGCGACAGCACTGACGCTCGCCAGGGCCGGCGCACACGTCCTGGTTCACTATGGACGCTCAGCACAGGAAGCGAAATCACTGGTTGCCGAGATTCAAACCAAAGGTGGACGCGCCGATGCAATCTCGGCCGATCTCGGCACTCCCGACGGCGCTTCGCTGCTCGCAAAACAGGTGCGCTCCATCGTCGGCGATCGATTGGATGTGCTTGTGCTCAATGCCGGAATCAGCAAGGCAGCACTTATCGCAGATTACACGGTAGAGGATTTTGACAGCCTCTTTGCCACGAACATCCGAGGTCCGTTCTTCCTGGTACAGCAACTGTTGCCGGTCCTTGGCGAGGGCTCAAGCATTGTTGTTATCTCTTCTCTCGGAGCCCGTTCGGTGGTGGGCAAGTCAGGTCTGGAAAATCCTTCGATTCTTGCCTACGCCTCTACCAAAGGAGCGCTTGAGACTCTGGTCAAGAACTGGGCCGCTATTCTCGGACCGAGCGGGATACGCGTCAACGCCATCGCACCAGGCATCATCGACACCGATATGTCGAATTTCACGAAGACAGAAGCGGGCCGCGAGGTTGCTCTGGGGATGCAGGCGCTGAAGAGGCTCGGCAAACCCGAGGATGTTGCCGATGTGGTCGCGTTTCTAGCATCCGCCGGGGCGCGCTGGATCACGGGCGCCAGTGTTCCTGTAGATGGCGGTTCGAAACTTTAACTCACAACGGGAGAACGTAATGAATAACACTTCGAGCATAGGCAAAGAGATCAAGATTCCCGGCCCTGATCATCCCATCGCAATTTCGCCGGCTGAGGGCGCCGTGCGCGTGACGGTCGCTGGGAAGATCGTTGCTGAATCGACGCGAGCGCTTCGGCTGGAGGAGAAGGGATACCCGCCAGTTTACTACTTGCCGCGCACCGATGCGGATATGTCGCTGCTCATTCGGACAACACATTACACCTACTGTCCATACAAAGGCGATTGCACGTACTACAGCATTCCCATCGGCGGAACGAAATCGGAATATGCCGTTTGGACGTACGAAAAGCCGTATGAGGCAGTCGCCGACATTAGAGAGCACCTGGCGTTTTATCCCACGCGGGTCGATGCAATTGAGGTGATCTCTTAAGCACGTTCAGTCGATCTACGCAGGAGTTCATGTGATGCCGAATCAGCCGCTTTTCACACCATATCGGATGGGAGACCTCGATCTTCCGAACCGCATCGTTATGGCGCCGCTCACGAGGATGCGCGCACAAACGCACGATCATGTGCCGACGGCCTTGCAAGCGGAGTATTACGCGCAGCGTGCGTCGGCTGGATTGATCATCACCGAGGCCACCGCGATTAGCCCGGAGGGGTTTGGCTGGGCCGATACGCCGGGCCTGTGGACGGCGGAGCAGGTCCGTGGCTGGCGATTCGTCACGGATGCCGTCCATGCTGCCGGCGGTCGCATCATTGCACAGCTCTGGCATACTGGGGCAATCTCGCACCCTGAACTACTGGACGGCGCGCAGCCCGTCTCCGCATCAAACGTTGATCCAGGCCAGATCTCGGTCACGCCAACGGGCAGGAAGCCCACGGTAACACCGCGGCCCCTGACGAAGCAGGAGATTCAAGTCACGGTTGCGGACTTCGCTCGTGCCGCACGAAACGCGATGGAAGCCGGCTTCGATGGCGTTCAGATTCTCGCCAATTACCTCTATCTGATCTCACAGTTCCTCAATGCCACCACCAACCGCCGTGCAGACGAATACGGCGGAAGCCTAGAAAATCGTTCGCGGTTTCTCTTCGAGGTGGTCGAGTCGGTCCTGAGTGAGGTCGATTCGCAGCAGGTGGGAGTCAAGATAAGCCCGATGCACGAGGGCGGTGCATTTCACGCCAACGACGAAACCCTCCCGATCACGGAATACGCAATTGAGAAACTGAGCACATACCATCTTTCGCACTTGTTGCTCATGGGCAATTCGACTGACTTCACCGGTACTCCACTTGAGAAACTGGCCGACGATGGCATGTTCCGGCATTTCCGTCCTCTCTACAAAGGCACTCTGATCGCGAATGTGAAGATGGACCGTGATCGCGGCAATCGTCTTGTCGCAGAAGGGCTGGCAGATATGGTGGCGTTTGGCCGTCCTTATATCGCAAATCCTGACCTGGTCCAGAGATTTGCCGACAATACTCCTCTTGCAGAAGTCGACTGGGAAACCGTCTACGCCTCCGGGCCACACGGCTATTCCGATTACCCGACGTATCAATCATCCGAACACAACCCCAGGAGCTGAACATGTCAAAGACAACCCCCGAAAAGAACAAGGCGATCGTTCTCGAAGCCTTCGACACTCTCTTCAACAAACGCGACTACGAGGCAGCAGAACGCTTCTGGTCGCCTAAGTACATCCAGGACAGCGCGCATATCGCGCCGGGACGCGAAGGACTGTTCGCTCTGGTCCGTTCGTCGCCGGACACGTTGCGCTACGAAAACCAACTCATTGTCGCAGAAGGCGATTACGTCACTGCGCACGGCCGCTTCACTGGGATGGGAAAACCCGCGGCGTGGATTGCAGCGGACATTGTTCGATTCGAAGACGGTCTTCTGGCCGAGCACTGGGATGTTTTGCAAGACGAGGCCACACAAAAAGAATCTGTGAGCGGCCTTCCCATGTTTGGCAAGAGTTTCCCTTTATAAGAGTTCGACATCCACGCCACATTTACTCACACACAGATCGGAGACATCATGAATCTCATCGGAAACACCATCTTCATTACCGGCGGCGGATCGGGTATTGGCCGCGGTCTGGCCGAGGAGCTGCACAAGCGGGGAAATAAAGTGATCATCTCAGGTAGACGGAAGAGCCATCTGGATTCCGTTGCCAAGGCCAATCCGGGCATTGAGGTCGTTGAACTCGACATCGCAGATCCGGACAGCATCAAAAGTGTGGCGAAGAAGCTGACCTCAAAGCATCCGGATCTGAATGTTCTCATCAATAACGCTGGAATCATGGAACCGGATCAGGCGGCTGGCGTCATCGACGACAAGCTGCTCGTGTCGACCGTCACGACCAATCTTCTGGGCCCTATTCGCTTGACCTCGGCTCTCGTGAATCAGCTGAAGAGCCGACGTGGTGTGATTGTCTACAACACCTCGGTCCTTGCCTACGTGCCATTGGCTGTGACGGCTGTCTATTCTGCCACAAAAGCTGCGCTCCACTCCTATGTGTTGTCGCAACGCTTCCTGCTTCGCGACTGCGGTGTTCGAGTGCTCGAGGTGGCGCCGCCCTGGGTGCGCACGGAGCTGATGAATAGCCAAGAAGCTGAGCAGGCAATGCCTCTCGACCAGTTCATCTCCGAAACGTTGAACGTGCTTGGAACGGATGCTGACGAAATTCTTGTTGAAGCGGCAAAGCCTCTGCGAGCCAATCCGGGACCCGAGGAGCATGCCTTGGTGAACGGGTTCAACCAGCAAATGTTGAAACTATTCACCTCGAGCCAGGCGTAAGCCAGGCCACGTCAATTTTTCGGCCGACCGAGAGCAACGGAGAGTGAGGAAATCTACCGATGTCTGAAACTAAGAAGCTCCAAGGAAAAGTGGCGGTCATTACTGGAGGCACGAGTGGGATAGGTTTGGCTACAGCAAAGCTCTTCGTCAAGGAAGGGGCTTACATATTCATCACGGGCCGTCGTCAAAAGGAACTCGACGAGGCCGTGAAAGCAATTGGCAGCAACGTTACTGGCGTTCAGGGAGACATTGCCAATTTGACCGACCTTGATCGTCTCTACAAGGCCGTTGCGACCGAGGGAAGAATCGATGTGGTGTTCGCCAATGCTGGCGTCGCTGAATTTGCTGCCCTTGGCAAAATCACTGAAGAGCATTTTGACAAGCTCTTCGACATCAATGTCAAGGGAACGCTGTTCACTGTGCAGAAAGCCTTACCTCTGCTGAAGGATGGTGGCTCGATTATCCTCAACGGCTCCGTAGCGAGCGTAAAAGGCACGGCTGCCTTTGGCGTCTATGGCGCAACAAAGGCCGCTCTCCGCTCCTTCGTCCGGACCTGGACTTCGGATCTCAAGGATCGTCATATTCGTTCCAACGTTATTAGCCCAGGGCCGACGGATACGCCGGTTATCGATGGGCAACCTGCAGACGCCATTGCGCGGATTGTATCCACCATCCCCATGGGACGCATGGGAGAACCCGATGAAATCGCTAAAGCCGCGCTTTTTCTGGCGTCTGATGATTCCAGTTTTGTCACGGGTATCGAGCTGTTCGTTGATGGCGGCAGAGGGCAAGTCTAATCGAGAGACGTTACACCGAAGACCTGGCTTGTCGCTTTCAAGCGGGATGCTTCAGAAGGTCTGCCACCGTGTTCAGGATCTCGTGCGAAAGCGCCTCATCCGATACGGCTCGGGCCAGCGACATCGCTCCGACGAGAGCGCTGAAAGTCAGGATCGCCTTCGATCTTGCCGCACGCTTATTCCTGGCTGGCAGCAAGCCGGCAATCAAATCAAGATCCGCCTTGACTTGATCAGAGGTGAGCGCACGAGTCCGCTTGTCGCTGCGAGCGATGTCCGGGGCCAATGCACTGAAGGCACAGCCTGCCCCAGGATTCTTGCGGTGCACATTGCTCACATAATCGTCGATAAGCTTCTCGAAGGACAGCGGCTCCTCGTTGGATTCAGCGGTGTCCTTTTGGCGTTGCCATACACCGAATGCATCGCTGAGTGCCTCCACCACGAGTTCGTCGCGAGAGTCGAAGTGCTTGTAAAAGCCCCCGACTGTCAGGCCGGCTTCCTTCATCAACTCCGCAATTCCAAATCCCGCGAGGCCCTTCTCGCGGAATCTCTTTGAGGCAATGGCAACGATGCGCTTATGAGTCTTCTCCTTTTGCGCCTGGGAATAACCCATCTGAACCTCCCCGAAAATAATCTGCGACCAAATCAGGATTACGAATCTAATCCTGTATATGGATTATAACAATAATCCACCTCGCCGCTCAGCAAAGGCCAAGGGCTCAACTAATTCGCGGCCAGCTGAGGGTCTCGAATCGACATTAACAATCTCCAGGTGGCGCCCCAGGGGCGCGACCTAGGAGTGACACGGGAAAGGGAGAATCAATATGCGCGCAATGAGAGCCGAGCAGTTTAGTGGTTATGAAGCATTGAAGCTCGTCGAGCTTCCGAAACCAGCGGTTACAGACGGGAAGGTACTGGTGCGAATCACAGCGGCCGGCGTCACGCCGCTCGACCATACGATTCTCGTCGGCGATTTTCACATCCCGGAGAAGCCGCTCATCTTGGGCAACGAAGGAGCGGGCGTGGTGGAGGAGGGAGGCGGAGCGGATTTTCCCGCTGGCTCACGGGTGATGTTCTGGGGCACCTATGGCGCTTTTGAAGATGGGACCTATTGCGAGTGGATTGCTGTGCGGAAGGAAGACCTCTGCTTGATTCCCGACAATGTCGATGACGCGAGCGCAGCAGGCATTCCGGTCGCGTATCTCACAGCGCAAGTGGCTCTTACCTTGGCTGGTTTTCGTCCAGGCAAAACCGTTCTGGCGCCTGCGATCGGAGGATCGGTCGGCAACGCGGTGACGCAATTGGCACGCGCACTGGGAGCAAAGCACGCCATATCGAGTACGACCAACCATGCGAAAGCGGAGCAAGCGAGGGCACTCGGATTCACTGAGGTCATCGATACCCCCGTGGAAAGGTTAACTGACGGCGTAGGACGTATTACGGACGGCTACGGCGCAGACATCATCATTGACGGGATCGGCGGTGAGGTGTTGAGCGAAGCCGTCAAAGCGCTCGCGTCGGGAGGAAGCCTCATAACACTCGGGTATTCCGCAAGCCGTAAGACAACTATTGACGTGACAAGTCTCATCGTGTCGCAGACCAGCATCCGGGGTTTCAATATGTTCTCTCAGCCGCAGGCGATCGTTGCTGACGCGTGGAAATCTACTACCTCTCTGCTTAAATCTGGTGCGATCAAGCCGATCGTGGCTAAGACCTTTCCCCTGACAGAAGCGGCTGAGGCTCTGCGTTATCTCGTTGAAGGGCGCCCCTTCGGGAGGGTCGTTCTTACAGTCTGACGACAATTGATAGGGGAAAGCATAACAGGTATCCCGCTCCGCAATTCGCGAAGGGTTCGCACTACGCGGGCGTAGTGCGAACACAAGTTGTCAAATCAACCCAACTACGCTCGGGCGAGCTTACTCAGGGAGAGAATCAATGACAACAATAAAGGCGATTCGCCTGGCTTCGCTGGTCACGGCAATCAATGTCCTGGTCGCGACCGGCTTTTCCATCGCGGCGATCATCCGTCCGCAATACCTGGTCCCTGCCGAATCCTTTCCAACGGAGGCGTCGTTGCTATTGGCGATGTACGCGGCGGCGCGCACAATTACTCTGGCTTTGTTCGCATTGGGGGCGATCTACAAGCAGGCGACGCCTGCGTTGCTGATCCTGGGTGCGCTCGCCGGCGCCATGCAATTGCTGGATGCCGGAATCGGTCTGTTTGAGCATGATCTTGTGAAATTCGCTGGGCCGCTCTTTATCGCCGTCATCCAATTCTTTGTGGTGTATCTGCTTCACAGATCAGTGCGGATCACGCAGCCCTAACACTGGCGGCTCTGTTATGCGCCCAACACTTTCTTGATCTTCCTTATCTCGATCTTCCACGCTTTGTGCTGGTCGACGGTTCCGTCTCGAATCTTTGCGCTTCCTGCGTTCATCCAAAGGACTGTAGCAATTGTGGAGATTAGATAACATGGCCGCTTTTTGTGCATGCTGTGGAGCAGAGATCACCTTGAGAGCCGAGGCGTGTCCCGTATGTGGCACTCCTCGGCATGGAATGTCGCAGCCTGATTTACTGCTTACGATGGATGTCGACCCGGACCCATCTCAACTGGGCGCCAGCATCGGTCTGAGGCTGACTAAATCGCTACGCAAGCAGCAGTAAGTGGACCAATACTCCGTGCAAAGCCCTTGATCTAGCTCGCTTTGCAACGCGTACTTTCATGGCCCGAGCGCATCCTGAGCAGCGTTTTGAGATGTTACGAGGGTGATGTATATGTCATTAATTGCAAACATCCTATATCCAGTGGATTTCTCGCCCTCCTGCGCTGCCATGGCTACCTACGTGAAGAGAGCGGCGGCTCTGCTCGAAGCCACGGTTTCCCTAGTTCATGTTGTCGATCCTAGCGGCTACAACGGCTTGCAACTTTACGTGAGACCGATCTCGGAGGTTTCAGAGGAACATCTGGGCATTGGACGAGAGAGACTTGATTCTTTCCTGGGGGCAGAGTTTCCCCTGGCGCAGTGCCCAAGAATCCTGGCTTCAGGAGATGCGGCAACCGAGATCGCTCGAGTTGCGAGAGAAGACAGATTCGATCTCATTATCATGCCCACGCACTCGGGAATCTTCCGGCAGATGCTGCTTGGCTCAACAACAGCCAAGGTAATTAACGACGCGGACTGTCCGGTATTGACGAGTCGGCATGCCCAAACAATCGCTCCAAGACCTCTGGAGCACCGGGAATGGCTGTGCGCGATCGGCTTGAGTTTAAATTCGGAAAGAGTGCTTCGTTTTGCCAGTCAGGCGGCGGCACAAGCGCGCAGTAAGCTCTCAATCATTCATGCGGTGCAAGGTGGGGATCCGGATCTGCCGATTCAACTTGACTTGCGAGAGGAAGTCCTTTCTGGCGCAAGGCTGGAAGCGAGGCGGCGCATCGCCGAGCTTCAGCAGATGGTTGGTACGGATGTTCCGGTCCGTGTTGCAGTCGGTTCAGTCAAAGAGGCGCTGCTTGAGGCCGCTCTCGAGGCGGATGCTGACGTGCTCATGATCGGAAGACGTCATGAGCGCGGCGCTCATGGACGTATGCGGGACTTGACCTATGCCATGGTGCGCGATTCACCGTTTCCGGTGCTCAGCGTCTGACCTGGGCATTAGCTCTCTCCTCAGGTCGGACGCAGATTCCGCACGTGGCGGAAATCCCAGTAATCCATTCCCGTTTCTAAACCCGACTTTGGTTGTTGCGATCAGGGCGAAGCGTTCGTTGAGTGACACGGTGATTTGGCGTTAACCGAGGAGAGGGTAGGTAGCTCCCGAATTCCCCCCAAACCTGAATAGCTCAATGAGCGCTTTGGCCTGTTACCGAAAGTTGAGATTCCAGCCCTCGACCACATTGCCGAACACTGGCCGACTTCTCGTTACCCATGTCCTTCTGGAACTGGTTGAATTCTGGCCCGAAGCCGCGTTATAAGACAGCCACATGCTCTGGGCCGCTTCGGTTCTGGAAGTTTGCCCCTAACGGACTGTGACGGAGGTCGCTACGTCCACATTTCCTCGAATCGCATTGGAGGGTCTCCTTTGAATTTCTGCACCGAACGAGCGTCATTGCGCAACGTCGAGCGCGAGGCTAGTGGATGGCTTGGCGATGATTTGATACGAAGAGAGCGATTGCTGCCGTAGTGATTCTTGTACCTTCTGGAAGGTCGCTTGATCCTGCGAGTCGTTCTTCAAAGACTCGCAGCCAGCAGTCTGCCGCAGCGTGGGCTGCATCGTCGCCATAACTCGTCCGCACACACCAGTAGAGAGCTGCGAGCCAGCGTTCCGCGTCCAATGTGAAGTTCTCCAGAGAACAGTGGATATCTGAATTGGATCTGGTGGGAACAAGATGTCCATCCACGACAACCTCCAAGACGTCATGCTGACTCCGTCTCACGCTGCAGCTTGTCTCAACACCTCTTCGACTTTAGCGCCCAAGTCGCGAGCCACGCGCAGCGCATCGCGATTTCCATAAGGGGCCAGGAGGCTGCCTTATCGCCATGTGCTCACAGACGACAAGTCGTCTTCTCGTCGTCATCTATGTGCTTCTAACTGCGCGGAGCGCTTTCGATTCCGTGAGTACAGGGGTCAGGTAGCGGAGAACGGCATTGCGCATCGCCTGCTGCAGGCGCGGACGGGTGTGAGGCGAGGCGACGGCCAGCTCGTCGAGGATTCCGCGGAAGATCATAAGGGCTACCTGCCCATGGTGGGCCGCTTCGGAGCGAGAGAGAGTGGGTAGCTCGCGTCGGAGGCGGACCTCGATGAAGTCGACGAAGACCTGCCCAAGTACCTGTTTGTCTTCGCGGGCGGAAGGTGAGAGCGGTGCGTCGACCACGAGGGTGTGAAACTCGGGACGCTTCCGGTTGAAACTCATGCACACATCGATCAGTTCACCGACGGCTTCTGTGAAGCTCAACACGCCTTCGGAGTCGATTGCGCGCTCTGCCTCGGCCATTTCGCGCGCGTACATCGAGGCGAGTGTGCTGGCGATGGCTTCTTTATTGGGGAAAAACTGGTAAAGAGTAGCCGGCGACACGCCCGCTTCCGTGGCGATCGCGTTTGTGGTGGTCTGGTGGTAACCAAGACGACCGAAGACTGCGGCAGCGGCGCGGAGGAGAGCCTGCTGGCGCTGCTCACCACGCGCGTTGCGTTTGCGGTTTGGATCAAAGACGGTCACAGGAGGATTCTCGCAGAAAGGACGCATATAAGTAAAAACTTGTATCCTTTTTTGAATGCAAGTATCTACTTGCATAGGAGGTGAACGATATGTTCACAGTGATGGGAATTACGGGCAAAGTTGGCGGGGCAGTGGCGGAGAATCTGCTTGCTGCGGGTAAAACGGTGCGGGGCGTGGTGCGCGATTCGGGGAAGGCGAAAGCCTGGGCTGATCGCGGTGTGGAGCTGGTGCAATCCGCGTATGACGACGCTGCGGCGCTCACAAAGGCGTTCTCGGGGGCAGAGGGTGTGTTCGCGATGATTCCACCGGACTTTGCGCCGGCTCCCGGGCTGCCGGACCAGAAGCGTACGATTGCGGCGGTCCGTGAGGCGCTTGAGCAGGCGGGTCCAGGCAAGGCCGTGTTTCTTTCGTCTATCGGTTCGGAGCAACCGAGCGGGCTAGGGTTGATCACGTCGACCCAGCTGATGGAACAGGCGATGCGCACGCTGCCGATTCCTGTGGCGCATCTGCGCGCGGGTAGTTTCATGGAAAACTGGCTGGGAGCGTTGGACCACATCCGTGCGACGGGTGAGATGCCGTTCTTCTATGCGCCGCTTGATCGCAGATTCCCGTTGGTGGCCACGCGAGATATCGGCTTGGCGGGCGCCAAAGTGTTGCAGGAGACCTGGACAGGCGAGCGTGTGCTAGAAGTAGACGGGCCTGAGGGTGGAACTGACTTGCACGAAACGGCGGCCGCGTTCGGCAGGGCGTTGGGCCGTGAGGTGAAGGCCGTGCAACTACCTGAGGCTGCCTGGCAGAACGTTTTGGAAGCGATGGGTACGCCGGCTGATCGGACCGGGCTGTACATCGAGATGGTGAAGAGCTTCAACTCGGGCTGGATCCACTTCGGCAATTCGGGAACAGAGAAGTTCCATGGGCCGACGACGATCGAGGCGTTCGCACAGGAGCTGGTCAAGTAAGGAGAACGGGCGCAGGGACTCTTCGATGTAATAAATTTGGCATCTCGGAAGCGGCGTTAGCTTCCGAGATGCGCGTTTGTCGTTACCGATGTTCTTGGCTACCCGGGCCCAAACTCGACAGTTTGGCGCATTAGTCCTCATAAACGCCCTATGGTTCACTGACTTCCAATGGGGGACTTTCCACTTGGACGAAGAGTCGCCATCTCGGACACTTGTCCTCCTGCAATTCCCGTCCTCAACGTAATGAAATACCACTGTCCCGGTAGCCGGTTTTACGTCCAGTGGACTGGATTTGTAAAACACTGGCCGACTTTCCGGTAGTCACGAACATCCCGCTTTCGACGTCGGATTTCGGGGCCTCTCTTCGGCCGCATTGGAGACTATTCTTGTGCGGGTACAGAGTGATGCTCATGAACGATGAGCCACTTGTCACCGTCTCTCCGAAGTCCCATCGTGAGACGGAATTTCAGATCAGTCTTTTCTCCTAGCTCCATATGGCCACAGTGTCCAATGGCTGTGAGAAAAGCAACGTCTTTGCCTGCGGTAATCTGGGTCTCTTCAAAGCGGAATTCAATGGGTCTGGCTTGACATGGAAAGAAGATTTTCCAAGTCTCCATATAGGCGTCCAGACCTCGAGAGACAAACGGTAGAGGGACGTCGTACATCAACATATCGGATGCATGATTGGCGCGAATTCCGGCAAGGTCTTCAGCTTGAACTGCGCTCACCCATCGCGAAAACAGGTCGTTGATTTCGGTTTCTGGATTTGAATTCAATGACTGATCTCCTGTTGGTATGGAGTGAATAAGCAACATCATAGCGATGGCGCGGGACGCGGTCGTCACTCGATTGTAAAATGTGGGTCACATCAGTCCCGAGAAACGCGCCTGTGTTCAGTGACTTCCAGTGGGGGACTTTCCACTTGGACGAAGAGTCGGCATCTCGTACAGTTGGGAGCCATGAACTCCGTCACAAACACTTCAACGGTTACCCGGTTTTTCGGCCAGGTGAAGCGAACGCATTCGTAACCACTGGACGACTTATCGATACCTAACGAATCCGCATATCTCCAATGTGTGATTAACTTCCGAATTGCCGACGATTCGGCCCGAGCAGCTACGAGAAAACATCCGTAAGTCTGCGGACCTAATCTGCCGCCCGTGATACGAGGGCATCAAGTCGTGGGCATCGTGCCACCGTCGATATCGAACATATGCTTGAGTGCATTTTCGTCCTCACCTTCTTTCACGGCTTCTCCATTACAA
>Ga0210409_10000525_pt1 | contig 60642 bp, 51 predicted proteins | sample IncBWH17MmetaG_FD_161649 | JGI IMG/M metagenome (GOLD analysis project Ga0210409, IMG submission 161649) | Forest soil microbial communities from Barre Woods Harvard Forest LTER site, Petersham, Massachusetts, United States - Inc-BW-H-17-M | ecosystem: Environmental > Terrestrial > Soil >... | reverse complement strand
TGCCGTCGCGGCAGGATTCCGCATGAACGCTCCGGCGCTGCGCGTTCGCGGACTGTGCGTGAGCTACGGCGCCATCGAAGCGGTCAAATCGATCGAACTCGAGGTGCCCGCCGGCGAGCTGGTGGCGCTGATCGGCGCCAACGGCGCCGGCAAAACCACCTCGCTGAAGGCGATCGCGGGCCTGCTGCCCTGGAGCGGGAGCGTGGAGCTGTTCGGCCGGGAAATTCGCGGCGCGCCCGCCCACCAGCTGCTCGGGCGGGGCCTGGCGCTGGTGCCGGAGGGCCGGGGACTGTTCGCCCGGATGACAGTGGCGGAAAACCTCCAGATGGGCGCCTTCACGCGCCGCGACGCCGGCATCGCCGAGGACTTCGAGAAGATGTACGAGCGCTTCCCGCGCCTGAAGGAGCGCGCCCGCCAGCTGGCCGGCACCCTGTCGGGCGGCGAGCAGCAGATGCTGGCGATGGCGCGCGCGCTGATGTCCAGGCCCCGGCTGCTGCTGCTGGACGAGCCGTCGATGGGCCTGGCGCCGCTCCTGGTCGAGCGCATCTTCGACGTGATCCGCGAGGTGTCCGAGGGCGGCATCTCGATTCTGCTGGTCGAGCAGAACGCGCGCCTCGCGCTGGAGATCGCGCACCGCGGTTATGTGATGGACTCGGGCCAGCTCAGCTTGTCCGGGCCGGCCGCCAGCCTGCTGCACGATGCTCGCGTGCGCGAGGCTTACCTGGGCGAGTCCTTATAGACGCACCCCAGGCCGCTGTCAGAACGAATAGCCGACCGAGGCCACGATCGTCTGCGGATTGAAATTGACCCGGTCGCTGGTGCGGGTCAGGCCGGCCGTGTGGGCCACCAGCTTGGTCTCGACTTGAGCGGCCGAAAATGACGCAGTCAAATGCCAGTGGTCCAGCACCTGGTAACGCAGTCCCATGGTCGCGGCTGGGCCGATCGAGTTTTTCAGCGAGACCGAGGTCGGGCCCCCGAGCGCCGCGTCGCCGTTCGCGTTGATGTCGCGGTTGAAGAAGTGGGTCCAATTGATGCCGACCCCTACGAAAGGCCGCAACCGCGCCGATTCCTCGCAGAACATGTACTCGAGCAGCACGGTGGGCGAAAGCCACTTCACGGTCCCGACCGTCTGCCCGTTCCACGGCACCGAGCCGAGCTTGGCCGGCCCCTTGCCGATCGTATCGCTTTTGGGCGGCACCCCCGCTGCGAGCTCCACCACCAGATGCGGGCTCAGGCGGCGTATATAGGCCAGGTACTCCGTCACCAGGTTGCCCACGTCCGCGGTCACGCCCGGTGGCACGAAAGGACCTTTCACGTCATCGGCTGCCGTATGGTAGAAGACCGCGTAAATACCGACGCGCACGTCGTTGCTGTATTGGGCCGACGCAGTCCCCGGGCACGCGAAAAAGGCCAGCGCCGAACCGAGCGAGGCGATCGTTGTTGTGGTTTTCATGATCGGACCTCTCCCCCTCAGAATTGGCTGAAAAAGCCACGCGCGGCGGCCGAGCAGAACGGCGGCACCAGCGTGCCGTGATAGGCCAGCGTCACGGCCTGGGCGCCCCCGTCTTTCGCGCCGGCCGCCACGGCGGCGGCCGCGACGGCGCCCTTGGCCGTCGCGAACCCGACCTTCGCCGCCGCGAACGGGTCGGTGACCCCGGTCGGCGCCGAGTCGACGTCGAGCACCGTCAGGAGTTGCGGCGCCGCCAGTTGCGGGGTCCAGAAGGCCTGCATGACCCCGGTATTGACCGAGTAGAACACGGTCGGATCGGCGTTGCCGCCGCACAGCAGGACCGGAGCCGTCATCGGTACCCAGCTGCGCATGTCGTTGAGCTTCAAATCCACGCGCACCGGCTGCATGGGACTAGCGGGCGGCAGGCCGGTCAGGGGACCGATGCCCAATTGCGCCCCGACCACGCCGTCCGGGTGGGCCACCGCATCGCACAGGTAGTTCACCCGATAGCTGTTCGTGATCAGGTTGCTGGGGCCGAAGCCCAGCGCGAACAGCGGCGCCTCGGCCGGCGGAACGGTGGGCGGCGTGACCGCCGGAAGGATCGCGGCCAGCGTCCCGCTCACGAGCGCGGAACTGCAGGTGGTCGCTGTCACCGTGGGCACCGTGTTGTTGAACAGCTCCGTCAACGGCAGCTTGCCCTGCTGGACCAGCGTCGAAAACGACAAGCCCGGCAACAGCGTGGCGAATCCGGTCGCGTACTTCGTCTCGACGATGTCGGTGGTCGCCATGTACAGCGGGTTGTTCGGGTAGGAGTTCTGGTAGCTCGAAATGATCAGCGGGGCGAATTCAGTCGAGCCGAGGTTCACGTTGCCGAAGAAGATCGCATCGCCGAACGACGACAGCGCGTACGGCCCGGACATCGGCGCCGCCGCGGTCACCGGCATGCGGGCCGTCTGCATCGCCTTGTGCGTGGCCATCGCGACATAGCCGCCTGCCGAATAGCCGCTGATGAAGAGCTTGCCGCTGTCCAGCGTGGCGGCCGCCGGGACGTGGCCCAGCGCCGAGCGCGCAGCGGCGAGCGCATTGATCATGTCGCCGGCCAGCGCAACCCCGTTCACGAATGGGTGGTACGGCAGCGGCGAGCTGTCATAGCCCGCGTAGTTCGGCGCCACCACGATGTAGCCGTGCGCGGCGAACATCGCGGCGATCAGTCCCGACTCGGTGCTTCCTTCGTTGGTCGGATCGCTGGGATTGGCGATGTTGTAGCCGCGCGTGGACGCGGTCCCGTGTGCATACAGCAGGATCGGCCGCGCGCCGCTGCAGGTGCCGGCCGGACCGGTCGGAACCATCAGGGCGCCCGAGGCGTTGGTCGGTTCGTTGGCACCGCCGACCGTGTAGTACTGGATGTAGTGAAAATCGATTCCGCACACCGGAGCGCCGGTGACCAGGAGCAGCTGCGCGCCCGCCGGGGTTGCTCCCACTTGAGCCGCGAAGTCGGCGGCCGTGACGGAGCCGACGCGCGCGGGCGGGTTGTAGAGCAGCACCCCTTGCGTGCCGCTGGTGTTGACGGGTGTGGTGTTAGTGCCGCCGCCACAAGCGGCCAGAAAAACGGTAGCGAGCGCGGCCAGGACCAGGCTCTCGTTGCTGCGCATGAGGTCTCTCCTTGTTTGGCCGCATGCCGATCGGGCGCCTGCGGACCTTGCTGAGCGCATCTCCCGATCGTGGGGTCGGGTTTTGAGTGGGCACGATTCTGCCACGTGCCGACAGATCGTGTGCGTGTGTTGTATCCGGGCACAGGCGCGGGCGGTATCGCAATGCAGCAGCGGCGCAACGGTTACCGTGCGTTACTGCTTTGTCGCCACCGTGGTCAGCGCCTGATCGAGCAGCTCGACCATACGGTCGATTGCGTCCGATTCGATGTTCAATGCCGGCATCAAGCGAAGCAACTGGGGACGCGGAGCGTTCACCAGCAGCCCTTCGGGGGCGAGCTCGCGCGCGCAATCGACCACCTGCGCGGCGCACGGCCGACCCAGGTCGACCGCTCGCAGCAGCCCGCGCCCGTGCTCGCCGGGCAGGCGGTGGCGCGCGACGAGTTCGCTCAAGCGGCGCACGAGCTGCTGCTCGCGCATCCGCACGCCCTCCAGGAATGCCGGCTGCGCGACGCGATCGATCACGGCCGAGCCGACCGCCGCCATCAGCGGGTTGCCGCAATAGGTGCCGCCCTGATCGCCGTGCGCGAAGCAGGTTGCCCGCTCGCTCGCCAGCAGAGCCGACAACGGAACGCCGCCCCCCAGCCCCTTGCCCAGCGTCATGATGTCGGGCCGCACCGCTGCGTGCTCGCAGGCGAACAGGCGCCCGGTGCGACCGATCCCGGTCTGCACCTCGTCCAAAATCAGCAGCAGCCCGTGCTCATCGCACAGCCGGCGCAGCGCGCGCAGGAATCCGTCCTCGGCCATCACGACGCCGGCCTCGCCCTGGATCGGCTCGACCATGATGGCGACGGTTTCCGGCCCGATGGCGCGCCGCACCGATTCCTCGTCGTTCAGTTGCGCCTTCGGAAATCCGGGCACCTTCGGTTCGAACAGCCGGTCCCAGCCCAACTTGCCCGACGCGGACATCGTGGCCAGGGTTCGGCCGTGAAAGGCATCGGCGAACGTGACGATCTGCCAGGCGCCGCCCTTGTGCAGCGAGCCCCACTTGCGCGCGAGCTTGATCGCTCCCTCGTTGGCCTCGGCGCCGCTGCTGGCCAGGAAAACCCGATCGAGGCCGGACAGCCGCGTCAGACGCTCAGACAGCCCGATGGCGGCGTCGTTGTAGAACGCCGCGCTCGGGCTGATCAGCCGCTTGGCCTGGGCCGCGATCGTCTTGACGATTTCCGGCGGGCAGTGCCCGAGGCTGTTCACGGCCCAGCCCTGAACGAAGTCCAGGTAGCGCTTGCCGCGCTGATCGATCAGCCACGAGCCCTTGCCCTCGACGAACACCACCGGCGGCCGCGCCGCGATGTCCATCACCACTTCGGTTTCAAAGGAGCCGATCTTCAATCTCAGTCCTTCACGACATCCGCCTTGGACGTGAACGCATCGGCCATGAACTGGTCCCCGGGCAGCCGGCACTGGCGGGCGAAGTCCCGGCGGGCGGCTTCGATCATGGCCGGCGCGCCGCAGGCGTATACGTCGTACGGCGCGAGGTCCGGCAGGTCCTGCATCACCGCCTGGTGCACGAACCCGGTCCGTCCGGTCCATGCATCTTCCGCCAGCGCGTCCGACAGCACCGGAACGTAACGGAAATTGGGCTGCTCGGCGGCCCACCGCATCGGCAGCTCGTTCATGTACAGATCGCGCCGCGCGCGTGCCCCCCAGTACAGCACCACGGTGCGCGCCGGCCGCGACTGCGACGGATCATCGTGGTTCAGGCGCAGGTGGAAGATCGTCTCGGCGATGGCCTTGATCGGCGCGAACCCGGTGCCGCTGGCCAGCAGCACGATCGGCCGCTCGCTGCCGGCGCGCAGGAAGAACGTCCCCAGCGGCCCCTCCACCCGCAGGATGTCGCGCTCCTTGATCGGCTTGGCGGCGGCGCCGAACAGCGCATCCGTGAACACGCCGCCCGGCATGTGGCGCACGTGGATGCTGATCGACTCGTCCGCGTGGGGCGCGGTGGCGATCGAATAGCAGCGGCGCGCGCCGGCGCCCAGCGTGAATTCCAGGAACTGTCCGGCCCGGTACTGCAGCCGCTCCGAAGCGGGCAACTGCAGCGTGACGATCACGACATCCGGCGCGACCCGCTCCAGCTGGGTGATCCGGCACGGCATCTTGCGTGCGGGAAATTCGCCGTAGCCGGCGATCTCGCGCACTTCGATCTGGAGGTCCGAGCGCGCCTGCGCGCAGCACAGCAGGGCCATGCCGGCTGCGTGCTCTTCGTGGCTCAGGGCCGGCGCCGCGTGCCAGCCCTGCTCCACCTGACCGGACAGGACCTTCGCCTTGCAGGAGCCGCAAGCGCCGTCCTTGCAGCCGAATGGCAGTCCGACCCCGGAACGCAGCGCCGCATCCAGGATGTTGTCGGTAGCCTCGGCGGTGAATTCCCGGCCCGACGGACGGACCGCTACTTTGAACGCCATAGAATTCCGTCATGCAAACGAAAACGCCCGCCTTCGCCCTGCGGGCTTCGGCGGGCAGGCCCGCCACAGCGCCAAGCTCGAAGGCTTCGGCCGGAAGGCCCGCCACAGTGCCAAGCTCAAAGGCTGCGGCGGGCTCGCCCGCCGTAGCGCCAGGCGCAAACGCGTCGGAGGGCTCGCCCGCCGTAGCCCGCAGGGCGAAGGCGGGCAAGCCACGCCTGCTGGTGGTCGGCTGCGGGGGCGTCGGACTGGGAATTGTCGCACGGCTGAATCGGCGCTTCCGCATCTTCGCGACCACCACGTCGCCCGAGGGATGCGTGGCGCTGCGCCGGGCCGGCGCGATACCGATCGTGGTCGACCTGGATCAGATGCCGGCGGGTCGACTCGCCGGACTGGCTTCGCGCGTGATCAGCCTGGTGCCGCCGCCGCCCGATGGTTCGGCCGACCCTCGCACGGCGCGCCTGCTGCGCACGTTGCGGCAGCCACCGTCGCATCTGGTCTACATCAGCACCACCGGCGTCTATGGGGATCGCCAGGGCCAATGGATCGACGAAACGGCTCAACCGAACCCGATGACCGAGCGTGCGCGCCGCCGCCTGGATGCCGAGCGGCGCATGCGCGCCGCGCCGTGGCAGGCGTCGGTGCTGCGCGTTCCGGGCATCTACGGTCCGGGCCGCCTGCCGACCGAGCGCCTCAAGCGCGCCGGTCCAGCCCCGATCGCGGCAGAAGACGTACTGACCAACCACATTCACGTCGATGACCTCGCGCGCATCTGCATCGCGAGCCTGTTCCGCGCTGCGCCGCGGCGCCTGTACAACGCGGTGGACGATTCCTGCCTGTACCTGGGCGAGTACCTGGATCTGGTGGCCGATCGCTTCGGCCTGCCGCGGGCGCCGCGCCTGCCGCGCGAGGCGCTGCGCCAGGCCGTATCCGAGATGCAGTTCTCGTTCTTCCTGGAGTCGCGCCGCATCGGCAACCGTCGCATCCGGGACGAGTTGCGCCTGCGGCTGCGCTATCCGACGGCGCGCGACGGGCTGGCGGCGGCCTGCGAAGCGCAGTAGTCGGCTACCACCCGCGCCCGGCGTGCGTTGGAGAAAATGCACCGCCGGCCCAAGCCGGAATTCGGTCAGGAGGATCTCATGGCAGCCAAGCGCATCTTGATGCTTTGCGGTGATTTCGGCGAAGACTACGAAACCATGGTGCCGTTTCAGGCGCTGCTGGCCGTCGGACACACCGTGCATGCGGTCTGTCCGGGCAAGGCGGCCGGCGAGAAGATTGCGACCGCGGTGCACGATTTCGAAGGCGACCAGACCTACAGCGAAAAGCGCGGACACAATTTCGCGCTGAACGCGACCTTTGCCGAGATACGCCCCGACAGTTACGACGCCCTGCTGATCCCGGGCGGGCGCGCTCCCGAGTACCTCAGGCTGAATCTGAGCGTGCTGGAGTGCGTGCGCCACTTCGCCAAGGCCGGCAAGCCCCTGGCCGCCATCTGCCACGGCGCCCAGATCCTGGCCGCGGCGCGCGTGATCGAGGGCCGGCGCGTGTCGGCCTATCCGGCCTGCCGCCCCGAAGTCGAGCTCGCCGGCGCGAGCTACGCCGACATCGCGATCGACGCGGCCGTGACGGACGGCAACCTGGTCACCGCTCCGGCCTGGCCGGCGCATCCGGCTTGGATCGGTCAGTTCCTGCAGTTGCTGGGGACTCGTATCATCCTGTGAGGGCCGAGTCGGGCGACTCGCAACCGGGAGGGCAAGACCATGTGTGGCGTATTCGTAACTGCCGACCCCGAGCTGTACTCGCCCTACACCCGGTCGATCCGCCTGCACGGGGTCTCCACCAGCCTGCGGCTGGAGCGGATGTTCTGGGACGTACTGGCCGAAATCGGCGCCCGCGACGGCATGAGCGTTCCGCAGCTGGTCGGCAAGCTGCACGACGAGCTGGTGGCTGCGGGCGCCGACCTGGGAAATTTCGCCTCGTTCCTTCGCGTCTGCTGCCTGCGCTACCTGTCCTTGCAGGCACTGGGGGTCATCCCGACCGACCGCTCGATTCCGATCCGCTCCTTGCAGGCGGTTCCTGACACGCATGCGCGGGCCGTCCAGACGAATCTGAGATAACGGGAACGCGCGATCGCCACTTGTACTCCCCTTTGGTCATGGGGCAGCATTCGCGTGCTCTGGTAGGAGGAAGTCAGGAGAGTCACGCATGCCCCTCGTCCATCGATTGTCCGGACCCAAGTTCGCAACCAACGAAGACAGTCCCAGACTTCGCCCGAGCGCCGCCACTTTGCCCGGGCAGCCTCGACCAGCTCAGTCCGCCCCCGAGCCGAGCGGGCGCATCAACTGCAGGCTGTGCACAACCCGGGCGGCCGTGTTCGACTTATCGATGCCGTGCTGCGTGGACCGATACGAATCACTGTTCGGATCCGTCCATGAACATCGCAGCATGTTCGCGCATGCGCTGAGGGCGGCGCTGCGCGGGGACTACCTGCCGGCGCGCCGGCTGGTGGAGTCTTACCGGCGGGTGTTCGGCGCGATGGCGGCGGTGGAGCTCAAGCGGATCCTGTGGCAGTCGATCGCCGAGGGCCAGACTCACCCTCCTTCGCCCTACGGGCTACGGAGGGCAGGGCCTGCTTCGTCGCAAGCGTCGGCCGGGTCGCGCTCCGAAATCCATTAGGGCCGCAGTGAGGGCTTGCCCTGCGTAGCCCGTCAGGGCGAAGCAGGGCGGACCGTCGTCTTCCAGCGTTGAATCGCATCCAGCGTGTTTTCGACGTGCCCGTCCGGGCTCATGCTGGCAAACGCGTATATGACCTTGCCGTCGGGCGCGATCACGTAGGAAATCCGGTCGGCGACGTCAGCGCGGCCCGCCATCACCGCGTCGTACTGTTTCATCACGCGGCCACCCAGATCAGCCGCGACCGCAAACTTGTTGCGGCATTCCAGCACTGAAAACTTCTTCAGCGTATCGATGTCGTCGTTGGACATGCCGACCACGGTGGCGCCCAGGGACGCGAACCGGTCGGTCGCTTCCGAGAAGTTGTGCGCCTCGGTGGTGCAGCCCTTGGTGAACGCCTTGGGGTAGAAATACAGCACCACCGGCCCTTTTTTCAACGCATCGGCCAGGCTGAACGTGAATTCGCTGCCGCCCAGGGCGGCCGGCGCCGTGAAATCCGGAGCACTGGCGCCGACCGACAGCGCGGCCAGCGCGCCCCCCAGGCTGAGGCTCATCGCGGCGACCCCGACCAAGACCTTTAACGAGCTGCGGATCATCGGCTCCCTCCGTTGGAAAATCCGGCCGCCGCCCGCTGCGAACGGCCGCTCTTAAGACGCGAAGCGCAAGGACGCGGATCTTATTCCGATTCGCGCCGGCCGGTGCCTGCGCGCCGTGGGGGTGTGCCTCAAGTCCATGCGTTTTTCGCCGATCCACCTGGGGGGCGGATCGGTTATCGTCGGATTACGCTTACGCTGCGGAACGGACATGGGAGCACGTGAACACGCATATTTTGAGCTGACGCTGAAGGGCGCGGAGGAGCTCGCCCAGAGGACGTACCGGCTCGACGCCAAGATTCGCAACATCCTGTTCCTGATCCAGAAGGGCTACGCGACGGTCGAGGGAATCCTGGAGAACTCGATCTTTCCGCGCGATGAAGTGGTCGAAAGGCTGCGCGACCTGCTGCGCGGCCATTTCGTCACGCTTCACGGGGAAAAGCTCACGTCCACCACGATCCAGAAGACGCCCGATACCCGGTACGGCCCGGCAACCCCGCCGGAGGCCACTGCGCCCGAGCCCGAGCCCGAGCCCGAGCCGACCGTTCAGCAGTCGACCTACTACTTCGGCGGGCTCTGAGCCCCGTCGAAAGACCTTTTCTCGGGGCGCTGGTACAGTGCCCGAGCCCGCCTGGCGGGCCAAGGAGAGGAGACATGAGCAAATCAACCGGACGATGGGCGGCCTTGATGCTGCCGGTATTCGTGTTGGCAGGGGCGGTCGGCGACTGCGCGCTGGCGCAGGAAAAGAAAATGGAATCAGCGGGGCCGCCCGCCGGCACCACCAAGAACATCGCGGAGAACGAAAAGCTGCTCGTCTTCGAAGCCACCTTCAAGCCCGGTCAAGGGTCGCCGACCTCAAAGCGGCCGATGCGCGTCGTACGCGCGTTGACCGGCGGCACGATCGAGCGCACCTATGCCGACGGGACCAAGGAGACGGCGCAGTGGAAAGCCGGGGAGACCAAGTTGGTCTCGGAGCCTCGGCCTTACTCTTTCAAGAATGTCGGCACGAGCGACATCAGTTTCTTCGTGGTCCAGATGAAGTAGCCCGGGTCGCCGACGCGGATCCCGCTGGGCGCGAGAACTGAATCGCCGCGCGGTCGGTCGCGCCGACCGCGCGGCCCGTTATCAGTTGCTCGATACGGTGGTGGCGGACTCGTACCAGCCGCCGCCCAGCGCCCGGTAGACCGAGATCAGCGAGGTGCCGGCGTCGGTCTGCGCCAGGGCCAGGCCCTCGCGGTCGGCCAGCAACTGGCGCTCGGCATCCAGCACGGTCAGGAAATCGGTCACTCCCGCCTCGAACCGGGTCCGTGCCAGCTTGGCGGCCTGCTCCGAGGCACGCGCGGCCTTGAACAGGCTCTCGGCGCGCCGCTGGTTGCGATCGAAGCTGACCAAAGCGCCTTCGGTTTCCTCCAGCGCGGTCAGCACCGTCTTTTCGTATTGTGCCAGCGCGGCATCGGTCCTCGCCTCGTTCTGACGGATGCGCGAGCGGATCCGCCCGAAATCGAGCACGTTCCAGCTGATCGCGCCGCCCAGGTTGTAGTAGTAAGCCGCCGCCTTGCCCAGGTCGCCGGGGTTGAGCGCGTTCAGACCCAGCAGCCCGCTGATCGAGACGCTGGGAAACAGGTCCGCCTTGGAGGCGCCGATATCAGCCGTGGCCGAGGCGAGCTGGCGCTCGGCGATGCGGATATCAGGCCGGCGCCTGAGCAGCGCGGCGGGCGACCCGATGCCGTCGACCGGTTGGATGCCCGGCAGCGGCTGGACCTCCCTGGACAACGAGGCCAGCTCGGTCGGCGGCCGCCCGGTCAGCACGGCCAGGCGGAACCGCGACAGCTCGATGCCGGCCTCCAGCACGGGAATCGCAGCCCGGGTGCTTTCGACCTGGGCCTGGGCGCGCGCCGTGTCCAGCTCGGTCCCACGCCCCGCATCCAGCCGCGCCTGCACCAGGTCCAGATTGGCCTGTTGGTTCTGTACCGACTGTTGCGCGATCTGCAGGCGCAGCTGCTGGCCGCGCAACTCGAAATAGTTGCGCGCCACTTCGGCCGTGACGCTGACCTGCGCGGCCGCGATGCCCGCCTGCGCGGCCGACTCCAAAGCCGCGGCCGACTCGGACGCCCGGGAATAGCGCCCGAACAGAGGCAGTTCCCAGCTCGCATTGAACGAGGTGTCGTAATCGTTCAGCGTGCGGTTGTCGCGGCTGACCCCGGGCGCCACCGATTGCGGGATGATCTGGCGCGTGCCGCTGGCGCTGGTACCGACCAGCGGATAGGCCTGCGCGTCCACGCCGAGCCTGGCCGCCCGCGCCGCCTGCAGATTGGCCACCGCGATGCGGATGTCGTGATTGGCCTTCAGCGCGTCCTCGACCAGCTGGCTCAGCACCGGATCGTCGAAACGCCGCCAGAACTCGCGCGGCGGCTCGGCCAGGTGGTCTCCGCTGATGTTCTCGAAGTCCGCCGCCAGCGACATCTGCGGCTCGCGGTAGTTGGGCCCGAGCGCGCAGCCGGCCAGAATCACTGTCAGCACAGCGGCGAGGCCGCCTCGGACTTCAGTCATCGCGCCGCCCCTGTGGTTGCATGCCCAGCGCCGCAGCGCCCAGTCCAGAGCTCGCCTGTGGCTGCACCCTGGCCTTGGTCGAGACCTTGCGCGCCAGGGTTCGCAGCAGCGTGTAGAACACCGGCGTCAGGAAGATCCCGAACGAGGTCACGCCCAGCATCCCGGCGAACACCGCGATACCCATTGCTCGGCGCATTTCCGAGCCGGCGCCCGTGCCCAGGATCAGCGGGATCACGCCCGCGCAGAAGGCCACCGAGGTCATCAGAATCGGCCGCAGCCTCATACGGCACGCGTGCAGCACCGCCTCGAGCATCGGCTCGCCGCGCGCCTCCAGGTCGCGCGCGAACTCCACGATCAGGATCGCGTTCTTGCAGGCCAGGCCCACCAGCACCACGAACGCGATTTGCGTGAAGATGTTGTTGTCGGCTGGGATTCCGAGAAAGCCGCTCAGCCAGACGCCGGTGATCGCGCTGAAAATGCACATCGGAACGATCAGCACGATCGCCAGCGGCAGCGACCAGCTCTCGTAGTTGGCCGCCAGCACCAGGAACACCAGCAGCACGCACAGCGGGAAGATGTACACCATCGTGTTGCCCGCGATCTTTTCCTGGTAGACCAGCTCGGTCCAGCTGTAGATGACGCCGCGCGGCAGACTCGCCTGCAGCACATGCTCGATCTCGGCCTGCGCCTGCCCGGAGCTGAACCCCGGCTTGGGTGCGCCGTTGATGTCGGCCGAATAGAACCCGTTATGCCGCGTGACGCTGACCGGCCCGAAGGCCGGCACGACCTTCATCACCGCGCCCAGCGGCACCATCTCTCCGCGGTTGTTGCGCGTCTTCAGTTGAGTGATCGAGTCCGCGTTCGCCCGGTATGGCGCGTCGGCCTGCACGATCACCTGGTAGGTCTTGCCGAAGCGGTTGAAGTCGTTCACGTACAGCGACCCCAGGTACAACTGCATCGTGTCGTAGATGTCGGTCAGGTTCATCCCCATCTGCTTGGCACGGGTCCGATCGATATCGGCGTACAGCTGGGGCACGTTGATCTGGTAGTTGGAAAACACCTGCGTCAGGATCGAGTGCGGGTTGCCGTAAACGCCGCCGAGCGTAGCCCCGATCGCCCCGGCCAGGGCCTGCTCGCCGAGCGAGTTGCGATCGAGCAGCTGCAGCTTGAACCCGCCCGCCTGGCCGATGCCCGACACCGGCGGCGGATTCAGTACGAAGATGAACGCATCCTTGATCCCGGCCGCATGCATGTTGACCTGAGTCGCGATGGCGTCGGCGCTCAGATTCCTCGTGGTCCGCTTGTCGAAGTCGGTCAACCCGAAGAACACGATGCCGGCATTGGTCCGGTTCGTGAAGCCGTCGATCGACAGTCCCGGAAAGGCGACCGAGTCGCGCACGCCCGGCACATGCAGGGCGATATCGCTGAGCTTGCGGATGACTTCAGTGGTCCGATCGAGCGTCGCTCCCTCCGGCAGCTGCGCGATTCCGATCAGGTACTGCTTGTCCTGTTGCGGCACGAAGCCGGGCGGTACGCGCCAGAACAGTACCAGCGTCAAACCGATCAGCAGCGCGTAAACCCCCAGCACCGCGGCCTTGCGGCCCAGGACGCCGGTCACGCCCCGGCCATAGGCCTCCGACGAGCGCTTGAAGAAGCGGTTGAAGCGGGTGAAGAAGCCACCCAGCACGCGCTCCATCGTGCGCATCACCACGTCCTTGGGCTCATCGCGGCCCTTCAGCAGGATGGCCGCAAGCGCCGGCGACAGCGTCAGCGAATTGAAGGCAGAAATCACCGTCGAGATCGCGATCGTCACTGCGAACTGCCGATAGAACTGTCCCGACAGGCCCGACACGAACGACAGCGGCACGAACACCGCGCACAGCACCAGCGCGATCGCGATAATCGGGCCGCTGACCTCCTGCATCGCCCGCACCGTGGCGTCGTGGGGCGACAGCCCCGCCTCGATGTTGCGCTCGACGTTTTCCACCACGACGATCGCGTCGTCGACCACGATCCCGATCGCCAGCACCAGGCCGAACAGCGTCAGCGTGTTGATCGAAAAGCCCAGGGCCAGCAGCACCGCGAAGGTTCCGACTACCGCCACCGGCACGGCCAGCAGCGGGATGATCGAGGCGCGCCAGGTCTGAAGGAATATGACCACCACCAGCGCCACCAGCAGGATGGCGTAGGTGAGCGTCTTGATCACCTCGCTGATTGAGGTTCTGACGAACTGCGTCGGGTCGTACACGATCTGGTAGTCCACGCCCTGCGGAAAATCCGCCTTCAGCCGCTCCATCGTGGAGCGCACGTTGCTGGACAGGGCGAGCGCGTTGGACTCGGGCGCCTGGAACACCGCAACCGCTACCGCTTCCTTATTGTTCAGCAGGCTGCGCAACGCATACGTGCCGGCGCTGAGCTCGACCCGGCCCAGATCGCGGATCCGGATCACCGACACGTCGGCCGGATCAGCCCGTACGATGATGTCGCCGAACTCCTCTTCGGTCTTCAGGCGCCCCTGGGTGTTGACCGACATCGTGAATGTGGTGCCGGGGGGGTTGGGGTCCGCTCCGACCACGCCGGCGGCGACCTGCGCGTTCTGCTCGCGGATCGCCGACACCACTTCGGCCGTGCTGACGCTGCGCGCTGCCAGCTTGTTCGGATCCAGCCAGATGCGCATCGCGTAGTCGCCCTCGCCGAACACCAGCACCGACCCCATGCCCGGGATCCGCAGCAGCGGGTCACGCACGTACAGCTGGGCGTAGTTGCGCAGGTACAGGGCGTCGTAGCGGTTGTCCGGCGACACCATGTGAACGACCATCGTCAAAGTGGGCGAGCTCTTTTCCGTGGTCACGCCGATCTGGCGCACCACGTCCGGCAGCCGCGGCAGCGCGCGGTTGATCCGATTCTGGACCTGGGACTCGGCCACGACCGGGTCGGTGCCGATCCGGAAGGTGCAGGTCAGCGTCATGGCCCCGTCGGACGTGGCCTGGCTGTCGTAGTAGAGCAGGTTGTCGACGCCGTTGATCTGCTCTTCCAGCGGCGTCGCCACGGTCTCGGCGATCACGCGCGGGTTGGCGCCCGGAAACTGGGCCCGCACCACGACCTGCGGGGGAGTCACCTCCGGGTACTCGGAGATCGGCAGCTTGAACAGCGAGATCAAGCCGACCAGAAACACGATGATCGACAGGACCGCGGCAAAGCGCGGTCGGTCGATGAAAAAATGGGAAACGTCCATCGCGAGCTACCTACCCCTGAGCCGCCGGCGCGACCGGCTTCTTGATCGGCATGCCCCGATCATCGATCGGCAGCTTTTCCGGCGTGACCGGCTGGCCCGGGCGGACGCGCTGCAGGCCGTCGACCACGACCAGGTCGCCCGGAAACACCCCGCTGGTGACTACGCGCATGCCATCGACCAACGGTCCCAGCGTGACCTCGCGGAACTGCGCCGTGTTGTTCTGCCCGATCACCAGCACGAAGCGCTTGGTCTGATCGGTCCCGATCGCCTGCTCCGGCGTCAGCACCGCCGTGTAGGTGCCGCTGCCCAGCAGCCGGATGCGCGCGAACAGTCCCGGCGTGAAGCGCCGGTCGCTGTTGTCGAACACCGCGCGCGTGCGCATCGCGCCGGTCTGGGGATTGAGCTGGTTGTCGACGAAATTCAATTCGCCCCGGTGCGGAAAGCCCTGCTCGTCGGCCAGCCCCATCAGGACCGGGTTCGGGTGCGACTGCGAGCCGGCTTTGGCCGACTTGGCGTATCTCAAATACGCATCCTCGCCGGCGTCGAAATACGCATAGACCTTGTCCTGCGACACGATCGAGGTGAGCACCGGACTGCCCACATTGACCAGGTTGCCCGCGGTTACGTTGGCGCGCGAGACGCGCCCGGCGATGGGGGCGCGAATTTCGCTGTAGCCCACGTTCAGTTGAGCGGTCTGCACCGCCGCCTCGGCAGCCTGCACGTTGGCCGTCGCGTTGCGCGTGCCGGATGTCAGCTGATCGTATTCCTGCTGCGAGATCGCCTTGACATCGATCAGCTTGTGGGCGCGCGCCTCGTCGAGGATCGCCAGCTCGACCTGGGTCTGGGCGGCGGCCAGTTGCGCGCGCGCGCGGGCCAGCTCGGCCAGGTACGGATCCGGATCGATCGTGAACAGCAGTTCGCCCTGCTTGACCTCCTGGCCGTCGTTGAAGTGGACCTTCTTGATGTAGCCGGTCACGCGCGGCCGCAGGTCGACCGACTGCGGCGCCTCCAGGCGCCCGGTGAACTCGTCGGATTCCTGCACCTGGCGCTTGACGGCCGGTGCCACCGACACGGTCGGCGGCCCGAAGGCCCCGGGCGGCGGGGTATCCGCCCTGGACTGGCAGCCGGCCAGAACGATCGAGCCGGTCACGATCAGCGCGGCGAGCAGCGCCGGGGTCCGCAGCCCATGGGCTGCCGAGATGCGCGGTAAGACAGTTGCGTTTGCCATGATCCGATCCTGAATCAATCCTGCGTGCGAATGAGAACTGCGCCGGCGTAAAGCCGTTGCCCGCGCAAGCGAACGATTATCCGCGCCCGCGCGATTCCTTGCGTCAAAAGCAACGAGGGCTTTTTGTCTGTCGAAACGCGAGACTTCGTGCCGCGTGAGAGCTCGCGATCCGGCCAGGTACTGCCGGCGTCAGCCGCTTGATCTGTGAGCCCCTCTTCATTTGCTTCCAACATTCCAACGGACACCGAGCCACGAATATAGAGGCAGCATCCAGACAAGATCACATCTGTGACCAAACCACCTCTTCATTTGCTTGTAACATTCTGCCTGAGATTTGGTATACAAATTAGAGCTAATATCTAAACGAGACCACGTACGAAATCGTACTAGGGGTCGGACACGCCGCAAGGAGTGCGGTGCGCGTCACCTAGTCTCTATCAATAACCACATTGAACCTGCATTCTTTGCGGAGTCGCAATGGCCACGCTCAAGAAAAAATCCTCCTCCGACCCGGACGGCTGTCCGATCCGGGACGTGCTGGACCGGGTCGGCGATCGCTGGAGCATGCTGGTGCTGTGCACGCTCGCCAAGAACGGCACGTTGCGGTTCAGCGCCTTGAAGGTGCAGATCGAGGACATATCGCAGCGGATGCTGGCGCAGACGCTGCGCCGCCTCGAGCAGGACGGGTTCCTGTCTCGAACGGTGTACCCCACCAACCCGCCGCGCGTCGAGTACGCGTTGACGCCATTGGGCAAGTCGCTGCTGGAGCCGGTGTGGGAACTGGTGCGCTGGGCCAAGCACCATCACCGGCGCGTGCTGGACGCCCGCAAGCACTACGTGCCGCCGCTGCGCCAGACCGCGCTGTAGCTTCCACGCCGCGGCGCCAGCCTCTTGCAGGGAGGCTGCCTGATCGGCGGATGCGCCGCCGATTCCGATTCGTTAAGTTTCCCTTTTCGTCGCATCTGCGGCATCCCACCGAAGGGAAACACATTCATGGAACAGCTTCGTCACAACGCCGACAGCACGCCGCTTAAGGCGCTTTCGGACTCGATCGCTTCCACGGTTGAAACGGTGGGCCGGTGCACGGTGGCCGTGCGTGGGCGCGGCCGCCACGCGCTCGGCTGCGGAGTGGTGTGGCGCGCCGGCATCCTGGTGACCGCCGCCCACGTGTTCGGCCGGGCTCCGGCCACCGCGTCGGTCGTCCTCGCAGACCGGGCCGCTGCCGACCTGGCATTAATCGGCACCGATGCGCCCACCGATCTGGCCGTTTTCCGGCTGACCGACGACGAGCTGCCGGCGGTCGACGTGGGCCCAGGCGCGGCCGTTCGCCCCGGCGAACTGGCCATCCAGGTCGGGCGGTCCCAGGCCGGCGAGTTGACCGCCCGCGTATCCGTGGTCAATCGGGTGGCCGGCCCCTGGCAGACCTGGCTTGGCGGTCACATGGACCGCCTGATCCGGCTCGACTCCGGCGTGCACGACGGCTTATCCGGCGCCCCAGTGGCCGACTCCAGCGGCCGCGTGATCGGGATGGCGACCTCGGCCTTGTCGCGCGCGTACGGCATCGTGGTGCCCGAATCAACGATCGCCCGCGTGCTCGATGAGCTGCTTGCCAAAGGGCACGTGGCGCGCGCCTTCCTCGGCATCGGGGCGCAACCCGTTGCCGTCTCCGGCGCACGGCCGGGTGCACCCGCAGGCCACGACGGCGCCGGCCTGCTGATCACCTCGCTGCTGGCCGATGGACCCGCCGCCCAAGGCGGGTTGCTGGTGGGCGATATCGTGGTCGACGTGGCCGACCATCGGGCCTCGAGCGTGCCGGAATTGCGTGATGCTCTGGCCGGCAATATCGGACGCAGCGTGCGCGTCTCCCTGATCCGTGGCGGCTCGCCCGCCGAGGTCCAGGTGACCATCGGCCAATGGCCGACCGAGGCGCGCGCCAACTGATCGAGGTCGAATGCAAGTTCCGCTTCAAGCAGCGCTCGTTTCCGATTCACCTCTGGTGCTGGCCGGTCTGAAAGACGGGCTGGAGCAGCGCGGCGATTTCGAAATCGTATGTGCGCACGACAGCCTGACGATGGCACTGGCCGATTCGTTCGGCCAGGCGCGCGTGTGCATCGCCGATCTGGCCATCGACGCCGACTTGCGGCCGATCGCAGAAATCGCCGACCAGGGCCCGGCCCTGGTGCTGCTCGGACCCGGGCGGGACGGCCCGGTGGCCGACTGGCTGGCGGCCGGCATCTCGTTGCTGCCGCGCGATGCCTCGATCGAGGCGGTCGCGATCGCGGCGCACGCGGCCTGCGCCGGGCTGGTGGCCAGCACCGCCCGGCTGGCCGCGCAGGCGTTTCACGCCGGCTCGAACGCGGATCGGCGCGCGCTGGCCGGCGAAATCGACCCGCTCACGCCGCGCGAGCGCGAGGTGCTGCTGAAGATGTCGCTCGGGCTGGGCAACCGGCAGATTGCTCAGGCCCTGCACATTTCGGCGCACACGGCCAAGTTCCACGTGGCCCAGATCATCGCCAAGCTGGATGCGACTTCGCGCGCGCACGCGGTCGCCAAAGCCATGAGGTCCGGGCTGGTGGAGCTCTGAGCGGCGCGATTCACCCGGGCGGAGAAGCCAGCGCCCGATCGATCTGCTCCAGCATCCGGACCCGCTCGATCGGCTTGACGATGTAGGCCATGGCCCCGTTGCGCAGCGCCTCGCGCACGTGCTCGGCGACCGAGTCGGCCGACACGATGATGACCGGCGTTCGCATCATCGAGGCATCGCCTTTTAAGCTGCGCAGAACGTCGATGCCGCGCGCATCCGGCAGGCTCATGTCCATCAGCAGCAAATCGACGGCTTCGTTGCGGATCGCCGCCAGGCCCTCGACTGCGCGCGTGTAGATATCCAGCTTCACCTGCGGCCGCGCCGACAGGACCGCCCGCATCACTTCGGCATTGAGCGGATTGTCTTCGAAGTACGCAACGCGACGGCTGCCGTAGCGCGCGGCGCTCTCGCTCGGCCGGCCGCTTTGTGGGTTGAGCGCCGCACCGGTATGCGCGGCCGGCAGACTGATCGAGAAGGTGCTGCCTTGCGCCTCGACGCTGCTCACCTCGATGGTGCCGTTCATCAACTCGACCAGCTTCTTGGTCACCACCAGCCCGATCCCGGTCCCCGGCACCGGACCGGATTCGCGACCGAGCCGGTTGAAGGGTTGGAACAGCTCGGTGAGCTGCGTCGCCGACATTCCCTGGCCCGTGTCGGTCACGGTGATGACGACCCGGTCGCCGGCGCCCGGAGCAGCGCTGATGGTGACGCTGCCTGCGCGCGTGTTGTACTTGATCGCGTTGCTCAGCAGATTCGCGAGCACCTGTTTCAGGCGCGTCGCGTCGGCCAGAACCAGGCCGCCGCCGGGATCGATGGCGACCCGGACCGCGACCTGCTGCTGGGCCGCCAGGCTCGTCAGCATCGTGACCGTATCGCGGATCGCCGGATCCAGCGCCATCGGTTCCAGCGAGAGCCGCACCGTGCCCGCTTCGATGCGTGACAGGTCCAGCAGATCGTCGATCATCGCCAGCAGGTGCCAGCCGGCGGTTTCGATGTGTCCGATCTGGCGACGCTGCCGTTCGGACAGCGGCTCGGCGGGGCTGCCGGCCAGGATCTGGGCGAATCCGAGAATCGCGTTCAACGGCGTGCGCAGCTCGTGATTCATTCGCGACAGGAAGTCGTCCTTGGCCTGCCGCGCCTCCTCGGCGACCAGCCGCTGCTGCTCGGCGCTTCGCACCGCGGCTTTTTCGCGCTCCAGCTCGGCGGTGCGCTGGAGCACCAGCCGGCCGACGGTCTGGGCGCGCCCGGTCAGCAACAGCAGAAAGGCGCCGGTGGTCGCGATGGCCAGCACGGCCAGCGCCGAAAACGCCCACGGGCCCCAGCTGCGCAGCGCCCCGGCGTAGCGCGGCGTTGCGACCACGCGAACCAGCCAGTCCCTTCCCCACAGCGGCATCTCCGCTTCGTATTTCAAGGGCTGGCCCTCGACCGGCCGCTCGCACTCGTCAGGACCGGCGATGCGGCGCGCGGTCCCTCCCCCGGTGCGGTCAACCCAGCAGATCGCCAGGCCGCTGCCGGCGTCGATCAGCTGTCTTGGGTCGAGGCGCCGCACGTTGAGCACGGCGTAGACCGGCTTTGAGGCGACGGCGCCCGCGCGCGCCGCGCCGCCCGCATCCGGAATCCAGACCAGAAACTCGACCCGCTGTTCGTGCCCGCTGCCGAACGCCCACGGCTCGCTCGCGGCGATCTGCCCGCTGGAGAGCGCGCGCTGCAGCGCCGCCTGCACCGCGGGCGCGGCCAGGATGCGCTCGTCCTTGGCGCGCCGGCTCGATGCCACATCGAGGACCGGCATCATCGCTGCGCTGCCGGCCTTGGGCAGCGTCACCCGGCCGATCGACTGGATGGACGGCGCCTCGCTCAGCCATCGGGTCGAGTCGGACGAGTCGTCGAACTGCGCCTGGCCGAGCGCCGCCGCCTGCACGGCCAGCACGTCGAGCCTGAGCTCGTTGCGAAAGGCGCCCACCAGTTTTTGCGCATCGGACCTGAAGCGGGCCTCGATGCGCTGGTCCTCCCACCGCGCGATCATGCCGGCCGTCATCACGCCCAGCCCGATCATCACGAGCAGAGGCAGCGCCACCGTCCATTTGCGTGCGCTCCAGTTTTCGCGCGGCCTGGCAAACAGCGCGAACATGATCGGAGCTCCGACCAGGATGCCGAGCGTGTCGCCGAGCCACCAGTTCCACCAGTCGAACAGCGCATTGCCGGGCGCGACGATGTTCCACCCGATCAGCGTCGGAACCGAGATGCTCGAGCCCACCAGTGCCACCAGCGGGCACATCAGCACGAAGCGCACGATCGTTTCCGGCGTGTCCAACGCCGGTTCCGGTCCGCACAGGGCCTTGGCCACCCGGATCCCGATCCCGGTCTGCACGGTCGAGGCCAGGCTCACGATGACCGCGACCGACTGCAGCGCGGCGTGTCCATCCAGCAGCCCGCCGAACACGATGGCCCGCATCAGCAAGGAGCCCAAAAACACGGCCGGCAGTACGCTGTATCCGTAGATGACACCGGCCGCGAGCATGATGCCGGCCGGAGGGAATATGGGCGCGGCGTAACCGGGCGGGATCGCCAGTTGCAGCGCCGCCGCGCCCACGGCGGCGTACGCGACGGTCAGGAGCGCGATGCGCAGCAAGGTCACCAGCCATGTGCGCCCGCCAGCCATTTCGACTCTCGCGCCCGTCGCCAGAGGCGGCTGCCGTCAAGCCGGCGCGGCGGCCTTGTCCCGATACAGCCAGGCGACGATGACCCCGAGCACCACGGTCAGGACGCTGTCGAAGACGATCTGCTTGATCACCACGCCACCGGGCATGGGCTGCACGACGAAATAGATGATGTAGGTCGGCACGACGGTGAGCAGCGCAACGGCAACGCCGAAACGCACGCCCTGGGCCGTCCACGCCTTGGCCTCGACGCCGCGCGCGTAGATCCACACGAAAGCGCCCGACAGCATCAGGTGCGCCAGCACCATCAACGCAAAGTACTTGTGCGCGTCGTCCTCAGTGCGGAACAGGCCGGTGAGTTGCAGGTAGTCGGAATGCAGCAGCACGCCATGGACGATGAAGCTGCCGATGAACCAGGCGACAAACAGCACGATCCAGGCGATGAAGAATTTTCGGTTCACGTTGTCTCCTCCATTGGTTTTTGAACGGTCCGCGCCGGGTGCGTTTGCGGGCGCATTCAAAAGACTACGCCGCCACCTTTTGGAGGTAAATTGCGCACAAATGAAGTCAACCGATTCCGAGGCGCCTGGCGCCTACCGCTTTTCATCCCGGTTGCGCGGCGTTCAGAGCTCGGTGATCCGTGACCTGCTGAAGTTCGCCCAGCGCCCGGGCATCATTTCGCTCGCGGGCGGACTGCCCTCGCCCCAGACCTTCGATTTCGAGGGGCTGCGGCGCGCCGCCGACGAGGTGCTCGCCGGGGAGCCCGTTCGAGCGCTGCAATACGGTCTGACCGAGGGCCAGCCGGCCCTTAAGCGCGAGCTCGCGCGCCTGACGGCCTCGCGCGGGGCCGCGCCGGCCGAGGAAGACATCGTTGTGACGACTGGCTCGCAGCAGGGTATCGACCTGATGGCGCGCCTGTTCGTCGACCCGGGCGACGTCGTCGTGGTCGAGCGCCCGGCCTACCTGGCCGCTTTGCAGACCTTCGCGCTGGCGCAGGCCTCGTTCCGGTCGATCGACAGCGACGCCCACGGCGCCCGCGCCGAGGATCTGGATGCCGTGCTCGATGCGGCGGCGCAGGCCGGCGAGACGGTCAAGCTGATCTACGTGGTCGCCAATTTTGCCAATCCCAGCGGCGCCACGCTCAACCGCGAGCGCCGCTTGAGCCTGCTGCGGACCGCGGCCGCCCGCAGGATCTTCCTCCTCGAGGACGACCCGTACGGCGAGCTTCGCTCATTCGGCGCCAGCGTTCCGCCCTTGATCGCGCTCGCCTCCGAAGTGCCCGGGGCCGCCCACTGGTGCGGTTACCTGTCGTCGCTGTCGAAGATCGTCGCGCCAGGACTGCGGCTCGGCTGGATCGTGCTGCCGCCGGCGGTGCGCGAGCAGGCCGCCATCTGCAAGCAGGGCATGGACCTGCATTCGTCCACCCTCGCGCAGGAAATCGCCGCCCGCTACCTGGCAAGCGGCCAGCTCGAGGCCCGGCTGCCCTCGATCCGGGCCGCTTACCGCGAACGCAACGAGGCCCTCGCGGCCGCGCTGGACCGCCATCTGGGCGGCCGCATCGAATACAACCGCCCCGAGGGCGGCATGTTCGTGTGGGCGCGCTTGAACGAGGCAGTCGACGCCTCGGATGTGCTGCGCAGCGCCATCGACGAGGGGATGATCTTCGTGCCCGGCAGCGCCTTTTACGCCGACGCGCCCGATCGATCCACCTTGCGGTTGTCGTTCGCGACGGCCGCTCCGGCCGAGCTCGACGTCGCGGTGCAGCGGCTGGCGCGGGCCCTGGATCGCTGCTTGCGAGCAGTGTAGATTCTCAGAATACCTGATAGCCCCAGCCGAATTCGATGCAGGGCCTTACGCTGCACAAGTCACTTGCCTTCTTCTCAATTCGCCGGTAGACCGCTGTCTTCTGAACTACATGCCCCCCGGAAGTAAACCGGGGGACACGTGTTCGAGCCATTGCCCGCGCGGGCGTTGCCTCGCCTCGCGCGTGCAGCTTACTTCGGCGGCGGCAGGCCCGCGTTGAGCGAAAAAACCGTCCCGGCGTCGTAATACGCGGGATTTGGTTCGCCCGTCGTTCCATACAGGATGCCGCTGGGTGCCTGAATCAAGAACTGAGGATGACCGATTCCGGAGAAAGAGACCGTTTGCAGCAGCGCGCCGCCGGTCGGCGTGATCGAGTAGACGGACTGCCCAGGCGGATTGGTGATCCACAGATTGCCGTCCGATGCCTGAATTACCGTGCTGCACCCGGTCTTCGGAGTGCAGTTGTTGGGGCTGTTATAAATCTCCCGGTAGCTGCCCGACGTGCTGAGCTGAAAAATCAACTCAGAGGCATAGTTATTCTTCCACGCAGCACCGTATAGAAAGCCATCCGATCCTTGCCTCAAGACCCCGTTCGCAGGCCATCGCCCACTGGGGAACTGGAAGATCGCGGTCACCTGGCCGGAGGTCGTGACGCGGCACACGTGCGGCGGGCCGGAGACGTTTGCGACCGAGCAGATTCCGTAGAAGTTTCCGTCCGATGCCTGTTTGCCGAAGCCGCTCTGCGTGATTCCACCGGTACCCGCCGGGGTCAGCACCGTGTACGTGCCGACGGTCGTCAGCCGGAATATCCCATTGCCGTCCGCCCCATAGAAGTTGCCATCGGAGGCCACCGACAGACTGTTTGGCGCCTCCTCCAGCACCACTTGATAGTCGGTGCCCGACTTGCTGATCCTGAAAAGCGTTGGGTTCGGGTTGCTGTTGCTCCCGCGGGATATGACGTATAGAAAGCCATCGGGCCCTTCGACCACGCTCGTGAAGAAGTCGCCGTAGAAATAGCGGTTCGAGTTGTGCGTAGCTACGAACAGAGTCGTGAACTGCCCATCCGGCGTGACCTTGAAAACAGTGCCAACGGACAGGTAGGTGGTGCCGTAGAAATTGCCGTCGGATGCCTGGATCATGGCAGTCGGATCGTCCCCGTCACTCCCACCAAGGAACTTATGGATTACGCTGAGCGTGTCTGTAGCACCGGCGGAGGTGGCGGTGAACAAAAACGCCGCGAAGAACAGAGATAGAACGGCGGGCTTTGGACTCATTGGCGACTCCCCCTCGGACGTTGTATATCGGTGTTGTTAGTTGCTCCAAGGCGCCTTGTCAATGGGGCGTCGCCCGCGATCTGCTCTCCGGCGTCCGAACACAAATATTCTTCTTGCATCGTTGAACCTTGAACCGTCGAGCGGGAACACACCGTGTTCGGTAGCACGCGGGAGAATCGAAAGCGACGTTCGACCTGCTCTTGCGAGCTGCGCTCAAAGCAAAGGATGCTTCGCGAATCTCGGTAGATCAGCGAGATCAATCAGCGGTCGGGAACCGCCATGAACGCATCACGCGCTGAACTTGTAAACCGCCGAAAGGCGCCGACATCCATCAAGGCCCGTGACGTCTATCCGGGCCGCCTGGCCCGGAAGCACTCCCTGGAGTGGTCGTTGACCATGCCGACCGCCTGCATGAAGGCGTAGCAGATGGTCGCGCCGACGAATTTGAAGCCGCGTTTCTTCAGGTCTCTGCTCATCTGGTCGCTGGCCGCGAGCGCCTGCCGTCTTTTAGCCGGCTTGCCACCGACGAACTGCCAGATGTAATGGTCGAAACTGCCGAACTCGCCTTGAACCTGGATGAAGGCCTTGGCGTTTTCGATCACCGCGTTGATCTTGAGCCGGTTTCGAACGATGCCCTCGTTCTTCAGCAGAGCCGCTTTGCGGGCAGCGCCGTAGCCGACGATTTTGCGGGCGTTGAACCGGTCGAATGCCTTCCGGTAGTTGGCGCGTTTCTGCAGAATCGTGAGCCAGCTCAGGCCCGCCTGCGCACCCTCCAGGTTCAGCATTTCGAACAGGCGCCGGTCGTCATGCACCGGTACGCCCCACTCCTTGTCGTGGTAGGCCATCAGCAGTTCGTTCGACTGCGCCCATTTGCATCGAACCTTGCTCATGACGGCCCGATTCCGCGATACGCCCGTTGCACCGGCCTCATAGCTGATGCTTGAGCCCGACGTAAATGCCGTGCGGCATCAGACCCACCACGAACGGATTTTCACGGCGCCAGGCGTAATAGCCGGCCGCGGTGCCGATCGCGAATCCGGCCAGCACGTCGGTCTGCCAGTGCGCCTGCACCTTCATGCGCGCGATGCCGTCATACAGCGGCAGCGCCTCCAGCGCCCACACCGCCGGCTGGTCACTGCGATACGCGAGGATGAACGGCGTAACGATCGAGCTCACGGCCGCGACCTCCCCGCTCGGAAAGCTGTAGTGCGATCCGCCCTGGAACCATGCGTTGGGGTCGTTGCCCTGCCTTGGCCGCGCCCGCGTGAAGACATACTTCAGGATCTGCGCCGAGGCGCCTGCGATCAGCGACGAGTCGATCGCCCGCCAGCAGGTGTTGCCGATGCGCGTGGCGCCGCCCTCCCACAGGCCGCACAGTATTTCACCCCCGATCAGCGAATCCATCAGGATCAGCTGGTTGCTGCGCTTCCACACGCCGCTGTCATCGTAGCTCCAGCGGTGGTCGATCCCGAGAAAACCGCCCGCCCGGGCCGGCGTCCAAAGCAACACGGCGATGGCGGCCAGCGCGGCGACCGCACACCACTGGCTGCCGAAGGCGGCCTTGTCCGCCGGCTTGCCCTCCGTAGCCTTGGCGAAGGAGGGAGCCTCGGCGAAGGCGGAGCTGCCCCAACCTACCGGCATTGATTGGCCTGGTTGGACCACTCCAGCTGAACGGTGTACGCGCCCAGCTGTTTGGTCTTCCAGGCGCAGATGTCGCCGATTTCCCCGTTGGTGTCGTCGTACCAGCCCTGCCCCGGAATCGGATCGGTGATCGCTTCGCACAGTTCGTGCGAGCTCACGGACGTGATCGCCTCGAATACCGACAGGCCGCCGGTGCAGCCGCTGCATCCCGGATACGGCACCACCGCGTAGAAGATCTGGCCGGAGATGTCGTTGTGATAGCCGCAAAAGGCCTGGCAGGAAGCCGAGCCGCCCTGGACGGCGCGCACCCCCGGGGGAAGATAGATGAAGTAGAGCGCGTTGGGCCCGGGCGGCGGCACCGCCGAATTGGACGCGATCTGCTGCTGCAGCGTGTGCTGGATCGCCGTGTCGGACACCGACTGCTTCAGCACCGGTTCGGTGAGCACCAGGGTGCCGGTGTGTTTGCCGTGCCCGATGGTCCACCCCGGCGCGTTGTACTCGGACAGCTGGTCGATCAGGGCACTGGTCAGGATGTAGTCGAAGAACTGGTTGATCTGCGAGGACAGCGCCGCGTTGCCCGCGCTCTGCCAGTCGGTTCCCCAGAAGATCGTGAACACTTCCACCGCCTCCAGCAACGGCCCGTTGCGGTAGGTCAGTCGCGGCGCCGCAGCCGCGCCGGCGGCCGCGGCCTCCGGTGTCGGCCGGTGCACCGCATCGGGCAGGCTCAGCGGAACGATCCGGATCGGGTCGCCGCGGCCGGGGTAGATCTTCTTTGCCGGATGAAGTTGGGTGGCCACTGGGTCGGCTGCTATTGCGGCGCGCGGGTGGCGGCGACTTCGCGCGTCCGCCGCAACTCGTTGCTCTTGAGCTGGGCGAAGGCAACGTCCAGCAGCGACAGGTCCGCCGCGGGCGGACCGCGGCGGGCCAGCAGATCGCCGAGGATGTGATCGGCCTCGGTCCTGGCGCCGTGTTCGAGGTCGCGCATCATCGAAGCGGTCAACGTCGAATCGGCATCCGTCAGAAAGGCCTCGGCCCGCGCCATCGCCTGCGGGCGGGGCGCAAATCCCCGCGAGGCGGCAATCTGCGCGCATTCGCTCAGCATTCGCCGCAGCAGCTCCGCGTTGCCGCTTCGAACGATGTCGCCGACCGCGGCGCGCATCAAGCAGGTCGACCCGGCCAGCGCGGCGATGAACACCCACTTCTCCCACATCTCCTGGACGATCGTCTCGCTCAGCCTGGATTGGAACTTGGCCTTGGCCAGCAGCGCCTCGATCGTCTCGGCGCGCGGCGTGCGCGCGCCGGCGAGTTCCCCGAACGAGATCGCATGGTTGTCGTTCAAGTGAATCACGCTGCCGTCTTCCCCGAGGGTCGCCGCGATCAGGCACAGCCCTCCCAGGATCCGCTCCGGCCCGAAGCGCTCCGTCAACGCGTCCAGATGACGCATCCCGTTCAGCAAAGGCAATATCGCCGTGCCGGCATCGACGGCCGGCGCCAAGGATTCGATCGCGCCGGGCAGGTCATAGGCCTTGCAGCTGAGCAGGACGAGACCGAATCCCTTCTGCACCCGCTCAGCCGTGACGGTCGGGGGCGCTGGCAGCCGGATGTCGCCGTGGGGGCTGCGCACGAAAAGTCCCGCCCGCAACTGCGCCTGGCGCTTCGGCCGCACCAGAAAGGTCGTGTCCACGCCGGCCTCGAGCAGGCGGGCGCCAAAATATGCGCCGATCGCCCCGGCGCCGACGACCAGAATCTTCATCACGCCACCGAGTCTAGCGGCTTTGCATGTCGATGCGTCCCCGCAAATCCCCAGCAGTGGAGGGGCCGATTACCAATTTAGCGCGAACGGCGCGCCACGCGGGCATGGGATGATGCGATCCTCGCAAAGGGAGGTCCAAGCAATGAACGTGAAGAGCTCTACCCCGCACCGGACCGCGGCACTGGACACACCGAAGGGTCTCGGGGCCGAAGCCACGCGCGACATCTCGGGCGCGCTCAATGCGCTGGTGGCAGATTTTTTCGCGCTCTACCTGAAGACGAAGAACTTCCACTGGCACGTTTCCGGCCCGCACTTCCGCGACTATCACCTGCTGCTGGACGAGCACGCCGACCAGCTGTACGCGACGACCGACCCGATCGCCGAGCGAGTGCGCAAGCTGGGCGGAACCACGCTGCGCTCGATCAGCCATATCGGGCGCCTGCAGCGTGTGCTGGACAACGACGCCGACTTCGTCACACCGCTGGACATGCTCGCCGAGCTGCGCGAGGACAACCAGCGGCTGGCCGCGCGGATGCGCGAGACGCACAACGTGTGCGAAGAGTACGGCGACGTGGCCACCGCCAGTTTGCTGGAGGTCTGGATCGACGAGGCCGAGCGCCGCACCTGGTTCCTGTTCGAGGCGAGCCGCCCGGCGGAGACGGCGTCGCGCTAAGTCGGCGCTGCCAGCCCTCACCCTGGCCCCTCTCCCGCTGCGCGGGCGAGGGGCGAACGATCGCTAGCGTTTTTTGCCTTCCAGGTCGGCCGTGAATCCGATCGGCCGGCTCTTGCGCACGGGGGGAGCCGCCAGGCGCCGGATCGCGTCGATCAGGTCCGCGATCGCCTCGTCATGGCCCCCTACCCGTCCCTCGAGCTCGTTCAGCTTGGCCGCCAGATCCTTGTGGGACGACAGCATTTCGCGAATCGACACGAAGGTGCGCACGACCAGCAGGCTCACCTCGATCGCGCGTTCGGAATTGAGCACATTGCCGAGCATCAGGGTGCCGTGCTCGGTGAATGCGAACGGAAGAGTCGCTGAGAACTTCAGCCGGGCCAGGTGATCACAACTTGTGATCACCTCCTGCTTCTCCGCGTTCGTCAGCTGGAACATGAATTCGGCCGGAAACCGTTCCTGGTTGCGCCGCACCGCCTGATTCAGCACCCGCGTCTGCACGCCGTACAGGTCGGCCAGGTCCGCGTCGATCATTACGCTGCGGCCCCGAATCGTCAGGATCCGGTGTTCCAGAGACGCGGCAACCAGCTGGGCCGCACGCGGCTTTGTAGGGCTCATAAGGTTTGCCTGGCCTCCTGCTGGTTTGCCTGGCCTCCTGCTCGGAATTGGCCCGAATGCCGGCCATTCTTAATTGCAACTTTGGCGCCATTCTGGGGCAAAATCCGGTCTGACGACGCGCCTTTGCGCCTCGTCCGGTTGGGCTCGACAGGGTCTCGACAGGGTCTTTTGAGCCGGAGAAACCGCGTGCGCTCTGTGGTACCGGTCCTGCTGTGTGCGCTGCTCAGCGCGTGCGCGGGTGAACGACTGGCGCCCGAGCCGCCGGCGTTCCTGTTCCAGGATGACGCGTTCGCAGCGCCCGAGGAGCGGTTCAGCGCGAAGGATCTTTTCGCGCTGAGCGAGCCGATGCGGCAGTTCCTGCGGCACGACATCGCCGTGCAGTTGCGGGCGTCGGGACCGACCAACGGCCTGCTCGAAGCCCTGTACAGCAAGAACCAGTTGAAACTGTCCTATGACGCCGCCACCACGCGCAACGCGTCCGAGGCGTTCAACGCGCGGGCGGGCAACTGCCTGTCGATGGTGGTCATGACGGCCGCATTTGCCAAGGAACTGAGCCTGCCGATCGAATACAACGCCGCCGGCTATGAAGAGGTGTGGAGCCGAAGCGGCGATTTCCTGCTCGGCAGCGGACACGTCAACATCAGCGTCGGCGCCCGCGACTGGGACGTGACCGCCCGCCAGGTGGGACGCCCGCTGACCGTCGATTTTCTGCCGCCCGAAGACGTGCGCGGCCTGCCGTCCCGGCCGATCTCGGAGCAGATGGTCGTTGCGATGTACATGAACAACAAGTCGGTCGAGGCGCTGCTGCACGGCGAGCTGGACGATGCGTACGGATGGGCGCGCGGGGCGATCCGGGCCAGCCCCGACTTCGCCAGCTCCTACAACACGCTGGGCATCGTCTATCTGCACCGCGGCAATCGCGAGCTGGCGGCCCGCGTGTTCGCCTATGCGCTGGAGCTGGCGCCCAACAACACGTCGGTGCTGGCCAACCTGGCCGACGTGCGCAGCCGAATGGGAGACGCGGCGCAGGCAGCCGAGCTGCGCGCGCGCCTGGCGCGGATCGATCCGAACCCGCCGTATTACTTCTTCAACCAGGGTATGACGGCGTTTCAGCAGAACGATTTTTCAAGTGCCAGGAAGCTGTTCGCCAAGGAAGTCGCACGCGCCGACTACAACCAGGAGTTCCACTACTGGTTGGGTGTGGCGTACTACAAGCTCGGCGATGTCGAGCGGGCGCGCCGCCAGCTCGCGCTGGCGATGCAGAAAAGCGCCTCCCAGGGTCAGCACGACCTTTACGCGGCCAAGCTCGCCTGGCTTCAAACGCTGGCGCGCGGAGCGGACAGCGTGCGGCCGTTGATCACGCCGGCGCACTGACCGCGGTCGCACCTCACGCCGGAACGAACCCCGGCACGGCCAGGCGCGGGGGCGACTGGAAGTCGAAGCACTCCCAAAGATCGCCCGAAGGATCGCCCGCCTGCAGCGCCGGCGCGCTCCAGGCCGGCAGTCCGAACAGGCGCAGGCACAGCTTCACGACGCTCGCGTGCGAATACATGCGGCTGACGATCTGCCGCCGGGCGTACGGACTGACCACCACGCACGGCACCCGGTAGCCGTAGCGGAACTGCGAGCCGTGGTAGCCGGTCGGTCCCTGGCCGGCCCAGGTCGACTGCTTGGGCGCCGCGACGTGGTCGTACCATCCGCCCCAATCGTCCCACGTGATGATCACTGCCGTGCTGGGCCACAGCGCGCTCTGCGCCACCGCCTGGACACGCTGGCGCGTCCAGGCGTCGCCTTCCGCGACGGTTCTGGCGCCGCCCGGATGCTCGCTCTGGGCATACGGGGCATACAGCCAGGCGACGTCCGGCAAGAAGCCCTTTTTCACGTCGGCGTCGAACTGCGCCGACGTCACGTTCCAGGCGTTGCCCTTGAGCGCCTTGATGTGCGTGAAATACGACGAATTGGTGTCCGCGTAGTTGCGCCATTGACGTCCATGCTGCTGCAGCACAGCCGGCAGGCTCTGCAGATCGTACGGCGGCGACGGTTGAAAGGTGCGCTTGGCGCTCGTATTGTCGATGAGCGGCGAGTCGGCCGCGATCAGGAACAGGTGGTTCGGCTCGGACTCGGTCCCGACGTCGGTGAAGTACTGGTCGCACAGCGCGTACTGCTGGGCCAGCGCCCAGGTGGCAGGAATGTTCTTCGGTCCGTACTGCATTTTGACGCCGCCGGCGCCTTTGACCGCGGCCAGCCAGGCGGCGTGATCGTGATTCTGGTCGGCATGCGGGTCTGCCGCCGCAGGCAGGGTGACGCCATTCGCGCCTGGAAAGCTGCCGAAGTAGTTATCGAACGTGTGGTTTTCCTTCACGATGACGACCACGTGCTCGATCGGCGGCATGACGGGCTCCGTTCATCCAGGAAGATCCAAAGTATCGGCAGAATATGACCGCGGTGCTGCGCCAACGTGCGGACTACCAAGACTGGGCGAGCCGTGCCGGTCAGGCGTGAACCACGTCGTCGGCCTGTTCGATACCAGGCTGGCGCGCAAGCACCGCCGCCAGACACTCGGCCACCTGGGCGGCTTTCAGCGGTTTGAGCAAAATGGCTCGCGCATCGACCGCCGCCGCGCGCGCCTTCAGGTTCGCCCCGCAAAAACCGCTCATCAGGATCACCGGAAGCTGGGCATTGAGCTTGCGCAGCTCCAACGCCAGCTCCGGCCCACCCATTCCCGACATCACGACATCCGTCAGCAGCGCGTCGAACCGCATCGGGTCGGCGCAAAACACCTCCAGCGCCTGCTGCGCCCCCACGCATCCTACGGGTTCGTAGCCGATGGACGCCAGCACTTCCTCGGCCAGCTGCACCAGCACCGGTTCGTCGTCCACCACCAGGATCGCCTCGCCGTGGCCCGGCGCGGCCGCTGCCTGCTCCAACTCCACAGGCGGCCTCTGATCGGTCAGCGGCAGGTAGATGCGAAACTCGGTTCCCATGCCCGGGCTGCTCCGGACGGCGATCGCGCCGTTGTGGTCCAGCACGCTCGCGTGCACCAGCGACAGGCCCAGGCCGGTACCCACGCCCGCCGGCTTGGTCGTGAAGAACGGATCGAACATGCGGCCCAGCACGTCGGCCGGGATACCGCGTCCCGTATCGGTCACCTGCACCAGCCCGTAGCGGCCGGGCCGCAGCCGTCCCACCGCCAGGTCGCGCTCGGCCTCGATCTGTACCGCCTCGATCACCACCGCCACGCGCCCGCAGCCGTCGACCGCCTGCACGGCGTTGGACAGCAGGTTTCCGACGACCTGGTGAAGCTGGGCCGCATCGCCCAGCACGACCGTGGGGCCGGCGGAAAGGTGCGTATCGATCTGAACCTCGGGCGGCAGCGATGGGCGCGTGAGCTCGATCGCTTCGCGCACGACCTGCTCCAGCACGATCGGGCGCGGCGCGTTGATGCCGGGCCGGCTGAACGCCAGAATGCGCGCGACCAGATCGCGGGCACGGTTGGCCGCCAGCACGATGTTGTCGACATAACGGCGCTGCGAGCTGCCCGGCGCCGCATCCTGCTGCGCGAGCTCGCCGTAGCCCAGGATGGCGCCCAGGATGTTGTTGAAGTCGTGCGCGATCCCGCCGGCCAGCGTCCCCAGCGCCTCGAGCTTCTGCGACTGGTGCAGATGCGCGGCCAGCCGCTCGCGCCGCCGCAACTGCAGCAGGAAGGCGACCAGCAGCATCGCCGCCAGCGCCGTGATCGCGAACGTGCGGGCGGCGTTCTTCCACGCATCCTGGATCCAGCGCTGCAGCAGCGTCGCCTCGTTGCGCGCTACGGCGACCACTACCGGGTACCCCGGCACGGGGCACAGGCTGACGTGGGAGCGTCCGATGCGCGGATCGTCGAGCGTCACGCTGGTCGGGCGCGACTGGCCCGAGCTTGCCATCGCGCGCACCGCCTCGGCCAGCGCCGGCGGCGCCGTGCTGATCGATTCGCCATCGCGACTGACCAGCAGCACACCGTCGGAGCGCAGCAGATCGATCGTGCTGCCAGGGCCGAAATCGAGTCCTCGGTAGAACTTGCGGAAATAATCGGCGCGCACCGAAGCGGCGACGATGCCGCGGAAGCGATCGCCCGGCAGGCGACGGCTGAGCACGAAGGTGGTGTTGCCGATGGTGCGGCTGACCAGGGGCTCGCTGACGAACGTGCCCGCATCCCTGCTCGCGGCCTGAACGGCGAAATAGGACCGATCGGACAGATCCAGGTAGGCCGGTCCCGGAAGGGACGCCAGGTACATGCGCCGCGCCGGATCGAACAGAAACAGGCCCTGCACCTGCGGCACGCCGCTCACCTGGATCCGCAGCAGATCCGGGATGCGCTGCCGGTCGGCCGCCGTCGGCGCGCCGCCCGGATCGCGCAGCTCGGCCTGTCGAAGGATCAGGTCGATCGCCTGCAGCGCCCGCGCACTTTGCTCGGCCAGCGCATGGGCCACGTTGTCGTGCTGGCGGTCGGCCAGATCCAGCACGATCGCTCGATGGTGGTAGGTGTCCAGCAGGGCCGAGGTCCAGACCGCTCCGCAGACGGCGACCACGACCAGGATGAACGGGGCTCGCAGCCCCGTGCCGGCTGGATCCGGCGAGGACCGTGATACCCCTTTCGTCATTCCGGATATCAAATTCATGAATCGCGCCCCTGCACGCCGAGCGCCGCGAACAGTTCGCGCCGGGAAAAGGGCTTGGCAAGCACCTTGGCCACGGCCAGTCTACCCGCCATGGCATCATCCACACATGCACCCGACGGAAACCTCGCTGACGCGGCGATGATGTCGGCATTCGGAAAGGCCCGCCGCCAGGTCTGCAGCACGCGCTCGGCGTGGGAAGGACTGGGAATGTCGATCACGATGGCCCCGATGCTGCCGAGCTGCGCGCTCGCCTCGCATGACCCGGCGGACGGGAAGACCGCATGAAGGCCTCCCTGCTCGAGCCATTCGGCCACGAGGGCGCGCAGCAGCCCGTCGGGCTCGACCACGAGCACGCGACGCGGCTTCATGCGGCCCCACGCGGCGCTGGCCGGGCGATCAAGGCGCGGGCGCTGCCATGACGCAGGATATCGGCCCCCACGTGATGGTCGTCGACGACGACGCGACCCTGCGCCAGGTCGTGCGCGACTACCTGAGCGAGAACGAGTTCCGCGTCACCGAAGCGGCCACGGGCGGAGAGCTGACGGCCGCTTTCGCCTCCGAGGTGGTCGATCTGGTCCTGTTGGACCTCCGACTGGGCTCCGAGGACGGCATGCGCCTGCTGCGCCAGCTGCGCGATCGCTCGCAGGTGCCGGTCATCGTGCTGACCGGGCGCACCGAGGAAGCCGACCGGATCATGGGGCTGGAACTGGGCGCTGACGACTACCTCACCAAGCCGTTCAGCCCCCGCGAGCTGCTGGCCCGCATCCGCACCGTGTTGCGCCGCACCTATGCGGGTCAGGAGATACACGGAGCCAAGGTCTGCCGCGCCTACCGCTTTCCGGGCTGGGAGCTGAACCTGCGCACGCGCCGCCTCAGCGACAGCCGCGGAGGTCAGATCGCGTTGAGCAACGGCGAATTCAACCTGCTGGCCGCGCTGCTGGCAGCGCACGGGCGCGTGCTCAGTCGCGATCAGCTGATCGACATGAGCCGGCGCTACGACAACGAGGTCTACGATCGCGCCGTCGACGTACAGATCCTTCGGCTGCGGCGAAAAATCGAGCCCGATCCCCGCCAACCGAAGTACATCATCACCGAGCGCGGCGTCGGCTACAGCTTCGCCGCGCAGGTTGAAGCGGTGTACTGACCCGCCGCCTCGCGCGGGCGCCACTCGGGTCTGCATACGGATCCACGCCGGCGCCCGGCCCACAAAACCAATCGGTTGACGGCGCGACTGTCCGCGCCCGGCGTGAATCGGCCATTTCGGCCCATGTTTCACCTGTAACCGTGCGCGACACTTTTGCAATCGCGGCCGGCAGTCGGGCGCATACGCTGCGCAGCGGGGCTTGAACCGCGCGCTGAGCGCGCGCGCCCGCAGCGCGGTCTTCTACGAGAAGGAATGACACCCATGGATCAGGACATCGGCTTTGTGGGACTGGGCGCCATGGGCCTGCCGATGGCGCGCAATCTGATCAAGCGCGGCTTCCGGGTCCGCGTTTTCAACCGTTCCGAAGACAAGGCGCGCGAGCTGGTCAAGCTCGGCGCGATAGTGGCCGCGGTGCCGGCCGATGTGGTCGGCCCTGACGGCATCGTGATCACGATGGTCGCCGACGACCAGGCGCTGCGCGCCGTCACGCTGGGCGCCGGCGGCATCTCCGGGCGGCTCGGGCACGGTGGACTGCACCTGTCGATGAGCACGGTTTCGCCCGACCTGGTCGGCCTGCTGGCCGAACAGCACCGGCGCAGCGGCGCCACGCTCGTTTCGGCTCCCGTTTCGGGGCGTCCCGACGTCGCCGAGGCCGCCGCCCTGACGGTGTGGCTGGCCGGCGCCGCGCCGGACAAGGTGCGCCTGCGCGAGGCGCTCGGTGCGATGGCGGGCGCGATCTACGACGTCGGTGAGAATCCGCCGGCGGCCAATGTCGCCAAGCTCGCCACCAACCTGATGGTGCTGAGCAGCGTGCAGATGCTGGCCGAAGCGCTGGAGCTGGCCGAGCGCGGTGGCGTCGACCGCAAAGCGCTGGCGGCCGCCTGGACCGAGCGGCTGTTTACGGGACCGGTGATCAGCGGCTACGCCGCGCGGGTGGCGGCCCGGGCGGACGCGCCGGGCGGATTCAAGGTGGCACTCGCCTTGAAGGACATCGACCTGGTGCTGCGGGCGGCGGCCGCCAGCGATGCGGCGCTGCCGTTTGCGGACGCGCTGCGCCAGCGTCTGAAGGCCGCCTACATCAATGGCCTGGGCGAACACGACGTATCGGCGCTCGCCGCCGATCTGCACGCGGCGGCCGGGCGTGCGGTGCCGCAAGCGGCCGCCGGCGCCTGAGATGGCCGCTCCTTCGAATCGACCCTTGCGGGGCTGACGCTTCATGTGGATCGTCGGGCTGGCGCTGCGGCGCCCATACACCTTCATCGTGCTGGCGGTGCTGATCCTGCTGCTGGGCGTGTTCGTGATCGCGCGCACCGCGACCGACATCTTCCCGAACATCAAGATCCCGGTGGTCGCCACGATCTGGCGCTACACGGGGCTGTCGCCGGACGAGATGGCCAAGCGCATCGTGCTGTTTTCGGAGCGCACCGCGCAGACCACCGTCAACGACGTCGAGCACACCGAGTCGCAGTCGCTCAACGGCATCGCCGTGGTGAAGTACTTCTTCCAGCCCAACGTCAAGGAGGAGCTGTCCTTCGCCCAGATCACCGGCGTGTCGCAGACCCAGCTCAACTCCGCCCCGCCCGGCACGACGCCGCCGTTCATCCTGGCCTACGACGCCTCCACCGTGCCGATCATCCAGATGGCGCTGTCCAGCGACCAGCTGTCGGAGGCCGAGGTCTTCGACATGGGCAACAACATCCTGCGCACGGCGATGGCGACCATTCCGGGCGCCTCGATGCCGTTCCCGTACGGCGGCTATCAGCGGCAGGTCCAGGTCGACCTGGACCCCAAGGCTCTGCGCGCTAACGGCTTGTCGGGCGCCGACGTGACCAGCGCCATCGGGCAGCAGAACCTGATCCTGCCGGCCGGCACGGAGAAGATCGGCGATCTGGAGTACTTCGTGTCGGTCAACGCGAGCCCGACCAGTATCGCCGAGCTGAACGACCTGCCGATCACCACGCGCAACGGCAGCGTCGTGTACGTGCGCGACGTGGCCCACGTGCGCGATGGCGGACCTCCCCAGACCAACATGGTGCGCCTGGACGGGCACCGCGCTGTTCTGATGAGCGTGCTCAAGAGCGGTAGCGCATCCACGCTCGACGTGATCAAGGAACTGCGCCGCAGGCTGCCGCAGGTTCAGGCGACCCTGCCCCCGTCCCTGAAGATCCAGTTCCTGGGCGATCAGTCCGTTTTCGTGCGCTCGGCCATCTCGGGCGTGGTGCGCGAGGCGGTGATCGCCGCGGTGCTGACCGGCCTGCTGATTCTGCTGTTCCTGGCGAGCTGGCGCAGCACGTTCATCATCAGCATATCGATTCCGCTGTCGATCCTGGCTTCGATCGTCTGCCTGGCGGCAGTGGGCGAGACCATCAACATCATGACGCTGGGCGGACTGGCGCTGGCCGTGGGCATCCTGGTCGACGACGCGACCGTGACGATCGAGAACATCAACTACCACCTGGAACAGGGCAAGGACGTCGAAACGGCGATCATGGACGGGGCCCACCAGATCGCGCTGCCGGCGCTGGTGTCGACGCTGGCCATCTGCATCGTCTTCATCCCGATGCTGCTGCTCAGCGGCATCGCCCATTTCCTGTTCATTCCTCTGGCCGAGGCGGTCGTATTTGCGATGCTCGCCTCCTACCTGCTGTCGCGGACGCTGGTGCCGACCCTGGCCAAGTACTGGGTCAAGGGCAGCGAGCACGCCGCGCACACGAAGACCGGGATCATGGGGCGCATCTTTGTGGCTTTCGAGCACGGCTTCGAACGCGTCCGCGCCTGGTACCGCGGGCTGCTGGAGGCGGCGCTGAAGGTGCGCGCCCGTTTCGTGGCGCGCTTCCTGGTGGGCATGCTCGCGATCGCCACGGTCGCGATCCCGCTGGGGCGCTACTGGCCCGGCCTCGGTCAGGACTTTTTCCCAAGCGTCGATGCCGGCCAGATCAAGCTGCACCTGAGGGCACGAACCGGCTTGCGCATCGAGGAGACCGCTGTGTTGTGCGATGCGGTCGAGGCCTCCGTGCGCCAGGTCATTCCGAGCAACGAGCTCGCATCGCTCGTCGACAACATCGGCGTGCCCTACAGCGGCATCAATACCGCCTACAGCACCTCGGCGCCGGTCGGGCCGGGCGATGCCGACATCTTCATCGCGCTCACGCCAGATCACCATTCGACCGCCGGCTACGAGGACGCGCTGCGCAAGCGGCTGACCCGCGAGTTCCCATCGACCAGCTTTGCGTTCCTGCCGGCCGACATCGTCAGCCAGATCCTGAACTTCGGCCTGCCCAGCCCGATCGACGTGCAGATCTCGGGCTTCAACGTCGAAGGCAACGCCAAGTTCGCCGACGCGCTGCTGCAGAAGCTGCGCCAGATTCCGGGCGCGGTGGACATGCGCATTCAACAGGCGTTCGACTATCCGAGCCTGCAGGTCGACGTCGATCGAAGCAAAGCCGAGCTGCTGAACATGACCCAGCATGACGTCGCGTCCAACCTGCTGATTTCACTGTCCGGAAGCTTTCAGACATCGCCCTCGTTCTGGATCGATCCGAAAACCGGCACCCAGTACAACGTCAGCACGCAAACGCCCCAGGCGCATCTGGACTCGCTCAACGCGCTGGCAACTACGCCGTTGGGCGGCGGCGCCGGGCGCCCGCCTCAACTGCTCGCCAATGTGGCCACTTTCCACCGCGGCTTCAGCCCGGCTGTCGTGAGCCACTACGACGCCATGCCGGTGATCGACATCTACGGCTCGGCGCAGGGCGTTGACCTGGGTTTCGTGTCCACCCGCATCGACCGGATCATCGCGTCGATGAAGGATCAGCTGCCACGCGGCTCGCGCATCTCGGTGCGCGGCCAGGTGCGGACGATGAACACCTCCTTCGACGGCCTGCTGGCTGGGCTGCTCGGAGCCATCGTCCTGGTATACCTGCTGATGGTGGTGAACTTCCAGTCGTGGCTGGACCCTTTCATCATCATCACGGCGCTGCCGGCGGCGCTGGCCGGCATCGTCGCGATGCTGTTCCTGACCCACACGACCATCAGCGTGCCGGCGCTGACCGGGGCCATCATGTGCATGGGCGTGGCCACGGCCAACAGCATCCTGCTGGTCAGCTTTGCGCGCGAGCGCCTCAATGCCGGCGAGGACGCCGCCCAGGCGGCCATGAGCGCCGGCACGACGCGGTTTCGGCCGGTGTTGATGACGGCGCTGGCGATGATCATCGGGATGGTGCCGATGGCGCTGGGCTTCGGCGACGGCGGAGAGCAGAATGCCCCATTGGGCCGCGCCGTGATCGGGGGCCTGATTTTCGCCACCGTAGCTACCCTGGTGTTCGTGCCCTGCGTGTTCGCGATCATCCACGGCCGACAGCAGCCTGCCCAGACGACGTGAACCGACGGAGCTGATGATGCCCGAACAACCCTCGAGCCGGACGCAAAGAGCCCGACCGTCCCGCCTGAAGATGCTGGCGACGGGCGCGCTGGTGCTCGGCGTGGGCCTGTTCGCCTGGACCGTCGTCAGCCGCGGCATGGCGCGCGGGGCGCTGGCGCAACGCACCATTGCGGCGGCCACCCCGACGGTTGCCACGATCAAGCCGCAGCACGGCCCGGCCGACCAGGAACTGGTGCTGCCCGGCACCGTGCAGGCCTACTACGAGGCCCCCATTTACGCGCGCACCAGCGGCTATCTGAAGATCTGGTACACCGACATCGGCGCGCACGTGACTCGCGGGCAGTTGCTGGCCGAGATCGATACGCCCGAGGTCGATCACGAATTGGGACAGTCCCTGGCCGACCTGGCCACCGCGCAGGCCAATTACGAGCTGGCCAAATCGACCAACGTGCGGTGGCAGGGACTGCTGGCCACTGAATCGGTCTCGAAGCAGGACGCCGACCAAAAGGCGAGCGACGAGGCCGCCAAGAAAGCCGCGGTCGCGTCCTCCGCAGCCAACGTCGGCCGGCTGCAGGATCTGGAATCGTTCAAGCGCGTGACCGCGCCCTTCGACGGCGTCGTCACCGCACGCAACACTGACATCGGCGCGCTGATCAACGCGGGCCAGAACTCGGGCGCGGCCCTGTTCCGGATGGCCGACACGCGGCGCCTGCGCATCTATGCCCAGGTCCCGCAACCGTACGCGGCCGCCGCCACGCCCGGCGTGGTGGCGCAGTTGCAATTCGCCGAGCGCCAGGGCAAGAGCTACCCGACCCAGGTGGTGCGCACCGCGCAGGCCCTGGACCCGGTCGCCCGCACGCTGCAGGTGGAGCTGCAGGTCGACAATTCCAACGGCGAGCTGTTTCCCGGCTCCTACGCGGAAGTGCACTTCAAGCTGGCCGGCAATGCCGACTCGCTCAGGTTGCCGATCAACGCGCTCCTCTTCCGGTCGGCCGGCCTGCAGGTCGCGGTGGTCGGACCCGGCCACGCGATTCAATTGAAGAACATCACGTCGGGGCGCGACTTCGGAAAATCGCTCGAGGTGCTCGGCGGGCTGGATCCGAGCGACCAGGTGGTGCTGAACCCGCCGGACTCGATCACCGAGGGCGCCGTGGTGCGGATCGCCGGCGAGCCCGAAGAGAAAGTGGCGGCGGAGCCGGCGCCGCCCGTGCGCCGGGACTCGGGCTCGTGAATCTGCGGTTCGGCCCAATGGCGCTCGCGGGCGCGCTGGCCGGCTGCTCGCTGGCGCCGGTGTACCACGTGCCCGAGAGCGCTCCCGGCGCGCCCCAGTACAACGAGAGCCCGGACTGGAAAGCCGCCGCGCCGGCCGATGCTAGCCCGCGCGGGCCGTGGTGGGCCGTTTTCCAAGACGAAGGGCTCGACGCGCTGCAGTCGCAGGTGGCCGACGCCAACCAGAACCTGAAGGCGGCTGTGGCCCGACTGGACCAGGCACGGGCGTTGACGCGCGAGGCCCGTGCCGCTTACTTTCCGACGGTGACGGCCGACGCCAGCGTCACGCGCACCCGCCTCTCGAGCAACGCGCCGCGGTCCCTGCCCGGCAGGACGGCCACCTTCAACGATTTCCTGCTCGACGCCGATGTCTCCTATGAAGTGGACCTGTGGGGCCGACTGCGCAATACGGTGGCGGCGGCACGAGCTTCGGAGCAGGCGAGCGCCGGCGATCTGACCGTTCTGGACCTGAGCCTGCGGTCGGAGCTGGCGACCGACTACTTCACGCTCAGAAGCCTGGACGAGCAGCAGGCGCTGCTGGACCGCACTGTGGCCGATTACGCCGATGCGCTCAAGCTCACCCGCAACCTGTACGAAGGCGGAGCCGGGGTGGTCGCCGATGTCCGCCAAGCCGAAGCGCAGCTGGAGACGGCCCGCACGCAGGCCGAGGACACGCGGCTGCGGCGCGCTCAGTCCGAGCACGCGATCGCGGTGCTGGTCGGCCGGGCCGCAACCGGCTTTCATATCGAACCGCACGCGCTTGCGCCGGATCTGGAGCCGCCGATGGTCGATGCAGGACTGCCGTCCGCGCTGCTGGAGCGCCGGCCGGACGTGGCGGCGGCCGAACGCCGGGTCGCATCCGCCAACGCCCAGATCGGGGTGGCGCGCGCGGCATACTTTCCCGTGTTCTCGCTGTCGGCCGTGGCCGGCGTCGAGAGTGTGGCCGCCAGCTCCTGGATCCAAGCGCCCAGCCGGTTGTGGTCGATCGGGCCGGGCCTGCTGCAAACCGTGTTCGACGGCGGTCTGCGCCACGCGCAAAACGACGCCGCGCGGGCCGCCTACGACGAACAGGTGGCGCTGTATCGCAGCACCGTGCTGACCGCCTACCAGGAAGTCGAGGACAATCTGGCCTCCCTGCGCTATCTGGCCCGCGAAAGTACCAGCGAAGCGGCCGCCGTAAAGGCCACGCAGGGCGCGCTGCAGCAAGCCGAATACCGCTACAAGGGCGGCGCAGCCACCTACCTGGAGGTCGTGTCTACGGAAAACGCAGCCCTGGCGGCGCAGTTGTCGGCGGCCGACATCCAGCTGCGCCGCATGAACGCCACCGTGCTGCTCGTGAAGGCTCTGGGCGGCGGATGGCGGCGCAGCGCCGACGCCCTGGCCACCGAAGCCCGCGACACAAAGGCGGCCTCCGCATCACCGGACGTGTCATTGCGGTGACGTAGTCGTTGTTCCGGCAACGCTGACGGCTCTTTAATTAAGCCGTCAACTTCTGCGCGTAGCTTCGCGCCGTCTTCGGCGACCGAGGCTAGACCCTCCCATCGCTGTTGCTTCCAATCAAAAAGCCTGAACACAGGAAGGAGATGCAATGGCCGCGCTCGCAGTCCCCCGTTTTTCCCGTCGCCTCAAACCGGTCTTCCCATCGTTGCTGGCGGCATTCGCGCTGATCGCCAGCGCAATCTGCGCCACCGCAGCCGCACAGGAGGACGGCGAGGGCTGCCGCCTGAATTCGGCCGGCAGCGCGATCCGGCACATCGTTCATATCCAGTTCGACAATGTGCATTTCCGTCGCGACAACCCGAATGTGCCGTCCGACCTTGAGCAGATGCCGAACCTGCTCAACTTTCTGGAGGACAACGGGGTCCTGTTGAACAACCATCACACCCCGCTCATCTCGCATACGGCCGATGACATCATCACGACCCTGACCGGCGTCTACGGCGACAAGCACGGGCAGCCCGTGGCCAACTCGTATGGCTACTTCCGCCCGGACGGGTCGGTCGGCTTTTCCAGCTCGTTCGGCTATTGGACCGATACGGCGCCGGACGGCAAACCGCAGATGATCGACCAGAGCGGCAAGACCCATCCCGCCCCCTGGGTGCCGTTCACGCGGGCCGGCTGTGACTTCGGCGCTTTTTCGACGGCGAACATCGAATTCGAGAATGTCGGCTCCGACATCAACAACGTGTTCGGATCGGCGTCGTGGGAAGCAGCGGAAGCGGCCTCCAATTTCGACCAGGCCGTGGCCGACTTCGAGGGGATTGCAATCCACTGCGCCCGCCACAGTCCGATCTGCGCAGAATCGGGCCAGGCGGACAAGTTGCCGGACGAGCCGGGCGGCTACCTCGGATTTGACGCGCTGTTCGGCAACTACTTCGTCGCCCCGCGGATCAATCACGGACAGCCGTCCGTCAATGACATCGATGGCCACGTGATCGACGATGGCAACGGCCATGTCGGATTCCCGGGATTCGATCCGTCGGCTTCGCAGACACTCGGATACGTGGCGACGATGCTGGAGGCGGGGGTACCGGTCGTGTACGCGTACATCGCCGACGCCCATGACAACCACTTTACGTTCTCCGGCAGTTACGGCCCCGGCGAGACCGGCTACGTGCAGCAGCTGGCCGCATACAACGAGGCGTTCGGCAAGTTCTTCGCGCGCCTGAGCAGCGACGGCATCACGAAGGACAACACACTGTTCATCATCACCGCCGACGAGAACGATCACTTCGCCGGCCAGGCGGGCGCCCCGGCCGGATGCGACGGCATCCACACGCCGTGCACGTATATCCGGCTGCCGGCCGGGTGCGACGGCGACAGCGTGGCTTGCACGACGACCAACCTGGGCGAGGTCGGCGCGGATCTGCGGGCGTTGCTGTTGACCGAGTATCCGGCGACCACACCGCCGGCGTTTTCCGTGCACAGCGACTCGGCCCCGAACGTCTACGTGCTCGGTCAGCCGGGACCCACCGCTGCGTCCACTCGCGCCCTGGAGCACCACATGGGCGCGCTGCAGGGCTTCGATCCCATCGTCAGCAGGAATGTCCCGGTGATGGCCGCGATGGCCGACCCGGCCGAGATGGCGCTGCTGCACATGGTCACGAGCGACCCGGCCAGGACGCCCACTTTCACGCTGTTTGGCAACCCGGACTTCTATCTGACGGCCAGCAGCAAAGCGACCGCGTGCGCGTCGCTGGCGGCCTGTTCCAACCAGCAGCCGGGCTTCAACTGGAACCACGGCGACTTCCAGGAGGACATCACCCGGACCTGGCTGGGCATCGTCGGCCCCGGAGTGCGCCCGCTGGGCGTGTCGGATCAGCCGTTCTCGGATCACACGGATATTCGCCCGACACTGCTGGCGCTGGCCGGCCTGACGGACGACTATGCACACGACGGACGCGTGCTGTTCGAAGTGCTGCAGAGTTCCGCGCTGCCGAACTCGGCCCAGCAGCATCGCGAGACACTGCTGCGGCTGGCCGACGCCTACAAGGCGATCGATGCACCGCGCGGCTCGCTGGGGCGCGCCTCCCTGTCGGTGTCGACCCGCGCCGTCGCGAGCGACGATGCGACCTACGGCGCGTACGTGAGCAGCCTCACGGCCCTGACCCAGCAGCGCAACGCGATCGCCGCCAGCATGATCCAGATGCTCGAGGGCGCGGCCTTCGGCAATCAGCCGATCGACGAGGGCCGGGCGCAAAGCCTGACCGAGGCGGCCGAGCAGCTGCTCCGGTCGGTCTCGTCGGATTAGTTCGGGCGGGAGAGGGGAGCAACTTTCTCCCCTCTCCCACTTGGAAGCAGCTTTCTACAGATACTTCAGCTTCTTTCTGAGCGGCTTGAGCACCACGATCGCCAACACCGCGGCGAGCAGGTCCAGCGTGATCACCACGCCGAATACCGGGATCCAGCTGCCCGTGACATCGTGCAGCCTGGCAGCCATCGGCCCACCCAGCACCGAGCCTACCCCCTGCGCCATGTACAGGAACCCGTAGTTCGTGGTCGCATGGCGCTCGCCGAACGTGTCGGTCAGGGTGGAGGGAAACAGCGAGAAGATCTCGCCCCAGCCGAAGAACACCAGGCCCGACAGCAGGATGAACAAAACCGGGTCCGCGCGGAACTGCAGCCACGCCGTCATCGCCAGACCTTCGAGCAGGAACGCGATGAACATCGTCTTTTCCCGCCCGATGTTGTCCGACAACCACCCGAAAAACGGCCGGGTCAGCCCATTGGTGACGCGGTCGATGGTCAGCGCCAGGGGCAACGCGGCAAAGCCCCACACGATGACCGAGGCGACTCCGAAATCGCGCGCGAACGCGGCCGTCTGTGAGATGACCATCAGGCCAGAGGTGGACATCATCGTCATCATCACGAACAGCAGCCAGAAGACGGGCGTCGTCAGCATCCGGGCTGGAGTCACGCCCGGGAGCCGTTCCAGGTGGCCGCTTCCCAGGGCCTGCTGCTCGTGTGGCGAGCGCTTCAGCCCCTGCGCGGCCAGCACACCGACGACCGCGAAGATGAGCCCGTACGTCCACAGCGTCGGCTGGTAGCCGGCGCTGGCGATGCTCGAGGAGATCGGGAACGTCGTCAGGATCGCGCCCATGCCGTAACCCGCCGCGACCATGCCGACCGCGAAGCCGCGCCGCTCCGGGAACCACTTGACCATCTGGCTGACCACGCCGATGTACACGATGCCGGTTCCGATGCCTCCCAGCAGGCCATAACTCAGATAGAGCGCGGTGAGCGTGGTGGCGTGCGAAGCCAGCATCCAGCTGGCTCCGCTCAGCAGCGTGCCGACCGATATCAGGAACCTGGGTCCGAAGCGGTCCACCAGGAACCCCTGCAGCGGCGACAGGAAAGTCTGCAGGACGATCAGGATGGAGAAGGTCACCTGCAGCTCGGGCAGCTTGACCCCGAGCGCGGTGCTCAACGGCTTGGTGAACAACGTCCAGGTGTACTGCTGGCTGGAGATCGCCATCATGCAGACCACCCCCAGGCCGAGCTGAACCCAGCGCGTCCATCCGCCGGCGCTGGCCGGCTCGCTCGCGACGTAGTCCGCCGCGCCTGCGTCGGTGTTCGACATGGCTTCCAGGGTAACGCGCCCGGACCGGTTCGTACAGGCCGGGCCGCCCGACTCTAGAAAAGCTTGGTGAACAGCCAGTAGAGCGATCCGGACAGCAAGATCGCCGCCGGCAAAGTCAGGACCCAGGCCATCAGCAGGTTGCGGATCGTGGCCACCTGAAGACCCGAGCGGTTGGCCGCCATCGTTCCGGCCACACCGGAGGACAGCACGTGCGTGGTCGACACGGGAAGCCCGAACATGTCGGCGGCGCCGATCGTGATCATCGCAACCAGCTCGGCCGATGCACCCTGCGCGTAGGTCAGGTGCGCTTTGCCGATCTTTTCGCCGACGGTGACCACGATCCGCTTCCAGCCGACCATCGTGCCCAGCCCGAGCGCGATCGCCACCGCCACCTTCACCCACAGCGGGATGAATTTGGTGGCCGCATCGATCTGCTTCTTGAACGCCTTCAGGTCCGCCCGGGTGTCCGCATCGAACCGGACCGCCGCGCTCTTGTCGAGAAAGCGGATCGCCTCGGAAGCGAGGTACATGTCGTTGCGGACGTTGGACACGGCCGCCGCCGGAACCTGGCGCAGCGAACCGTGCTCTTTGACGCGATCGGCGATGCTGCCGGCGAGCGCCGCCAGGGCGGGAACGACCTGCGGGGTGAGGTTGCGCGTGCGGACGTATTCCGACAGGGCGGCGCGCGGATCGGCGGGAGCGGCCTCGGGTGCGCCGCGCACGAGTGCGGCCTGGGTGACCTGGGCCATCGCGACGAACTGCGTGGTCTGGTCGGCCTTCATCGCGCGGTTCAGCGCGTAGGCGGTCGGCACCGTGCCGACCAGGATCAGCATGATCAGGCCCATGCCCTTTTGCCCATCGTTGGACCCGTGCGCAAAGGACACGCCGGTGCAGGTGAGAACGAGTATTCCGCGGATCCACCAGGGCGGCGGCTGGTTGGCCGCGGGCTCCTGGTACAACGCGGGCTTCTTGACCAGCTTGCGCAGCACCAACAACAACAGCGCCGCGAAAACGAAGCCCACCACCGGCGAGATCAGCAGCGACTCTCCCACCCTCGTCACCTGCCCCCAGTCGACCCCGCTGGTGCCGTCGCGCCCGTGCATCAGGGCGTTGGCAATGCCCACCCCGATGATCGAGCCGATCAGCGTGTGCGATGACGAGGCCGGCAGGCCCAGCGACCAGGTGCCCAGGTTCCAGACGATCGCCGCGATCAGCAGCGCAAAGACCATCGCGAAACCCGCGCTGGATCCGACCTGCAAAATGAGCTCGACCGGCAGCAGCGAGATGATGGCGAACGCGACCGTGCCGGAGGAGACCAGCACGCCGAGAAAATTGAAGACGCCCGACCAGACCACGGCGAAGTGCGGCGGCAGTGCATGCGTGTAGATCACCGTGGCCACCGCGTTGGCGGTGTCGTGGAACCCGTTGACGAACTCGAAGCCCAGCGCGATCGCCAGCGCCACCCCCAGCAGCAGGAACGGCAGCCAGGTCGTCGCCCCGGAACCGGCCTCGTTCATGTCGCTGACCAGGCTATAGCCGGCGAAAACGACGCCCGCGCCCAGCAGCCCCAGCAGAATCAGGATGAACACCGGCCCGAGACGCCGGTTCAGGTCCGGGCGCCCTGGGCGGCCAGGCGCGGCGGCGGCGGCCGGTGCGGTTGCAGCGTTCATCATCGAAGCTCCCCTCCCAGGAATAGGCCCATGTTCACGCCGGCGAATGACGGATCCGTGACAGGAAGCTGAAACCTGTGACCTGGACCCTCGTTTGCCCTCTGTCAGGGTCCGCGCCTCAGGCCGTAGGCCTAACCCTGCCTTCCGGGTCGGCCGTGGAACGCGAGATACCGGATAGAACGCCGGCCCGGCGAGGCCTCTGGGATCGCATCCAGCCGAGGCGCGCCCCTTTTCGCGCGTTTCAACAGGGCACGGCACCGGGAAAATCAAATCGTTGATGGTCGCCCTGACCACGCGTTCGATCGCGCTGATGGCGCGGGTCCTGAGGACAAATCCTGCAAGGTCCATGAAATGAAATTGCCGACGATGAAAATCAGTCACCGCCTGGCGGCCGGATTCGGTTCCCTGGCGGTTCTGCTCGCAGTGCTCGCCGCTACCAGCCTGGGGTCGCTGCACAGCCTGAGCAGCGAGATCGACAACCTGGTCGACCTGCGCGTTCCGATGATCGAACGCACGGCCGCCTGGCAGTACAGCCTGCTGCAAAGCGCGCGTCACTCGCGCAATACGCTGATCCTGGATGACAAGCAGAAGATCCAGGCTGAAGTCGACGACCTGCGCAAGGAAAGCGATAACCGCAGCGAGATCATCAACTGGATCGCCGGGCGGGTTCTGGGCGACGAGGCAGCACAGCGCGCGGTCGAAGCGCTGAAGCAGCAGCGTTCGACCTACCTGGCGAGCGAAGGGCATTTCATCAAGCTGGTCGAGGCGGGCGACCTGCCGGGTGCCAAGAAGCTGCTGCTGGATGAGACGCGGCCATTGCAGCTCGCCTACCTCACCGGGATCACCGCATTCGAGGACACCCAGAAAACGCTCGTTCACCAGCAGGGCGAGCAGGCGGGCAACACGATGGCGTGGGGCCTGACCGCGGTGCTGGCGGTATCCGGCGTTGCGCTGCTGCTGGCCGGCCTGGTGGGCTTTCTTCTGGCCCGCTCGATCACGCGCCAGCTCGGCGGCGAGCCCGATTACGCGGCGCACATCGCGCGCGAAATCGCCGCCGGCAACCTCGCGATCGACGTGCAGACCCGCGCGGACGACCATTCGAGCCTGCTCGCGGCGATCAAGACCATGCGGGACGCCCTGGTCGGGATCGTCGGCGAAGTACGCGCCGGGGTGAACGCGGTGAGTAGCGCCAGCTCGCAGATCGCTGCGGGCAACCAGGACCTGTCGGCGCGGACCGAGCAGCAGGCTTCCTCGCTGCAGGAGACCGCTTCCGCGATGGAGGAGTTGACCGCCACGTTGAAGACCAGCGCGGACAGCGCCCGCCAGGCCAATCAGCTGGCCGCGTCGGCCTCCGAAGCCGCCACCGAAGGCGGAGCAGTGGTCGGCCAGGTCGTGGCCACGATGGAAGAGATCACGGTGGCCAGCAAGAAGATTGCCGAGATCATCACCGTCATCGACAGCATCGCCTTCCAGACCAATATTCTCGCCCTGAACGCCGCGGTCGAGGCCGCCCGCGCGGGCGAGCAGGGCCGCGGCTTCGCCGTGGTGGCGAGCGAGGTGCGCAGCCTGGCCCAGAGGAGCGCGCAGGCGGCCCGCGAGATCAAAAGCGTGATCGGCAGCAGCGTCGAGAAGGTCGATGCAGGATCGAAGCTGGTCAACCAGGCCGGCGCGTCGATGGGCGAGATCGTCACGCAAGTCCGGCGCGTGACCGATCTGATCGGTGAAATCACCAGCGCGGCCCTGGAGCAGTCGGCCGGGCTGGGCCAGGTCAACCAGGCGGTCGCGCAGATGGACCAGGCGACCCAGCAGAATGCCGCGCTGGTGGAACAGTCGTCTGCCGCTTCGCACAGCCTGAAGGATCAGGCCGAGCGGCTGGCCCAGGTCGTGGCCGTGTTCAAGCTCAACCGCCAGGAGGCTGCCGGCCCTGTCGCGGACGCGCAGGAAGGCGTAAGGGGCGCCAAATCCGCCTCCCCGCCCCCCAGGGCGAGCCGTCATCCGGTTGCCCAAACGGGGTCCAGAAAGCCAGTGCGCCCAATCAGCCGGGGCGCCGTCGCCGCCACCGCCGGCAATCCGAACGACGGCTGGACCGAGTTCTGAACGGCTCGCAGTCCCGGCTCGGCTCGATGAGCGGCTGACGCACGCCGGCGGGGCCGACGACCGTTCGTCCCGGCCACCGGCATTTCGTCCGCGCGGGTGGCATTTCGTCCGATCGGCACCCGGTTCGGCGGCTGAAGGGCTAGGATTCGGCCTCCTTCGACGAGGCCGCAAGCCCGGAAACCCACTGTGGAATCTCTGAGCTGGTCGACCCGCAACCCGGTCGCGATGGTCGTGCTGGTGGTGTTCGTCGCCCTGCTGGGCCTGCTGAGCCTGGCCCGGCTGCCGCTGCAGCTGTTCCCGGACATCGATCGGCCTCAAATCACGATCAGGGCGAACTGGTCGACCGCATCGCCGGAGGAAATCGAGTCCGAGATCCTCGAGCCGCTCGAGAAGGTGCTGCAGGGGCTGCCGGGCGTCGAAGAGCTCGAGGGCAACGCCAATGCCGGCGAGGCGGCCATCACGCTGCGCTTTTCGATCGGCACCGACATGCGCAGCGCGCTGATCGAGGTGCTCAGCCGGATGAACCGGCTGCAGCCGCTGCCGCGCGATTCGGACCGGCCCGTGGTGACGCTGGGCGGCGACGACAACTCCAACGACACGCTGTGCTGGTTTTTCGTGCAGCTTCTGCCGAGCGCGCCCGGCACGATCGGCAGTCACCGCCGCTTCATCGAGGACACGGTCCGCCCGAGGATCGAGTCGATCCCGGGGGTGGCCTCCGTCACCGTCAACGCCGGCCCGCCCGACAACGTCCACATCACGGTCGATCCGGCCCGGGCCGCCGCGCTGGGAGTGGCGTTGCCGGACATTGCAAACCGGGCCGCCAGCGCCAACAACGTCTCCGGCGGCCAGCTCGACGTCGGGCGCCGCCAGTACGCGCTTCGATTCACCGGCCGCTTCGATCCGGACCAGCTCGGCGCGCTCGTGCTGGCCTGGCGCGACGGCCGCCCCGTGCGCCTGTCGGATGTGGCCAGCATCGATGTGAGCCCGCCGACGCGCCAGTTCTTCACCTACCAGAACGGCAACCCGGCCATCGGCATCCAGATCCGGCGCGCCAACGGCGCCAATGCTCTGGCCACGCTCGATGCGGTCAAGGCAGCGGTGGCCGAGCTGCGCGACGGGCCGATGAAGGCGCGCGGCCTGGGCATCGAACAGTCGTTCGATTCGTCGCTCTTCATCCGGCGGGCGGTGAGCCTGCTGACCGAGAACCTGGTGGTCGGAACGCTGCTGGCGCTGGGCGTGGTGTGGTGGTTCATGCGTGAGCTTCGGATCACCGGGCTGATCGCGGCCTCGATACCGCTTTGCCTGTTCGGCACCTTCATCATGCTGGAGCTGCTCGGTCGCAGCCTGAACGTGATCTCGCTGGCCGGCCTGGCCTTCGCGGTCGGGATGGTGGTCGAAGGCGCCATCGTCGTATCCGGCAACATCGTGCGCCTGCGCGAGACTGGGCTTGCGCTGCCGCAGGCGGCGCGCGAGGGCGCCCGCCAGGTCGCAGGGGCCCTGTCTGCTTCGACCGCCACGACGATCGCCGTTTTCGTGCCGGTGCTGTTCCTGAAGGATGTCGAGGGCCAGCTCTTCGGGGACCTGGCGTTGACGATCTCGATCGCGGTGGCGATCTCGATCGTGCTCGCGCTGACGCTGCTGCCCTCGGCCGCGGTGTTCGTGATGAAGGGCATCTCCGGCACCTCCGGCTACGGCCATGGCTGGCCGGGCCTGACCGACCGGATCCTGAAAGCGACCGATACGCGCGGAAAGCAGCTCGGATGGATCGCGGCGCTGCTGGTGGTGCCGATGGCAGGAGCCTACTGGCTGCTGCCCCCGCTCGATTACCTGCCGCCGGTCAAGCGGGCCGCGATCGATGCCTTTTTCACATTTCCGCCGGGAATGAGCCCGGAGACGGTCAACCGCGAACTGCTGCCGGTGCTGCTGAAGCGGATGAAGCCGTACATGGACGGCACCGCCCAGCCGCAACTGAAGAACTGGTACATCATCAGCTGGCCCGGCGGCGGCACGATCGGGGCCCGCGTGAAAGACCCGAACCGGATCCGGGAGCTCGAAACGCTGATGCGCGAGCGGATCATCACGGATCTGCCCGATACGCGCGCCTTCGCGTTCGAAGGGGAGCTGTTCGAAGGGATCGGCGGCTCGGCCCGTTCGATCGGCATTCACCTGCAAAGCGAGGACTCGCCTGCGCTCAATCAGGTCGCATTGAACGGTCGGGCCCTGCTCGAACAGGCGTTTCCGGGTTCGGCCGTGCAGAGCTTTCCCAATCCAGAGGCCGCCTCACTCGAGCTGCGCGCGGTGCCCGACGATCGGCGCATCGCCGAGGTGGGCTGGGACCGTGCGACCATGGGCACGGTGGTACGCGCGCTCGGCGAGGGAGCCTGGCTGGGCGAGTATTTCGACGGCCACACCCGCTTGCCGATCATGCTGCGCGTAGCCGGCGGCGCGACGCCCGAGGAGATTGCGGAAACGCCGCTGTTCACGCCGTCCGGCCAGCAGACCAGACTCGGAGACCTGGTGAACCTGTCGACCGTTCTGGGGCCTCCCGGGATCCGGCGCATCGATCATCGGCGCACGGTCACCCTGACCATCGATCCGCCCGCCTCGATGTCTCTGCAGGACGCGCTCAGCGCCATCAACCGCGACGTGCTGCCGAAGATTCGAGCGCAGATGCCGGCGGACGGCTCGATCCGGATGGCGGGCAGCGCCGACAGCCTGAGCCGCACGCTGGTGACGATGGGACGTGTGTTCGGCCTGGCCCTGTTCGTGCTGGCCCTGCTGATGACGGCGCTGTTCCGCTCGGTGCGCGACAGCGCGGTGGTCCTGCTCACGGTGCCGCTGGCGCTGATCGGTGGAATGCTCGGCTTGCGCGTGCTCGGACTGGTGGCGTTCCAGGCGCTCGATCTGCTGTCGATGATCGGTTTCGTTATGATGATCGGCGTGATCGTGAATCATTCGATCCTGCTGGTGGCAGCGGTTCGCGGAGCCCAAGGCGGTGGAGTTTCGCTGGAAGAAGCGATCCGTCAGGGCTTGAACCAGCGCCTGCGCGCGATCCTGGCCAGCACGCTGACGGGGGCGCTGGGCGCGCTGCCGATGGCGGTCAACCCGGGACCGGGCAGCGTCATCTATCGCGGCCTGGCTGCCGTCAATATCGGCGGCGTGATCGTCAGCCTCGTGTTCAGCCTGATCCTGATCCCGGCGTTGATCCGCCTGTTCGGTGCGCAGCACGCCGTGCCGGCACCAGTGGCCGAGGCGGCGTCATGATGCTCGGGCTGAGGATTGCCAGATGGCTGGCGCCGGTGGCCGCGGCGGCCGCCGTTTCATCCGCGCTCGGGGCCGGCCCGGCTCAATCGGCCCCGGTCACCGTCGAGGTGGCCACCGCGCGCACGGCGCACGTGGCACCGCACACCTGGATTCCCGGCTCCATCGTCAGCCGGGACGACGCACGCATCGCCGGCATCGTGGCCGGGCGCGTCGTGTGGATCGCCGAGGTCGGACAACGGGTCAGCGCAGGCGCCGCACTGGCGCGCCTGGACGACACGGTGGTGGCGCTTCGGGTCGCGGATCTGCAGGCGCAGGTCGAGCGTGCCCAGTCGCAGGCGCAGCTGTCGCACAATCAGCTGGAGCGTTTTCAGAGCGCGGCGAAGATCTACCCCGTCAGCCAGCTCGATGAGGCGCGCACCCAGCTGGAGATGGCCCAGCACGACGTCGCGCGGCTGACGGCGCAATTGAACCAGGCCAAATACGAAACGGAGCAATCCGTGATTCGTGCGCCGTTTCCCGGTGTCGTGACCGAGCGTTTCGCGCAGCGCGGAGAATATCTGCAGGTCGGCGCGTCCGTGGTCCGGCTGGTCAACACCGAAGACGTGGAGGCGCGCGCGACCGCCGCGCTGGCTTTCGCGGGCAACGTGAAGCCGGGTCAGGCCGCCTCGTTGCGGGTTGCGGGCGAGGAGCGGCGCGGCACGGTGCGCGCGGTGGTACCGGTCGGGGACGACCATTCGCGCCAGTTCGAGATCCGGGTCGCGCTCGGCAAAACGCGCTGGCCGGTCGGAACGGCGCTTGAGGTCAGCGTGGCCACCGGCGCCGACCGCACCGCCGTGGTCGTTCCGCGCGACGCGATCGTGATCCGGCAGCCGCACTCGTACGTAATGCGCGTGGTGCAGAACGGAACGGTCGAGCGCCGCGAGGTCGAGTCCGGCAGCGCCGTGGACGACCTGGTCGAAATCCGCACCGGTGTGTCGGCGGGCGACCGCCTCGTGGTGCGCGGCGCCGAGCGGCTGGAGCCGGGACAGCAGATCATCATCACGGACCCTCATCCCGCCGCGGACCGAACCCCGCCCAGGGGCGGTGAGGGGTAGCGCTCCCTCACTTCAGATTGCTGGCATCGAAGGCGTCCGGCAACAGCTCGGTGATCGTGCGCCGCTGCACGACCTTTCCGTCCAGATCTGCGTACCAGACCTCGATGTCGTGGCCTGCGTGCATCGCTGCCTCCGAAATGAGTTGCCGGCACCGCCCGCACGGTGCGGTCGGCTTGGGCCGGCGGCCAGCTGCAGGCCTTTCGGGGCCCCCGACGACTGCAATGCGCCGTATCTTGTCCAGGGCTCCGGCCGAGGACGCCGCCTGCAGCGCACCGACCTCGGCGCACATCGTTACGCCGTAGGAGGCGTTTTCCATGTTGGCCCCGACGAACGTGCGGCCGTCGGATGTCTCAACCGCCGCGCCCACCCGGAACTTCGAGTACGGCGCATACGCATGGCTGGCCACATCGCGCGCGGCCTTCAGCAGCGCCAGCGGCGGCTTCTGTGGCCCCTTTTCGACGGTGGGGCGCTTGCTTCCCTTCAGCAGCGTCAGACGCGGCCTGGACTCCGGCTTCACGGAGCTCGAGCGTTTCGTCTCCTTCACGGCTTTCATTGGGTCGCGCTCGAAAAAAAGAAGCCGACGACGTGCCGCGCTTGCATCAGGAACTCCAGAAAAAATCCGATCGAAGCGATCAGCGACACCAGCCAGGCCAGCTGATACACGGTCTGCCGGAACCTCATCGCCCGGTCCAGCGACTGAATCTCGCGGGCAAATTCGAAGGTCCGGTTGCCGCGGTTCTTCGTCACCCTGCCGAGGAAGCCCCAGCTGATATTCGCCACGAACAGGCACAGAAAAAGCGAAAGCGCCGACAGGCAGGCCGCCAGGATCACGAGTATGGCATCCGGCCGGGTCGTCGATAAAATCGATTCGGGTCGACCAAAAAGCCCCAGCAGAAAGGCGGCGGCGGCGATCAATACGCCGTCGAGCCTCATCAACGTGGACGCCTTCGCGTCAAGTATCGAAAGCACCCCGTAGATCCAATCCACCACTTCCCTGGCCTCGACGCTCTCGTGTTCGCCCAGGGGCTCGCAACAGACGCTACCCGGATTCCTCAGGTGCGCTTTTGCCAGCGCATAGCGTCTCTGAACGTACAGGGGCCATCTTTCCCATTCCATGGATGAGTCCTCGCCTGCGCCGCCGCATTATATTGCGGGCATCAGGCTGCGGCCGCGTTGAAAGCGATCCGCTTCGCGAGGTGGGCGAAGCGCCGACAGGGAGAGGCTGTATGCACACGATACTGGGGGCCGGCGGCGTCATCGGCACGGAGTTGCTCAAGGAGCTGGCCCACACGGGGCAACCCGTGCGCCTGGTCAGTCGAGATGCCAGGCTGGTTCAGGGCGCCGCCGAAGCGGTGCGCGCAGACCTGTCGAACCTCGATCAGACGATGCGCGCCGTTTCCGGTTCGGCCGTCGTGTACCTGCTGGTCGGCCTGAAATACGATGTTCGACTCTGGCGCGAGTTGTGGCCTCCCATCATGAGCAACGCCATCGAGGCCTGCAAGCGGGCGGGCGCAAAATTGATCTTCTTTGACAACGTCTACATGTACGGAAAAGTGAGCGGCCCCATGACCGAGCAGACCCCCTTCAATCCGTGCAGCAGCAAGGGCGAGATCCGCGCTCGGATTGCCACCATGCTGATCAACGAGTTCAAAGCCGGCACGCTGACGGCGATGATCGCGCGATCGGCGGACTTTTACGGCCCCGGTGCCGCAACCAGCGTCGCCAGCGTCCTGGTGTTCGACAAACTCGCCAAGCGTGCGACGCCCTCCTGGCTCGTCGACGATTCCGTGCCACACTCGTTCACCTATACGCCGGATGCCGGCAAGTCTCTCGCCTTGCTGGCTCATTCCGACTCGGCCTGGAATCAGACCTGGCATGTCCCGACGGCATCGAATCCGCCGACCGGAAAGGATTTCATCAGGATGGCTGCCAGGGAGTTTGGAGCCGAGCCCCGGTATCGCGTGCTCGGCCGGCCGATGATCAAGATTGCCGGCTTCTTCAATTCCGACGTCCGAGAGATCTACGAGATGCTCTACCAGAGCGATTCGGAGTACCTGTTCGATTCGACCAAGTTCTCGATGGCTTTCGGTTTTCAACCCACCGCGTACGCCGAAGGTATCCGGACAACGGCGTTGGCGTACCCGGCGGCGATGCGCATTAACTAGGCGGCTGCGCCTGAGGAGGGCACATGCGATTCTCGATCATCGGAAGTTTCCTGGCTTGCGCGGCGGCACTGGGCCCGGCCACGGGACAGACCCCACCGGCTGCACCGGCCATTACTCGAACGGTCGTGGCCTCCACCAAGCTGCCAACGGTGGTGGATAAACCGCTGCACTTCAAGGCCGTCAGCGTCACCCTGGCCTCGGGGGCGAGCAGCCGCGTTTCGCCCACCAACGGGATCGTCTACCAGCTATCGGGGTCGACCGAGGTCTCGGTCGGCGGCGAGGTCAAGACACTGGGCCCGGGCGAGGGGCTGTACATCGCCAGCGGCAGCGCAGCGACCTTGAAGGCGGGCAACGGCGCACCTTCCACGTTGCTGCACTTCCTGCTCGCGCCAGGCGCGGATCTCGATAAACCGCTCGAAGCGCCGCCCGCTGTGGTGAAGGAGCTGTATCGAACCGCCGCGCCCCTTCCCGCGCTGAAACCCGGCGTCTATGACCTCACCTTGACGCGTGTCACATTTCCGGCGCAGATGCCATCGAACGCGCCGCACCATCGATCCGGCGCGGCGCTCTACTACATCATCTCCGGAACAGGCCTGAACACGGTCGAAGACAAGTCGGACGCAAAGCCTCCGGGTTCCCTGATCTACGAACCGTTCGGTCTGGTGCATCAGTGGGGAAATCCGGGTGACATGTTCTTGACCTTTATCGCGTTCAACATCAACCCGGACGGCGTGGCGGCGGTCGTTCCGGGCGCTCCCGCGAAGGGTCAGTAGCGAGATCCTGATCGAGCGCTCAGGGGCAATCGTTGTGCAATATGCTCGGGGCCGGAGGACCCGCGATGCAGGGGATGGCGCTTAAATACTCGTAAATGGCTTCCATGTCGTGCATCGTCATGCGCTGAAACGCCGGCCAGGGCATGATCTGAAGAAGATTGCCATCGAACGGCGGGGGAAGGCAATTCTGCGTTACGTTCGCCGAGCATGGCGGATGCAGATGATCCAGGTCCTCACCGGTCTCCAGGATGTGGACAAATTCCGCCAGGGTGCGCCCTCCCTCGGGCCGGCCGGTCTTGTCGGGCGTCAAGTTGCGCGAGACGATGTGAGTACCTGCCGGGACCAGGGGGCCGAAGTCAAGGCCGCCGCCCAGGTAGGTTGCCTGGTTTACGATCTTCGGCTGGCCGAAGAACGGATTTCCGCCGGCCGCGTACTGCGTTGCCGGGCCGGCGCTGTGACAATCGTTGCAAGCGGCGGCGACATTGACCAGATAGCTTCCCAGACCGACCATTGAGACCTCCCTGCCCTGAAGGTTCAACGGCACCGGTGCCGCCTGAAGGCCCCGCTGGATTCTCGGGTCACCCGATTCAGAATCGTCGGCCTCGGCCCTGACGTGCACCAGTGCAGCCAGGATGGCTGCCGCGATGACGAGGGGCAGCGGAAGCTTCGCCCGTCTGGCAACGTAGCGTCGGTTCATGCTGTGCTCTCCTTTGGTTGCAGTTGCGACGTGTTCCGGGCGCAGCATGGCCCAATGGATTGCTCAGATTCGAGCGCAAAACGTGCTCGATCTTTGCTTGGTCCGCGTTCATCCAGCGTTCCCCTTTTCCTGATCCCAAAGCCACCGTGACAGGCGCCTGAGCGCGGTCGTCAGGCAGCGTCGATAGGTGCCGAAGGACAGGCCGAGCCGGTCCGCCGCGGCCTCCTGCTTCGGCGCGGGGCGGAAATAGGTGAGTTCGATCACGCGCCGCAGCTTCTCGTCGCGTGGGCTCGCGAACAGGGTGTCGACCGTCTCGGACAGCAGCGCCTGCAAGTTGGCCGCATCGGCGCGGCCGCGCGTGGCCATCAGCCGCGAGCGCAGCAGCGGACTGCCGGCGAGCAGGTCGAGCCGGCTGTAATTGCGCAACGCGCCCTTCAGCGCCGCCGTGAACTCCGGGAACGACCACGCGGTCGGGGCGGACGGCGAGTTGAAGGTCAGCAGCGGTACGGCCGTCCTGGCCCGCGCCGACTCATCGATGTCCGCGGGCAATCCCGCCTTGAGCATGCCCTCGTAGATATACCGACGGCCGGCCAGGTAGGTCGGGTCGTCGCTGGATGCGCCATCGCGGTAACGGCGGACGGTGAAGGTGGGATTGGATGCAAGGCCCTCGGCCGCCGCCTGGCGCGCCTCGGCGGTCTTGCCTTGATGTGCCAGGGCCGCGGCAAGGGTGAACTGGCCCATCGAATACATTCGATTGGCCTCGACCGCGCGGCGCAGCCAGGCGACCGCCTCATCGTCGCGCCCCAGAGCGAGCTTCGCTTCGCCCGCAACACGGCACCAGACGCTGGTGAGCGTATCGCGCGGGCTTAGACGAAACGCCTGGACAATGTGGCCCTCGGTTTCTTCCGCGCGTCCCAGCATTGGCTTGGCCCAACCGATGGCCGAGTAAGAAGGGGCCAGGTTTCGATCGAGCGCGATGGAATGCTCGGCCTGCGCGATGCCCATGGCGGCCCGCTGGGTGGCCATGTAAACCCTCGCCAAGGCGCCGTGCGCGCGAGCGTTGTTGGGCGCCAGCGCCAGCGCCTTCATGGCGGCCGCCTCGGCTACGATCAGACAGGTCGCCCGGTCGTCCGTGGTGTAGGTGGCCGCAAACAAGAACTTGACGCTGGCCAGGCCGATGAGCGCCTTGACATCGTTCGGTGCGAGCGCCAGGGCTTCTTCGAAGAAGCGCTCGGCCAGCAGCAGATTCGCCGGATCGTGGCCCCGGTTCAGAGCGGCCCAGCCGCGCAACACGAGGTCGAGCGCATCCGGATCTGTTGACTGCACGCGCTCCGCGCGCCGTGCTTCGGCCTCCGTCAGCTGTGCGTCCATCGCCCGGGCCAGGTGAGCGACGATCGTGTCCTGCATTTCGAACAGCTCCGCGCAGCTCAGATCGAAGCGTTCGGCCCAGACCTGGGTCCCAGTCTCGCTGTCCACCAGTCGGACGTTGACTCGGAGCTGGCGCTCGCCGTACTGGACGCTGCCTTCGAGCGCGTAACGCACGCCCAGCTCGCGCCCAACCTGCTTGACGTCCACCGCCTTGCCTTTGTAGGTGAAGGCGGTGTTGCAGGCAATCACGAACGCGTCCGGAATCCGCGACAGATCAGTCGTCAGGCTCTCGGTGATACCGTCGACGAAGTACTCGTGCTCGGCAAGTCCGCGCACGTCGACGAAGGGCAACACCACGATGGAAAGGCGCGGGGCATCGACCACGGGCGGGGCCGTCGCTCACGGAAAGCCGGCGCCAACTGCGAGCTCGGCCTGGGCATCAGCCAGCCTCACCTGTTCCGGATCGAGGCCAACCGATCCGGCGAAAAAGCGGGTCGGTGGCTCGGCCTCGTCGACCAGATTCGCGATCGCCTGCGCAAGCCTGGCATCAGCGACCGGGTGGTGACCATTGCGCTGTTCGCGACCGGGCTCGACGATGGTCACCGAAAGTCCGAACCGTGCGATCTCCTTCGACAGGCACTGCGAGAAGCATTCGAGCGCGAACTTGCCGGCGCTGTAGAGCGGGCCCAGTTCCGCGCCGGGGACGCCGCCAAACGAGGAAATGTTGAAGATCCGCCCGGTGCGAGCGAAGCGCAACGTCGGCAGCACCGCCCAGGTGAGGTTGAAGACACCGAACAGATTGGTCGTGAACTGGGCCTGGGTGTCCTGGATCGCATTTTCTTCGAAGAATCCCAGACAGCCGCAACGTGCGTTGTTCACCAGTACATCGATCGTGCCAAATCGCGCCAGGGCGGTTCGCACCGCCGCTCTGGCCTGACCGCCGTCGACGACATCGAGGCCCACGCTCAAAAGCTGATTGCTGTCCGGGCCGAGGCCCTCGATGACAGCCTCTCGCCGTCGGGCCGTAGCGACGACCCGATCCCCGGCCCGAATAGCGGTCTTGGCTATTTGTGCACCGAGCCCCCGGCTGGCGCCCGTGATAAACCAGGTTTTCTGCATCTTGGCTCCGTCACCACTGAGCGTTCACTGAAGCGCATCGCGATCGGTGCGCTTGATGCAGACCATGATCGGGCAGTCGGCTGCCCACTTGACAGACCAATGGCAACTCGATCTCTGCTCGGTCTGCACTCGCGGGCACCGGTCCGGAGCCTTACCTGCGAGGCCCTTTCGCGACGCTGCCGCCGGCCTGAGCGGATCTCGAGCATCTTTTGAGTGAACCGATGCCGTCAACTGCCGCTCGCCCGTGAGCGGATCTCGAGCAGCTTTTGCGGTCGCATCTGAGCACCGCGTTGGGTCATTCTTCGCCTCGAGTCAGTCTGATCCTGCGAGGTCTCAAATGAACGTTTATCGCGCCCGTCACCGTGACGACCTGTTGTTCGTACTGGTGCTGCTGCTGCCGCCCGTCTTCGTCGGGGCTCACTACGTCGGCTCCGGTGCTGCCGAGCTCGCGCGCCTTTCGCGGGCCTGGTTTAAATCGGAACAGTCGATCCGGCCTACGCCGGCCGTCGTCGTTCCTGGTCCCATAGCCAGCGTGCCAGCCGGCCGAGCGCGGTCGTCAGGTGGCGCCGGTATGTGCTGAAGGACAGGCCCAGCCGATCCGCCGCGGCCTCCTGCTTCGGCGCGGGGCGGAAATAGGTCAATTCGATGACGCGTCGCAGCTTCTCGTCGCGCGGGCTCGCGAACAAGGTATCGACGGTCTCCGAGAGCAGCGCCTGCAAGCCGGTGGCGTGGGCGTGCCCCCGCGCCGCCATCAGGCGCGAGCGCAGCAACGGATTGGCAGTGAGCAGGTCGACGCGGCTGTAGTCGCGCAGGGCGTTCTTCAGCGCAGCGGCGAAGTCCTCGAACGAGCACGCGCTCTGCGAGGTCGGAGCACCAAGGTCCGGCACCGGCGGCGCCGTGTGCGCCGGCACCGATTCGTCCTTGTCCGACGGCACCCCCGCTTTGAGCAGGCCCCGATAGATATGCTCCCGGTAGGCCAGGTAGGTCGGGTGGTCGCTGTAGGAGGCTTCGCGAAATCGACGC
>Ga0210409_10000524_pt1 | contig 60666 bp, 63 predicted proteins | sample IncBWH17MmetaG_FD_161649 | JGI IMG/M metagenome (GOLD analysis project Ga0210409, IMG submission 161649) | Forest soil microbial communities from Barre Woods Harvard Forest LTER site, Petersham, Massachusetts, United States - Inc-BW-H-17-M | ecosystem: Environmental > Terrestrial > Soil >... | reverse complement strand
CTCGAGCGCCACGGGCCGTCCGCCGCGATCGAGTAGTCGGAGCACGACACTTTCGCCGAAGAGGGTTGGCACGGTCGAGACGCGAAGATCGAGCTCCCGGTCTTCCAGCCGCACCCGAATGCGCCCGTCCTGCGGTCGCCGCCGCTCGGCGATATCCAGCTCCGCCAAGAGCTTGATGCGCGAGACGACGGCGTGTGCCAACTCGGCCGGCGGCTCCGGCGCAGGGGCGAGGACGCCATCGAGCCGGAACCGAACGCCGAGTCCGGAGCGAGCCGACTCGAGATGGATGTCGCTCGCGCCGACATCGTACGCATCGCGCACCAGCAGGTTGACGAACCGCACAACGGGCGGCTGCGTCGCCAAGTCCCGCACGTCGGCCGTGCGCTCGTCGTCGTGCTCGACGCGCGCCAGCTCGATGTCGCGCCCGGCGCGGGTGGTGAGCCGCTCGATGGCGCGCTCGACGTCGCCCAGGCTTGCCGGCTCGATGATGACATCGGCACTGTAGACGAGTCGCAGATCGTCGACCGCATCGTCGAGCAGCGCATCGGGTGCGACGGACACGCGCACGGCGCCACCGTCGGCGTAACCGATGGGGCACACGCGGTGGTGCAGGAGATAGTCGCGCGTTAGCCCATCAGCGAGTTGCGGCCGATGGCGCGACTCCGAATCGATGTGTGTCAAGGCGAATGCACGGATTGATGCCGCACCAGAATGGCGCGGGGGGTCCGACCCGCCTAGTCACTCCGCGAGATATCCCGTCATCCGATGGGAAACGACGCCGGATCGGCGATGAGTCTCGGTATCAAGAGCAGAAGCAGAAGAATGGTGCCGGTACCGCCCCACGCCACGGCTGCGAAATCGATCCGCAAGTGTGATGAGTGCACCCCGGCGTCGCAGCTCGGTCGGCGTGACCCCAGCATAGCGCTGGAGCATGCCGCGATATTGTGATGGTGATAAGAAATGTAGCCAGCGGACAACCTCGGACACGCGCACGGACGGGTCGTCCAGAAGTCGAGCTGAAACCAGCAGCCGGCTCCATGTAATGAAAGCGGCGGGTGATGGATATCCAGCAACGTTGAACCTGTTGACGAGTGTGCGACGACTGACGCCCAGCTCTTCACTCAGTCGCGCCACCGTGAGCCTGTTGCTTAACGATCCGTGGAGGCACCGAATCACTGCCACGCGAATCCCCGCTGGCACAGGATCGACCGCGTCGAGCACATTTGCAATAATGGCCGAAACGCAATTTCGGTGGGTGAGCTCTCGCACGCGGGTCGCGATGTGATCATGGCCACGCAACCACGTCGGCTGAATTCCTGAGCGAACGGCGCACCCAAGAAGTCGGACAGACTCGGCGTCGAGATCACTATACGTGGCGAGCGCGTTGGATCCGCAACGTGCCCGGACCCGCGCTATAAACGGTGGAAGGCTCGCCTCGCTAAGGGATTGCGGGTCGAGATGAATGATCACCGCGTCAGGTCGCCGTACTGCTGCGGCCTCTTGCCATCGATTGTGTGGCTCGCACACGACGCCGTTCCACCATCGGAGCGCGTGCAAAATATGCCGGCGCCACTCGTTGCTGGTGACGATGACCAGCACCGTAAGCCCTTGTCCCACGCCAACGGCGGACAACTCGACTGGAGTCGACATGCAGTGCGTTTTGTCTGGGTTAAGGGGCGATCTCGACCCTGCATAAGGCCTATCCAGTGCGAGTTATATGCCTCAGTCCGCTAGAGGGGGACCATGAGGGACCGGGAGGTACTCGACCGCGAACTCAGCGGCGGATTGTTGCTCAGGTACGCGCGCCGTAGACTCGTGCGTGATCCTGAATACCCCCCGGTTATTTCAACAGCTCTTGCGTGTGTTCCGCATCGACACCGTCTGTGATGTCGGATCTCGAGACGGCGCCGATGCGATCAGATTCCGAGCCGTCCTTCCGAACGCGCGCATCGTCGCCTTCGAACCGAACCCCAGCAATCACGAAGCCATGCGCGGCGACCAAGCGCTGGCGGAGGCCGAAATCGAAGTTCATCCCGTCGCGGTCGCCGAATCGGACGGTGTCGCGCAGTTCTTCGTCGTGCCCGCCGACTACTCAACGTCGGACTTCCAAAGGGGGTTGAGCTCCCTGTACCAACGCCCAGCTGAGCGAGATCCACAGACGCCGGTGTTCGTCCCGGTTACACGCCTGGACACGTTTTTCGCGGATCATCCGCCACACATGCGCGTTGCCCTGTGGATCGATGTCGAGGGCAAGGCGTGCGAAGTGCTCGAGGGCGCAGCTGACATACTGGACGCGGTCCACGTCATTCACGTGGAGGTAGAGACTGCCCCAATTATTGCGCCGGGCCAACGCCTCTACGCCGACGTGCGAGCGTTGCTCCATGCCCGCGGCTTTGTCGAGATAGCAGCGAGCCGGCCACAGGATGTCGAGCAATTCAATGTTGTGTTCGTACCGCGGAGTCTATCCTCCGAGTTGAGGCTACGCGTGCGGTGGTGGGTGTCACTACTCCGAATCCGGCACCTGGCGAGCCGAGTCAAGAATAGGCTGTTGGATCGCGGAGGATGAGAGGAGGCTGAGCCTGAATCCGGGCGCTCCTTGCCGTTGCAAGAGCAACGCGCGGATGGTTAGTACCTGACCGATCGCCGCAGATCGCCTCGCAGCAGTTCGTTCGCCGCGCGCCTGCACACGTTGCTGTGCACGATCGGCGTCTCGTGGGCCGAGTTCGGTGCTGCGCTTGATGCGGAGCTATCCGGTCAGTCCGGACGGACGCGGAGACGGCCGTGAGAGATCCCGTGCCCCAACCCTTGGTGTGGTTTAACATTGCGGCGCCATTGTGCGCCTCCCGGCTCAGGATTCCGACCAGTACGACTGAGGCCGCGTTACGGATGTGGGCCCTTTTCAGCAGCTAGTACTATGCCTTCGGTCTGTCATGTAGAACGACGAACACTTTTCGGGCGCGGACCGCGTTTTGACGGTGTCACGGCGCGCTCTCTCATCTTCGGCTGTAGATCCGCGACCGTGAGTCCGCCCGAGAGCACGTTGTCACCTGCGAGCACAAGATTGTGCTCAGCCGGAGTCGTGACGCCTCTCGCGATTGCAATGGCAAGGCCGATGAAGCCGAGGCGGGCATCGGGGACCAATTCTTCCATCCTGCGACGCATGTTATCGACGCCAAAGTAAAGCACGGCGTGCGTGATGACCGCGTGCCATGTTCGGTAGCTGCTATCCAAGGCGGCGTTCAGGACGAGCTCCATGGGCTTCCGATCAGGCGGATGCGAGCGCTCGTCCGGCCCTCCCGCAAAAATCGACGTATCGACCAGGGAGACAGTCCCCCGTGCGATTCCCTGGGTCGGAACGAATTGCCAGGCGGAGTAGGCTTGCTCGGACAACTGCAACGATACGCGCAGGTAATTGAGCCACTGGAATCGGCCAGAGTTTAGGGTCCAGTTAACTATCACGTTGGCGGGCAACTCTTCGACCTCGGCCAACGATGGCGCGTAGATGTCCAATGGTCCCGGGCCTGAACCAGTGAGCAGCCAATCAGACGGCACGCCAAAACCGAACGCGATAGTTCGAATCAGATCGCTCCGAGGATTCTTGGCTCGGCCGGACATGATGTGAAACAACGTCGGTTGTTTTACGCCGAGGGCGCGCGCCGCCGCGTTCGTATTTCCTCCGTGAAAAAGCTTCACGAGCAGCGTCACCCGGTCCGATAGGTTCATAGGATTTCACACACACCGTTGCATGTTGATGGCATAACGCTATATTCCCGTCACAAGGACACGTAATTGCATGTGGTATCGAATCTTATTACGCACGGAATAACTGTCAAGGGTCTGGAGGGTCGTATGTCCGGTATTGACCGGCAGGTTGAACGTGACCAGGCCGAATTGCCCCTCTCGCTAGCCGCGAAGGAATTGGGAGTCAGTCGCGAACGCGCGATGAGGATGCTGCTATCCGGTCGCGTTGCGGGTGTACTCCGTCATGGCCGCTGGTACTGTGATGCTGAATCTGTCGCGCTCGCGCGCGGCGCTCTGACGGTCCGAGATTCAATCCGCTGAGAGGAGTGTTTGTCGTGCTCCGCATCGCAGTAGGAGGAGTGGCTTAATGAAACAGCCACACGTGAGCGCGTCGCACTCGGTGCTTGCGGAACAGTGGCGCGCGAGCGCCGACCTCTACGAACGTGACCAAGCAACAGGACCACTGGCGCCGCTTTATCGCAAGCTGGCGGGCGAGCTCGAGGCGTGGGACCGCGACGGTGCCAATGAAGCGCTCACACTGCGCGAAGCGGCGCAAGAATCGGGACTATCCACAGATCATCTCGGCCGACTCATTCGCGATGGCAGGATTCCAAACGCTGGTAGACATGGCGCTCCACGCGTTCTGCGGTCGGATCTACCGAGGCGGGTGACGCGGTTGCCATCGAGTACGCGCACACATACAATAGGCGAGGTCCGGGCGGACCTTGCGCGCGGCGTCGCTACTCGATCATGAGGTACGACGCCATGCCCCGTAAGTCGAAGGGTTGGTCATATTCAGCCGGCGAGAAAGGCCGCAATCGCGTGCGCGGATTCGAGCGCCCCGGCCGCCCCGGCTCCTACATGCTCCAGTACTCAGCCCCGGATAGTGCGGGCCGGGCCACGCCGCATCGCGTGGCGTTCGATCTCGACGCCGGTCTCGATACGCGTGCGCAGCGTGCCGAGGTCAAACGCAAGGTCGATGAACTCGTCGCCAAGGTCGCCGAGGCACCGGCCGCCGCGCCCGAGCCGCGCCTGACGCTCGGTGGGCTAGCGACGCGGTATCTCGCCGAGGTGACACCTACGAAGGCGCCCGACACGCAGGTACACGACCGTATCGGTCTGAGCCTCGCACTCAAGGCATGGGGCAAGGACCGCGACCCGCTGACGCTGGACCGTAGCGATTGGGACGCCTACATCCGGCTCCGCTCGACGGGCCAGCTTCGCACGGACCGGAAACAATCAGCAAGCCCTCGCGCCGTAGGGGCCAACACAATCGCGGGCGAGCTACGCGTCGTTTGTGCGCTGCTCAATTGGGCAACGATGCTTCGGTCATCGCGGGGCAAGCCGCTCTTGATGTGGCATCCATTCAGGGGCCTCGCGAAGCCAAAAGAGATCGAGCCCGCGCAACCGCGTGTGAGCTACGACGACTACCGGGCAATGCTCCGCGTCGCGCCACAGGTCGACCCACAGTGCCCGCTCGCGATCATCCTGGCGTATGAGACGGGCAGGCGCGGTAGTGCGATCCGGTCGCTCGAATGGCGGGACATTGATTTTACCCGCCGTGTTATCCGGTGGCGCGCCAAGACGGATAAAATGCGCCGCGAGCGGTTCAGTCCACTGAGCGACGAAGCACTGGCCGCGTTGACGGCCGAGCGTAACCGGCAGGCAGTCATCGGCAATGCTGCAACGCCTATCTTCGGAACACGCTGGCAGCGGGCGAAAGGTGGACCCCTCGGACGCTCGACCTTCCGCCGCTGGTGGAACGAGTGCGAGACGCTGGCCGAGCTCGAACCGGTTAAGCGCCGTGGCTGGCACTCGTGCCGCCGCCGGTTCGCGGACGATGTCAAGGATCTCCCGCTCAAGGACGCGGCAGCGCTTGGCGGTTGGGCGACCCCTCACATGTTGCTCTACTACCAGTCGAGCGACGTGGAATCACAGCGCGCTGTGCTCGACAAGCGTCGTCGGGGCACCGCCGTGGCCGAAGCTACGGCAAAGGGTTGAACGGTGACCACGAACCGTGACCACGGGCATGACGCACCGCTGGTGAGGTCATCCGAAATCGACGTATGGCCTTGGTCACAAACGCGATACGCGACAACGAGGCTCGCTATGAGAATGGACTTGCGCGAGATTGGTAAGTTCGCGCCAATCCGTGGCGCGATGCAAGCGAGGGTCGTCATCCCTGTGAATCTGTGATAAGTGACGCGGTTGTCGTTCTGACCACGGTCGCAAGCGAGGACGAGGCAATGGCATTGGTGCGGGCCTTACTCGAGCGTCGATTGATCGCGTGCGGCACGATGCTACCGGGCGCTCGGTCGCTGTATCGGTGGGAAGACCGCATCGCGGATGAGTCCGAAGTGGTTGTGCTGCTCAAGACGCGAGCGGAGCGTGTGTCGGCGCTGGAATCGGCGTTCGCCGAGCTTCACCCATATAAGGTACCCGAGCTCTTGGCCCTTCCCGTGAGCGCCGGGTTGGAGCAGTATCTCGGCTGGATCGGACGCGAAACATGACCGACTCGCAGGCACCTGAATCGCCCGCTCAAGAAACAAATGACGCCGCCGCCCAGGCGGCGGCCGACGCCGACACGTTCACCGAGCGCGGCATGCTGCTCTGCCGAAAAGCCCGGTGGAAGGACGCGATCGAGCCGCTTCGGCGGGCGACGGAGCTCGCGCCGAACGAAGGGCTCGCGTTCTACTATCTCGGGGACGCGTACAATCATACTGATCAGCTTCCCGCGGCCCTGTCCGCTTTCGAGACGGCGGCCCAGCTGCTGACCGACAACTGGCGGGCGCTCAAAGGCGTGGGAATCGTTTTGGATCGTATGCGCCGACCCCAAGAGGCCGCGGCGGCGTACCAGAAAGCCCGGGACGCCCAGAAGCGTTAACTCACGAGCCGTCGATCGTCGTTGTGTGGGTATGATCCACACGAAACGACGCGCGGCCGCGGGCGCCGCTGTCCTCTTGTGGGCGGGTGGCCTGGCAACACTGGCGCACCGCCAACACAAGCCGCCGGGCCTCTCCGGCGAGATGACGTTAGCGGCGACCCGGTTCAACCCGGGCCCAGCGTATTACCTCGTCGAGCGCGACGGCAAGCAGGTCGGATTCGCGTCGTCGACCGCCGACACGACGCCCGTAGGCCTCGTTTTCTCGGACTATCTGATCCTCGAGGCGCGAGGCGACTCGATGCGCCGAATGGCGATCGCGAGCGAGGCGAGGGTCTCGCGCACCTTCGTCCTTCAGCAGCTCGACGCCAAGAGCGACACGACCACGGGCTGGTACCACGAGACGGCCGCGGTCGGCGCCGACTCCATGCTCACATTCAAGGCGTTCTCTCCTACCGTCTCCACGCACACCGCCCGGCTCGAGCACGACATGCTCGCTCCCGACGCGATTCCCATGATCGTCGGTATGGGCACCGAGACGAAGCCGCGCGTTGGAACACAGGTCGACTTCAAGGTCGTCGACGTCGCAGCGGGCCAGGTCCTGCCCGTGACGTTCCGAATTGCCGCCGAGTCGTTGTTCTCGATCGCGGACAGCGCTGTCTACGACTCGAGCGCGCACCAGTGGCGTGCCGGGACCATCGACACGCTCCGCGCGTGGCAACTCGTTCCCCGAACGTCGATGCTCGCCGCGATGCCGCGGCTGTCCGCGTGGGTCGACGGGCAGGGACGAGTCGTCGACGCCGAGGCCGAGATCGCCGGCGCCGGTACGCTTCGATTCCGACGGATGTGCTACGAGCTCGCCTACCGTAACTGGCCTGGACGCCGCTTCAAATGATCGAACTCGCCGCCCTCACCAAGAAATACGGCGCCTTCACCGCCGTCGATCACGTCGACCTCGTCGTGCCGCGCGGGGAGCTGTTCGGCTTCCTCGGGCCGAACGGCGCCGGGAAGACGACGACGCTGCGCATGATCGCCGGCATCCTGCGTCCGACGGCCGGCACCATCCGGATCGCCGGCGTCGATGTCAACGCGAATCCGGTCGCGGCGAAGGCCGTGCTCGGTTTTATCCCAGACCGGCCGTTCATTTATGAAAAGCTGACTGGGGCCGAGTTCCTGCGTTTCGTCGCCGGGTTGTTCGGCCAAAGTGGCCCGGATGTCGACAAGAGAGCCCATGAGCTTCTCGCCGTGTTCGACCTCGAAGAATGGCGAGACGAGCTGGTCGAGAGCTACAGCCATGGGATGCGCCAAAAGCTGATTATCTCATCCGCCTTTGTCCATCGCCCCGATGTCATAGTCGTCGACGAGCCACACGTCGGTCTCGATCCGCGTGCGGCCAAGACGCTCAAGCAGCTCTTCCGCGAGTACACGAAGCGCGGGCATACGATCATGATGTCGACCCACACGCTCGAAGTCGCCGAGACGCTGTGCGATCGCATCGCCATTATGAATGGTGGGAGAATTCGCGCGTGCGGCACGATGGACGAGCTCCGCGCCGACGCCGTCGCGGGCGCCGCGGGCCTGGAGGACATATTCCTCAAGCTGACCGGCGATAAGGCGGTTCGGGAGTTGCTGGGTGTCCTCGATCGCTGAGACCGGCGCGATTCAAACCGCGATCCGCCTGCTCGCGCCGAAGTGGCTCACGGCGCGCGCGCGCGCACGCACTGGCGGCCGCGCGCGGAGCGCGCGCAACATCGCGCTGATGGTCCTCGGCCTTTTGTTCTGGTTTGTGATCATCGGGCTCTTGTATCGCATCCTGTCGTACTTCAAAAACGTGCCGGAGATCGGATCACTGGTCGCCGGCAAGCTGCTCGGGATACTGCTCGTCGGGTTCCTGGGTATCCTGCTCCTCTCGAACGTCATCAACGCCTTGTCGACCTTCTTCCTGGCCCACGACCTGGACATGCTCGTCGGCGCGCCCGTCGATTGGCTCGGCCTCTACACGGCGAAGCTGATCGAGACGACCATCAACTCGAGCTGGATGGTGGTCCTGATGGTCGTGCCGATCCTCGCGACGTACGGCGTGGTCTACCACGGCGGACCGGTCTTTCCATTGATCGCGATCGGGGCATTTCTCCCCTATGTCATGCTGCCCGCGATCATCGGGAGCGCCATCACGCTGCTCCTGGTCAACATCTTTCCCGCGCGCCGCACGCGGGACATCCTGAGCGTCATCGCCATTCTCGCCGCGGGCGCCGTGGTCGTCCTGTTCCGGATTATGCGGCCGGAGCGGTTCGCGCGCCCGGAAGCGTTCCAGAGCCTCGTCGAGTTCGTGTCCCTGCTCCGGAGCCAATCGCCCTGGTCGCCGAGCGATTGGATGCAACAGGCGGTGATGTCGTGGCTGACCGGCACGCCCGACCCGCTGCCGTTCTATCTCCTGTGGTCGACGGCGGCCGCGATGTTCGTCGTCGGCGCCGGCCTTTTCTGGTGGCTCTATCCGATCGGCTTCACCAAAGCGCAGGAGTCCGGCAAGCAGTTCGCCCGGAGCGGCCTGCTGTCGCGCGCGATGCGCACCATGCTGGCGCCATTCGGCGTCCTTCGGCGCGAGCTCGTGCTCAAGGAGCTGCGCATCTTCTTCCGCGACAGCACCCAGTGGTCACAGCTCATTCTCCTCGCGGTGCTGATCGTCGTCTACGTCTTCAACGTGAAATTCCTGCCACTCAAGGCCGACGGCGTCTCGAATTTTCTGCGCAACGTGATCCCGTTCTGCAACTTGCTCGTCGCGGGCTTCGTGATCGCCTCGGTGGCGGGTCGGTTCATCTTCCCCGGGGTGAGCCTGGAAGGCCGCACCTGGTGGCTGCTCCGCGCGAGCCCGCTCGATATCGGCGATCTCCTGTGGGCCAAGTTCTGGGTCGGCACCACCCCACTGCTCATCCTGGCCTTGTTGATCGTCGTCGTGACCGACACGCTCCTGCAGGTCAACGGCTTCGTCTTCGGCGTCTCGGTTTTCACGATCACGTTCCTGACGTTCGCGATCGCGGCCTTGGCCCTCTGCTTCGGCACCATCTTCCCGCAATTCGAGACCGAGAACGCCGCGCAGATCCCCACCTCGTTCGGCGGACTGGTTTTCATGATGGTGTCCGTCCTGCTGATCCTCGCCGTCGTCGGCTCCGAGGCGCGCCCCGTCTACAACTACTTGAACGACGCGAACGACACGCGGGATCTCGTCATTGGTTTCGGCCTCGCGGGAGCGCTCTGCGTCGCCTCGACGCTCGTGCCCATCCGGGTCGCGTTGCGCCGGCTGAGCGCGATCGAGCGCGGCTGACCGTCACTCGACAAATCGTCTGACCTCGATCTGGCCCCGGTACTTCCAATGGGGGCACGTCGCGGCGATCCGTGCGGCGTCGGAGTCGTCCGCCGCCCGGATGATGAACAGGCCATCGACAATGGCGCCCGGAGGCTCGAGATGACCCTCCAATTCGAGCTTACCAAGACGGGCCAGACTGTCCGCCCAGCGGCCATACTCGGCCCGGCGCTCTCCCATGTGGCCCTCTGCTGGCGGCAGATACGCCGGGCCCGGCGAGAGGAGGAGCACGTACGTCTGGCCAGCGGGGCGGGCGCCAGACCAGGGATGCGCGATGACGAGCAGGAGCGCGGCTGCCGCGGCGGCCGCCACGCCCCATATCCAGGGGCGACGGCGCCCGAGCACGGCGCGGACGACCCGGTCCTCGAGCCCCGGATCGGGCTGCAGTTCCCGCGGCAGCTCGGTGAGCGCGCGTCTGATGTCGTCGGGAAGTTCGGTCATGGTCGAGCCTCGTCGAGATTCAACGCCGAGCGAAGGAGCGCCCGGGCGCGCGCCAACTGACTTTTCGACGTGCCGTCGACGATGCCGAGCAGTTCGGCGATTTCGCGATGGGCGTAGCCGTACACGTCATGCAACACGAACACATCGCGCGCGCCCTCCGGCAGGCCGGCGATCGCGCGCTCGAGATCGAACGCCGCGTCGTCTCTGGCCGGGGTCACGGGCTCGATATCCGGCGCGCCGACCATCCGCCACGCCGAACGCACCCGCTCGCGTCGGACGTTGATCAACACGCCACAGAGCCACGATCGCAACGCCGACTCGCCGCGGAACGTCGACATCTTGCGCGCCGCGCGCACCCAAGTCTCCTGGACGAGGTCTTCGGCCTCGTTCTGGTCGCGGGCCGTGAGGCGCAGCGCCAACGCGTAGAGTGCCGGCGTGTGCGCCCGGTACAGCGCCCGAAACGCGTCCTCGCCGCCGTTCACTGCGTCGGCGTGGGATTCACCCAGTCGTGCATGACGACGACCAAGGCCGACATCGGCGAGCCGGGTTCGACCATGCCCGGCACGTTGTTATCCTCGGATTCGACGAGCCCGTAATCGGGGTTGACCATATTGGGGTAGAAGACCATGAGGTGCGGCAAGAACTTCGATATTTTGGTGCCATCGGGATTCGGAAGAAGTTGGGCCGATGACATCATGAAGATCAATGCGGGCCGCTTGGGCGCGTGAAAGCGCCCCGATTTGAACCCGTCGGCGATCTCTCGCTTGACCACGTCCTGCGATTTGCCCCCCAGTAACTCCACGGACCGAAAGCGCTCGACGGCCAGGATCGTCGCGTCGGCCTCGGCGTCACCGCACATCGGCGCAAACGCCTGCTCGGCGGGGCGACCGACGAGACACGCTTCGGTCGAGTGGCCTGGGTCCGCGACGACATAGTGGTCGTGGTCGAGCACGTAGACCTTGGCGTCCTTAGAGATGGGCGCGGGTGCGGCGCTCCTGGCGAGACGGATTTCTTGGTCACGCGACTGGGCCGTGGCGACAGCAGGGACGATGAGTGCTACCCACAGGAGTTTGCGCATACTATTGAGTGGCATTCGACCTCACAGAGGTTGGAATCGCGGCCCACTAAGCGGCCAGCGCGTTCCCGCACCCGGCGCAGTATCGCGCGGCCGGCTCAGTGATGGCGGCGCCGCAGGCGGTGCACACCCCCGCGAGATAGCGCCCGCATTCGCTGCAGTACGCGGCGTCGGATTCCGGACGTGACCCGTGCTCCGGGCACGTCCGGCGTCCCGCACGAAGCCCGAATACGAGCGCCTCGACCGCATCGACCGGCGCCGCGGCCTCGGTGCCTCGCGCGCGCAGCTCGGCGAGCGCGCGCTCGGTGTAGCTCGCTTTGAGCGACGCGTAATCAACGTCCGATAGCTTCCCGGTCTGGCGATCGAACTCGATCTCGCGTAGTGCCTCGACCGCGGTCGACCCTGGGATCTCCTCGGGCTCAGCGGGACGTCGCGCCGTGGGGCGGCTGGGCGCCAGCAGTGGATAGAGCACGAAGGCGACGGCGGCGAGCGCCAGCATGGTCCCTACGATGAGCGTCAGCACTCAATCATCCTTGCGGATCGCCTCTTCGAGTCGCTTGAGCTCATCGCTCGTCGCGTCGACCACTGGCGTCGCGACCTGTGCTTCGGGTTTGTGCCAGTGCTTCAAGAGCGCGCCGAGAATCAGCGTCCCGGCACCGACGGCGAGGAACGGGGCGACGTAACCCGCCCAGTTGAAGCCCTGGCGCGGGGGGGCCATCAGCACCTTATCGCCGTAGGTCTCGCGGAACGTCGCGAGAATTTCGTCGGCGGTGTAGCCGCCGGCGACCAAAGTCATGACATCGCGGTGCATTTGCGGCGAGACCGGGCAGGTGAAGTCCGTCGTCCGGCATGTGTAGACATCGAGCGTGCAGCCGCACTGGCAATGGATGCGGTGCTCTAGTGCATCCCGGGCGTCGTTCGACATTGATGGCGTCGCTCCCGCCTTCGGCGGTCGCGAAATCGGGCGATACGTCGCTTCGTCCATTGGGCCCGACATGGTCTGCCGGCCCTGTTGAACCGTCGCAACCATTGTGGCCAGAAAGACCCGCCGCGAGACCATTAGCGCGCCGCTTCGGCGTGCGCCGGTGCGAGTACGGTCCGATAGCCACTCCTCGCGCGGGCACGATCGGCTTGTGGCCACATCACGATGAGGCCGCCGAGGGCCATCGTGAGCCCGCCATACCATACCCACCACACGAGCGGGTTGAACGTGATGCGAATCTCGGCCGTGTCTTCGTTCGTCGCGCCGGCGAGCACGACATAGACATCCTCGGCCAGCCCGTCCTGAATGCCGACGGCGGTCGACGGCTCAAAGCTCGGCTGACCGCGACTATCGAAGTGCTGCCGCTTTTCGCTCTCGATGAGCGGCATCGGCTTGCCATCACGCGTCGGCTTGAGCGTGATCGCGACCACGTGACGGTTGAGTTGGTCGAACTCTGACAGTCCTTGGCTGACGAACGTCCAGTGGTGGCCGTAGGGGTCGGTCGCTTCGTACGTCTGTCCCGTGTGCAGCGTGACGTCATTCTCTCGCTTGAACGCGAGGCCGGCGAAGGCGCAGAACAGGATGACCACGCCCGCGTGAACGATGTATCCACCGTACCGCCGGCGATTTCTCGCAACCAGCCTGACGAACGCCGTCACCACCGATTCATCGTGCATGCGACGACGGGCGCCAACTCCTTTGTAGAACTCCTGGCAGATCGTCCCGGCGACGAAGGCCGCCAAGGAGTACGAGATCACGGCAGACACGCTTCGCATCCCTCCGGCGAGGAGCAGCACGAGCGTCGCGAGGCCGGCGAACGTAGGGAACGCGAATTGGCGCTTCAGATTGTTGACGGAGGCACGGCGCCAGGCGATCAGGGGCCCGATGCCGGTCAACAGCAACAATAAGAGACCCAGGGGAATGTTGACGGCATTGAAGAACGGGGGGCCTACAGTGATCTTCGAGCCCCGCACGGCCTCGCTCAGAATCGGGAACAGCGTTCCCCACAAGACCGAGAACGCGATGCCGACCAAGAGCAGATTGTTGTACAAGAACGCGGCTTCCCGGCTGATCATGCTCTCGAGCTCGGCGTTCGCCTCGAGATCGCGCAAGCGGGTGGCGACCAGGTAGGCCGTGACGGCGACGCAAGCGACGAGCATGCCGGCGAACCACGTACCGACGGGCGATTGGGCGAACGAGTGGACACTAGAGATCACGCCGCTCCGCGTGATGAACGTGCCGAGGATCGCGAGCAGAAACGTCGAGACGACGAGCACGACGTTCCATTTGCGGAGCATGCCGCGCTTCTCCTGGACCATGATCGAGTGCAGGAACGCGGTGCCCGTGAGCCACGGGAGCAACGACGCGTTCTCGACTGGATCCCAGGCCCAGTATCCACCCCACCCGAGCTCGACGTACGCCCACCACATCCCGAGCGTGATGCCAACCGTGAGGAAGAACCACGAGACGAGCGACCACCGGCGCACGGCGCTCAGCCATTCGGCGTCGAGCCGTCGGGTGATCAGCGCGGCGATGGCGAACGCGAACGGAATGGCCGTCGCCACGTACCCCAAGTAGAGATTCGGCGGGTGAATCGCCATTCCCGGATTCTGGAGCTGGGGATTCATCCCGGCGCCGTCCGGCGGGGTCCAGTCGAGGTGCTCGAAGGGGCTCGCCCCGAAGCACATTGTCGCGACGAAGAAGAGCGTGATCGCGCCGAGCGTGCCGGTCACGTACGGCATCAGCGCCTGGTTCCGGCCGCGGCTCGACCAGATCGCGATGACGCTATAGGTCGTGAGAATCAGACACCAGAAGAGCATGGAGCCGGCCTGACCGGCCCAGAACGCCGTCAGCTTATAGACGAACGGCAGATTCGCGCTGGTGTGCTCGGCGACATACGTGAGATTGAAGTCGTTGGTGACGAGCGCGGTCCAGAGGCCGAGCGACGCGAGCACGATGAATACCCAGGTCGCGTACAGCGCGCGCGCGCCGCTCGCGACGAGGTCCGAACGACGGAGCGCTCCACCGGCGAACGACACGATCGTCGCCCAGGCGGCGACGATGAGCGCCAGCCAGAGCGATAGCTCACCAATGAGGGTCACGTAGACTGCTGCCGATATCCCGGGGTTTGGCGGTACTTCTCGGGGGCGTTCTCGTAGCGGGACGCGCACTTCGCGAGGAGCGTCGTGGCGCGGAACGTTCCGTCGTGGCCGAGTCGTCCCTCGACGACCACGTCGACTCCGTCAGTAAACGTGTCTGGCGTTATGCCGCGATACACGACTGGGTAGGTTTGCGCGCCATCGGACACGCGAAAGCTCACCTCGCGCCCTCCGGGCGCTCGGACTATGGACCCCGGGACTACGCGGGCACCGACTTTCACGCCAGTTTCGACGAACGAAGGATCTCGTGAGACCTTCGTAGCGAGTTCTTGGGGTGTCAGGTAGTACTCGCCAGTCTTGGTGATGGCGTCGGCCATCAATACGCCGGCGCCACCGAGGATGATTGCCCCACCGACGAGCCATTTTGTTCGTGGATGCATAGCGACCTACTCCTTCGCTTTTGTGGCGGCGGCCCGAACCCGCGCCATGATGCTCTCCAACTCCCGCTCCGCCTGGTCGCGCTCCTCTTTCGTCCAAGCGCCGGTCAACCGGCGGAAATCCCGCACGCGCTCCAGCATCTCGTCGATCACGGAGCGCAGCTCGAGGTTCGCGCGGCGCTCGTTCGGTAGCTCATCGCGTTTGGCCATGCTCCTCAATATATGATCTCGCCCAGTACAGGGCCGTATCTACGGCGGCGGTCCATCCGGCCGCCCCAGCCCTGGCCGCGGCCCGACCCGCGCCTGGCTCGAATCGGGTGAACGTGCGACCCGCCAAAAACTCGTCGGGAGAGCTCCAAACGCCGGTCGCCAGGCCGGCGAGGCCGGCTGCCCCGGCGGCGGTCGTCTCGACCATGTCAGGCCGCTCGACCGGCACATCGAGCACATCGGCCTGGAATTGCATCAGCCAGTTGTTCATCGATGCCCCGCCATCCACCCGCAGGGCGGGCAGGTTGGCGTGCATCGCGCCCAGGACGTCGCCGGTCGAGTATGCCATCGCTTCAAGCGCTGCGCGCACGAAGTGCGCGCGGTTGGTCCCCCGGGTGATTCCGACGATCGTGCCTCGTGCGCGTGGCTCCCAATGCGGCGCGCCAAACCCGGTCAGGGCAGGGACGAAGTACACGCCATCGGTCGAGGCGACGGTCCGTGCCAGTGCTTCCGTCTCGGACGCCGCGGCAATTATCCCGAGGCCATCGCGCAGCCATTGAATGGCGGCTCCGGCAATGAAGATGGCTGCCTCGACCGCATAGCACGCCGCCCCACGCGCATCGCATGCGACGGTGACGAGGAGCCCGCGATCGGCAATCGGACGTGTCGTGCCACTGTTCACTAGGAGAAACGCGCCTGTGCCATACGTCACCTTGCCAGTCCCGGGTGCGTGGCAGCCTTGGCCGTAAAGGGCCGCCTGCTGATCACCGGCTATACCTGCAATCGGAATTGGCGCGCCAAAGAACGACGCCTCGGTCGTGCCGAATATTCCCGAGGACGGGCGCACTTCGGCCAACAAGTCGCGCCGGACCCCGAGCAATTCGGACATCTCGGCGCTCCATTCGCGCCGATCGATGTCATACAGCATCGTCCGCGACGCGTTCGTCGGCTCCGTGGCGTACACCCGCCCTCCGGTCAGATTCCAGAGGAGCCACGTGTCGACTGTGCTGATATGCATCTTGCGGTGATCCAAGGCGTCGAGCAGCCACGCCATCTTCGTCCCCGAAAAATACGGATCAAGGGTGAGGCCGGTTGCTGACTGGATCGCTGCGGCGTGGGGTGCCAGAGCGGCGATCGCCGGCGTAGTCCGGCGATCTTGCCAGACGATCGCCTTTGGCGCGGTCGTGGGCGACGCGGGGTCCCATGCGACGACCGTCTCGCGTTGGTTCGTGAGGCCCAGCGCACGAATCGATGCGGGCGCCACACCCGCCGCGGCGATCGCCTCGCGGCCGGCGGCCACTGTGCGTTCCAGCAGCTCGGCGGGGTCGTGCTCGACCCAGCCGGGCCGCGGGTAGTACTGCGTGATCTCGCGATAGCCGCGGCCGACGACGCGGCCTGACTCGTTGATGACGAGCGCCGTGCTGCCAGTGGTGCCCTGGTCGAGCGCGAGCACGTAGGACACTTAGAACCCGTAGGGCGGATAATGCACGCCCTTGTCGCTCACGAACGCCGTGATCAGCTCGGCCGGCGTGACGTCGAACGCCGGGTTGAACACGCGCGCTCCTTCGGGCACGGTCAGTTCGTGCCGGCCGCGCTCCTCGATGGGTATGTGCTCGCCAGACGGCGTGGCTGGATCGAACGTCGACGTTGGTGCGACCACATAGAAAGGCACGCCGTGTCGCTTCGCGGCAATCGCCACGCCATAGGTCCCGATTTTGTTCGCGGCATCGCCATTCGCCGCGATCCGATCGGCGCCGACCAGCACGAGATCGATTGCGCCAGAACGAAGCAGGCTCGCCGCGGCACTATCCGGAATGACCGTCACGGGGATGCCGGCGCGCGACAGTTCCCACGCGGTGAGTCGCGCGCCTTGCATCAGTGGCCTTGTCTCGTCGGCGAACACTTCTACGCGTCGGCCCGCTTCGGCGGCGACGTAGATTGGGGCGAGGGCGGTGCCGATGCCCGACGTAGCCAACGCTCCGGCGTTGCAGTGGGTGAGCACCCTCGCTCCATCTCGGATCAGTGGCGCGCCTGCTTCACCTATCCGGCGGCACATGGCCCGGTCTTCCTCGAGAATGGCCGTCGCCTCTTCCCTTGCGGCCCGCGCAATCTCGCCATCGGGCGCCAGCTGGATCGCAGCCATGACTCGATCGATGGCCCGGGGCAAGTTCACGGCGGTGGGACGAGCCGAGCGAATGCGGGCGGCATAATCGTGAGCGCGAGCGCGAAGCGCCGCGCCATTTTCTCGCGACAGCACGGCCGCCAAGCCAAGCGCTCCAGCAACGCCAATGGCCGGCGCGCCGCGGACGGCGAGCGTCGCGATGGCTTCGCACACCTCATCAACGGTCGACAGGTCGCGCTCGATGAATTCGCCTGGCAGAAGGCGCTGATCGATGATTCGGACGGCGCGGCAGCCGGGTGCCCAGCTTACTGCAGTCAGTGGGTCCACGGCCGGAAATCTAGCGAAAATGCGCGTGAAGGAACTCGGACAGCGCCTCCTCTTCCTGAGTGCACCGGGCCAGGCGAACGCACCGACCGGTGAGATACGGCGCGATCGTCGCGCCGTGGTCCAAGTATTGGGCGATGACGATCGGGTGCACATAGGATTTGCGGGCGATCGCCGGCGTGTTGCCGAGCTCCTCGGAGACGGCCCGGACGGCGGCGACCACGTTGCGCTTGGCCTGGCTCACGCTCTCGACAGGCTCGGTATCGGCCAATGACACGGCGCACCGGAGTGTCCCGCCCCACGTGCGAAAGTCCTTCGCCGTGTAGGGAACGCCGACCAGCTCGCGCAAGTACCGATTGACGTCACTCGCCGTGAGATCGTGCCATTTGGTGCCGTTCTGGTAGCGAAAGACATGGGCGCCCGGCACCGCCTGCAGTTGTCTAATGAACACCGCCAGGCGGCGATCGACGATCGTGTGGCGCTGTTGGACGGCGCGCTTGCCGCGGTAGTGCAACATCACGCGCGATCCCTCGATCGTGATATTCGACTTGCGCAAGGTCGTGGCGCCGTGCGATCGATTCTCACGCTCGTATCGCTCGTTGCCGACGCGGAGATAGCCCTCGGCAATGAGCCGCACGACGGCGGCCGAGACACGGCGGCGAGTGAGGCCCGCGTGTCGCAAGTCCGTGGCGAGCTGGGCGCGGATCGCCGGCAAGTCGGAGCCCATGCGCGCGATGCGGCGGAATTTGCGATGGGCGCTCTTCTCGACCGCGCGCGGGTGATAGCGATACTGCTTCCGGCCGCGCGCATCGTATCCAAATGCTTGGATCGTCGCGCCCGAACGCTTGGCGATGTGCACATCGCGATACGCCGGCGGGATGCGGAGTGAGGCGATCCGCGCGAGGAGCGAACGGTCTCGGATGCGCCGGCCCGCGGGCGTGACGTACCAAAAACCGGAGCGCGCAGTGCCCTTCCGCAAGATCCAGTTAGATTCTCTCTCGTGCCGCATCAATCCGTAGTCTCGCAGATCGGTGAGCGCATCGCTACGATCACGCTCAACCGGCCCGACAAGCTCAACGCGCTCAACCACATCACGATCGCCGAGCTCGGCGCCGCGATCGCCGAGGCGCGAACCGATCCCACCGTCGGGGGGATCATCCTGACCGGCGCGGGTCGCGCGTTTGCCGCGGGTGCAGACATCAGCGAGATCCGCGGACTCACCGCGATCGAAGCCCAGGCGACGTCGGAGCGTGGACAACTCGTGTTCCGCTCGATCGAGACTTCGCCCAAGCCGGTCATCGCGGCGGTCAATGGCTTCGCGCTTGGCGGTGGGTGCGAGTTGGCTATGGCGTGCCACGTCCGCATCGCGGGCGAGGCGGCCAAGTTCGCGCAACCTGAGGTGAAGCTCGGCCTGGCGGCGGGATATGGCGGGACACAACGGTTGCCCCGCCTCGTCGGCGCCGGACGCGCCATGCACCTGCTGCTCACCGGGGAGACTATCGACGCGGCCGAAGCGTTCCGGATCGGCCTCGTGACGCGGGTGGTTCCGAATGATGAGCTGCAGTCGACGGCGCGAGCGCTCATGACACAAATTCTCGCCAACGGGCCGCTCGCGCTCGCACTGTCAATCGATGCCGTGCACCGCGGGTTGGGCATGAGCCTCGATGCGGGGCTCGTTCTCGAGTCCGCGTATTTCGGGGTGCTCGCCTCGTCGGCTGATGGCATCGAGGGAACCGGGGCTTTTCTCGAAAAGCGCGCGCCAAAGTTCACTGGGAAGTGACGCTTTTGGCGCTGGAGGTGCGCGATTTCAGGAACCTGGCTCGCGTCGACCTCCCGTTACCTCCCGAGGGCATCGCGGTCGTTGGCGACAATGGGCATGGCAAAACCAGCCTGTTGGAGGCGATCTACTATCTCCACGTCCTCCGCTCTGTGCGTGGGGCCCACGACGCGGACGTAATTCGCTTCGGCGCACCCGCGTTTCACGTTCGGGCGCGGAGCAATCGCGAGATCGGGATCGGCTACGATCGCGCCTCGAAACGCAAGCGCGTGACGCTCGATGGCGTGGAGCCGCCACGACTCACTGATGCGCTGGGGGCCGTCCCTTCCGTCATGTTTTCACCGGCCGACGTCGCGCTCGTGCGTGGCGCGCCGGGTGAACGGCGGCGGTTTCTCGACATCATGCTCGGGGTGACGTCGCAGTCGTATCTGCGGTCATTGCAGGCGTATCGCGCCGCGCTCGCGCGACGCAACGCGGCGTTGCGATCGGGCGGACCGGTCGCGGTGTGGGAACCGCCGCTGGCGCAGCATGGGGCCGTCATCTGGCGCGAGCGATCGGCTTGGGTGCGGGACTCGGCGCCGGCGCTGGCGCGCCTGGCGACCGATATCAGCAACGCCGACCGGGTCACCATGCGGTACGCCACTACACTCGGTGAAAGTGTATCAGAGCAAGCACTCACCGAAGCGCTGGCCGAAGGCCGCGCGCACGATATACGGCGAGGCGTCACGAGAGTTGGCGTGCATCGCGATGATCTCGGGCTGAGCTTGGAAGGGCATGACTTACGCACTTTCGGCTCCGCCGGCCAGCAACGCACGGTCGCGATCGCGCTCCGGATGCTCGAGGCCGAGACGCTGGAACAGCGGATCGGGGTGGCGCCGGTGTTCTTGCTCGACGACCCTTTCGCGGAGCTCGACCAGGAGCGAGCGCGACGGATCCTCGCGCTCCTCCGGAAGCGGGGCGAGGGGCAGACAGTACTGACGGTACCGCGCGCGGGCGATATTCCCGCGGAGATGACGAACCTCGAGCGGTGGCGCGTGCGCTCGGGCGAGGTGTCGCGTGACGCATAAACCAGAGCCCATCGGCCAGGTCTTGGCCGAGTATCTCAAGGCCGCGGGATTGGCTGATCGGGTGGCGCAGGCCGCGGTTATCCCGGAATGGCCTCGACTCGTGGGTCCCAAGATCGCGGCGGTAACCGAGCCGTTGCTGATCACATCGGACGGGACGCTGTTCGTGGCGGTCGAATCCAGCCCCTGGATGGCGGAGCTGACGCTCATGGAACCGACCCTGCTCGCCGCCTTGAATGCACAAAAGGGCGCTCGGGCGCCGGTCGCGAAAATCCGGTATCGTCTGCGTGGATAATCCCATGCAAGTCGGCTAATTTTCAACATTCCCACATGGCAAAAACAAACGACAGTTACGACGCCGGCCAGATTCAGGTCCTCAAGGGACTCGAAGCGGTTCGCAAGCGTCCCGGCATGTACATCGGCTCGACATCCGAGCGGGGCCTGCACCACCTCGTATACGAGGTCGTCGACAACTCGATCGACGAAGCGCTCGCCGGCTACGCCGACAAAGTCAGCGTCGCGATCCACGCCGACAACTCGATCACCGTCGTCGATAACGGCCGCGGCATCCCGGTAGATATCCACCCTACGGAAAAGATTCCGGGCGTGGAGCTAGCGATGACCGTGCTGCACGCCGGTGGCAAGTTCGACAAGAGCTCGTACAAAGTCTCGGGTGGACTGCATGGCGTCGGCGTCTCCGTGGTCAATGCGCTCTCCGAGTCGCTCAAGGTCTGGGTCAAGCGCGACGGCAAAGAGCACTACATGGACTTCGTGCGTGGGAACACCAAGACGAAGCTCAAGGTGCTCGACAAAGTCGGCGCGAAAGAGACCGGCACCACCGTTTGGTTCAAGCCCGACGCCGAGATCTTCACCGTGCTGGAGTTCGAGTACGCGACGCTCGCCATCCGGCTGCGGGAGCTCTCGTATCTCAACAAAGGCGTGACCATCACGCTGACTGACGAGCGAGAAAATCCCGCCAAGACCGAGACCTTCCACGCGAAGGGCGGTCTCAGCGAGATGGTCGGCTACATCAACCAGAAAAAGAAGCCGCTCCACCCTCAGGTCATCTACATCGAGACCGAGCGCGATGACGTGGGCATCGAGCTCGCGATGCAGTACACGGACGACTATAACGAGAACCTTTTCTCGTTCGTGAACAACATCAACACGCATGAAGGCGGTACGCATCTGACGGGGTTTAAATCCGCCCTGACCCGGACGATCAACGCCTACGCGTCGAAGAACGGTTTCTTCAAAAAGGACAACATTCAGCTGACTGGAGACGACGTCCGCGAAGGACTCGCCGCGGTTCTCTCGGTCAAGGTGAAGGAGCCCCAGTTCGAGGGGCAGACCAAAACGAAGCTCGGTAACTCTGAAGTCGAAGGCGCCGTCAAGACGGTCGTCAACGAGATGCTCGGCGCGTATCTGGAAGAGCGGCCCAAAGTCGCGAACGTCGTCATTGAGAAGGCCATCTCCGCCGCCCGCGCTCGAGAAGCCGCACGCAAAGCTCGCGATCTGACGAGAAAGAAAAACGCGCTGGATATCAGCGCGCTGCCAGGAAAACTGGCTGATTGCTCGCTGGATGATCCGTCACTGTGCGAGTTGTTTCTCGTCGAGGGCGACTCGGCCGGCGGCTCGGCCAAAATGGGGCGCGACCGTCAGTTCCAGGCGATTCTCCCGTTGCGTGGCAAGATCCTGAACGTCGAGAAGGCCCGAATCGATAAGATTCTCTCCAACGAAGAAATCCGGACGATGATCACCGCCATCGGGACGGGGATCAAAGACGATTTCAACCTCGAGAACGCCCGGTACCACAAGTGCGTGCTGATGGTCGACGCCGACGTCGACGGCGCGCATATCAGGACGCTGCTGCTGACGTTCTTCTTCCGGCAGATGCCGCAGCTCATTGACGCGGGATACATCTACTTGGCGCAACCGCCCCTCTATAGGGTCGCCAAGGGGAAAGAAGAGTATTACGCCTACGATGACGTTGAGCGAGAAACGTTGAGCGCGCGACTGGGCAACGGGGACGGACGTGCCGCGGTGCAGATCCAGCGCTACAAGGGTCTCGGCGAGATGAACCCGGACCAACTCTGGCGCACGACCATGGATCCGGCGACGCGGACGATGCTCAAGGTCACGATGGAAGACGCGATCCAGGCGGATCAGATCTTCCAGACCCTCATGGGCGACGACGTCGAGCCGCGCCGCGTCTTCATCGAGGCGAACGCGCGATTCGTCAGTAATCTCGACGTGTAGCCGGCGGCATGAGCTGCCGGGCGAGCGCGATGTGAATCGCGATCACGAGACCGATCGGCACGGCGGCGCATAGGATCCCGACGGCCAATACCGTCGGGTTCATGCCGGCGGTTCCCGTCGGCCACATGAGCCACACGAGAAACGCGAACACGCCCACGAGTCCAATCGACACGGCGTACGCGCCAAGCGCGGCCAACTGCTTGAATGACATCTCAGCCTCCGATGCGATCCAATATTAACGATAGCATCGGCTCCGCCTCCTCGGCGATGACGATCGCGCAGTCGAGCGTCAACCGACCCTCGGCCAACCCGGCCTCGTCTCGCGCGTAAATCGTCGCGATCGGCTGCTCGCGCTCCACCTTTTCGCCGGGCCTAGCCGTTATCACGAAGCCGACCGTCGGGTCGATCGTGTCCTCCTGACGTGTGCGTCCGCCGCCAAGCGCGATGATACCGCGGCCCACTGCCCGTGGGTCGACTCGCGCGAGGACACCGGAGCGGGCCGCGAGGTAACGCGAGGAGACTGGCGCTTGGGGCAATGCGGCCGGGTCATCGACAACGCCGGGATTGCCACCTTGGGCGTCGATGATCTCTTGGAATTTGGCCGCCGCGGCGCCGGAACGGATCGCGCGCTCGAGGAGAGTGCGGTCCGGAGCGAGCCCACCCAGGCGGAGCATCTCCACGCCGAGCGCGTACGTGATCTCCATCAGATCCGATGGGCCTTGGCCGTGGAGAGCGTGAATGGCTTCCTCGGTCTCGAGCGCGTTGCCGCAGGCCCATCCGAGCGGGCGGTCCATCGCCGTAATCAGCGCAACCGTGCGGCAGTCGTGCGCCTCGCCCAGCGCGATCATGGCCCGAGCCAGCGTCGCCGCCTCTTCGCGGGTCGACATGAACGCGCCCGAGCCGACGGTGACGTTGAGTACGAGGCCATTCAGACCCTCGACCAGCTTCTTGCTCATGATGCTGGCCGCGATGAGTGGGATCGAGTCCACGGTTGCCGTGGCGTCACGCAACGCGTAGAGCCGGCGGTCGGCGGGCGCAAGCTCGGCCGTCTGGCCGATCATCACACACCCCACGCGGTCGAGCTGTGCCGCTGCCTCGGCCAGAGTCAGATCCGTGCGAAATCCCGGTATGGCCTCGAGCTTGTCGAGCGTGCCACCCGTGTGGCCAAGTCCCCGCCCCGAGATCATCGGGATCGTGAGTCCCAGCGATGCCATCAGCGGCGCAAGTATCAGCGACACTTTGTCGCCTACGCCGCCGGTCGAGTGCTTGTCGATACGCGGCCCCTCGCCCCGGGGCAGCGACTTACCGCTCGACAACATGGCTGAGGTCAGCGCGACGGTCTCGTCCGTGTCGAGGCCGTTGAGATACGCGGCCATGAGTAACGCGGCCATCTGGTAGTCTGGGACATCACCCGCGACGTAGGCGGAAATGAGCGCTTGCCATTCGGCGGGCTCGATTCGCTTACGGTCGCGCTTCCGCTCTATCAGCCTCAGCGCCAGCATCGCGTCGCAGGTTGCCCCCATGCATTGGTACCGATAGCTTGTTGCCGCCTATGCGTTCGACCGGCTCCGTGCTCGTCGCGATCGTGCTGGCTACTGCCCCAGCGTGGGGGCAGGACACGGCGGCCAAGACGAACATCGCGCTTGGCGATAGCCTCTATGCCGCGCGGAACGCGCAGGCGGCGATGGCCGACTACCAGGCCGCGATCGGCGCGGACTCGATGAATTACGAGGCCCTGTGGAAAGCGGCGCGGAGCGCCGTGGATCTGGCCGAGTTCGACAAGGATGAGGCGCATCGGATCGGCTTGTACAAGCAGGCCAGCGCCTACGCGCGACGAGCAGTGGCCATTCATCCCGACAGCGCCACGCCGCATTTCCACCTGGCGCGCGCCCTGGGGCGGGAGGCATTGACGTACGGGCCGGGGACGCGCGTCAAGTACGCGAAAGAGGTGCGCACCGAGGCGCTCGCCGCGCTGGCGATCGACTCGACGAACCCCGGCGCGCTGCACGTGATGGGCGCGTGGAACGCAGAGATCTGTCGCCTGTCGGGCTTTTCCCGGTTCATGGCCAAGAATTTCCTCGGTGGCGGCATCTTCAGCCAGGCGAGTTGGAAAAATGCCACCGACTATATGGAAAAGTCGGTGAAATACGATCCCAATCGGATCGTCCATCATCTGGATCTCGGCAAGATCTATCAGGACACGGGCAACAAGGAGAAGGCGCGCACGGAATATGAGTTTGTGATCAATGCTCCTGTGACCGATTACAACGACCCGCATTATCAGGACGAGGCGCGTACGAGACTGGCCAAGCTGTAAGTGGTAAGGAACTTGCTGCTAGGGCAAACGACTCCGGCCAGAATCAGCGGCCGCCGACCTAGGCGAGTCAGTCGTCTCGTTGCGTTTATGGAGCGCAAGTGCAAGCCACACAATTACTTGGCACAACACCTGGGTCACGCATGACCGCCAATGGGAAGACTGTCCTCCTCGTCGAAGACAACGAAGATAATCGTATCGTGTACTCCACGATTCTTCGCCACTTCGGCTATCGGGTGATGGAGGCGCTGAACGGTGAGGAAGGGATCGCGAAGGCTCGAGCGGAACGACCCGATCTCATCCTAATGGATATCTCGATTCCCATTATCGACGGCTGGGAAGCGACTCAGGTACTCAAGCACGACCCGGCGACGCACGATATTCCGATCATCGCGCTGACCGCCCACGCCCTGGCGTCCGATCGAGAGAAGGCGATGGAAGTGGGGTGCGACGGTTACCTCGCCAAACCCTGCGAGCCTCGCGCGGTGGTCGCCGAGGTCCAGCGCTTCCTCGGGAAGACCGAAGCGGTATAGTCGCATGCCGGGAGCGGTCTACGTCCTGATCGTTGATGATCACCTGGACAATATCGACCTGCTGAAAGACCGTCTCGAGGCGCGCGGATACGCAACCTTGACGGCCTCCGATGGCGAGGAGGCGCTGGCGGTGGTCGAAGCGGGCCAGCCCATGCCGGACTTGATCCTTCTCGACATCATGCTGCCCAGGATGGACGGCCTCGAAGTCGCGCGGCTCATCAAAGGGAACAAGGAGCTGCCGTTCATCCCGATCATCATGCAGACGGCGCTCGACTCGACCCAGGACAAGGTCGAGGGGCTCGACGCGGGCGCGGATGACTACATCACCAAGCCGATCAACTTCGCCGAGCTCGAGGCGCGCGTCCGCTCCCTCCTCCGCATCAAGGCCCTGCAAGACCAGGTCGAACGCCTCTCGAAGACCGACGCACTGACGGAGATCGACAACCGGCGCCATCTCGAGCAGCGGCTGGAAGAGACATTCGAGCACTCGCTCCGCATGGAGGAACCCTTCGCCTGCGTGATGTGCGATCTCGACAAGTTCAAGAGCGTGAACGACACGCACGGGCACCAGGCGGGGGATGCGGTGCTGCGACAACTGGCGACGCTCCTCAAGGTGGCGGCGCGCGAGATCGACCGCGTCGGCCGGTACGGCGGTGAGGAATTCATGCTGATCCTTCCCGGCGCGACGGCCGAGGCGGCGGTGACGTTCGCGGAAAGGGTGCGCAAATCGGTAGAGGAGCATACATTTGCGTTCGACGGCGGGAGCGTCCAGCGCACGATCAGTTGTGGCGTGGCCGGGTGGCCACACCCACGGATCACCAATGTCGATGCGTTGGTGCGGGCCGCCGATGATGCGCTGTACGTGGCGAAGGAGCGGGGACGCAACCGCGTCATTCGCTTCGACAGCGACGAGTTCCTCGCGCATACCGCCAATGGAGAACCGCGACGCCTTGAGCACGACGGAGGCCGAAGGCCGGGAGCCCGACCCGGAGCTACTCACGCTCCGGACCCGGATCGAGGAACTACAGCGCGAGCGTGATCATCTGGTCGCGGTCGTGGACATCCTTCAGGAAATCTCCGGCTCGCTGCATTTCTCCGACATCTTGCAGATCATCGCCCGGAAGCTCGGCGAGACCTTCGGTCTCGACCGCAGCTCGATCTTCCTGGCGGGTGAGTCGGAGGAAGTGCGCTTGGTCGCCAGTTACGAGGACCCCAGCATCCGGAACATGCTGGTGGACCTCAAACGCTACCCGGAGCTCAAGCGGGCGTTCGAGTCCGGGGAGACCGTGTTTATCGCCGATGCGTCGAACGAGCCGATGCTGCGCGCCGTGAAGGCGACGCTCGACATGCGCAATGTCCGCTCGATCGTCGTCGCGCCGATTCGGTGGCGTGGCGCGGTGATCGGCGCGATTTTCCTGCGCACCGAGCGCGACGCGACGCCGTTCTCCGACAGCGACGTGCGGTTCTGCCAGGTTGTGGCGTCGCTCACCGCGAAGGCGCTCCGTAACGCGCACCGGTTCGAGGCGCTCGTGCGCTCGAACCGTGAATCGGATCATGCCCAGCGGCGCACCGAAGCGCAGCGTGTCGCCCTCGTGTCCTTCCTCAAACGGCTGTTGGATCAATACGCCAAGACCGAGGATTATCTCTGGGCGGAGACGTTGCTGCCGAACGAGGCGGAGGAGGAGTTGGACCGGATGGTCATGGTCGCGATGCATGCGATGCAGGTCATGGCCACGGAGGCGAAGGGCGCGTGACGCCCGCGGCCCGGGCCGCCGAGTTGCGCTCCACGCTCGATCGCGCGTCGTACGAGTACTACATCCTCGATCAGCCGACGCTCTCGGACGCCGAGTACGATAAGCTCTTCCGGGAACTACAGGCCATCGAGTCCGAACATCCCGAGTTGCGTACGCCCGATTCGCCTACGCAACGGGTAGGGGCCGAGCCTCGTAGCGTCCTTCCGAAGCACCGCCACTTGGTTGCCATGCTTTCCCTCGGCAACGCGTTTGACAACGACTCGCTGACCGAGTGGCAGGGTCGTATCGAACGCATCGTCGGCGACGCTATCCACAAAAGTGGCTACACGGCCGAGCTCAAGATCGACGGCGCCGCGGTCAGCCTGACGTATCAAGACGGGGTTCTGGTTGCCGGCGCTACGCGCGGCAACGGCACCATCGGCGAGGACGTCACGCCAAATTTGCGCACGATTCGCGAAATTCCGTTGCGCCTGCGAACGAGCAAACCACCCCGGCTCATCGAGATTCGCGGCGAAGTTTATATGCCGTTCGATGAGTTCGAGAAGATGAACGAGGCGCGCGCCGCTGCGGGTGAGCCACTGTACGCGAATCCGCGCAATACGGCCGCCGGAGCGCTGAGACAGCTGGATCCCGGAGTTTCAGCGCAGCGGCCATTGAGGTTTTTTGGGTATGCGGTCGCCGGCGCCGAGATAGGGTTCGAGACGCAATGGGAGGTATTGGAGACGCTAGCCGAGTGGGGCGTCCCGGTAGCGCCCAGTCGGCGGAGGGCGAAGACCCTCGACGAGGTGTTCGAGTGGGCAGCCGACGTGGAGCACACCGTGAGAGCGGCGCTCAACTTCGCCATCGATGGCGGAGTCGTGAAGGTCGACTCCCTCGCGCTGCAAGATGAGCTGGGAACGATCGGCGATCGCGAGCCGCGCTGGGCGATCGCGCGAAAGTTCGCGCCCGACATTGCGGTCACGCGACTCCTCAAGATTCAGGTTAACGTCGGGCGCACGGGCGCGCTGAGCCCGTACGCCGAGCTCGAGCCCGTCGAGATCGGAGGTGTGACGGTGCGGCAGGCGACCCTGCACAACTTCGATCTCATCGCCCAGAAGGATCTGCGCGAGGGTGATTGGGTGCAGCTCAAGCGCGCGGGCGAGGTGATCCCACAGATCATCGCGCCACTCGTCGAGCGGCGCGAAGGGCAATTGGAAAAGACCGTGGCGCCGACCGAGTGTCCGGTCTGTCATACGCCGGTTGAGCAGGACCCCGAGGAGGTCGGGATCTTCTGCCCCAACGTCGCGTGTCCGGGTCGGCGACTCGAAGCGTTGGTGCATTTCGCCTCGCGCGGCGCGATGGACATCCGCGGCCTGTCCTACGCCCGAATCCAGCAGATGGTCGACGCGGGCCTCGTCACGGACGTCGCTGACATTTTCTCGCTCACGGTCGAGCAGTTGGTCGAGCTGGAGCGGTTCGCCGACAAGAGCGCCGAGAATCTGGTCGCGGCCATCACCGCGGCGAAGCAGCAGCCGTTGTCGCGATTGCTCATTGGTCTGGGGCTCCGCCATGTCGGCTCGTCCGCGGCGGAGTTGCTGGCCCGGCAATTCGGGACGCTGGACGCGCTGGCGAACGCGAGTGTCGACGACATCCTCGCCATCCGTGGGATCGGCGAGATCATAGCCGAGGCCGTTGTTCAGTATTTCGCTGACCCCTCGGTCAAAGAGCTCATGCGGAAACTCAAACAGGCGGGAGTGAAGACCGAGGAGCCGCGCCAGGTCGAGGCCGGGGGTGCCCTCAATGGCCTCACGGTCGTCATTACGGGTACCTTGCCGACCCTGTCACGGACTCAGGCGACCGAGTTGGTGGAGCAGGCCGGAGGGCGGGTGACGAGCTCCGTGTCCAAGGCCACCAGTTTAGTGGTGGCCGGCGCCGAGGCGGGATCCAAGCTGGAAAAGGCCCGCGCGCTCGGCACGGAGATCATAGACGAGGAGACGCTGTTGAAGCGAATCCGTGGACTTTAGCTTTTCAACCATGCCACAGTCGATCGACCTCGCGCGCAATCAGATGGTCGCCCTGACCCGCGGCTCGCTTGCCGCGCTACGCGCCGCGCTCGTCCGCGACGCGGGTCTCGCCGCGGCGTCCTACCTCCAAGAGGCGGGATACGCCGGCGGCGAGCAGCTCTTTGCCTCGTTTACGTCCTGGCTGGAGGCGCAGGGGCTCGGCTCGCCCGAGGACCTCGATGTGCCGACGTTCGAGCAGCGCGCCACGGAATACTTCCGGGACGCCGGCTGGGGGTCGCTCACCATCGGCACCCTCCGCGACGCCGTCGCGACGCTCGACACCGCCGATTGGGCCGAGGCTGATCCTCAGGCGAATCTGGATCATCCTGGGTGTTATCTGACCACGGGCATGTTCGCGGACTTCTTTGGGCGCATCGCGGATCATCCGCTAGCCGTTCTCGAGGTCGAGTGTCGCTCAGCCGGGGCGTCGCGGTGCCGGTTCTTGATCGGCAATGCCGAGGTCATGGGGCATGTCTATGACGAGATGGGCGCCGGCACCTCCTACGAGACTGCCGTCGAAGCCGTCGAGTAGGGCACACAGCGCCCTTCGGGCGACCGTCTACGGCACCTAGGTCGACGGGGTGTCGCAACGGTCAGGACGCGCTACGAGGGGGCAGGTCCGAGCGGGAGACGGTCGCGCGAAGCGCGCTGTCTACTTTTTAGAGCCCTTCGTACATAGGGTTGGGCAGCAGCTCCCCGTCGACGAGAACCTCCCGATCCCACGGGAGTACAATGGTGCTCTCCGTCGCCAGCGCATAGAAATCCGGCTCGTACGTCCCAGTCTTGAACGAGACGGCCGTCCGCACGGTCGCCGCGCCAGCGTTGACGATGGCGGCCACGGCGAGCCGCATGGTCGCGCCCGAATCGCATGTCTCATCGACGATGAGCACACGCCGCCCGCGGACCTCGGGCGGGGCGGCGCCGAGGATGGCGGGCGTCTCGCGCACGGTTGTTGCTTTTGCGCGCCGAGAGACCATGATGGAGTGAAACTCGCGATCGAGGATCGCCGAAACGACGGCGCCGGGGACGACCCCGGCGGTCGCGATGCCGACGACGATCTCAGGGTCGTACGCGCGTGCGACCTTGAGCGCGAGCGCACGGGACAGCTCACCGAAGAACGGCCATTCGATGTGCATGACCCCTTTCGTGTGATCGACGACGTACCGACGTGGCGCCATGGTGTATAAGCTACGCCCTTCGTACCTTTGACACTATGTCCTGGTTGAGCCGCCTCCTCGGGGGCAAACCCGGCGGGGATCCCAAGCCACAGCGCCTGGACTATTTGAGCGAGGCGTTGGCTCTCGAACGCCAGGGCGATTTCGATGCCGCGCTGACGTCGTATCAGCTCGCGCTGCGCGACCAACCCAACGATCACCGCGTGTTGCAGAATCTCGCGATCGCGTACTCGAAGACCGGCCGACTGGATGACGCGGTGCGATGCTACCGGCGGGCGCTCGACGTGCAACCGCAACTCGCGGGCGCGCACTACGGCCTCGCGTTCCTGCTCCTCAAGCGGGGCGACCGCGATGGCGCGGAGCGACACTTACACCGCTTCCTCGAGTACCGGCCGCACGGCGCCGAGGCCGAGCGCTGGGTCAAGCACGCCGAGGAGACCCTGGAGGCGATGAAGACGAATACGAATGCGCTCAACCCCGAGCGCGCGTAGCGTGGGGCACGTGGTCGCCGTCGTGAGCCAGAAGGGCGGCGTCGGCAAAACGACGACGGCGGTCAATCTTGGCGCGGCCTTCGCCCGGCGCGGCCTCAAGACGTTGATCGTCGACGTCGATCCGCAAGGCGCCGTGCGGTACGGCGCGGGACTCCGGCGCGGCCATCCGCAGCACGGGTTCTTCGAGTACTTGACTGGTGAGCGGCGGCTGCGAGAGATCATCCTGCCGACGCAATTGCCCTGGCTGCGCGTCATGCTCGTGGGCACCATTTCCGAGAAGGCCAATCACGCCGAGTATCAGCAGTTGATGGCCGACTCGACGATGCTCCGAGACGTGCTCGTCGAGGCCCGTGCGCGTTGTGACGTCGTCCTCGTCGACACACCGCCAGGGCTTGGCGCGATCGTGCGGCGCACGCTCGAGTCCAGCCAGCACGTCATCGTGCCGCTCCAGTGCGAGCCGCTGGCCCTGCAGACGACCCCGCAGATTCTGCGCGCGATTCAGGACATCGTGGCGTGCAACGCAGAGCTGACCCTGGACGGCATTTTGCTCACGATGTACGAGCCGTCGAACAAGGCTTGCGTCCGCGTCGCCGACTACGTTCGCCGGCACCTTCCGGCGAATATGGTGTTTGATACCGTCGTGCCCCGTACCGTCGCCGCCGCCGACGCGTTTGCCGCGGGTCAGCCCGTCGTGCTGCGCAATCCATCCGACGCGGCGGCGCAATCCTACGTCAACTTGGCGACAACTCTGGTTGAGCGGTTCGTATGAGCCGGTGGGTTGTCATCGCGATGGCGGCCGCAGCCGCGCTCGTCGCGGCGTGCAATCAGCCCGACTCGAATCCCAACGACGTCATCTCACTCGCCGTCGACACCGCGCCGGCGCCGTCGGTCGTTGCCGGCGACACGATGCGCATTGGCGACTCGACCGCCCTCGGTCGACTCCAAGCGCACGCCTATAACATCAACCAGAAGCCGCTCAACGTTTCGATTCTCTGGCTGACGCTCAATCCGCTCATTGTCAGCACCGATACGTTCGGCCATGTCTTCGCGGCGACCGACTCGGTGCCATCGACGCCCCGGATCGTCGCCCAAGCGGGTGGCCTGCAGTCCCTGCCGTTCAATCTCCCGGTCGTGCCACGGCCCGATAGCTTGGCGCGCGACACCACGGACGCCACGCAGCACCTGCGCGGTTTCTGCACCCTACAGGGTCCCATCTCCATCGGATTCGACGCCAATCTGTTCCACACGCCGAACCTCGCCGACTCCGCGCCCGTACCGGTCAGCAGCTACCTCATACACTGGGCCATCACGAGCCCGGCCAACTTGGCCGGCAAACAGAAGGGCACGAGCGCCGATACGGGTCTCATTGCCTACGTTGCCGATCTGTCCAACCACCCGTCGATCTTGGATACGACGAAAAGCGGGATATCGACGCGCGTGCTCACGTTTGGCGCGAAGGCGTTCGATACGACGATCGTCAAGCGCGACTCGACGATCACGGTGACGGTGCAAGCGACGGCCCGGTATCAGGGCCGACAGTTACACAACCCGGTTCAGGTCACGATCACCTTCGTCAATCCGCGCAAATGCTGACGTCCGGGACGCTCAACACGCTGTTTTTCGACGCGGTCGCCCAGTACGACCGGCCGCAGGCGATGCAATACAAGCGCGACGGCGCCTACGTGCCGATCTCGCACAAGGAGCTCGAGCGCCGCGTGCGACACGTCGCGCTCGGCATGGTCGCGGCTGGGGCGCGTCCCGGCGACCGCGTCGCGATTCTGTCGGAGAATCGGCCCGAGTGGGCGATCTGCGACTATGCGTGTCTGACGTCGGGCGTCACCGACGTCCCGCTCTATCCGAGCCTGCCTGCCGATCAGCTGCCGTACATGCTGAACGACGCCGGCGCCGTCGCCATCTTCGTGTCGACGGCGGCGCAGGCGGCAAAGCTCGCCGAGATTCGCTCCCATCTGCCGGCGCTCAAGATCGTGTGTGCGTTCGACGGGAAATTCCCCGGGGTCGATTGCACGCTTGCCGAGCTCGAATCACGCGGCGCGTCGGCCGACTCGGCCTCCGCGACGACGGAATACCGTACCCGCGCGTTGGCGGTGCGACCGGACGATTTGGCGACCATCATTTACACGTCGGGTACGACGGGCGAACCCAAAGGTGTGATGCTGACCCACGGCAACATCGCGTCGAACGTTGCCACCTGCCGTCAGCTACTCCCGATGCAGGACGAGATCACGCTCAGCTTCCTGCCCCTGTCGCACATCTTCGGGCGGATGGCCGACTATCTGATGTTCTCCGTCGGCGCCCAGATCTGCTACGCCGAGTCGACCGACAAGCTGATCCAGAATTTCGGTGAAGTTCGACCGACTTTCGTATTCTCCGTACCACGGATCTACGAGAAGGTCTACGCGGGCGCCATGGAGAACGCGCGGAAAGGCGGCGCGCTCAAATGGCGCCTGTTCCAGTGGGCGCGCGGCGTCGCCGACCGCGCGGCCGGCGTCCGGCTCGCGGGACGCCAGCCGACGGGCGCGCTTGCCCTCCAGAACGCCCTCGCGCAACGGCTGGTGTTCTCGAAGTTGCGGGCCCGTATGGGTGGCCGCATGCGCATCTTCGTTTCGGGCGGCGCCCCGCTGGCGAGCGAGATCGCGCGATTCTTCTATGCGGCCGATCTGGTGGTGCTCGAGGGCTACGGCCTGACCGAGACCTCGCCTGTCATCTCGGTCAACACGCCGGACCATTGGCGGATCGGGACCGTCGGGATGCCGATCACGGGCGTGGAAATAAGAATCGCCGAGGATGGCGAGATTTGCGTGCGCGGACCGGGCATCATGCGCGGGTACTTCAACAAGCCCGATGCCACGCGCGAGGCCATCGACGGGGAGGGGTTCTTTCACACCGGCGACATTGGCGAGCTGCGCGACGGGTATCTCGTGATCACCGACCGGAAGAAAGACCTCATCAAGACCGCCGGCGGCAAAGCGATCGCGCCGCAGCCGATCGAGAACCTCGTCCGGCAAAACCGGTACGTCAGTCAGGCCGTGATGATCGGCGATCGGCGCAAGTTTCCGTCGTTGCTCGTGGTGCCGAACTTCGAGCAGCTCGAAGGATGGGCGAAGTACAAAGGCATCGCGTTCGCGAATCATGCACAGCTCATCGCGAACCCCGAGGTGAAGGCCAAGATGGAGCGTGAGGTGTTCGATCACCTCCAAGGGCTCGCCTCGTTCGAGACGCCGAAGAAAGTCGCGCTCATCGAGCACGACTTTACGATCGAGAGCGGAGAGCTCACGCCGACCCTCAAAGTCAGGCGTCGAGTGATCGACCAGAAGTACCGGTCGATCATCGACGCCCTATACGAAGAGGCGTCAGACCAGCAGGCGGTCGCTGGGACGCACTGATCTCGCCGACCCAGTAGTCGGCGTCGCGCGCGAGCTCGTCAACCCCCGGCGGCACGCCCACCGCGGCGGTCGCCACCAACCGCCCCTTCGCCCCAATCGCCGCCGCAATCCCCTCGGTCGGGGTGTCGATCGCCGCCGCGCGCAGCGCGTGCGGCGCGATTGGCAACCGCTCGCCCGCATACATCACCGACACCTGCTCGGCGTGGCTCGCGGTCGTCGGTGGGTTGACGACCAACACCAGCGCGTCGGCGATCTCGCTGATCGCATCGGCGATCGCCGCCCACTGGCCGGCGAGCATGATGACGCCGCCGGGCTCGGTGAGTCCGAGCATCGCCGCGGCCCTAATCACTTCATCGTTCCGGGGTGAAACAATCACGTGGCTGGGATCAACGAAATACGCGACACCGCCGCGAACGGGGTACTCGGCCTCGCACACCGGACAACCGAGCACCCCAGAGACCACATGGCGGCCGCGCGTCTCGTCTGCGACGAGGACCAAGCCCGACTCCTCGTGCTCGCGCGGACAACGCAGCGTTGGAATCACATCCAAGTGCATCAGCTGTGCGAGAGACGGATCTCGTCGATGCTCACGCCCTCGGGTTGCGTGAGCGCATACAGAATGGCGTCAGCGACCGCGACCGGTTGCAGCATCGCCTCTCGCGGTGGCAGCCCTGGGCGTTTTCCAATCGCATCCCAGATCGTGGTGTCGACAGCCCCGGGCGAGATCAACGTTGCGCGGATCGTGGAACCACGGAGCTCTTCTCGCAACACCTCATGGAGTCCTCTGACGGCGTATTTGCTCGCGGCGTACGCGCCGTTTTCCGGGAACGCCATGTGGTCGGCTATCGATCCGACGGTCACGATATGGCCGAACCCTTTCGCTCGCATTCCAGGCAGGAGCGCGTGCACGAGCTTGAACGTGGCTCCGACATTCAGCGCCATGATTTCGTCGAACGTCGCGGGGTCCGTTTCTTCGATCGGCGCGAGGATGAATGCGCCGGCGACGTTGACCAATATTTCGGGCGTGCCTTCGGCACGCACCGTGTTGATCAGGCGCACGACTTCGTTCGGACGGGAGAGATCGACGGACGGGTCGCCGTGGCGGGAGACGGCGAGGACCCGGGAACCGGCGCGGGTGAGCGCGTCGACCGTCGCCCGGCCGATGCCGCGGGACGCGCCCGTCACGAGCGCGGTCCGGCCCGCGAGATCAGTGCTCGTTGTGGGCGAGCCTCAAGAATTCATCGCGCGTCTTGGCGTCATCCCGGAAGCTGCCGCGCAGCGAGCTGGTAATGGTCTTCGAGTTTTGCTTCTGCACGCCACGCATCATCATGCACAGATGCTGCGCTTCGATGACCACGCCGATGCCACGAGGCTTGAGCTCGCGCTCGAGCGCCGCCGCGATCTGCTCGGTGAGGCGTTCCTGCACCTGGAGCCGCCGGGCGAACACATCGACGACGCGGGCCATCTTGGACAGGCCAACGATGCGTCCGTTCGGGATATAGGCGACATGCGCGCGGCCAAAGAATGGCAGCATGTGGTGCTCGCACAGCGAGTACAGCTCGATGTCGCGCACCATGATCATGCTCTCGTGCCCGGGCTCCTCGAACAGCGCGTCGCCGATGACCTGCGCGGCATCCATTGCGTAGCCGCTCGTGAAGAACTCGAGCGCTTTCGCGACGCGCTGCGGCGTCTTGACCAGGCCCTCGCGACCGGGATTCTCGCCGAGTAGCTCCAGCTCACGGCGGACGAGCGCGGCTAGCTCTGTTTCTGTGTCCATGGCTCAGTATAAATTAGAGAAGCTCCGCCACGGGTGGCGGAGCTTCCCTAAATAAGGCGGAACGAAGAGGGGTTTTTGAAGCCCTGTCGAATGTATGAGGTCCTCACCACACGTTTCGTCTTCCCCGCACTGGGGCCTGACGTCAGCATAGATTGTCGAACCCACTCGGAGGACTTATCGGCTCAAAAAGTAAGCCTCTCCGCCCCTAACTGGACACTAAACTAATCGCCATTCAGAGGACGAGTCAATTGGACTTAGGATTCATAGTTGGTATCATCATGATCATTGTATGGGCGGTTTTCGTGTTCCTAGTGAACAACGCGCCCGGCCTCGTACATTTGTTGCTCACGCTCGGGCTGTTCATTGTGATCTGGCGCATTGTGGCGCGGGTCAAACTTCCCAGTTCGACCAAACGATCCCAGTAGCGGCGCGGGGCTCGGGGGCGCCGGCGAGCGACATGCGGAGATCAGTCCACCGCACGCGCGCCCCGAGGGTGATGAGGCGCTGGTAGGCCTCGACGTACTCGCCCTGAACGCGTAACGCCACGCGACGCGTGCCACTGCGGCGCGCGTAGTCGGCGAGCAACCGGACCATGGGGTCGAGGTCCGAGAGGGAGCGCAGCACGAGCTTGAGCACCCGGAGCTCGTCGCGCGAGCGGCCCTCGACGAGTGGCGCGGTGTGACACAGGGCGAAGCCGATGAGAGCATCGGTGTCATCACGCAGGAGCACGGTGTCACCGAGTGCGAGATGATCGGTGAGGAGCAATTCCCGCGTGTAGTCATAGCCGGGGATCTGCGAGGCGACGAGCGCGCGGCACTCGGCGACCAGGTCGTCTTGCAAACCGCGAGGTTGACGTCCGAGCACGAGCGCTTGCCGCTCGGCCGGCGACGCCTCGAGCGTCAACGTCATCGTGAGCCGACCGGGCACGAGGCCGAGGCTCGAGTAGAACCCAATGTTGTCCATCGTGCGGGGCATCGTCTCGAGCCCCACGACTTGCGCGCCGGCGCGACCGAGCCAGTCGATACCCACGCGCACGAGGTCTTTGCCGAGCCCCGAACCCTGCGACTCGGGCCGAACGGCGAGTGGGCCCATCCAGCCCTCGACGCCGGACCGATGGGTCATGTTGAACGCGATGACATCGCCGCGTTCGCTGCGCCACAACATCGCGCCCTCGGCCGCGTCCTCTATCGCGTATCGCCAGATGGCCGGATTCAAGAACGGGACGCGCACGCCGATCATTCCATCGCGCCGATAGCGTTCGGTGAACGCATCGCTGAAGACCTGATTCAGTCCGGGGATATCCTCCCGGCGCGCCGGATGCGGTCCGTCCGCCGCGCGCGATGCGCGCCATGTCCGAACGACCGCCATTAGTCGGCCGCCTCGAGCGCGAGCTCGAGAGGGACCTCGGGCGACTCCGCGGCCGATCCTGGCGGAGCGTCGACGATCGAGGTGCCTCGCGATTCGTCATAGCGCACGGCGATCACCCGATCGAGCCCGTCCCGTACCGAATCGATGTGCGTAATCACGATGACCTGGTCGAACCGGTCGTGCAATCGTCGCAGCAACTCGATGACGTTGTGCCGGCGGCTGTCGTCCAGCGACCCGAACACCTCGTCGAGCACGAGAAGCGAGAACGCCTGGCCGGCGCGATCCGCGATCATCTGGGAGACCGAAAGCCGGAGCACGAGGTTCGCGATATCCTCCTCGCCCCCGGAGATCACGGGCTTGGGCACGCCGTCTTCGAGCACGTTGATATTGTAGTCGTCATCGAGCTCGAGCTCACTATAGCGTCCATCGGTGAGCTCCGTCAGGAACCCGCTGGCCAACTCCGAGACCTCCGGTCGCAGCTGGATGTTGAGGTCGTCGCGGAGATCGGTATACGCGCGATCGACCTCGTCGTGCAATCGGCGGATGACCACCAGGTTCTCGAGTCGAACCTGCACTTTCTCCCACTCGAGCCGGGCGTTTTCGGCGGTCTCGAGCGCCTTGCGCGCGGCGTCCGCTTCGGCACCCGCGCGGACGGAGTCGAGCTCCGTCGCACGCACGTGGAGCTCGGCCCGCTCGAATTGTTCGCGCAGGCTCGCGTGCAATCCGGCATCGAACGCCACCGCGTCGCGCTGGCCGTTGAGGTCGGCCACGGTGACGCGCGCCGCGGCGAGCGAAGCCTCGATCTGGGCCTTATCGTGCTCGAGCACCGGCGCGCGCTCCACGGCGCCGCTCACCCGGGCCGCGCGCTGATCGAGTGGCGCTAACCGCTGGACGTCGGCGCGCGCTTGCTTGTGGCGCGCCTCGTCGTATCCGAGCGGCAGTCCATCCAACTCGGCACGAATCTTCTTGCGCCTGACGCGCTTGTCTGTCACGTCGCGCCTCAGCCCCTCCAATTGTTTGACTGCCTCTTGAATCCTCACCCGCTTCGTATCGAGGGCGGCCACCTGCTTCGTCAGGGTGCCGCGGAGCGTCTCCAATTCGACGAGATCGGCCGGGCGATCGGCCAACTGCTTCTGGCGGTCTTGATAGTACTTGCCGTTGACCGCGATCTCATCGGCTTGGCGCTCCAACTCATCGATCACCTTCCGATAGTGACCGTCACCCAGGGATTGGCCGCAGGTCGGGCACTCCCCGTCTTCGCCGACGGCGCGGAGTTGCTCCTGCTGGTGACGCACATCTTTGCGCTGCGCGACGAGCGATTGAAGCTTGGTCTTCGCTTCCTGCAGCTCTCGGACCCACTCGTTTTGCCGGGCATCGGCTCGAGATTGCGCATCGGCGAGCGCCGCTTGCGCCGTCGCCAGCTCGTGGTCGACCGCGGTCTGGGTCTTTGGTGCGGACTCGAGGCCCTCGACCTTCTCATCGAGCTGCGTCAGCTCCTCGGCCAGCACGCGCTCCTGCTCGATCAGCGCCTTGCGGCGGCCCTCTTCGCTCGCGAGGAGGTCGAGCCGCTGCATCTCCTGCACGAGCGCCTGGTAGCCGGTGAGTTGCGCGCGCAACCCATCGAGCTCGGTGCGCGCCGCGCGGACGTCGTCCAGATCGCGCGCCAGACGCTGGGCATTCTTTAAGAGCTCCTCGACCTTCCCCTCGGCGATCTGGAGCCGGGTCGAGAGCTCGTGCCAACGCTCCCGTTCCGCTTGGGCGCGCTCCCACTGCGGCGCGATGACGCCGAGCGCGGCTTGCGCCCGGTCGCAATTCGCGGACGCCTGCGCCGAGCGCTCGGTCGCCTCGGCCAACCGTGATTCGGCCACAGCCACGGCGCGGAGAATCGTCTCGCGGTCGGCCATACCGCTCCGCATTCCCGTGACTTCGGCGATGATCGCTTTGCGGCGCTCGCGCGCCATCTCCTGCGCGACGCGGAGTCGCTCGTATCCGAGCACGCGCGACAAGAAGCGGGCGCGATCGGCCGGCCCCATCGACGCCATGAGGCCGAGCTCTTTCTGGCCCGTGAAGTACGTGTGGAAGAACTCGGCGCGCGTCATGCCGAGTTTCTTTTGCAACTGGCTCGTGACGCTCGAGATCGTGTTGGCGATCGGGGTCGACGCGCCATCGAGATAGAGCTCGGCGCTATTCAGCCCGCGCTCGACGCGGAAGCGATGGCCGCCCAGGTCGAAGTCCAGCTCGACTTTGACGGACGCCCGCGCGCTGGCGCGCAAGTGGCGGATCGAGTCGCGCGTCCCTCGCGCGTGGCCGTACAAGGCCCACGTGATGGCTTCGAGGATGGTCGTCTTGCCGGAGCCATTGGGACCAATGATCCCGGTCAGACCCGACTCGAAATTGATCCGGCTGTCGGTGTGCTGTCGAAAGTTCACCAGGTGCAGGCTGTTGAGCCTCACTCCGGCACCTCGATGGCCTCGGCATCTTTCAGATAGCCCAGCCCGAGCGTCACTAACGCCTCGCGATCCAGATCCGCCTCGATCTCGCGGGTCCGCAACTTCTCGCGCACGATCTCGGCCAACGACAGCCGCTTGCCCGTCGCTCCCGAGACGCTGGCCCGCTGGATATCAGGGCGCCGCGCATCAATCTGGAAGTGCAACGCGCGCCGTTGGTACTCGCGGAGCGCCGCGTGATTGAGCTCGCGGACGACGTGGCGTTGCACGTCCTGGAGCACGACGCGGACGATGTTGCCATCGAGGTCGACCTTGCTCAGCAGCGCCGCGATCTGGCGGTCGATCTCGGCCGGCGCCAACGCGTAGGCGGGCACCTCGAGATCGATGTGCTTCCGCGCCGCAGGCAACCGATGAAACACGTGCCGGCCCGAATCGAGATCGTGCTCGACGAGGCCCTTACCCGGAATTTTGGCCTTCGCCTCTACGTATAGCTCTCCCCAAGGACTCGCGCTGGTATAATCGATCGCGCCCGAGTAGAACACGTTCTTTTTGACGCGCTGATACACGTGATAGTGGCCGAGCGCGACGTAGTCCCAGTCGGCCTTTGTCAGCTCTTCGATCGATACTTCAGTGCGTGCCCGATCAGAGGCAGTGAACCAGTCCGGCAAGAGACCGGGAATTACGCCGTGGAGCACGAGAATGTTGTAGCGAGCCGATGGGTTCCCCACGAGCGCCGGCAACGGCCCTGGCAAGTCCGGCACGGCGAGGATCGATACGCCGCGGTCGGCGAGATCGACGCGACGCGCCTCTGAGTCCACGACATGGAGGCCGAGTTGGCGGAACAGGCCGAGAATGCAACCAGTCTCACTCGCGCGGGGCAAGTCGTGATTCCCCGCGATCAAGATGATTTCAGTTCGTGGGAGGGCCTTCTTCAGACGGCTGAACTGCATGAAGGCGTGCAGAATTGCCGGATTCGATGGACGAACCGTATGAAAGAGATCGCCGGCGATAAGGACGAGATCAGGCTCGAGATGGATCGTCTTGTCGATCGCGGTCTTGAACGTGGCCGCCACATCGGCTTCGCGCTGATTGATCCCCGCCGGAGTCAGGCGCTGATATTGCCTGAACCCCAAGTGCAGGTCGGACAGGTGAACTAGCCGCACCGGCTAGTTCCCATTCGATTGGCCAAGGCTCATCTCCGGAGAGTCGTTGCGCTTGGCTTGCATGTAACGGAGTCGTTGAACCAAGTACACCCGCCGCATCCTTCAATCTATCGCTCGCAGCCACTGCGTGACGGTCATTTTGATCCGCATCTTCGCGTCGCGCGCTCGGATGACGGACGTGATCACGATCCGGTCCCTCGACTCGGTGACCCACCCGCGCCGGAGGTCGAGGAGCACAGTCCCGGTCACGATACCCGACGACTCGCCCTTCTGAGGACCGGGCCCCTCCGACGATTGCGAGACCGTTCCCCGCACGGAGACGTAGGCCAAATCGCCACCACGCGATAGCGAATCGAGTTGGAAGGTCGTTTTGACCTCGGCGTGCCCCATCGCACTCCCGATCGGCCCGTCCATCTCCCGCTTCCAACGACGCCCCACGGGGGTCGGCGCCTTTGGGAGGATCGCCGGCATGGCGGCGAACATCGACCGGACCTCGGGGCTGGCCCCGGAATCTTCCGCGACGATCGTCCCATCCGGCGACAGGTGCAGGTGCACTTCTTTGCCCTGGAGCATCTCTCTCGCGGCCTCGGCCGACTCCGGCATTCGCCCGCCGGAGGATGTCGCCGCCACCGAGTCGGTGACGGCCACGATGTCGGCCCCAGTCGAATCGGCCGACTCGATGATGGTGCGGCTCAGAACCAAGAGCGTCGAGACGATCGATGACGTGGTGTCCCCGTGCCCGCGCTCCGACGTCGTGGCAATCGTCTCCACCCGCTGGTCGTATCGCATATGCAGCGTATCGCCTGCGTGCGGGCGAATGCTCAAAACCACAGGTTGGGCAGTCGCTTCGCGACTCGCCACCACGACGACCACAGCAAGGACCCAACGCATCAGAACCCGTACGGGTCGTCGTCCGGGGCCGTTTTCAACGGAACGGCCGGAGCCGGCGGTTGCGCAAGCGGCGCAGCCGCCCGTGCCGCATTCCTGAGCGTAGCCCGGAAGAATGCCTTGACGTCCGCCGGCCGGGTGACCTCGACCGCGACCTTGGCACGTAGGACATCGGCGTCATCGACCAGTGCTATCGTGTCCTGCACCCAACCGAGCGTGACACCCGAATCGAGCGCGCGGAGCGCGCGCGTGACGGCCACATCGAGCGCGGGCTCCAAGGCCGGGGGATACCGTTCGGCCCCCAGCCGGCCCGTGAGCACCGCGGGCCGGGGAAAGCGAACGAATACGGGTTGAGCGAAATGCGGGTGTCGCACCATCAGTTGCCCCTTCTCCAACGTCGCCAGTTTCGTGCGCAAGGCGGGCCCCAGGGTGGCGTACCCCGGCGTCGCCAACTCGTCGCTATCCATTCGACCGAATAAGGCAGTGCCGGCGTTGCCGACCACCCGCCGATGGACCTGCGAGCGGAACTGCTGCGCGGCGAACAGCACGAGCCCGAGGTACCGGCCTCGTTCGGCGACATCGAGCAGCATCTTCCGCACATAGGTGTCCGGCCCGTCGCCCGGCGCGTACTTGTTCAGCTCGTCCACGAATACCACGACGTGCTGAACGCCGAGGTCCCGCCGCTCGAGGTGCTCGCGGAGCTTCGAGACGACGCGGGCGAAGATCAGATCCTGCGCGTCTTCCTCGAGCAGAGCGACATCGATCACATACACCGTTCGGTCGCGGAAGCTCCCGAACGGGAGATCGCTCGTCCCACCGTCGTTCGTCACGAGGCCCGCGCAGCGCGTGGCGATATTCGTCAGGCGGTTGCGCACCTTGCGAATCGTCGCGCCGTGATGCGTGCGCCAGGACTCGGCATTTCGACGCTCCATGCTGGCCAGTACATCCCGAAACCACGCATCCAGGTCCGCAAAGGATCTGACATGGTGCGTCGACGCCAGCGTGTCGTCCTGGAACACTCTGTCAACTACTCTCTCTCTTATGAAATCGATCAGCGCATCGGCCTTCGCGTCGACATCATCTCTATTGAGCAACACTTCGGCGAACTGCAAGACTTCCCTCAGTCCCCACGTCAATGGCGAGACGTTGTGCAATAGTGATTCGTTGGATCGTAGGGTGTTGAGCGAATAGCCTTTCGCGGTATACGGCGCGAAGTAATGCACATTGGGAAATGGCACCGGTGGTACGCCCAGTCGCTCATACAGTGCCCGATCCACGTCATCCAGGACGGCCGGGAGATCCAAGAAGCAGAGATCCGGCCCCTTGACGTTGAAACAGATCGCCGCGACCGACCCCTTGTCCGCCGGAAAGTGGGCAAATATGGACGACAACAGCCATTCCACGGCGCTGGTCTTAGTAGCGAGACCGGACACGCCGGTGATGTTCAAGTGGGCAGCCTCGGGCCCGAGCAGAAAGTCAGGATCCAGGTACACCGGAGACTCGCTGCCGCCAGCGCGGTAGAGACCTATCGGGATGCCACGACCAGCGTACGAGTCCATCCGCAGAGCGACCAACACGTCGGACTCATCGGCGAGAAAGACTTCCCCCAAGGGAACGGGCTGGAGAGGCTCCTCCGGTACTTGCCGCAAAACGGCCGCGGTGTAGAGACGGATCTCGACACGCTCGGTGGCCGCGGCGGCTGCGCGCTCGGGCGCGCCATCATGGCCCAGGACATCGTGCAGGGGTGACACCAGGTCGGTGTAGCTGAAACCCTCGATGACGACGCCGTAGACCGTCGGGATCTGACCTGCGACGGGATGCGTGCCAGCCACGCGCACGATCGTTCCAATGCCGACCGCGGCATCGAGCGCCGTCCAAAAGTGGAACTCGTGCGGGGTGTTCGGCCGCCGCTCGGTCGCTACGACGCGGCCGATGGGATCAACAGATCGCACGGAGATATTCTTCGCAGTCCCGTACTCCATAGACCAGAGTATCCCATCGGGGATCGGGCAGCGCGAGTGGCGCCGCCTCGGCGAGTACCCAGCGCGAGATGAGATCCGCCTGATCGGCGTTCGCCTCGGCCACCTCGATGCGCAAAAGACCCCACAGCGGATCCCTGCCCCTGGGATCCCGCATTCTGACATACCAACTGAGCACGTCGCGCACGCGAAAGACGCTGCTCCGCTGGCCGACGCCGATCGCATCGGGCGCGGCGTAGAGCGTCCGGTGGGTTCTCACGACGCCGACGGCGTAAGGCGACGCCACGGACAGGGCCCCATCGATCCAGAGCGGCGCTGGCTCGGTCCATGACGCGGCCAGCGAGCGCTCCGCCGACTCGCGGCGGCGCTCGACGGCGTGCACCGCACGCTCAGCCAGCGTGGTGGGATGCGCATCCGCCGGGCCGGTGTCTATGGCGCCGAGCGCCGCCAGGTCGTCCCAAAGCGCAGCCGGGATGAGCTGGCGCGGCGCGAACAGGGTTCGCTCGATGCGGGGACCGAGCGCGTGGGTCGTCAGCCGACGGTCGCGGCGCACGCGGATGACCGCGGCGACGGTGCCGTGGACGATGGGGACGAGACCCGAGTGGAACAGGATGCGGCTCTGCTGAAACCCATTGAGGAAGGCGGCGAACCCGACGAGCGGTGGGCCGCTGAGGGTGTGGGCTGAGAACGAGGAACCCTCGACTACCTCAGGCGCGACCAGTCGCGGTGACTCGACCCCCCGGACGAGCGTCTCAAGCGTGGGGCCCGTCCCGTATGCGGGGTGGTCTCCCCATCGGCCGAGCGACGCTCGCGCGTCGCGAAAGCTCGTGTTGGAGTTGTCGGTGTTGTTGTTGTTGGTCAACCCTGCCACCACACCCGTGATCGCCCGCGTCGCACTGTGCGTTATGGTAATCGCAGCGCTAGGCTGCGACAAGCACGCTTCGGACCGTGATTCCGGATCCGCGTCGCAAAGCGCGGTGCTCGATCTCGCCAAGCGGCCGAATGTCCTGTTCGAGGTCTTCGGCGAGCGAGAAGATCCGCGCATGATTCCGATCGGAACCGTCGAAGGCGGGCATCTGCGGGGCATCGTGCTCGATGCGCCCGGGTGGAAGTCGTTCGATCGGATCTACACGCGCTCCGGGACGAACTACACGCTGTATCAGGATGGCCAGGTGGCCGGTACCGCGACCGTCAAGCAAGGCATGTGGGAGAAGCCCGGCATGCCGCTCTACTCGCTGCCGAACTGCCATCTGCTGACACCGCTCTCGGCCGTCGCGCTCGATAGCAAGGTCAAAGCCGGCATCACCGTCGAGTTTCTCGCGTCCGGGGCGCCGTTGCCCGGCGCGACGGCGGCGCCTAAGCCCGAAGCGCTGACGCGCGCGGACGCCATGACCAAGGCGCGCGACATCGCGGTCAAGGTCGGCACCGGCGCGGGTATCCCGAAGTCGCGGCTCGATTCGCTGGATTACCATGGGCTGGCGATCAATACCGGCGCTACGGCTCAGCCGACCCTTATCGCATCGTTCATCGACCCGAACGCCGAGGAAGCGGCCGCCCACGGCGACGAGACCTCGTACGTGTTCGTCATCGCGGATTGGGATGGCACCGACTACACGCCGTCATTCGTCAAGACGGTGGATGGCTCCGCCACGCACGCTGAGTATCGCCGCTATGTCGATCATCTCGACATCGACGGCGATGGCGTCGACGAAGTCGTCATCGAAGGGTGGCGTTACGGGGGCGACAGCTTCCCCATCGTACTCAAGTACAAGTCAGGGCACTGGCTCGAGATCTTTCACGGTGCGTCAGACTGGTGTCTTGACCATCAGAACTAGGGACTCCTCGGCGCTTCGCGCCTCGTCGCCCTGAACGAGCGTGGCATGTCACCGATGACGGTGGCATGTCACCGATGACGGTGGCATGTCACCGATGTGTTACGCCTTGAGCAGGGTCGCCAACCGCTGAACACCCTCCACGACGGTGGCCGTAGGCGCCGCGTAGGAAAGGCGCACCCACTCCGGAGTCAAGAAGGCCGAGCCCGGCACGACGGCCACGCCGTGCGTGTCCATCAGTCGCGTCGCGAACGCGTCACCATTGCCGACCCGAACATACAGATAGAACGCTCCATCGGGGCGGACATACGTGATGCCCGCGGCGTCGAGCACAGCCATAGCCGCATCGCGCCGCTCCCGGAACGTCGCGACCATGCGCTCGACCGCGGCATCAGCCGCGGCGGTGTCCGTGAGCGCCGCCAGCGCCGCATGCTGCGACGGCGTCGCGGGATTCGATGTCGTATGGGACTGGAGGGCGTTCATCGCTGACGCTACGGGACGCTGCGCAATCGCCCAACCAATCCGCCATCCGGTCATCGCGAAGCTCTTCGCGACGCCACTGATGAGCACGAGACGCTCGCGGTTACCGTCGGGAACGAGCGAAAGGGCGGACGGCGCCGGGCGCTCGTAGGCAATCCGCAGATAGATCTCGTCGCTGATCACCCACCACCCACGGGCCGCCGCGAGCTCCAGAATCTCGGAGAGCTCATCGGCATCGTACACGGACCCTGTCGGGTTGCAGGGCGAGTTGAGCATGATGCCCTTTGTCCGCGGCGTCGCGGCGCGATCGAGCTGGGCCGCCGTCACTTTCAACCCCGTCGCGATATCGCCGTAGACAGGCACCGGGGTCGCGCGCGCCAGCGCGACCATTTCGTAGTACGAGGTCCAGCTGGGCGTCGGAACGAGAACCTCATCGCCAGGACCAAAGAGCACGAAGCAAGCATTGAAGAGCGATTGCTTCGAGCCCGTTGACACCACGACCTCGGCGGGGTCGACCTGGGCGTTCGCCTGGACCGCTATGGCCTGGCGCAGCGGCAGGATGCCCTCGGTCGCGGTGTACCGCGTGGCGCCGGCATCGATCGCCTTCTGCGCGGCGCGGCGAATGAACTCCGGCGTGTCGAAGTCGGGCTCACCGGCTCCGAGATCGAGCACCTCACGTCCGGCGGCCTTGAGCGCTCGGGCGCGGCTCGCCACGGCGAGCGTCGCGGACTCTTTGATGTGCGAAACGTTCGCCGACGGGGCGAACGATGGCGCTAGTGTTGTCGTCACGATGTATGTTACCCCTTCTTCACCTGCCGCGCTATCCGTGCACACGCTGTTCATTCTTCCCGCCGATCCATCGTCGGTCCCGACTTTTATAGCACCGGTGCTCGAGCAGGTTGGCACCGGCCGCCCGAGCGTTCTCGTGCTGACACCAGACGCGGATACGGCCGTATCGGTGGCGAGCGCAGCGAGCGCACTTGGCCGATCTGACGTGCTGGCCGCGACGTCGGTTGGCCGCGCCGCGCGTGTGACGCCTCCGGCGATCGTTATCGGGCCACCGGAGGTCATCCAGGGCCTGATCGCTCGCTCGCGACTCAAGCTCGACGGCCTCAGTGCGCTGGTGATCGCGTGGGTCGGCTCCGGGGCGGCGCTCGAAGCCGTGATGGCCGAGGTGCCGAAAGACGCCGCGCGAACGATCGTCGCTACGGGTGCGACGCCGGACGTTGAGGCGCTGGTCGAACGCTACGCGCGGCGACCGCGACGGGTTGCCGGGACGCCTCCCATCGCACCCCTTCCAACTGCGCGCTACATCACCGTTGCCGACGGCGCGCGACCATCTGCGCTTCGGCGGCTCCTCGACGATCTCGATCCACCGTCGGGCATCGTGTACACTCGCACCGACGGCTCTGAGCGTACCGTCCGAGAGCTCCTGGGCGCGCTCGGCTACGCCGGCGCGAATGCGGCGGTGCGAGTCGCGCGCGGGGCGGTCACCGAGAGCGCGGCGCTCGTGGTGTTGTATGATCTGCCGCTCGATGCAGCCGAAATGAGTGCGATCGCTCAGTCGGCCCCCGTCCAGATCGTTGCGCTGGGGCACCTGCCGGGGGCGACGCCAATGGTGTTGAGCGGACCGCTCGACCGCGCCACGCGCCGTTTGGAGGAGCTCCGGCGCGTGTTGGAAGCCGGAGTGCCGGCGGCTGAGGTGACTTGGCTACAGCCCCTGCTGGACGCCTACGATGGCATTGAGATCGCTGCCGCGGCCGTGCATCTGCTCGAGCGCGAGAAGCGCGCGCCGGCGCTGGCGCCACCGCCGCCGAGACGCGACGACCCGAGACGCGATGACCGGCCGAGACGTGATGACCGGAAAGACCGTAGCCACGGGCCGCGCCCAGATCGTCGTCCCGAAACGACGAACCCCCGCCGTCCAGGGACGTCAGGGGAAAGTCGGCGTAGCGGTCAGCGTTAAGCCGTCAGGCATGGCGTCGCGCCACGGCCACAACGGTATGCAGATGGCGCGCCAAGCGCTGTTTCAGCGCGGGACGATCGTATCACGCGGTGACGTAGCCGCTCCGTTTGGCGTCTTCATGACACATGGGAGTCATTGCTACGCTCCTCCCGAACCCGATCCGCCTCCAGCGGCTTCGCGCCGCGATCCGCGATCGGCACTCGATCATTGCCTGTGAGGACTGGTCGGCGCTGACGCGCATGTGCGACAGCGAACCGGTACATCTGGCGGTCATCGATATCTATGCGGATGGCACGGCGAACTTCGAGAGCATCCGCTTGCTCAAGTTGCGCTTCCCGCGGGTGGCACTCGTCGCCTACGTGTCGATCACGCCGGAGCGGGCTCGCGACATGTTCGATGCGGGCCGGTGTGGGTTCGACGGCCTGGTGATCGCCGACACGGATGATGCGCCGCTCACGCTCCTCTCGCACGTCGACAAGGCCGAGGCACGGAGCGTCGCGAGCTTGTTGAGGCGGGCGATCGGCGATCTCAAGCCCACCGCTCGCGATGCGGTGTTGGCATCGGTGACTCGCGCGCACGAGCGCCTCACGCCTGATGCGTTCGCTCGCCTGCTGGCGGTTCCACGGCGCTTGCTGACCCGGCGTCTCGCGGACGCCGGGTTTCCTCCGCCTCACCGTCTGCTGACCTGGGGACGGCTCATCGTCGCGGCGCACATGCTCGAGGACAAGCATCGGAGCGCCGACAGCGTCGCGCAGGTCCTCGATTTCCCGTCCGGCAGCGCGTTCCGGAACACCTGCCAGCGCTACTTGCAGGCGACCCCGCAACAACTACGGGATCGCGGTGGCGCCGCCTACGTGATCGACACCTTTTTGACCGGTGCCCGGCTAGCCGCTGCGGCCGGCCCCCGTAGACGCGCGCCTCGTACTGACAACGGCGTGGCTAACGGGGTGGCGCCTGTACCAAACGCTTCGGTCGTCACATAAGCGCCCCTAAGGGGGTCGCCTGTTGACAGGGCATTCTCCAGCCCTAGCTTGCCAATCATGACGACGGTGTTGGTCGGTCTCACTGGGAACATCGCCAGTGGGAAGTCGACGGTTGCCCGCCTGCTTTCGGAGCGCGGGGCAACGATCATAGATGCTGACGTGCTTTCGCGCCGTGCGGTCGAGCCCGGTACACCGGCATATGACCGTATTGTCGAGCGTTGGGGCAGCGAGGTGGTGGCTCCGGACGGGCTGCTGGACCGAGCCGCACTCCGACACCTCGTGTTTCCCGACCACGACGAGCTCGAGGAGCTCAACCGGATCGTTCACCCCGAAGTCAACCGTTTACGCGACCGCCTGGTGGCGGATGCCGTGGGCCGGGGCGACCGGGTCGTCGTCTGTGATGTGCCGCTGCTCTTCGAGAAGAAGATGGCGGACGAGTTCAACCGCATTGTGCTCGTCGATGCGCCGCGCCCGCTCCGGCTGGAGCGACTCATGCGCGAGCGCGGACTCGACGAAACCGAAGCGCTCGACATGATCGCCGCACAGATGCCCGCCGAGCTCAAGCGGGCTCGCGCGGACTACGTCATCGACAATGCGGGGACGTTGACCGATCTCGAGGCGAAAGTCGCCCACGTCTGGACGGAGCTCGAGCGCGAAGCCGACACTCTTGCTTCCACCGTCACGATTTGATGGCTTCCAAAATCCCGACCGAACTGCTGTACACGAAGGATCACGAATACATTCGCGTCAATGGTACTGAGCCCGCCCGCGTCGGCATCACCGACTACGCACAGGGCGAGCTCGGCGACGTCGTATTCGTCGAGCTGCCGAAGGTCGGCACGCACGTCAGCGCCCACGAAGTGTTCGGCACCATCGAGGCGGTCAAGGCGGTCTCGGATCTCATGTCGCCCGTGGCCGGGACTGTGCTCGCGATCAATCCGCGGCTCGACAAGGAGCCGGCGCTCGTCAACACAGACCCGTATGGCGACGGGTGGATGATCGAGATCGAACCGGCCGAGTCACTCTCGGCGGGCGATGGACTCCTGACCGCGCAGCAATACGCCGCTCACGTCGGCGAGTAAGCTCGGCGAAGCCGAGCGTGGGCCAACCGACCAGTCGAGCGGCGTAGTATGCCGCATCGACGTGCCGCGGAGCGGCGTCTGGCGGCTCCTGGTTTCGGAGCCGCTCACGGGTGCGGAGAACATGGCGTTGGACCACGCGCTAATGCGGCGAGCTGGGCGCACGGGCGAGTGCGTCATCCGGGTCTACCGTTGGGCGCGTCCGACTCTCTCCTTCGGGCGCAACGAACCGGCGTTCAGCCGACCAGGGCTCGATATTGTTCGGCGCCCTACGGGCGGCCGCATGATTCTGCACCATCGCGAGCTGACGTACAGTTTCACGCTGCCCGCAGCTGACCGACCCCGGGCCATTTATGGGCAGCTGAACCAGATACTGGCCGCGACATTGGAACGACTGGGCGTCCCGGTAACAATCGCAACTGAGGGCGCACCAACGACGACGGGACCCTGCTTCGCCGCTCCGTCACCGGGCGAGCTGATATACGAGGGACGCAAAATCGCCGGCAGTGCCCAATGGAGGGAGAACGGCGTCGTTCTACAGCATGGTTCGATTCTCGTCGACAATGACCAAGAGGGCCTCTCACCCGCGACGCTACGCGCGGTGCTGGGTCGAGCACCGACCGCGTCAGAGTTGGCCGAGGCGTTCGCCGAGGTTGTTGACACCGTAACATTCGAGCCCGAGGCGATCGTAGATGAAGACGCGCGGCAATTGTGCAGACACTATGTCGACGATGACTGGACGTGGCGTCGAAAGGCTTGACGGATGATGCAGGCGAATCCACCTTTGCGCGCTATGCCACGCCTCATCGCGCTCGCGATGATCGCGCTCGGATTCACGGCCTGCCAGAGCAGCGACCGCTCCGCGTCGTCCGCTGGTCAGACCGGCGGCACCGTCGTCTTCGCCATTCCGACGAACATCGAGACGCTGCTGCCTCCAGCGCAGGTCAACATCACGACGGCACAAATCCTCGACCTGGTCTTCGACTACCTGGCCGACGTCGGCGACAGCCTGAACATGCTCGGCGACCACGGATTTACGCCGCGGCTCGCCGATCGATGGACGTGGTCGCCCGACTCGTTGTCGATCGCGTACCACATCGACCCGCGCGCGAGGTGGCATGACGGCGTTCCGGTCCGCGCGGCCGATGTGAAGTTCACGTACAAGTTGTACACCGATCCCGCGATGGGCTCGGGGATCGCCTCCAACCTGGCGCGCATCGATTCGGTGACAACCCCCGATTCGCTGACGGCGACGGTCTGGTTCAAGCAGCGCTATCCGACGCAATTCTTCGATGCCGCGACGCAGATGCGCATTCTTCCGGCGCACGTGCTGGCGAGCATCCCAGTGGCGTCGATTCGCTCGTCGGAGGCCGCGAGCCATCCGATCGGTTCGGGCAGGTTCCGTTTCGTGCGCTGGACGCCGAATCAATCGGTCGAGGTCGTCGCCGACACTGCGAACTATCGAGGACGCCCGCTGCTCGATCGCCTCGTCTGGGACATCGCGCCGGACTATCAATCGGCGCTCGTCAAGTTGTATACGGGCGAAGCGGACATGTACGAGGTCATTCACCCGGATGATGTCCCGGAGGTGGCCAAGCACGCGGGGTTGCGCACGATCGTCTATCCGCAACCGGCGTACAGCTTCCTCGGTTTCAACATGAAGAGGCCGCTCTTCGCCGAAGCGGGCGTCCGGCGCGCGATCACGCTCTCGCTCGACCGGACCTCGATGGTCCGGAACATATTGGATACGCTCGGCGTCGTCGCCAAGGGACCATTCTCGCGGCTCAATCACATCTCGGACACGACGGTTGCCCAGGTCCCTTATGACACGGCCGCCGCCGACCGGCTGCTCGACTCGCTCGGCTGGAAGCGTGCCAAGGACGGCATGCGCGCGCGCGGCGGCCGGAAGCTCGCGTTCCAAGTGCTCGTCCCATCGTCGAGCAAGTACCGGGTGCGCATGGCGTCGCTCATTCAGGACCAGTTGCAGCGGGTCGGCATCGCAGCTACGCCATCGGTGCTCGAGAACTCGGTGACGTTGAGCCAGATCCACGGCCACGACTTCGATACGTTTATCGGATCCTGGATCAGCGATCTCTCGCCGAACGACCCGAAGCAGACCTGGACCACCGGCGCGGAGAAGGAAGGCCTCAATTACTTCAGCTACTCGGATCCGAAGTTCGACGCGGCGATCGACAGCGGACTGCTCGATTTGGACCCGGCGCGGTCCAAGGCGCACTTCAGCCACGCGTATCAGATCATCGTCGCCGACGAACCGGGCGTGTGGCTCTACGAGCCGCAGCTCGTCGCGGCCGTGAGCGCACGGATTCACACCGCTCCGTTCCGGCCCGACGGATGGTGGATCAAGGTGCCACAATGGTATATCCCGGCGGGTGAGCGGACGGCGCGCGACCGCGTCGGGCTCGCCGCCGCGCGCTGATACCGTAGGCGCCCGCCGTGCGCGCCCTGGCCCCACGGATCGGGCGCCGGGCGCTCCACTCGCTCGTCGTCATCTTCCTGGTCGCGACGATCGCGTTCGGACTCATAGCGATCGCGCCCGGCGATCCGTGCGCCACGGATGACCCGCGCATCACATTGGCGGTTCAAGCGCAATGCCGTGTGCGACTTGGACTCGACGGGCCGCTCCTCCTGCGCTACGCCCAATTTCTCTCGCACGCCGCTCGCGGTGATCTCGGCGAGTCGTACATCACCCAGCAACCGGTCGCCGTGATGATCGCGTCGGCCTTGCCGAACACGATTCTGCTCATGGCGCTGGCGATCGCGCTCAGTCTCATCGGCGGACTGGCCTTGGGTGTCTCGCGCAGTGTTCAGCCGCGCTCGTCGCTTGGGCAAATCGTCATGGGCACGGCCGTGCTGCTCTATTCGTTGCCCGAGTTTTGGATGGCGCAGATCGCGTTGTTCGTGTTCGCGTACCTCATACCGATCTTTCCCGCCGGCGGCACCGTCACGACCATCACCCACGACTATATGAACGTCTGGGGTCGTTGGTGGGATCGCGTGGACCACCTGCTATTGCCGGCGTTCACCCTGGCCGCGGTCAGCGTCGCGGGAATCGCCCGGTTCCAGCGCAATGCCATGCGCGATGTGGCCGGCGAGGACTATCTCCGAACCGCCAGAGCGAAAGGGGTGTCCGAGCGTGACGTCATCTTGCGCCACGCACTGCGCAACGCGCTCCTGCCGCTCATCACGAACATCGGGTTCACGCTTCCCGCGCTTTTCGGCGGGGCATTGTTCGTCGAACGCGTGTTCTCCTGGCCGGGCATGGGGCGACTGGCGTTCGACGCGATCAGCCAGCGTGATGCGCCGGTGGTCATCGGCTGCACGCTCGTCGGCAGCGCGGCCGTGGTGCTCGGCAGCTTGCTGGCCGACGCGCTCTATGCGGTCGCCGATCCGCGCATGCGCACATGAAGCGGCTCGTGCGGGATCCGGTTGTTCTTATTGCGCTCGGCGTGCTCGCTGCGCTCGCCGCCGCGGCCATTCTTGCTCCACTGCTCGCCACCCATGATCCCGCGCAGCAGATCGATATTGTTCGGCTGAAGAGCCGACCGCCATCTGGGGCTTTTCCCTTCGGGACCGATCCGCTGTCTCGGGACGTCCTCTCGAGAGTGTTGTATGGCGGTAGAGGTTCATTGAGTGTCGGCTTCCTGGCGGCGCTCGGATCGGTGGCGATCGGGACGGCCTATGGCGCTGTGGCGGGGTACGCCGGCGGAGTCGTTGATGACATCCTCATGCGAACCGTCGACGCGCTCATGGCCATACCGCGAGTGCTGCTCGTCCTCACCGTGATCGCGCTGTGGGGTGGCACATCACCGGGCGCCCTGATTGCGTTTCTCGCGGCGACGGGATGGTTTCAGATCAGCCGATTGGTGAGGGCGGAAGTCAAGAGTGCGCGAACCCGCGACTACGTGGTCGCGGCGCGGGCATTGGGTGCGACCGGCACGCGCGTGCTCGTCCGACACATCCTCCCGAACGCGATGTCGCCGGTGATCGTCGCCGCGACGTTGAGCTTCGGCTCGGCGATCCTGCTCGAAGCGGGTCTCTCGTTCATCGGCGTCGGCATCCAGCCGCCGCGCGCGAGTTGGGGCAACATCATGCGCGACGCGACGGGCGTGAGCCTGTGGTGGCTGTCCCTCTTTCCCGGTCTCGCGATCGTCGCCACGATGCTGTCGGTCAACGTCCTCGGCGACCGCTTGCGGGATGCCCTCGACCCGCGCGACCTTCCCCAGCTATGACCGCGCCGCTGCTCTCAATTCAGGATTTGAGAACTGTCTTCGACACCGACGCGGGGCTGGCGCGAGCAGTCGATGGCGTGTCGTTCCACGTCGCGAAAGGCGAGAGCGTTGGACTCGTCGGTGAATCAGGTTGTGGGAAGTCCGTCACCGCGTTTTCGATCCTGCGTCTCATCCGACCCCCTGGTCGGATTCTCTCCGAGAGTCGGATCTCACTCGATGGAACCGACCTGATGACGCTCGACCCCGAATCGTTGCGTCAGATCCGCGGCTCCCGCGTCTCTATGGTTTTCCAAGAGCCGATGACGGCCCTCAATCCGGTATTACGCATCGGCGATCAAATCGCCGAGGTGTTGCGGGTGCATGAGAACACCCGCCCCAGAGAGGCACGTGAACGGGCCATGGAGATGCTACGCCAGGTGGGTCTGTCGGACCCCGCCGCGAGGGCGGGCCAGTATCCCCATCAGCTTTCGGGTGGGATGCGACAGCGCGTGGTCATTGCCATGGCGTTGGTCATGCAGCCAGAGCTGGTGTTGGCCGATGAGCCCACCACGGCACTCGATGTCACCGTGCAGGCCCAGATCCTCGAGCTGCTGGCGGAGCTCCGTGAGCGCATGGGCATGGCCATGCTGCTCATCACGCATGATCTGGGTGTGATCGCCGAGTCGACGTCGCGCGTCATCGTCATGTACGCAGGAGAGATCGTCGAAGAGGCCCCGGTCGGGCTGTTGTTCGACGAGCCACACCATCCCTATACGCTCGGTCTCCTGAAGGCTATCCCGGAGCCTACTCCTGCTGATCGTGGCCGCAGGCTGGCTGTCATTCCTGGGTCGGTGCCGCCAGCGACCGATTGGCCGAGCGGCTGCCGATTTCGCTCGCGGTGCCCGTACGCGTGGGAGCGATGCGAACGGGAGCACCCGCCTCTCTACAAGATCGGACCAGCGCATACGTCTCGATGTCACCTCGGCGAGGAATCGTGGCGCCGCTCGTAGCCGTTCGGGATCTTGTGAAGCGATACGGCGCCGTGCGCGCCGTTGAGGGCGTGTCCTTCGACATCGAGCGCGGGGAGACGCTCGCACTGGTCGGCGAGTCGGGGTGTGGGAAGACGACCACCGGTCGTTCGACACTGCGTCTGGTCGAACCTACATCAGGGACCATCACGTTCGACGGAACCGACGTCCTCGGGCTGCGACCCTCGGCGCTTCGGCGGCTCCGCCGCCGTGCGCAAATCATCTTCCAGGACCCCTACGCGTCACTCAATCCACGGATGACCGTCGGCGCGATCGTGCGGGAAGGATTGTCGATTCACGGATTGCCAGGTGGCAACGAACGCGTGCGCGAGTTGCTCTCCGAGGTTGGGTTGCGGCCCGAGGTCGCGGAGAGATACCCTCATGAGTTCTCCGGGGGACAGCGCCAGCGCGTGGGAATCGCGCGGGCACTCGCGGTCAACCCGGACTTCGTCGTGTGCGACGAGCCCGTCGCGATGCTGGACGTATCCGTCCAGGCGCAGGTAATCAACCTGCTCATGGATCTGCAGCAGCACCGTGGGCTCACGTACCTGTTCATCGCCCACGACCTCTCCGTCGTAGCGCACGTCGCGACGCGCGTGGCCGTGATGTACCTCGGCCGGATCGTCGAGCAGGCGCCGGCCAGTGCGCTGTACGCCGACCCGATCATGCCGTACACGCGCGCGCTGCTGTCGGCCGTTCCCGTGCCCGATCCGGCGCGAGCGCGACAACGCGTCGTGCTCCCCGGCGAGCCGCCCTCCCCCGCCGCGCCGCCTCCCGGCTGCGCGTTTCATCCCCGCTGCTTGCACCCGCTCAAGGACGCCGAGTGCACCCGCGTCATTCCGCCGCTCGAGGAGAAAGCGGCGGGGCACTGGGCGGCGTGCATCAAGGAACCCAAGCACCCCCGGTCATGAAGACTTTCTTTGGCCATCCGCGTGGGCTCGGCGTGCTCTTCGCCGCCGAGATGTGGGAACGATTCTCGTACTACGGCATGCGGGCACTGCTCGTGTTGTACATGGTGCACGTGCTCAAGTATCAGGATGTGCAGGCGACGCACGTGTACGGCCTGTACACCGGTCTGGTGTGGTTCACGCCGCTGCTGGGCGGTTGGTTAGCCGACCGAGTCTTCGGCACGCGGCGCGCCCTCGTGATCGGCGGGTCGATCATTGCCACGGGGCACTTCGTGCTGGCGATCCCCGCGGCGTGGTCGTTCTACCCTGGGCTCGCGCTCGTAGTGATCGGCACCGGGCTGTTCAAGCCGAACGCATCGACGATGGTCGGACAGCTGTACGAACCAGGCGACCGTCGACGGGATGCGGGGTACACGATCTTCTACATGGGGATCAACATCGGTAGCCTGTTCGCGCCGCTCGTGTGCGGCTATTTGGGTCAGAAGGTCAACTGGCACTACGGCTTCGCCGCGGCGGGCGTCGGGATGGTCCTCGGCCTCATCTCCTACATCGCGCTGCGAGATCGCTACCTCCCCGGCATCGGTATCGCACCAAGCCGACAACCGGCAACCACCGTGAGGACGCGCGTTCGACTCACCTCCGATGAACGCAGGCGTATTACCGCGATCTGGATCGTGTTCCTGTTCGCCGCCGCGTTCTGGGTCAGCTATGAGCAGGCGGGGAGCTCGTTGAACCTGTTCGCCGATCGCTACATCGATCTCCAAGTCGGCAATTTTTCGATCCCCTCGTCGTGGTTCCAGACCGCGCAACCGGGCTACGTCATTATCCTCGCGCCCCTGTTCGCCGCGCTCTGGCAGTGGCTCGGCCGACGCAACCGCGAGCCATCGACTCCCCTCAAGATGGCGCTCGGTCTCGTGTTGGTCGGTGTGAGCTTCGCTTTTATGATCACCGCCGGCCGCCAGACCGACGCGTGCCTCGCGTCGCACGCCGCGAACTGCGCGACCGTCTCGCCGTTCTTGCTCTTGGCGACCTATGGCATCGGGGAGCTCGGCGAGTTGTGCCTGTCGCCGGTTGGATTGTCGTACGTCTCGAAGGTCGCCCCGACCCGGTTCGTCGCATTCTTCATGGGCGTGAGCTTCCTCCCGATCGCCGTCGGCAGTTACGCGGGCGGGTGGCTCGCTGGCCTCGAACAGGGCATGCCGCACGGCAAGTTCTTCACCATCTTCTTCGTCGTCTCGGTTGGCGCGGGCATCTTGATGCTGTTCTGCGTGCCGGTGCTCAAGCGGCTGACGGCGTCGGTCAAGGATAGTTGAAGATCGACGCCGGTACGACCGGCTCGCGGGCGTGGGCGAGGTCCGTGGGCTCTTGATAGAACGTGTAGGACGTGTACGAGAATGTCTGAGTGGTGAACCGGAACTCGACCCCGTGCACGTGCGGCTCGTTCGTCACGGGAAAGGCGACGTCGAGACGCCACATCCGTCGTGAGCGTGGGGGCACGGCTACGAAGAGGCTCATCCCCCAGCTGAAGGTGAACGGCGTCGAGACACCGAACGGCGTGTCCTGCGCCCAGAGACGACCCCCGTCGACGAACGGGCCGACGCCGATCTGCGCCAGTTGGCGAATCGGCGGCAGCGCGTAGTGGTACTCGAACCGCGTGACGCTGCGCTCGCCGCCGGCATCCTGAGACAGGCGATAGCCGCGGATCCCGCCGCGGAAGTCGGCGAATCCGAGCTGAAACGGAATTCGCTGCCGGATCCCGAGCCCGTATTCCTCGTCGAAGATGAAGACTTGATCACTGGCGGGCTTGTAGTAGGCGGCCAAACGGGCGCTGACGAGAATGCCGTCCCACCCATGCGTGTTATCGTTCTCCCGGCCCTCGCCCTGCGCTTGCAGCCCAATGAACTTCCGCGACGTGCCCGCGCCGAGATAGATCGCCGAGCTGACGAACGTGTCCTCGCCACGGGTGCCGAGGTTGGCAATGCCGTGGCCGAAGAACGTGCCGAATTGGATGCCGCGGCGCAGGTCCTCGTCACCGCTCAGGACGTCGAATCCGGAGACGCGCAAGAACTCGACGTCGCGGAACCCCCAGAGAATGTTGACGCGGCCGCTCTGGATCACGTGCGCGAATCGGTTCGTGAGCGCCGGCGCCGTGAGCGATGACGTGTCCCGCCTCAAGCCCGAGTCGCTGAGCGTGACCGGAGTGCGCGAGACCACTTCGCGTTCCTGAGACAGCGAGAGACCGAACAAGCTGAACTTGCCGGGCTGGCCGACGCGCACGATTCCGCCGACCTGCCAGTAACTGCGCGTGAAATCCACGGCGGGGATATCGAAGTTGTTCGGGAACAACGGACTCTGGAATCCATAGAACACGCGTTGCGAGCCGCCCGCGACGACCCAGGCGGCGCGCTGGAGCTCGGACAGGAATGGGTGCGTGAGGGCGACATCCCACAGGCCGCCCACGGGCTGACGAATCGCGTCGACCTGCAGGCGATAGGGCTTCGCCAGGAAGTCGTAGTCGATGATGTTCAGCGCGTAGCGGTCGCGATAGAACTGATAGTAGTGCCAGTCGGTGCTGGCCTGAATTCCCTGACCTCCGAGGTTGCCCTCGCCGAGCAGGAAGCGGGTGACGTACGGGCTGCCGCTTTGCGCGTTGAGGCCGGCGAGCAGTCCGATTTCGTCGACCGTGAAAACGTCGACGCGAACGCCGCCACCGCCGTCGTCGTATGCGCTGACGCGCGCTTCCGCCAGGAATGGCTGGCCCCGGAGCACGCGCTCCGATTCCTGGAGGGCGAGCCGCGTGCATGGCTCGCCGACGTGGACGAGCAGGAATCGCCGGATCACGCGGGACCGCGTCGTCGCGTGCAGGAGCGTCGCGCGGCGCGCGATCCAACGCCATTGGCCGGTCAGGCCCGCGAAGTACGGTGATTGCGGGCGGACATCGATCGCCGAGATCAAGCGGCCATCGCACGCGGCGGCGCGCACCGCGTCTAGCGCTGCGCCGCGCGGCAGTGTGCGGGTGGAGTCCTGCGCGGTCGCTTGGGCTGCCGCGGCTACGAGCGCGACCGCGAGTGTACGGAGCGTTTGGATGCGACTACTTCCCCATACGCCGCTTGAGCTCCGCCAGGCGGAGCTCCGCGTCTAGTTCGGCTGCGTGCGAACTGCTGTCACTGTCCGCACCACTGGGCGCCTTCGGCGCACCAGGGTGCGAGCTCGGCCCCGCGCCGCGGCCTGCGTTCGGGCCTGCACCACCTGGGTTCGAGCTAGTCGGGGATCCGCCGGGAGACGGTGCGCCGAAGGCGCCTGTGTAATTCGAACCGGGTGCCCGCGCCCCGGATGCCGCGAACTTGAGCTCCGTCGTCATCTCAGCGATTTCGCGCTCGGCGAGGACCAGCTCGGCTTCTTGCGCCGCAAACTTGCGCTCGAGCATGGTGCAGCGCTCTTGGTGATGCAGCTCGAACCGAGCAGCAACCGCCACGGTCTCGGCATCATTGATCTGCTGCGCCAGCTGCTTTCGCCGCGTACACGTCGCGAGCTCCACGCGCTCTTTGTCGAGCCGCGCCCGAACCTCGGCGAGCCCGTCGCGCATGGCGCTCACCCCCACGCGCGCGTGAACGAGCGTCTCCTTCATCGCGGAGACGACCTCGCGCCGCTCATCCGGCGGCAGCGACCCGTCGAGGAGACTCTGCCACGACCGCCGCAAATGCTCGAACATCGGCCCAACGATATATTCCAGACGTCATGCCCCGCCACCCCCTTGTTGCGGTCACGGCTACGACCCGATTGGACAACGGGATGCTACGCGTTCGCCTCAGCGTCGCGTATCTCGAATCGCTCGACCGAGCCGGTCTTACCCCGATCGTGGTCCCTCCGTTCGCGCCGTGCGCGGACCGGGACGCGATCCTCGATGTCGTATCGGGGCTCGTCCTGACCGGCGGCGAAGACGTCGATCCCGCGCGGTACGGCGCCGAGCCCCATCCGCGCCTAGGCACCGTTCATGCCGAGCGCGACGCGACCGAGCTGTCCCTCCTCGACGGCGCTCGGGACCGACGGATGCCG